>Ga0187865_1002053_pt1 | contig 20546 bp, 19 predicted proteins | sample June2016WEW_11_1_2_FD_132989 | JGI IMG/M metagenome (GOLD analysis project Ga0187865, IMG submission 132989) | Peatland microbial communities from SPRUCE experiment site at the Marcell Experimental Forest, Minnesota, USA - June2016WEW_11_100 | ecosystem: Environmental > Terrestrial > Soil >...
GACAACCTAAGTCGTTGATTATGGAATACTTTACCTATAAGTCCTTTAAACTCAAAGACCTGGCGGGAATTTCCTCCTAACCCTATGATTCCAAAAGACCGGGGGGAGGGGGGGACCCACCGTACTAACTGGTTAATACACTAAGAGTAATAGGCAAGAATAGAGGTAAGCGTCAGAGCCGAGCGTTTTATTTGGGCCGCGAATTCGTGGGACACAACGCCAGGGAAAGTCACGTAAACTGACGCCATGAACATCGACAAACTGCTCAAGCGCTACCGCATCGAATACGGGAAACACTTCAGCCTCAAGGATCACGACCCGGCGGACACGCACGGGCTGGGGTCAGAACTGAAGCCGCAGGCGAAGGAACTGCTGGCGGACGGCGTCAAAGAAATGAGCCGCTTGCAGGACATTCTCGCGGCGCAGGACCGTTGGGGCCTGCTGCTGATTATTCAGGCCATGGACGCGGCCGGGAAAGACGGAACCATCAAGCACGTCATGTCGGGGGTGAATCCGCAAGGAGTGGAGGTGTCGTCATTCAAGGCGCCCTCGGCGGAGGAACTGGACCACGGCTATCTGTGGCGCTGCATGAAATGCGTGCCGGGGCGAGGGCGGATCGGCATCTTCAACCGGTCGTATTACGAGGAGGTGCTGGTGGCGCGCATCCACCCCCAGATTCTCGAAAACCAGAAACTGCCGAAGCCGCTGGTCACGAAACATATCTGGCAGGAGCGCTTTGAAGATATCAATAACTTCGAGCGCTACCTTACACGGAACGGCATTGCGGTGGTTAAGTTCTTTCTGCATCTTTCAAAAAAAGAGCAGAAGCGCCGGTTCATGGAACGGCTCGACACGGCGGACAAGAACTGGAAGTTTTCTGCGTCCGATGTAAAGGAACGTGAATTCTGGGATGCATATCAGGAAGCGTACGAGGATATGATCCGGCACACGGCGAGTGAGCACGCGCCCTGGTACGTTGTGCCGGCGGATAACAAGTGGTTCACGCGACTGGTGGTTTCGCACGCTGTGGTGGACGCATTGAAGGCTATGAATTTGAAGTATCCGAAGGTGAGCGGCGCCGAGCAGGCTGCCCTGGCGCAAGCGCGTCAACAACTCGAAAATGAGTGAGGCGCGGGGCTAGTTCTTGCTTATGGAGAGCCGGGCGTCCCCGCCCGGCCCCACTGGACGGGCGAGACGCCCGTCGCTCCATCGTGCGTCACTTCAATACTACGGGCAGCACCTGGTCATAGGGTTGGATCGTTACGGTCAGGGATTTGCGCTGATCGAAGGCTTCCCGGGTGACCTTGAAACTGACAATGATGGTTCCTCTCTGTTCAGCTCCGGCGAGCAGTTTGCTTTCGGGCGGAAGCGGCGGCTCGGAACTTTCTTTCAAAGCCGGGAACGCCTGGAAATAGCGGTCGAGATCCACGGCCGAAGCGGCGTCATCGTCGAAGGTTTTGTCGTCGGCGGTGGTGAGCCGCGCTTTGAGCGTGTGAATCCACAGCGCTTTGTCCGCCGTATTCCGCAGGGTGAAGGTGATGGCGGCCAGGATCATGTTCTGGCCGGGCACTTCGGTCGCGGCCACGAAATCGATCGCACCCGCGCCCTGCGGTTTCGGCCTTTCCTTGAAAGCGAGGATTCCCACAATGACAGCCACGGCAGCGATGCAGATCAGGACAATGCCGGCGGGCGGCAGATTGCGCTTGGCGGTTCCGAATTCGTCGCCAATGTGAAACTCGGTGATCGGCTCGGGTGGTGATGGGGACTGCGGCGGCGGAGGCGCTGGTTGATCGGACATTTCATCGGACATGGGGAGATTGTAGATGAAGGCTGACTTCTGCCATCGCACTTCTGCAACGTAAGCTCCGACTATGCGTACGCGATCGGACAGAGGCTGACGTCCTTACAGTTCAGTGACTTTGGTTACCTTGCCTGGTGTGACGGATGCTGCGACGATGCGGAAGATTTCCTTTTGGAGGTACTCGGCAGTGAACCGTAAAACTCTCTTTGCCGCGTTAGCTTGCGCGCTGCTGGTGTTCAGCATGCTGGGCTGCGGAACATCCAACAATTTGCAGTCCATCCAGCTTTCGACCTCGTCCACGGCCGAGGTCCCGATGGGTACTCTCGAGGTGAAGGGCGTCGGCGGTACGCTGCAGTTGTATGCATGGGGAAACTACAGCAGCGGAAAGCAAAAGCTCCTTAACAATGTGGATGTTACGTACCAGATCGCGATTACCCCGGGTAGTGCGGCTTGGACCGGCGTACTCGGCGACCCGAACGCCACTCCGCCGCAGACTCTTCAGTTGACCCCGAACGGCCTGCTCACAGCCGTGTCGCCTTTTGCCTGCACATTTATTAACGAAGCACAATCCCCCGCGACCGCCCCGGCCTGGGCGCTAGACGGTACGTATTCGGTCACGGCTACATATCAGGGGTTCACCTCTCCAGCGGCATTTGTTGCGGTCGCTTCCGAGGCGGGCATCGCCGGTACCACCAACCCGACCGGAGCATGCGGTCCGTAGCCGGCGTCTTAGGACGTCCGGCATTTGATTTTTTGATCCGCGGGGACGGCGGTACCACTGCCGTCCTCGTCTCCGTTTAGAGCAGCTCTGCTCTGTCGAAACCGACCATTTCCAGCGCCCCGTTTGAGCGCCCTGCCCGCAACCTCTATAATCCTAAGTTTGGCCGTGAACGCAATCGTTGCCTATGCTGGTCATTCCTGCAATTGACGTCGTGCTCGGATGAAGGTTCGCACCGGAATTGAAGTATCGAGCCAGTCCGACATCGGCTGCGTGCGCACCAATAACGAGGATTCCTGTGGCTATTGGGAGCCGGAGGATGACCAGCAGTTCCTGCGCAAGGGGCGGCTGGCGGTGGTCGCCGACGGCATGGGCGGCTATGAAGGCGGTCAGGAAGCGAGCCGGCTGGCGGTGGAAACACTGATGGCGGTCTATCGCGACTTTGCCGGCGACGACCCACAGCAAGCGTTGATCGAGGCTTTGCGGGCGGCCCACGAGCAGGTCCGGCAATACAGCTTTGCCCATCCCGAACTGCGGGGCATGGGAACGACCTGCACGGCGGCGGCGATTGTCAGGGTTGCGGACGGGGTTGCGGACTATGACGCGCTCTATTACGTCCATGTTGGCGACACGCGCCTCTATCTGATTCGCGAGGGCCAGATTACGCGGGTAACCCGCGACCACTCCTATGTGGGACGGCTGGTGGAGTCGGGAATCATCAGCCAGGAAGAAGCCGAGCATCATCCGCAACGAAACATTCTGACCGCGGCTTTGGGCACCAACCCCGATCTCATCATGGACTCGCCCGGACACCCGGAGCCTTTGCGCCCGGAGGACGTGCTCCTGATCTGCAGCGACGGATTGTGGGGGCAGGTGCGCGACTCGGAAGTTCTTGACGCCGTGGAAAACAAAAGCGCGGAACAAGCGGGCCGCGAGCTGATCAAACTGGCTCGGGAACGCGGGGGGCCGGATAACATCACGGTCGAGATTCTGCGCTTGCGCTGAGGCGGCTCCGATGTTGAAAGCAGCGTCGGGCAAGGGAAGTCCTGCCTTCCGAAAGCGCAAAGCCTTGCACAAGAGCCTCCTCTTCGAGTCCCTCTTCCAGTTGTAACTTGCTGAAATTACAGGACCGGCCCAAGCCGGAAAAATTAGTGCTTTGGCAGTGCGCTTGCATTTCCTATAATGCCTATTAGTGACATAGGGATAGTCGGGGGCGAGGCACCATGAAGGTTTCCCAAAAAGGGCTGTATGCGTTGCTGGCGATGATGGTGCTGACCCGGCGCTATGCCCAGGGTGCGATCCGGATTCGCGACATTGCGTACGAAGAAAATCTCCCGGAAAAATTTCTCGAGCTGATTCTTCTGGAACTGAAGAACGCGCGCATCGTGGAAAGCGTGCGCGGCGCCAAGGGCGGATACCGGTTGCGCCGGGCGCCATCGGAGATCCGGTTGAGCGAAATCATCCGTTTGATGGACGGGCCACTGGCGCCGTTTGGGGATGCGGATCAGTTGCGCACTCTGATTGATCGCGATGCGGACCATAGCGCCCTGTACAGAGTGTTTTTGGAAGTACGGGATGCGGCCGCCAGGATTCTGGAAAATACGACGCTGGCCGACCTGATCAGCCGTGGGCCTGCGGCTGACTCCCATCCCAACACGATCAACCGGAAGAGCAGCAACCGGAAGACCGGCAAGAAGAAGAAAGCCGAGCCCAGTGTGCTGCCGATATTGGCGGGAGGCGAGGGGCATGACTAAGCGAAGTTTCTGCGCTTCCGCCTGGTTACTTTTTTTGCTGGGCGCGTTGGCCGGGGCGCAGACCGTCATCCACGTGGGCGCATTTCCCAATATCACGCACCCGCAGGCGATGGTGGGCAAAAACAACGGGTGGTTCGACAAGGCGATGGGACCCCAGGTCAAGATTGAGTGGAAGAGCTTCAATGCCGGGCCTTCGGCGATTGAAGCTTTATTTGCCGGGGCGATTGACATGACGTATATCGGCCCGAACCCGGCCATCTCCGGCTACGTTCGCTCCAATGGAGAAGCACTGCGAATTGTGGCGGGTGCGACCAGTGGCGGAGCGGCGCTGGTGGTGCGCAGCGATTCCGGCATTCAGAAGCCGGAAGATTTTCATGGCAAGAAGATCGCTTCCCCGCAGATGGGCAACACGCAGGACGTGGCGCTGCGCGCGTGGTTGATAGCGCACGGCATGAAATCCACGGACAAGGGCGGGGACGTGCAGGTAATTCCGCTGGCGAATCCCGACCAGTTGACGCTGTTCCTCAAGAAAGAGTTGGATGGCGCGTGGGCGCCCGAGCCCTGGGCGACGCGGTTGATCAAGGATGGGAATGGCCGCTTGTTCCTGGACGAGCGGACGCTCTGGCCGAACGGTGACTTTATTACCGCCCATCTGATCGTGCGGACGCAATTTCTGAAAGAACATCCCGATCTGGTGAAGAACTGGATTCGCGCCCATGTGGAACTGACGGACTGGATCAACGGACATTTGCCCGAGGCAAAGAAAATTCTCAACCAGCAGATTGCGAAAGAGACGGGGAAGGCGCTGCCTGACGCCGTGCTGGAGGAAGCTTTTGGGCGCATGACGGCGACCTATGACCCGCTGCGCGGGTCGCTGATGAATGCCGCCAAGTCCGCATTTGACGCGGGTTTTCTGGGGCGTCAGATGCCGGATCTGTCGAGTCTGTACGATCTTTCGCTCTTGAACCAGATCCTGGCGGAAAAAGGGAAGAAGGCCATCCAATGAGCACGAGTCCTCAAAATGCGTATCCCGCGGCAGTCCCAACGGGTCCTCGCACTGGAGTGCGCGCGAATGTGTTTCACGGCAAACCGGCTTCCTCGGTAACCACGTTTCCGATGCGCCCGGCGTCCGAGATGGTTGTCCCGAAAGTCGCGCTGGAGGCCATCTCGCTCAGCTATAAAACGACCTCGGGTGACCGTTTGCTGGCGCTCGACAATATCAGCCTGGAAGTGAAGCCGGGAGAGTTTCTTTGCATCGTCGGTCCTTCGGGATGTGGCAAGTCCACGCTGTTGCACTTGATCGCCGGGCTGCAGCCGCAGACCTCGGGGAAGGTTCTGGTGGATGGCACGCCGGTAAGTGGGCCGGGGACCGATCGCATCCTCATCTTCCAGGAACTGGGCCTGTTTCCCTGGCTGACGGTCGGCGGGAACGTCGAGTTCGGCCTGAAGATGAAGAACATCAGCAAAGCCGAACGCGAGGAGAAGGTGCAGTACTATTTGCGCCTTGTCCATCTTTTGAAGTTCAGGGACAGCTACATCCATCAACTCTCGGGTGGCATGAGGCAACGAGTGGCGTTGGCGCGCGCGCTGGCCACCGAGCCCGACGTCCTGCTGATGGACGAGCCGTTCGCCGCGCTGGACGCCCAGACTCGCGATCTGCTGCACGACGAGTTGGAGCGTATCTGGGCCGAAACCGGACGCACCATCATTTTCGTTACGCACAATGTGCGTGAAGCGGTAAGGCTGGGAGATCGTGTGGCGTTGATGACGTTTCGCCCGGGGCGGGTGAAGCAGGAATTTTCGGTGAACCTGCCGCGGCCACGTCACATGGAACAAACCGATGTCGCGCGTACGGCGGGAGACATTCTGGATTGCCTGCGCGATGAGATTAACAAGTCCCTGGAAGAGGAGTACGCCGATGAAAAAGCTCGCTAAGCAGGTAATTTTCTATTCCGTGCTTCTCGGTATCTGGGCCCTTTTGGCAAAATTACGCATCTGGCCGCCGTACCTTTTTCCTCCTCCGTGGGGAGTTGGACACGCTTTATGGGACGGCTTCGCCGACCACAGCTTCTGGATTGGCATCGCAGTGACCATGAAGCGCATGCTCATCGGATACAGCCTGTCGGTTGTGCTCGGAATGATCCTGGGTCTGGCCGTTTCGAGCAACAAATTCCTGGAAGAAACTCTCGGCGGTTTGCTGGTGAGTTTGCAATCTCTGCCGAGCATCTGCTGGATTCCGCTGGCCGTCCTCTGGTTCGGACTGACGGAAAAAGCCATTCTGTTTGTCGTGCTGATGGGCTCGTTGCTCTCGGTGACCATCGCGATGGAGGACGGGCGCAAGCAGATGCCAAAGATCTACGGCATGGCCGGGCGCAATCTGGGAGCGAGCGGTTTCCGCCTCTTCTGGTCGGTGCTGTTGCCGGCGAGCTTGCCGTTTATCGTGAATGGAATGAAGCAAGGGTGGGCGTTCGCGTGGCGCTCGCTGATTCAAGCCGAAATGATTTTTCTCAGTCTCGGACTCGGCCAGTTGCTGATGATGGGTCGCGACCTGAGCGATATGAGCCAGGTCATGGCGGTGATGATCCTGATCATCATCCTCGGCTTCATGGTGGACGGCCTGATCTTCCGTACCATGGAGCGGCGTCTGCAAGAGAAATACGGGCTGACGCCGGCGTAGAACGGCAGGTGTCAGGTCGCAGTTGTCAGGTCTCAGGTCTCAGGTCTCAGTAAAACCTGCCGTCTCTCCTGGCTGTGGGTTCGCTGCCGATGGCTTTGGTTTTCCTGACACCTGAAACCTGAGACCTGACACCTGACACCTGATTCTCGTAAGATTCCCTGTGCTCGTCTTCTGGATTCTCTTCAATCTGTTTGTGGTGGCGATGCTGACGCTCGACCTGGGCGTGCTGAATCGCCGCTCCCACCGCGTCGGCTTTCGCGAAGCGCTTGCCTGGTCGGGAGTCTGGATCGCGCTGGCAGCCGCGTTTGCGGTGCTGGTGTTGTTCTGGCACGGACGGGCGCAGGCGCTCCAGTTCGTGACCGGCTATGTAATTGAACTATCGCTCAGCGTCGACAACCTGTTTGTATTTCTGGTCATCTTCCGCTATTTCAAGGTGCCCGACCAGCACCAGCACAAGGTGTTGTTCTGGGGAATTCTCGGAGCGCTGCTCATGCGGGGTGTGTTCATCGTGGCGGGCGTGGGCCTGATCCGCCGCTTCAGTTGGATCACCTACGCATTCGGCGCTTTACTCGTTTATTCGGGACTCAAGCTGCTGCGGCAGGGCGAAACGGAAATCCATCCCGAGAAAAATCCGGTTCTGCGCTTGTTCCGACGAGCTTTCCCGGTCACGCAAGAATATGTGGGTGGGCAGTTCTTTACACGAAGGGACGGACTCTACGCTACTCCGCTGCTGGTGGTGCTGCTGGTGGTCGAGACCAGCGACATTCTGTTTGCGGTGGATTCGATCCCGGCGGTACTCGCCATCACGCTGAACGCCTTTATTGTCTATACCTCGAATGTGTTCGCCATTCTCGGCCTGCGCTCGATGTACTTTGCGCTGGCGGGCATGATGGACCTGTTTCACTACCTGCATTACGGACTGTCGGTGGTGCTGATTTTTATTGGTCTCAAAATGCTGGGGTCGCATTACGTGTACATTCCAACCGGATGGGCGCTGACGATCGTGCTCTTTGTTTTGGGAGCTTCCATCCTCGCCTCGCTGCTGAATCCGCAAAAGAAACCGGCAGCGTAAGGCGCGACCCTCAGGGGCTAAACAGGCTGCGGACAAACTCGATCTCGCCGTTGATTTTGGGTGGCGCAGCGCTTCAGTGTGTGCGTGAGAACTCGTTTCCGGGCAACCCGGTGGAACGAAATGCGCGAGAATCTAGCCCCGGAGGGGCGAGCGAGCTTAGCCCAGCGCTTCAGCGCTGGGAAAAGTGGAAGAAATGAGTCAAGTCCCGGAGGGACGACCCAGTTCTCACGCACGCTCTAAAGCCCAAAGTTTTTGTGGCTCTGAGCGGCACGGCTAAACAGGCTGCGGAAAAATTCAATCTCGGGCTTGATTTTGGGTGGCGCAGCGCTTCAGCGCTGCGATAACTGGCCTGTTCTCAGTGTCAGCTTTAGCCGCTGGGGTCAGACTGCGGCGCAGAAGATACTTTTTCCGCAGCCTGTAAAGCCGTGCCCTTCCCACGCCATTTATGAGATCAGTTTTACCCACCGCGGAAGACGAGACTGCCTATACGCTATGATGAATGTTTATGATTAGCATTCCAGTCGCCACGCCGTCGCGCTCCTATGAAGTGCTCATCGGAAGCGGCCTGGTCGCCCGTGCCGGAGAATACCTCGGCAAGATTCTTGAAAACCGCCGCGCGTTTGTGGTCACCGTTCCGCCCGTACGGCGGCGCTGGGCAAAAGTCCTGCTGAAATCGCTATCGGCCTCCGGAATCGAAACCGATCTCCTCGAAATGCCCGATGGCGAGCGCTCGAAACGTCTTGCGACCCTGGAGAAGCTGGCGGAGAAGCTCGTAAAGCAGGGCGCGGATCGCGGAACAACGTTGATTGCGCTCGGCGGCGGCGTGGTCGGCGACGTGACCGGGTTTCTGGCCTCGATCTATATGCGAGGCGTGGATGTCATCCAGGTGCCGACGACCGTGTTGGCGCAGGTGGATGCCGCGATCGGCGGGAAAACGGGCGTCAACCTCGTGTCGGGGAAGAATCTGCTCGGCACCTTCCACCAGCCGCGCGCTGTGCTGGTCGACCCCGCCGTTCTGGAGACGCTGCCTTCGCGCGAATATTGCGCCGGCCTGTACGAGTCGTTGAAGTGCGGCATCATTGGAGACCCGGGATTGTTCCGGCTGTTTGAAGACCGGCGCCGCGAGATTCTGGATCGCGACCCGGTTGTGGTTGAGAAAGTGATTGCCGATTCGGTGCGCTTGAAGGCGTCGGTGGTAAGTGCCGACGAACGCGAAGGCGGTTTGCGGCAAGTGCTCAACCTCGGCCACACGATCGGACACGCGCTTGAGGCCGAGACCCGTTATACGCAGTTGCTTCACGGAGAGGCAGTGGCCTGGGGCATGATCGCGGCGACGCACATCGCGCTCTCCACCGGCAAATTGGATAGTGTGACAGCGGGACGCATTTCGAACGCGGTTCTCGGCTTTGGCAGGCTGCCGCGCATGACATGGCAGACTACGAGCATCGTGAAGCGGCTGCGATCCGACAAGAAGACGCGACAGGGAGTGGTGCACTTCATTCTGCCGCGCGAGATCGGCAAGGTTGAGATCGCGAGCGACGTGCCGGAAGCAATCGTCCGCTCCGCGGTCGATGAGATTCGGAAACTGGCGCGGAATTAGTACCGTGATACGGTGGAGCGACGGGCGTCCCGCCCGTCCAGCAGTATGGCGGCCGGGCGGGGGACGCCCGGCTCTCCACCAGCAACGTCCATATGAATCAAGAGATAAATCAACGGATCGTAGGCGCGGCTCCCGCCGGTGCGCGAGACCCCGAGTCGACGGCGGCAGCGGTCCGGGAGATGTTCACCTCGATTGCGCCGCGCTACGACCTGCTGAATCACGTTCTTTCCTTCAACATTGACCGCTTGTGGTGGTGGCGCACCGCATGCAGGTTCGATGCGATTCTGAAGCGTCCCGAGGCTCGCGTGCTGGATCTTTGTTGCGGCACCGGAGACATGGCTTTTGCTTTACGCCGACGCGCGCGCTCGGGAGCTGCGCAGATTCTGGGCTTGGATTTTTCTCACGCCATGCTGCAGCGCGCGGCGGCGAAGGGAAGCGGCACGACGCTGCGCTGGATCGAAGCGGACGCGCTTCGGCTGCCGTTTCCCGATGGACATTTCAATCTGGTGACATCGGCCTTCGGTTTTCGAAACCTGGCCGACTACGACGCGGGATTGTGTGAGATTGCGCGAGTGCTCGCTCCCGGCGGAGAATGCGGCATCCTGGATTTCGGAGAGCCGGGCGGCTTGATCGGACAGTGCTACCGCGTCTACTTCAAGAAAGTTCTTCCTAAGGTGGGGACGATGATCTCGGGAGTGCGAGGTCCATACGCGTATTTGCCGGCGTCGGTCGAGCGCTTTCCGGCGCCGGATGAAATGCTTGGGCGCATGCGTCAGGCTGGGTTTCGAGATGCTTCCTGGACTCCATACACGTTTGGCATTGCGGGGCTGTACCGCGGAGTAAAGAGCGTTTAACTGTCGAGACCCAGAGAAAGTCAAAATCTTTAACCGCAGAGGCCGCTGAGGGCGCAGAGAAACTTAGGTCTTGTTCCCGAAAATCCTCGGCGTGCTCTGCGGTCTCTGCGGTGAAATGTTTTCTTAGTTTTTTTGGAACGAATCTGCGAACGCCTCGAAATTGGTTTTCTCAATCACCCGCTCGTAGTCGTCGCCGAGAAATTTCTTCAGCCGGTCGGCATTCATGATGTACTGGCCGGTCATGTAAGGGACCGCGTCCGGCGGAATCGCCGAGATTTTCCAGTTCCACAAGAACTGCAGAACGCGGCGCATGCCCCACTGACCGGGGACGCGCAGCAATTTAGCGTGCGCCAGTTCGATACACTGCGCGAAGGTCAAAGGATCGCCGCGTCCGGCGACGTTCAGGATGGTCAGCCGCTGTGCTTCCGGTTCCCGCCGCAGTATCCACGCGATCAGCCGGGCCATGTCGTCGACGTGGACGAACTGGATTTTGTTGTCCAGATACTTCTGGCCGAAGGGCAACATGCAGGGCAGGCGTTTCGCCGACTGGCGCATGCGGGCGGCGCGCGGCCCCTTCCCATTGGGCGTTCCGCGGAACGCTCCCATCAGGTAATTTTCGACGGTGGCTCCCGCAAAAATGTGGGGACGCAAGATGAACACTCCGCACCCGCGCAGGGAAGGTGCGCGCTGCTGCACGACGAGATCGCTTTCTTTCTTGTGGATCGCGTAGGGCAGCGTGTGCGCGCCGAGTGGCGAGTCTTCCGTGACGGGTGCGGGCAGGTCGGAGCCATACGCCGACACGCTGCTGGGAAAAATGAATTGCCGAATGGTGGTTCCTGTATTCCGGTTGGCTTCGGCAATGGCTTCCATCACCCGGGCCGTGCCGGCCACGTTGATCCGCCACATGCGGTCAACGTCCAGAACCCCTGAGCGCTGGGGATCGATCACAAACGCCAGGTGCACAACCGACACCGGCTGCAACTCGCGCAGCAGCAGGAGCAACTCGCGCGTGGATTCTTCTCTTCCCAGGTCGAGCGGTACAAAGCGGTCAACCGGGGAATGAGTCGGGAGCGTGACATCGACGCCCACCACCGTGTAATCCGAGAGCTGCGGCAGGAGCCGCTGCCCAAGATTGCCCGAAGCGCCAGTGACGATGATGGTTGGTTTTCCCGTTTCCATTTAGTCGGGGTCTTCCGCCTGTTGCGCAGGCGGCTTTGCTCCCCTTGGAGGTGGCGGCATGGCAGGATTTCGCGTGGGGCCGAAGTAGGCATCGTTCAGATCGACATTGCCTTGAAATCCCTGCATACTGTCGCGATAGCGCTGGCTGGAAATTACGTTGCGGATCTCCGGCTTTACGGTTTCCAGAGATAAGGTCTCCTTGCCCACCAGCTTGTAGATGTAGGAGCCGCTATTGGGATCGGTGATCACTTCGGACACTTCGCCGGGCTTCAAATCCATGACCGCCTGATGGTTCGCAGGCAGCGTGGTGCGCCGCACTTTCTCCATCTTCGTGTTCGGGGCATTGCCCGGGAGTCCCGCGGCGGCGTAGGCCTCCTTTTGCAGTTTGTCGGGGTCTTCACCCTTGGCGGCGCGGGCGCGCAGATCGGCGGCGATTTTCTTCATCGCTTCTTCCGCAGCTTTTTTTTGCGCCTCGGTCGGGGGTTGATTCGTACCGGTTGTCGCACTGGCCTTCGCACCTGCCTTAGTACCGGCCTTGGGCGTTACGACTGGATTTACGATTTGCTTTGCGCGGGGAACAAGAATCCGCGCAAAGGTGGCTTGCTCGTAGGAGAGTTCGTTCTTCTTGTAATAGTCCTCGATATCGCTGTCGCTAACCTTGCCGGCATCGTCCTGCAGCGTGCGGCTCAGTTCCTGGGAAAGAATTTGCATGCGCGCAAAGTGCATCTTTTCTTCGAACGAGGGCCCTTTGGCGAGGCCGCGTTTTTCCGCCGCGCTGGACATTCTCAGCATGCGCGTATAGGCGGTTGCGAGTTGGCGACGAATGGCCGGCGACATTCCCGGCTGCAGCGCTTCGGCAAGCTTCTCAAATTGCGCACGGGTGATCACGGTCTTGCAGGCGTCGCCTTGTTGGGCGGCATCGGCGCAGAAATTCTTCAGCGTGATCACGGTATCGTCGGGCCCAACTTTTACTTCGGGGGCCTTAGCGGTCGTGGCGGAGGCGCTTGGTTCCGCCTTTGCTCCGGCGGCGGGAGGTGTAGCCGGTGGCGCAGCTTGTCCGTAAGCCAAGCCAGCGAGCAGGAGACACACGAGGCACTGGAATCGCATGAATCAGGATCCTCCAGGGAGAAATTGCGACAAATGTCATCGTAGCATGTCCCGCCGGAGACCGGGCAAGGGGGGCAAGGGGGTTGGCGGCGGGCGAATCCAAAGCGATAATGTCGTTTATGCCAGAAATTCGGGCCACCTTCAGTTCCGGGTCCATGCGCCGGGAAAAACGAGACGTTGCCGGGAACTCAGTGCTGGCGGCGCTTGTGATCACCGGCCTGAAAACTGTTGTGGGGATCGCGACGGGCTCGCTGGGAATTTTGTCGGAGGCGGCACACTCCGGATTGGATCTGGTCGCTGCCCTGTTGACGTTTTTTTCGGTGCGAGTTTCCGACAAGCCGGCGGACGCCGATCACCAGTACGGACACGGCAAGGTTGAGAATGTTTCGGCCTTCATAGAAACCGGTTTGCTGCTGCTGACCTGCGTCTGGATCGTCTATGAATCGATAAAGCGGCTGTTCTTTCACAGCGTGGAAATTGAGCCGAGCGTAGCTGCGTTCCTGGTCATGTCGCTGTCGATCGCAGTCGACGCCTGGCGCTCTCGCGCGCTCGGACGTATTGCGACGAAGTACGACAGTCAGGCGCTGGAAGCTGACGCGCTCCATTTTTCAACCGACATTTGGTCGAGCGGGGTAGTGATCGTGGGCCTCGCGCTGGTTTGGGTGGGGCGTAGCTATCAGGTGGGGTGGCTGCGCCAGGCCGATCCGATTGCCGCACTGTGCGTGGCGGGCGTGGTGGTTTCCGTGAGTTGGCGGTTGGCGCGGAGAACGGTGGATGCGCTGCTCGATGCTGCGCCGGCCGGCGTGCGCAGCCAGATCCTCGACCGGATCAGGACCGTCGATGGCGTGCTGGAAGTGGAGCGGGTCCGGTTCCGGAAAGCTGGGAATGGCTACTTCGCGGACGTTTCGGTTGGACTGGAACGCAACTTCACGTTCCAGCGCTCGGAGCAGGTTTCCGATGCGGTGACGTCGCGGGTGCGCGAGGTTCTGCCCGATGCCGACGTGATGGTGCACACGGTTCCGCGCGCCCGTCGCGCGGAAAATATTTTTGACCGCATCCGCGCCGTGGCTACCCGCCACAACTTCAATGTGCACGACGTCAGCGTGCAGGACCTGAACGGGCAGTTGCACGTGGAGCAGCATCTGGAACTCGACGAGCAACTCAGCATGAAGCAGGCGCACGATGAAGTCACCCGCCTGGAAACCGAGATGCGCGCCGAGATCCCGGAAATTGCGACCATCCTCACCCATATTGAAAGTGAGCCGGCGACCATTGAAACGGGAGAGCAGGTCGTTCGCGAGCCGGAATTGGAACAGCGGCTCAAGAACATCGTGAAGGAGTTTCCCGAGGTAATGGACGTGCACGAATTCCAGTTCAAGAAGGTGCGCGCCCGGCTTTATGTTTCCTGCCACTGCACGCTGCCCGACGATATGCCGCTTTCGCGAGTACACGACGTGCAGACTTCGCTCGAGATCCGCTTCAAGCACGACGCGCCGCAACTGTTCCGGGTGTTGATTCATCCCGAGCCGATGACGGATAACCGGCGGTAGCCAGCTAGTGGAGCGCCGGGCGTCCCCGCCCGGCCGCCATATTGCTGGACGGGCGAGACGCCCGTCGCTCCACCGTATAAATCGTCGCGCGGTAGCGCTGGTAAACGAGGAAAGCACCATGATTGAAGCTTCAGTGAACTGGACGGACAAAGAACGATACGTCGGGTCGGCAACTTCGCGGCACTCGGTCGTGATGGATACCGCAACCGAGAAATCTGCCAACAGCCCGATGGAGTTGGTGCTGCTCGGTTTGTGCGGTTGCACGGCATCGGACGTAGTGGGAATTCTCCGCAAAAAACGCGAGCCGTTCACCGGGCTCGAAGTGCGGGCAGAGGCCGAGAGAGCGGGCGGCTATCCGGCTGTCTATACGTCGATTCACTTGACCTATCTCGTTCGCGGACAGGTATCGCAGAAAGCCATGGAAGACGCGGTGCGGCTTTCGAAAGAAAAGTACTGCTCCGTTTCCGCCATGTTGGAGAAGACTGCGAAGATCACTTACACCATCGAGCACGTTTCGTGAAGGCTGAGCCTCATCCGCTGCGGGGGTACTTCTATATCGGGAGTGCAGCCTTTCTGTGGGGTGTTTCGGCGACGCTGGGTCGCGCGGCATTTACTGGGCATCTGCTGCCAGGCGGGGCACCGCTCGGAACTTCACTAGGAAAGATCGATCCGCTGATCCTGTCGCAGAGCCGCACAACACTGGCGCTGGCGGTGCTGTTCCCGGTGCTGCTGGCACGGAGAGGAGCGTCCGCCCTGCGCGTTCCCGGGCGTGACCTGGTGCGGTTTTTCCTGCTTGGAATTCTTGGAGTCGCGGCCTCGAACTATCTCTACTACCTCGCGATTCAACGGACGAATGTGGCGACGGCCATCATCCTGCAATACACGGCGCCGGTTTGGGTGCTGCTCTATACGATGGCGCGCGGAGCGCAACGGCCTTCGCTGCGGAGAAGTGCGGCGGTGGGACTGGCCGTGGCGGGTTGCACGCTGGCGGTTGGCTTTGTCGGCTCGGGTGGCTTCCGCATGGACGCGGTCGGAGTCACGGCTGCACTGCTGGCTGCATTTTCCTTTGCGTTTTACAACGTCGGCGGACACAGTGTGCTGGCGCGTTACGACCGCTGGAAGGTCCTGCTCTGGGTTCTTGTCGCGACTTCAACCTTCTGGATCTTTGTGAATCCACCGTGGAAGATCATTGCCGCCCACTATGGCCGCGAGCAGTGGGCATTCATGCTGGTGTTTTCGCTGGTTTCGGTGCTCGGGCCATTCTCCTGCTACTTTGCCGGCTTGCAGCACCTGGAACCGACCCGCGCCATTGTCGCCAGTTGCCTGGAGCCGGTGTTCAGTATCGTGATCGCGGCGTTTGTACTGGGCGAGTTACTGCGCCCGATGCAGACCGTGGGAATCGTTCTGGTGCTGATCGCGATTGTGCTGATCCAGTTGCCAGAGCGGGCTGCTCGGGGCGAGGAGTTGGTGGTTGAACCGATCGAGTGAGAGCCCAATCCCGCGGTGGAGGAACGGGCGCCTCGCCCGTTTAGCCGGGCAGGGACGCCCGGCTCTCCACTATCTAGTCCAGCCTCTTCCCCTTCGTCTCCGGCAACTGGGTTGCCATCAAGCTCGCCAGGAAAAAGGCTGCGCCGCACAGATAGAAGGCCCAGCTTAGCCCCTTGGTCTGGCCCACCCGTCCAATTACATACGGGGCGATCGAGCTCATGGTGCGCGCGCCGTTGTAGGTGAAGCCCAAGGCACGCGCTCGCACGCGGGTAGGGAAGATCTCGCTGCCGATGAGGCCGGAGCCGGAGAAGAATCCCGTCCCAAAGAATGCGACCGCCGCGCCCAATACGAGCAGCACGGCCTGCGAACGCGCCATGGCGTAGAAAGGCACCAGAAGGGCGGCGGCAAAAAGGTACAGCATGAAAGCTTTGCGGCGGCCCAGGTGGTCGGCGACCCAGCCGAAGCTGATGTATCCGGGAAACATGCCAAACAGGTTGAGCACGAGAAGCAGGGTGGTGGTGCCCATGATGCCGAAGCCGCGCCCGCCTTGTGCGACGGGAAGCGAAAGATAAGGCGGAATCCAGCTGAATAGTCCCCACCAGGCAAACAATCCGAAGAAGTTGAGCAGGAGAAGAACGATGGTGCTCTTGCGATAAGGCGCGCGGAAAATGACAAAGAAAGATTCACTCCCCTGTGTTCGGAGCCTGCCCTGAGCGAAGTCGAAGGGTGCCCCCTGTGGTTCAAGCTCTTGATCTTGTACTGCAAGCCGCCGATGCTCCGTCCACATCTGCGATTCCGGCACGCTGCGCCGTATCCAGAGCGTAACGAGGGCGGGCAAAATTCCGACGAAGAACACCATTCGCCAGTTCGCGTAACGCAGAACAACACCCGCCACCAGCGCGGCCAGCGCATAGCCGATTGCCCACGAGCTCTGCACCACTGCGATCGCCTTGGCCCGCAATTCATCGGGCCAGGTTTCCGCGACCAGGGTCGCGCCCGTATTCCACTCGCCTCCCATCCCCAGTCCGAGGATGAAACGAAACACCGCCAGCATGAGCACGGTGGTCGAGAGGCCGGAAGCGAACGAGCAGATCGAGTAAGTCAGGATGCTGAGCATCAGAGCGCGCTTGCGTCCGATGCGGTCGGCGAGGAAGCCGAAAAACACGCCGCCAATGCCGGAGGCCAGCAGGGTGAGCGTGTACAGAAGGCCGGAGGTCGCCTTCGACATGCCGAGATCGCGCATCACGTACGCCAGGACCAGCGCGTAAAGCATGGCGTCAAACGCGTCGAGCATCCAGCCCAGAGCAGCCGCCAGCAGCGTGCGGCGTTGCTCGGTCGTTGCCTGTCGCAGGAGTTGAATCGGCCCAATCGCCATGTGGGGAGCGATTGTATCAGGGGGGCGGGGTGAGAGAGCAGGATAACATCCGGTGACTTTCGTCACTGCTTTGTCGTGAGCAATAAGGGTATGATTACTACTTCCCCGTTTGCGATCAGCAACAGTTTGCTCACGTACGAGAAGGAGGACGGAATGTTATACGCCTGCGTATTTCTCCTCACAATGATTGCCGTCTTAGTTGTCTCACTTATTGGAGTCTGGAATAGGGGAAAAACATACCGCAACCAACTGCAACGATACACTGGCATCGTTGATTTAGATGCCGCCATTGGCACCGCCAAAAGTCAGCTAGAAGAAGCCAAGAAGCGAGTGCGGGAGGCCGCTGAAGAGGATAAACACAGGCGCGAACAACTCGAGGGCGATTACAAGCAGGCGTTGAGCAAATATGAAGAACTGCAACGCGAAGTGTCCCTACTCGAAGAAAATCTTGATGTCATGTCCTTCGGATTGTACAAACCTCATTTTACCTTTCAGACTTCAGAAGAGTACAAGGACTCGCTTGCAGCCCTTCGTGACAAGATGAAAGACCTAATGAAGAGTGGTGGCGCCGCAACTTGTCCAACCGGGTGGACCGTAAACAACTGTGAGCGGGAAGGCGCCAAGATGATTCGGCAGACTACCAAAGTCATGTTGCGTGCCTTCAATGGAGAATGTGATGCAGCCGGCGCTCACGTGTCATACAACAATATCCTTAAAGTGGAGGAGCGAGTCGCAAAGGCATTTGAGGCGATTAACAAGCTAGGTGAAACGATGCATTTTTCCATCACCAACGTGTATCTCCGACTGCGGCTAGATGAACTTCGGCTCATCAATGAGTACGAGACCAAGAAGTACCAGGAAAAAGAGGAAGAGCGCGAGCGTCGCGAAAAAATGAGGGATACTGAGAAGGCACAACGAGAGATTGAGCAAGCACAAGAGGAAGCGGAGGCACAGGAAGCCACTTACCAGAAACTGCTAGAGAAAGCACGCCAAGAAGCGGCTGCCGCCACGGGGTCAAAACTGGAAGAACTTACAAAAAAGGTTTCTGAATTCTCGGCCAAACTCGACGAAGCTCGCCAAAAGAAAGAAAAAGCAATTGCTCGGGCGCAGCTCACGAAATCTGGTTTCGTGTACGTAATTTCCAATCACGGCGCTTTTGGTGAAGGTGTTTTCAAAGTTGGCATGACTCGACGAATGGAGCCGATGGATCGAATCATGGAACTTAGTGGAGCGGCAGTCCCGTTTCCATTCGATTTGCATGCCATGATGTTTTCCGATGATGCCCCGGCCCTTGAGTGCGCGCTCCACAATTTTCTTGAGGGACGCCGTCTGAACCTTGTAAACACGCGGAAAGAGTTTTTTCACAGTGTCAAACTCTCTGAGATTAGAGGATTCGTTGAAGCTCGGGGCCTGAGCGCCCAATTCATCGAGCAACCGGAAGCGCGAGAGTACCGTGAGACTCTGGCGAGGCGACAAGCGCAAGCGTCCGAGAGGGCGGATGGTTTGCCGCTGCCACCCAGGTTCGCGGAATCGCCGTTTGCGACAGTAGCAGCCGAAACAGCACAATTGTGATTCAGGAACCCTAAAACGGCCACCTTATAGTTGCTCGCATCTGTTAGGAAGGCCCCACTTTCTTCCCTGATGCCCTATTTCAGCCGCCGCAAATACTTCTGTGCCTTCCGCACATCCCGCCCGATCTGCTCTTTCAGAGCTTCGACGGACGGAAACTTGATCTCGTCGCGCAGGCGATCCAGGAAGTGCAGTTCGACTTCGGTTTCCACGGAAAGTTCAAGGGGATGAAAATTCAGCAGGTGAGTTTCAATGGCAAAAGAATCGGCGCCAAACGTGGGCCGGTTTCCAACATTAGTGACCGAGTCGAAGCATTCGTTGCCGACGCGGGTGCGGGTGACATAGACGCCATCTTTGGGCACGAGTTCTTCGTAGTGCGCCAGATTGATGGTCGGGACGGTGTATTTCGCCCCATATCCCCGGCCGCGCCCGGCGGTCGAGAGCAAGTTGAACGGACGAGCCAGCAGGTGCCGCGCCCGGCTGACCCGGCCTTCCGCCAGCAACTTCCGGATGTGGCTGCTCGAAACCGGCTCACCGCGCAGGCGCAGCTCAGGATAGTCGTGAACTTCAAACCCCATCTCGCGGCCTAACTCGCGAAGCGTGTGAATGTTGCCCGACGCCTTATGGCCGAAGTGGAAGTTGTAGCCTTCATGAACTTCGCGGGCATGCAGGCGCTTCTTCAGGATTTCATGCGCGAACTGGTGGGGCGTCATCAACGACAGATCTCGCGTGAAGGGCAGCAGCAGAACAGCGTCCACGCCGGTCGAGGCGAGCAGCCGTAATTTTTCCGGAGTCGGAGTCAGCAGCTTCAGAGTGTTGTCGGGACGCAAAATCCGGATCGGGTGCGGCTCAAAAGTTACCGCGACCGATTTTGCGCCCTCAGCTTTCGCCCGCTGCACAATCTCGCCCAGAACGAGCCGGTGCGCACGGTGCACGCCATCGAAATTGCCGACGGAAACCAGGGTGGGTCCGAAGCCCGCCGGCACTTCTCCGAGTTTATGAAATGTTTGCATCCAAAATCTCTTTCACCGCCGAGACGCCGAGGACGCCGGGAAAATACCCAAAAAGGTTTTCTCGGCGTTCTCGGCGTCTCGGCGGTGAATCTAAATTTCAAACTCCAATTTCATCCCGTCAAACGCCAGCCGCACGCCAGGCGGTAACGCGGCATTGGTCGCCTCGTGCGGCAGGTCGTGGCAGATGTGCGTGAAAAACGTGCGCTTCGGTTTCACCGCGGCCACGATTTTCAGCGACTGCTCCACGGTCGAATGCGTGGGATGCGGCTTGTAGCGCAGCGCGTCCAGAAACAGGATGTCGAGGTCCCGCAACTTCTCCAGCGTTTCGCCCGGGACCTCGCTGTGATCGGTCAGGTAGGCGGCCGATCCGAAACGGAAGCCAAGGATCGGCGTTTCGCCGTGGATCACCATCAACGGCTCGAAGCGCGCGCCGAACAGTTCGACGGGGCCCTCGATTGGCTGCAGATCGACCAGCGGCAGTCCGCCAAACTTATACTCAGCTTCGAAGATATAGCGGAACATGTTGCGCAGGAACTCACAGGCTCGCGGCGTGGCATAAAGAGGCAGCTTACCCGGCTTGTGCTTATAAGTCAGCGGGCGCAGGTCGTCGATTCCGAGGATGTGATCGGCGTGCGTGTGAGTGTAGAGCACGGCATCGAGCTGCGTAATGTTTTCGCGCAGCGCCTGTTCACGAAAGTCAGGCGTGGTGTCGATCAGGACGTGGCGGCCGTTGTAGCTGATCATCACGGAGGGACGGGTGCGGCGGTCGCGCGGGTCCGGCGAACGGCA
>Ga0187865_1002055_pt1 | contig 20540 bp, 20 predicted proteins | sample June2016WEW_11_1_2_FD_132989 | JGI IMG/M metagenome (GOLD analysis project Ga0187865, IMG submission 132989) | Peatland microbial communities from SPRUCE experiment site at the Marcell Experimental Forest, Minnesota, USA - June2016WEW_11_100 | ecosystem: Environmental > Terrestrial > Soil >...
CAATCTCGCGCAGAGACGCCGAGGCGCAGAGACTCGGAAAGATCAACGGCATTGTTTTCTTTGTGCCTCTGCGGCTTTGCGTCTCTGCGCGAAATGCTTTTGCTCTTCCAGGGAATTTTTTCACAGCTTCGATGGCCTGGGCTGGGATAGGCCGCCCCTTTGGGGCTCAAAAAGGGCAGCACAGGTTCGCGCTCTGCTTGCTCAATTCGCGGTTCTGTGACGGCCTAAGTTTGACGGCAGAGGATCGAAGAGGAGTTCGGTGGTGATCGCGATCGCTTTGTAAAGGCTGAGGTAGACCGGGCATTTTTCCGCAAAGAAGCCGTGGACCTTGAACGCCGTTTCGCAGTGCTGCTCTTCCGCCCGGAGCCGGAGCCTGACGTGAATGCGCCGGATCACCAGGACGCTGCCCTCCAGTTCCACTTCCCCCTCAGCTTCGGACACCAGACGCCCATGGGACGCGGAAATTTGGCGCGCTTCCAGCGCACCCCCGAAGGTTCCGGTAAGTCAACCGGCCGCGGCGGCGACGATGTAATCGAGCGTTGTAGCGTGCTCCTCGAACGCGTTCGGCGGGACCTTGTAGTGCGCGGCGACGGCTCCGTGCACCCCGAAAATGACCGGCTCGCGCTCGGCGGGCAAATAGGCGCGGCGAACCGGACCCTTCATCCGCTCGATACCCTCTTCGGACCGATACACGACCTCCCCCATGACTCACCTCCGAAAAACCCATTCTACGCCACGGTGCTCCGCTCGTCACTTGTCACTCGTCACTCATTACTCGTCACTGCTATTGTCATCGAGCCATTGTCGATTTTAGATTTTGGATTTTCGATTGAAACAATCCGAAATCGGGAATCCTGCTTGTCACTCGCCACTGCCCCTGCAATTTTCGATTTTGAATTTTCGATTTGGGATTTGAGATGTGCGATCTTGTACCTCGGACTTCGGACGCCGGACTTGAGACCGTGTTTCTCGTCACTCGTCACTCATCACTGCCCTTGAGATTGCCGGTTTGGCCTTGGCTTCGAAAGGGTAAATCTGTGGAAGAACCGCAGGCCTCAAACCCGGAGGTCTGCGCTACGCTTGCTGCAGTCTGTCTTTGAGTCGTAATCAAGTAAGGTCTCCCTGACGCAGGCAATTGTCGCACGTGTCCGGGTCTTTCCCCCAGTGCTTATTTCCGCATCAGCGTGAGTGCTGATTGAGACTAGTTCCCCAGGATGAGTTTCCGTCTCTCGGCAGGCAAATTGCATTAGCCGTCCTAATCCAATGAAATTTCCGTAGGCGTGACTGAGATATGTGTGATTGCGATAAAGAGCTGTCAAGTGAAGCAGGGTGTGGCGGTGATCATATTTGAAGGACAGATGCGAGAGACAGGGAAAACTCATGTAGGCTGCATCTAGGCCTGGCGAGAAAACTGAGATTTCATATGAAGAACTTTTGGGGGCGGGATTCGCAACCTCGCTTTTGAGTCGGGTCAAAACGTGCTGAAGCTGGGGAACCGGCGCGCCGGACTCTGCGCTTCGCCAAGCTACCAGGCGCTCAATGTAGGAATCATGCCGATTCTTGCACGCGGTCTTAATTGCAGGGAGAGCGTATCGTTCGATATCAGAGAAAATCTCAGCGGTTTTGCGCTTAGGTCGCGCAAAGAATGACGGCCAAATCGCATTCGCATTTTCCATCGTGCTTTTCAGTTTTAGGTCCTTAGCGAGTTCATCTATAACGCGGGTTGCCTGAGGGATTTCAACGCAGGGTTTCTGGATCGCAATTACGAGATTGAAATCCTTCCCTCCGTCGCAATGAATTAGGTACTCCATGGCATCGGCCCATCCGTGTGCACAAGTCTCCGAACGAAAAAACTGGCTCAAGTTAAAGTTCTCCTTCTAAGAGGTTAGCCCCCAGATCTCACGGGCGTACGCGCTGAAATAATCCAATCCGAAGTAGCCAAAGCCTCTGTCTCCCCATTTGGCTCCCCACGAATTCTTGAAAGTGATCATGCAAAATCCGGTCTGTGGCTCCTCTTCAAGTCCAACAATCAACACGGCATGCCGGCCAAGGAATCGGTCGGTTGGCCGGGGAACTTCAATCCGGCCAAGTCGGGTGAGGTAGGCATTCGAATACCAATCCAATACGGCGATAGCTGGTCTGGAAAGCCTGAGAGAGTCTCGAATGCTGGATAGAGATAAGTTGAGCTGCTGAAGCCCCAAAAGGAGGCGGGTTTTCCCATCAGCGAGGGCGACGTCAGTAGGCGGGACCAGATTAACCTTAGGAAGGAATAGTTGGTAGGGACACAGACCTTCCAGCGACTGCCCGTCCATTGCCAACGAAGCGGAAGCCGCAAACATCGTCGTCCCGGTGGAAATCGCTCCCAAACCGTCGCGCTGTTTGCAGTGATAATAAAGAAATTCCTCAGAGAGATCGATCTCGGCTGCTTTTTTGAGCCCCTTCAACACGTCATAGGTGTACTCATGAAGAGCAGTTACCGCGAAAGGAACACAGGTGGGGCGGTCATGTTGATTCTTGACGGCGCTCTGTGTGGCACAAACACTAATGTGCATAATTCAGCTCGCTGCCAGCGTCGGCAGGACCAAGGGCCCGCTTTTCCTCATTTGTTGTGGGAAAAGGTCCACGCTGAAGTGAGCTGACGGTTTGCCATCGTCATCCCACGGTTGTCGCCGTTCTAGATCGATTCTTTCTTCGTGGGCGTCACACGACACTTCCGTTACCAGCTCGCGGACACGCGTACCTCCGATTTCCCGCGTGGGTTCGTCGGCGAATCCATCTTGCAAAACGCGCAGACTTTCGGGATCTCTATGCCAAACCCACGTATATCCTGAAGTGGGAGTTTCAGGTAATCGAACAACAATGGTGTCCTCCACCGCTGGGTATATCGGTTGACCATTCCATCGCTCGTCCAATATCCATACGTCGTGCCTACTGGCTACGCGGGAACTAATTCCTGCCTTTATTGCTTTCGGTTGAATCTTTCGGAATGCGGCCGCCTCAGCATAATTGATCTTCTTCAGAGTTTGAAGGTGGTTGACCGTTGCCACGTAACTGGTGCCCATTTTTAGGGACAGTAAGTACGCGGTCTGTGGGGTTAACTCCGATTCATTAAGTTCGCGTAGACTGGCTTCCACTAACCCTTCGGGCATTAAAAAGAAGGCTGCAAAAGTTTCGGCGATGTTCTCTTCGTCGGTCCAATTATTGCGTTCTTCAAAACTGGTGCCGACAACTTCATCCAGGCTGACCACGGTGTGCTCTAAGAATAAGTGTCCAAATTCGTGAGCGGCGGTGTATCGTTGGCGGCTCAGGGGCATATTCGAATTGATCAGTACAGCGGGAGCAGGACCGTCGCTAGGGAGGTATGCACCGCACACTTTTCGCAGGGGCCTGAAGAAAACCTCGCTCGCTGCTGCTCTAAGAATATCGAATACGTCGACCCGCCTTTGGCGATCGACATGGTGCATTCGATGCGCAAGCAAAGCTGCACCGCTGGCAGCTGCGATCAATTGGGCTCGCGTCATAGGCTCCTATTTTGCCCCCACGCTCCGGCGCGCTTGTGACACTTGTTTCTTGTGCCGCAAGTATTCGGCGAATCGGATGATCTCTTCCCTGTCTTCCGATGGCAAGTCCTTCGTCAGATTCCGCAGTTTTATCTCGGTTTGGTCACCTTCCGTTCCTTCGGAACTTCCGGTTAGAGAGGTGGGCGAATCAGTCCCATCATGATCTGGTAAGAAATAATTCAGGGGGCGACCATAGAGGGTGGCCAGTCTCTTTAGTTCAAGGCTCTCAACCTTTCTTCTGCCAGCCTCTGCTTCAGAAATGGCCGGGCGAGGGATTTTCGTTTGCTGCGAGACGTATTCTTGGGACAGCCCTAGGTACTCCCGCGCGTCTCTGAGCCTCTGGGCGAGATAATCACGCCCAAGACTACTACCTAGCGGACGTTCAAGATCGCTCTTTTGTGGCATTGCTAGTTCCTCCATGGAGTCAATTGGATTAATTCCGGCGTCTTTTGAAAAACGATTGCTGGGCATTCGTGGAACTCTTGCGACGTTTGTGAGAAGTTCATCCCATGAGCGCGCGAGAAAATTTCTTCGATAGTTTCTGTTCGTACGTTCCCAATTTCAAACTGCGGCATATCCTTCATCCCGATGCAAGGAAGGACTCTACCGTCAGCCTGCACGACGAGCTGGCCCTTCGCGGCGCTGCAGGAAGCCTCGTCATCGTGGGTGTCCCTCCCAAGACAGAATGCGAGCGGCTTCGAATGCGCAAGCAAGACTTCCGGGAAGCGAGAGGTTAATGACTTTAGAATCGGCCCACACTGGATTTCCAATTCGGCTGGCAGTTCCAGCGCCCCCCTGTTTTCTCGCGCCCGCCCGTTCAGCATTAAACGCAGAATTCGAACTCTGCTAATACCAATCACCGAGGCTAGGAATACGACAGGTTCCAATTCCCAGAAGTTCGGCTTCATCCAAACGAAATTCCAGTTCAAATCGAATCCAACTCGCACAGCGTCGAGGGAATTGGAGGGTAGTCTCTCAAGTGATCCCGGTTTAACTGTGATTCCATCGTGAACCGCTGGGGTGGCCGAGTATATACTCGCTTCTGCGGAAACTTCAATGGGAGTAAAGTCACGTAACCTCCTCAACCAATCGAGGTTATGTTCAGCGGCAGATGTGCAAATCAGGGCTTTCTTTACACCAAGCCGATTGGCTTCCGCTAGTAATTCGAAGGTGTCTTCCTTGCGAAAGAGCGGGTCCCCTCCGAGGAGCCGGAGTTCCATTAGACCCAGCGCACGCGCCTGCCGCAAAACACCAACCCGCTCATCTTGAGTGAGTTCGTTTTCGCGAGGTACCCCGCCAAACGTGCTGCAATGAACGCAACGATGATGGCACGCGTTTGTGATTTCCAGAATTAACTCGGTTAAGCGAACGGTTGAGCTCATTGCCTTCCTTGCCTTCTGTCCAGCTCTCCGACAACTTTTCTTAATCCATCCAATGTGCTGAAGTTCTCATGCGTTAGCAATCGTTGAGGGATAAGGTTTTCAGGGGTGTAAGCGCCGTACAGCACACAAACGATACTGACTGCACCAAGAGAATCCACTATTTCTGTGGCAGGATTTGCAATCGCGAAGGCCACCATGTCCTCGACATCCAATTCCGGCCTGCTCTCGCGCTGCAGTTCCAGCACCTCACGCAGCACTTCGAGCGGGTCGACCGGTGGGGCCACCTCCGGTGTCGTCTTGATCGGCGCTTGCGTAAATGATTCAGTCTCCATGTGACAGAGCTTACTTCAACCGATGTAAGAAAGTCAAGCAAAAAATTTAAGTATCGTACGATTTTCCAACATCAACTCCTAATGTCTTCATTTTCAAGAACTTGAATTCAGGGTCTGAGGGCTATGAGGAAAGCGGCGTCCCAGTGTGCCCAGACGTGCCGCCTTTGACGCTGACACTAAATCGCTGACGTTAAACAGGAAAAGGAAGAGGGGACAGTAAAGCATCACTGCGGACGTAAAGGGGGTGCCTGGGATGGCCGGCCTTCGTAAGCCCCAGAGATGTCGGATTCGCGGCTTGGCTCTGGACGAGAAGTTCCATCACCCGCGCGGCTCTCCGCGATTGCAGTAGCGTCTGGCAAGCACCCCAAGCTGCGATTATCGTTCTTCCACTTTGCGCACCAGCCGTAAGCCAATAGTCGTTCTCAGGCCCTACCGGGTCGACGACCGTCTCGATTCTGATTGGGTCGCGTGATCGGAGTGCGAACAAATTATAAACTTCGATGCCTCCAAAACCCCATCGCTTGGCAAAAGAAATGCAGCGGCGAATCGTAGGGTCATCCTCTACTGCATCTGCAATGCTTGGATTCAACATTATCCAAACGGCCGGAGCAGTGTCGCGCGCCCAATACCTGCCCAGCTTGTAACGATACTTTCCGTCTGCGCTGATGACTGCGGATGACATTGTCGCCGCAAGCTTCAAGACGACCTCCCGGGAGCTGATTATCGATTAATCTGTGCTTCGGATCAAGTAGGGGCGAGCGGCGCTCGTCCCGGGGCCGAACGCATTTCGGCCCTACACACGGCGGCGGCAAGGCCGAGAGCGCCAACGTGTTCGGCTTTCAGGTCCGCGTGGCGCAAGTGAAGTGTGGTGGAGCGGGGGTGGGGCGGGGTTGCACAATCGCAGATTTGAGATTTCAGACGCGGACGAGAGGCGCGGCGGCGAAAGCGAGCGCTTGGCGAATATCTTCGTCTTCGAGCTCCGGGTACTCGCGCTTGAGCTCGGCCCGGTCGGGATAAGTCGCCAGGGCTTCGAGCACATGGCGGACCGTCAGTCGCAGGTTGCGAATTCACGGCCCATCATTCATGTGGGCCGGGTCGGCGGTGATACGGTCGAAGCTCGTCATGGTCTTGATCTCGCTCCACAGCCCACCGTTCTTGTTGATCCCATAATGGCTTTGGCTTCATCGTGGGAAAAAAGCGACCGGATGCAAGCCGTGTAGCGGTGGCAGAACGTGGCCATGGCTTCCCCCGGCTGTCTGCCGCGCACGGCCGAAGGTCCGCCGATCTTATGGGTGGACGGGTTAAAGGGGACCGCGGGCCACAAACTACCGGCCCTGACGGTCCCAAGCTCCGCGACAATCCATGGGTCGTGGCGGGCGGGAAAAGCCGCGGACCTGCAAAACAGGTCCGCGCTATGGGTGCTTGCGGGCGCAGCCCGCCTTGGACTGCGGTAGCGTGAGCTACCGCCTTCTGCTCCTGCCGAACCCATCAAATTGTGATCGCGCAAAGGCGGCAGCTTGCACGCAGTCAGGCACGGAGGATGGAGCGCACGAGCTTACGCGCTTCCGGGACGAACTGTTCCATCTCCAGGAGGAAGCGGGCGGGTTCAGTTTGGGCGAGGGTCGGATAATCCCGCGTCAAAACCACCCAAGAAGGATCTTCCTCCAGCTTCCAATCGGGCGATTCCTTGAAGCCGTAGCCCAACTCGTGCACTTGGCAGAGCCGATCTGACAAGCTGACCAATGCGACCAGCACGGGATGGAGCTTTGCCTGCTGAACGTCGTGGTGATGTTCCACAACTTCCGTGATGTCCTCCGGCAGACGCCAGTGTTCGGCGAGGATTTTCCCTGTGTCGCAGTGGGTGAAGCCCAGGGCGGAGCGCTCGGCTTGATGGAGCGGAATCTGTTCGGACCGCGCCAGTTGCGCCGCGGCGCGGAACTCCTCCTGGAACGACAGCATGTTCACCAGTTCGCCGAGATCGTGCAGCAACCCTGCCAGATAAGCGCGGTCCGGTTCCCGGTAGCGGGCCTTGCGGGCGCAGAAACGGCTTACCAGCCCACAACCCAGGGAATGCTCCCAAAAGACCAGTGGGTCAATGACCCAGCTCGCTTTGGGCAAGAGATTGAGCAAGCTACAGGAAAGAAGGATCTCGCGGATTTGTCGCACGCCCAGCACGACGATGGCGCCGTGCACGGACTTGACCTCTCGGGAGCGGAAATACAGGGCGGAATTCGCCACCCGCAGGCACTGGGCAGAGATCGACTCGTCGCACGACACCAAGTCGACAATGCGTTGGACTTCCACCTCGTCCACCGGCCTTTCGAGATAGAACAGCAGAGGGCGGATGATGGCCGGAACGGTGGGGATGGAATTCAGCCTTTCCACGCGTTCGCGAATCAACTCTCGGAGTGTGGGCGTCATCGTTAGCCTTGTTGTACCTCTGCATTTTATCGGCAGCCGGGGGGCTCAACATGAGGCCGAAATCGAGAAACCCTGGGGGCCTTTTCGCCCCCCCCATGGCGTCAGGGCCTTGGCGAGACCAACAAGGGGGTGCTACCGGAAGCCTCCGGGGCGGAGGCGAGCACGACGATATCCACCCGCCGGTTCTGGGCTCGGCCCTCGACGGTCTCGTTGCTCTCCACCGGGTGATACTCCGCGTAGCCGGCGGCGGAGAGGCGTGTAGCGGGGAAGTTGTAATGGGTAATGAACAACCTGATCATCTCGGTAGCTCGGGCGGTGGAAAGCTCCCAGTTGGAAGCGAACTGCGCATTGTGAATGGGCACATTGTCCGTATGGCCTTCAATGCGAAGGTTGTTGGGCTGAGCGCCCAGCACCTCGGCAATGCGCTTCACCGCCGCTTCGGAAGTAGGCCGGAGAGCTGCCGACCCGCTATCAAAAAATCCTATCTCCCGCAGGCTGATCACCAACCCTTCGCGCTGCGCCTTCAGCACCACCTCGTGCCGCTGAATCTCCGGTCCCAGGGCGCTTGAAAGTTGTTTTTGCAAGGTCCCCATACCTTTCGGAGAGGGGGGGGACCCCATCATCTTTTCGAAAGGGGAAGTCATGCGTCCACGGCCAGATGCCCCTTTGCCATCTTCGATAAGCTGTATGTTTTCTGCGGGTAAGGGATCGGCGGTAACCATGGGAACGCGTGAGTTCGCCGTCTGGAAAATACCCATCTGTTGAAAAGCTTCCTGAATCGCCGCGGCGATTTTCCCCACCTTGCGCTTATCCACTTGGGAGGAGGAAAAAAGAACCACGAAGAAGGCGAACAGGAGCGTAATGAAGTCCGCGTAGGAGACCAGCCAGCGTTCGTGACTCACGTGCTCGGCAGCCTTCTTCTTTCGGCTCATGAGGACTCCCGGGATTCATCTGGCGGCGGAGCGTCCGCCAAAAAGCCCTGCAACTTGGTCTCGACCATGCGGGGGTTCAGGCCTTCCAGGATGGAGATCACGCCTTCCAGCATCATCTCCCGCATCTGGTGCTCGGTCCGAATGCGTATCTTGAGCTTTCCGGCAGAGGGCAGGAAGAACAAGTTGGCGGCGCCCACGCCGTAAATTGTGGCCACGAAGGCCACGGCGATGCCACGGCCTACTTCGTCAATGTTATCTAAGTGTTGCATGACTTGGATGAGGCCGAGGACCGCCCCAATAATGCCAACCGTGGGAGAGAAGCCACCGGCCGCCTCGAATACCTGGGGAATGCGCTCTTCGTGCTCGGCCTGATTATCGAGTTCAAGCTCCATCATCTTGCGAAGTTCCTGGGGTTCGGTGCCGTCCACAGCCAGCATCAGGGACTTGCGGAGAAAGGGTTCTTTGACTTTTTCGAGCTCGCGGTCGAGGGACACAATGCCTTCCTTGCGAGCCTTATGAGCGAAGCCGACGATTTCTTTGATAAGCTCCTGCGGGTCCCCTTGCGAATCGAAGAAAACTTGGCTTAACCGTTTGAAGCTGGCGAGCACGATGGAAAGAGGAAACTGCAACATGACGGCGCCGAGGGTGCCGCCAAAAACGATCATGGCGGCCGTCGGCTGGATGATCTGGGCAAGTTTCCCGCCCTCGATCAGCAGGCCGGCCATAATCCCTCCGACGGCAATCAGCACTCCACCTAAACTACTCTTGTCCAAGTTCAGGTCCCCTTACCCCTCGATTTCAGTCGGCTCCTCCGGCTCTCCCGCCTTCTCCGCTTCCTCGGACTTCTCAAGTTGTTCGACCGGATTCTCTGAAGGGGGGACAGCCAGCCGCGGCCTGCGAAGCCGCCGGCGGTATTCGAAAATCCGGGTCATCACCTCTTCGGCGCTTTCAAGAACAACGATCTTTTCGCCCGTTACGAGAGTGATGACCGTGTCGGGCGCATTCTCGATGAACTTGATGAGCTCCGCATTGACCACCAGTGGCCGGTTGTTGAGCCGGGTCAACCGAATCATAACTTGCGCACCCTATTCCACCGGGAATTCACAAATTCCCGCGCGTGACACTGTCCCGTATGGGTATATCGGCAAATTCCCTCCAGGCTTGCGGGGAATTTGGGCGTTATCCATGTTTATATCGGCCAAGGCATGAAATTTCTTCGGTTTCGCCCGTGAAAAAGAAAGGCGGGATTCGATACAAAATGACCGGATTGTTGTCCGGGCAGAACTTGTTCACTCTGCCGGATGCGGAGTTAAGCGGGTTCTCATGTTTCGAATCTGCGGCTCTTCCACCGCAGGGGCGTCAGGCCAAAATCGGTTGCCGCAATCCCCTATTGGCATCGAGGGGTCACGGTTGCTGCCCCAAGGGCAGGGCGCTTCTGCGCCGAACCAAGCCGGCGTTATGATGCTGAGGCCGGACATAATCGTTGAGGAGGAAGTGGCCGGGCGGAAACTCCAGGTCGCGGGCCAGCGAGGGGATGCTCCCTACGGACGTGTAGCCATGCATGTAGAGCATGGGCGTGTACCCCCAGTCGAGCGTCAACCGAGAGTCTTGCTGGATCCTCCGTCCTTCCTTGTCCTGGACGCACATATTCAGGTCAATGCGAAACAGCCTCGAGTAGAACCTCATCATAGATCCTGTCGACATCCCCAGCTTCGAGTACTGGTGGAGGATGACTTCCGCCGCCAGCCGCGAGAACAGAATCATTCCCGCCCCCGTCCCCCAGTTGATCGAGTAGCCGGAGCGATGTTCAATTACTCGGCCCCCATAGCTCCGGACAGTGGCAGCGCCACAGACGATGCCGTCAGCGGCGGCGAGTTCGAATAGGTTCATTAACCGGCGGAACCAGCCGGGTTGCATCACGATGTCGTTCTCAATGAGCCCCACATAGTCGTATCCGAGGTTGAGAAGACGTTCGAGCCCGAAGCAGATGCAACGGTCCGGTCCGCCCCGCACGTTATAGTTCACCTCCACCAAGCGTGCGTTCCGGAAATGGAAGTTTCCCGGCAATGCCCGTGCCTCCGCTTCATCGCTTCCGTCGTTCCAGATGATGTCGAATCCGCTGTCCGTATCCATGGCTTCGAGGGTCTGGCGCGTGAAGGACACGCGGTCCTTGCTGCTCAGCGCGAAACCGACCCGATCACCGGGCTGGGGCCAGCGGCATACGGTTCCCGTCATGGTTTGCAGATAACGAATGATGTCGACGACGGCAGGAGCTTCAATGGGGTCACGCATAGCGATCTCCTCCTGTAGGCGCGACGGCGGTTCTCGCTATGAGCTCGCGCAGTTCGCCCTCGACGTGGGTCACCACGTCCTGCCAATTCCCCAGCGTGGATTGGCGAAACAGGCGGGCCGTGGGGTACCAGGGGCTATCCTCGCGCTCGAGCATCCAGCGCCAATCAGCCGATTTGTATAGCAAGACCCAAACGGCTTTGCCCATGGCCCCGGCGAGATGGGCCGCGGAGGTATCAATGGAAATCACCAGGTCGAGATTGGCGACAATCGCGGCCGTGTCGGCAAAGTCCTTCTGTTCGTCCTGGAGATCGACTAAATGCGCCCGGGGTCCCAACTGCTTCACCTGCTCGGCCGGCGGACCCATTTGCAACGAGTAAAAGGCCGTACCTTCAAGGTCTGTCAACGGCGCGAGCTGTTCTAACGGGATGGAACGCCAGGCATCATGAGGGTGCAACGGGCTGCCACCCCAGGCCAGCCCGATGCGCAGCGAATTCCCTCGTAGTCGTTGCCGCCAGGCCTCCACTTGGGCGGGGTCTGGATCAACGTAGGGGATATTCGCAGGAATCGTGTGCAATTCCGTGGCAAATGCCAAGGGCAAACTCAGCAGCGGGCACTGCCAGTCGAACTCCGGAAGCGCCTCACCATGGCGAATCACCTCCCCCGCTCCTGGGGTTAGAGCCAGCAGGCGATGCAACCGGGACGGGACTTCCAGGACGACTTTTCCTCCCCGCGCAGCGACGAGGGGGACATAACGCACGAAGTGGAGCGTGTCGCCCAAGCCTTGCTCGGCGTAAAGCAGAATTCGCGAACCTTCTAAGGGTTCACCTTGCCAGAGGGGTTGGAGAAACTTCCGGCGATCGCGAAGGAATTGAGGGGTACCCCGGCGGTCCTCATATTCGCTCCAGCCTAGAGAGAAATTGCCTTGGGTCAGATGAACAAGGCCAAGAAAGGAGCGGGCCTCGGCGGAGTCCGGCGCCAATTTCAGAACCCGCTCGAAACACTCGGCGGCTTTACCCGAGTCCCCCTCTAGAATATTAACAATTCCCAAATGAAGATGTGCACCCACCCACTGGGGATCGAGCTTTAAGGCATTCCGGTATGAGTCCGCTGCGGAAGCGAGATCGCCTTTACGTTCGAAAAAGTATCCCAGGCCAAAGACCGCGTGGGCAGAATCCGGCTGGAGGGCGAGGGCGCGCCGGTGAGCCTCCGCCGCCGCGCCATAGTTTCCCAGGTCGGTGAGAGCATTTCCAAGCTGGGTGAGGATCTCGTGCCGGTTGGGATCCAAGGCCAGGGCGCGCCGGTAGGACTCCACCGCTTCTCCGAATGCCCCCTGCTTGGATTGCAGCCTTCCGAGGCTAGCGTGAAGGTCAGGCGAATCCGGCTGAAGGGCCAGGGCGCGCCGATAGGACGCCCTGGCGGCTTCCCAGTCCCCCAGGCGTTCCTGCGTCTTGCCCAGCCGGTGATGGGCCTCTGCCGATTGCGGAAGAAGTTCGGCCACGCGCTGGTAGCAATGGCTCGCCGGTTGGATCTCGCCTTGGCCGATGTACGAATCTGCCAGGCTGTTCAGCGTGTCCGGATCGTCGGGATTGAGGGCCAGCGCCTCCCCGATCAAGCGGATGGATTTCTGATATTCGCCCGCTTGCTGGGATAACAAGCCTAGCAAGTGGAGCGCCTGCGGGCACCGGGGGTCGGCCCTGAGACTCCGGCGGTAGCACGCTTCCGCCGGCCCCCTGCGCCCCGCCTGATGATGCTCGATACCTTTTTTGAGAAGCTTCCGGACACGCGGGTCAAGAGATAGTTGCTTGGACACGGAATGATCTCGTGGGCCGGCTAGTACCGTTCCAACTTCTTGGGACTAATCCGCCTAAGCCCAATGGCGGACCTTTACAATCCAATATAAAGGCTTAATGGATAGCCTCAATAAGTTAAAACGGCACAAGCCGGTCGATCCTTTCGAGATGTCGGCGCGGTCGCCCAACCTCGCAAACCGCGCCCGTCTATAGCTTGCGAATCGAGCCAAGCAGGTAGAACGGGCACGTTTTATGCCAGCCAGAGGTAAAGATTCTCTTCATTGACCTGCCGGCGCAGGGTCCCATCCCATTTCCTAAATGGCTGATTTCCAGGGAGATACTTTAGGCGGTGGCTTTCGAGCGGTGCCGCGCCAGGAGAATCGTCACGTCACAGCTCAGGGATCGCTCGGAAAGCAGGTGTTGCCAACTTGGTTTAGATTAAGATGGGATTATGACATGAGGAAACCTTAATCCGGATTCCTCACCCATCCGGGGAAGGGCGGGGCCGAAGAGTTTGCTGACCAGCAAACGCAAAACCCGCCTTCAGGCGGACATAAGATGTCGAAGGCACCCGCTGCGGCGAGCCGGGCTCCCGACGTTTTCGGGACGCGTTCCGCGCGCCTCTACGAAGGGAAGCGACATCATTAGCCGTAGGCCTCATTTGGTCCCGCCTCGCGGGATGAAAGCTACGGTTGCCGGACACGCAAGCCAAGACCTTCGACCCCGCAGGGGTCGAACATCCGACGTGCATCCACGGTTCCGGCCCGTGGGTTTCACCCGCGGCTAACCAAGCTCTCTCGAAAATAGACTCGGCCGACAGCAGCGTCGTAGCTCTGTGAAAAGACGAGCGCTAACGTGGTTCGTGACGCCGAATCGCCAATTTTCATCCAAGTTGGGAGCGCTAGCTCATGATCGGCTGTGAAAGAATTCATATAGACGAGTGATCGCGTTGTGGCGAGCGGCATTTGGCCCTGGCGCCGCTAACGAGCCGGGCGACGACCTATGGGCCTATGCCATCACTATCCTTCCGGGAGCCCGTTTACGGGCGGTTCTTCGCGTTTCCATAGTCCTGCCCCACCTTCTGGTGGTGCTGCCGATTCAGGCCGCAGCCACTGCCGGCCCTCCCGCGAGCGACACTGACATTTTGTTATGTCATGTTGATTCCATTGGACTTATCCGGATAGCTAAGCGCTGATTACTGAAAGCTGAATGCTTGGCTACTGCACCCCATACAACCAGCGGCCGCGCAGTTCGTTCGTCGCTGGGAAGACGAGAACGTTCCCCTCGCGGCTGCAAGGAATGCGTTCCCCGCGGCTCCCGGGCTTCGGCCCTTGGGCAAACAGAGTGAGGCTCGACGGCAGGCCGGCGACGGGAATGCGCACCCTCCCTGTCCCCGCGACTAATATCTGGATGACGGCGCCGCCTGCTACGCGCCGCGCTGTGGCGACGGGAGCCCACCCGATTTCATCCACGTCGGCATCGGCAAAAACCGTCTTGCGCCCATCGACGGTAATCTCATGGCATTTCCGGCCAGCGAAGGCGATCAGGTTCCCCGTGCCATCGACGCGAAAAGCCACGGCGTGCTCGCCGGCAAAAGTTACAGTGTGGCCGTTCGCGCGGAATTCTTGCAGGAGAATGGAATCGGAGGGTGGCGGGTGGCGTTCCGCATACTTGCGATCCTCTTCCGAATCTCGAGCGAAGCCGCCGGCCCCACCCTCTTCGGTTTCTCTCAGGTGCGGCGCTAAGGCGACGGCGCCGTTGGGAAACCGGCAGGTTAGGTAACGACCGGTGCGCGAGAGGTGGTCGGTATTATCGTTGAAGCCGGCGAATTTGCCCGTGGGGGCGTAGGCGCCCAGCGCCTCGAGGATCTCAAACCACGTGCGAACGTCGTAGCCAAGGCTGTGTGACTGGTCATCGCGCGGGCGGAAGCCCAGAAACGTGGCGTTGCCTCGCTGGGCGCCCACGATCCGCTCCTGGACGCGCGCCACCACGCTCGTCCCGGGGCGCGGGCGCACAGGGTAGACGCGGTCCACCAGGAAGTCCGTCAGGATGACCTGGGGTTCGACGGCGGCCAGCGGACCTTCGAAACCCACCAGCCTGCCGGGAACAGCTAGGCCGTCTCCCGGTCGCGGTTGGTAGTCCACACCAAAGAGCTCTTGCCAAGTCTCGCGCGCGGGCTCGCCCTCAAACGTCACGAGCGGCGGTGGACCGGACCAGATCAGGCGGCCGCCGCCGGCCACGAATTCCTGCATGAACGCCAGCAGCTTTTGCGAGGGAAAGGGCTCAAAGAGTGTCACCAAGGTGGTGAAGCGCCGGCCGGCCATCTCAATCGCATTGCCTTTGACCTTCCCGCGTTCGAGCAGCTTGTCGGCGGTGACGTAGTTCCCGTAGCCGTACTGCACCATCCAACTGCCAAAGCGTTCCTCGGCGGCGACCAAATCGAGCGGGTAAAGCATCAACACTTCCGTATCGCGGTGCTGCATATCCTCGACCGCCGCATACAGGGGAGAGCCTTCCACGCCGTAGGTCTCTTCCAGCGCCGTGCGCCGCCTGCTGATTTCATCCGGCAGGCCCCAATGCGCGGCGTACGAGTAGGGCACTTGATTGAGAATGCCCGTGGAGGCGGCGAGCGCCAAGGCAAAATAATCGCGGTCCATCCAGCCGCCTTCCGCGTGGTCATTGCCGTTGCCGGTGAGAAAATCTCCCCATTTGAAATAGTCATAGCAAGCGGCCGCAGCCTGCTGGACGGTGTTCGACCAAACAAAATTGGAGGTGTACTCGTACTGTGCCTGCCCGTGGCCCGCTTCGTTGTTCGCCCAGTAATCGATGGTGGGGCTTTCGGCCCAGGTGGCGTGGGCTCGCGAGGGAAGCTGCTGCCCCATTTTCTGTTCCGCGTAGTGCTTGGCTTGCACAAAAAGATCCACCACGCCGTCTTGCAGCAGGCGGTAGTAGCGCGCGCGGAACAAGGCCGTGCGCTGGATCGCTTCCGGGGTCGCGCCGAACGTGTGCATGATGCCTTGCTTGGCGGTCAAGTCGATGGCAAAGTCCTCCTGGCCGTGCACAAAGTAAATCAGGTATTTGGCGAAGTCGGCGTACTCCGCGCCATAGCGCGCGGCGAACTCGCGAGCCAACCCGGGGCTCACGTACCGCAGGGCGAACTCGCCGTGATCGTGATGGCCGAAGTAGACCCAATCCTGCTGGATGTGCATCTCGTCGGAGTAAAGCGCATTCAGGCGGATGCCCGCCGCGGCGTACCGATCGACGAGGTGGGTTAGAAAGGGAAGCGCCTGCGGGCTGAAGTAGTCCATCTCCGGCGTGCGGTACAGTTGCACCACGAGCACGTGATCCAATCCGGCGCGGGCGATGGAGCCGATGCCGTGTACGCGGATGCGCACGGCCCGGAAATCGCCAGAATGTACCGTTACGTTGGCCAGGCGCTCAACCCCCATGCCGTTCTTGATCTCCACGATGTCCGCGGGATCGACAGCGCGGTAGAAAGTGCCGGGCACGCGCGTTTCGCGGAAGGCAAACGCCCGCACCCCCGCGTCCTGGGTCGCAAACGGCCCCTTATTGTTCACCCACTGCTGGTGCTGCCAGAGTTCGACGCTGAAGGTGCCGGTCTGGGGATCGCGCAAGCCCTCGCGGTAGTGCATCCACACGCCCGATTCGCCCGTGCGGGCAGTATAACCGTTGCCCAGTTCCAGAGGGGTGAGCAAGCTCAACTCGAGGCCGAGTCCGTAACCGAAGGCGAAGCGGCTGATGGCGGCGACTTTGGAAATATACTCATCCGTGTCCGGCATCAAGCGCCGCGGAGTGTCCTGGCCGGGCCGGTATTGCTTGAAGAAATGATCGAACGCTACGATGAGGGTGCGGTCACCCCGCGCCTGGGCGCGCTCACAGACTTGCCGCAGGCTTTGGTTCTCGGGGGTGCGTCCGGTGGAAAGGTTGATGACCTTGTCCGGATCTGAGGCCAGCGTTTCCAGTTCGTCGTCGCGAACCAGGATGATGCCCGAGCGGGGAATCTGAAACCCCCAGGGCCCCGGATATGTCAGCAGTTCGCCACGGTAGACATTTTCGGGGGTTGAGGAAGCGGTCTCGACCCGTTGCCCTCCCGCGGAGGGTAGGAGGAGCATGGTCAGCATGATCAGAATCAGGGCTTTTCGCATTTTGCCATCAGCCGTCCACGGAATCATCCAACCCGTACCGCGATGTGCGCCGGCCGGGAGCGGGATTTGTGCCTGATGAGAATTTCAACATCCTGGTCCAAAGCCACGAGAAAGCGGATCAGCCTTTCTACGGAAAAACCCTCGAGCTTAAAGTGCAGAAGCGCGGAAATCTTGGGCTGGTTGATGCCGAGCAACGCTGCGGCGTCGGCTTGGGAGAGCCGCCGCCGGTTTACAATGTGGCATATGGTTGCTCCCAGCCTGGCCCTGGTGTCGAGCTCGGCGGCATCGGGTAGTCTCAAGTCGGCAAAAACGTTGCCGTTGCTTGGAGTAATCTGTGCACGATGGGGTTTAGCCATATCTTTCCTCGTAGTCAAGCTGGGCCGCGCGCAGGCGGCTGTGGATCAGCTTTACATCCGATTGGCGCGTCGAAATTCCATGGGGCGACTTCTTCTGAAATGCGTGCAGGACATAGACGGCACGAGCAAATCGGATGGTGTAAACCGCCAGGTACGTATCCCTTTCAAAGTCCTTCACCACTTCCAGCACGCCCGGTCCTTCGCCCTTCCAAGTCTTTGCCGACGCATGCTTCCCGCCATATTGCGCGGCGCTTAAAGCGAACCCGAGGGAGCGCCGGACGGGGGCGGGAAACTGCAAGAGATCGCGGTGGGCTGAGCCAATCCAATAGAGCGGCTTCTCGCCGGGGGTTAGCGTCAGTCTCATCCTTTATCCCATTTCTAGGATAGGCTGTCAAGCGGCTTCTTGACGGAAGAGTATCCTCTGGTTGCGGGCGCCGAGCACCTTCCGGGCGAATCCTCACCCATGCCTATTAACGGGACAGCACGGGTGGTTTCCTGTGGTGTTGTCCCACCGGCAGTTCCACCACGCGCACTTCCACGTCGCGGTCGCGCAAGATTGCCACCACCTGTCCCGAGCCATCCGCCACGACGCTGGCTCCGCCGTAAGTCTGTCCCTTCCAGGGGCCGTGCATGATGACTCCCACCAAATCGGTGCCTACCACGGGGCATTTCCACGTCGCGGCGCGGCGCGCGACGAGGTGCTCAAGCTCCTTTTCGTGTTGGGGCCACTTGTCGACCTCGGCGGCCCACCCGTAAGGCACCAGCACCAGATCAGGTTTGAGCTTACTGAGGCGCTCGACGTAAGCATCCACAAAGGTGTCGGCGCAAATCAGGACGCCGATGCGCCCGTACTCGGTATCCACGGCGCCAATTCCTTCCGGCGCTCCCACCGCGTAGGGCGGGTCCATCAAATGCGCCAGGACGTTCAGCTTGCGATGCTTCCAAAGCAGCTTCCCGGTCTTGTTAACGAGGATGGACGAATCGTAAAGCTGCCCTTCGTCTTTCTCGTCAAGTCCAATGGAGATCATCAAACCGTATTGGCGGGCGAGCGCGGCGATGCGGTCGCTGTCCGCGCCGGGGATGGGCGTGGCCAGGCGATGCGCGTCAGGATTCTGCCAGCCCAGAATTACCGATTCCGGAAACGCGGCAAGGTCCGCCCGCTGGGCGCGAGCCTGCTCGAGCGCATACTCGATGCGCGTAAAGTTCCCTTCTCGATCGCCATCAATGGCCAGGATTTGGCAGACTGCAATTCGCACCGTCGGAGGTCCCTCCTTGGGCAGAGCGAGCGCCGGGAGCAAGCTTAACAGGAGTGTCACGCCCATTGGAAAGAGCCTATTGAGGAGGTCGAAGCAGCCAAGCTTCGCCAGAATAACCAGCGGGGATGAATCAGTTGCGACGGTCACGCTCCAAGACGGTCGGTGGACCGGCGTTCCTCTTCCAGATCTTCGGAGCTGTATCGCAGGGGTGGGACACCGTGCTTTGCGGCGAAATCCATGAAAGCCGCGAGCGGCGTCAGGCACAGCTCGGAGGCGCGTCCGAGTGAGACCTTATCTTCGCGATAAAGTTCGAGCGCCAGCAATCGGGCGGCTTCCTGGGAGAGGTTCCTCTCCTCTAAATTTGCTGCCTTCAGAAGTGCTGACGGCAACTCTACAGGTACGGTTCCCATGCCTCAAAATTACCCCATTTGTGACGGTTTGTCATGCGATTTCCCTCGGCCCAAGGCCTCAGGTTCCCGGGCGCACGTAATGCTCTGCCACAATCACTATGATTTGATGGCCCTCACGACCCAAGGCGAAAGCCCCGTTGCGGCATCGACAGGATAACCGCCAGGTAAGCCACCGTCACGAAGATATCGCGGTCATAAAGGGACGGGCACCGCAAGCTGGACATGCGGTGAATCTACGGGCGATGATGTGCGGGGGCAATAGTGAGCCCAACTGGCAAGCGCTGTCTAGCGCGAGAAGCCGCAGACCTCGCAGGGCGGGGGGTCCGGGCTGCGCTTGCTTTAGGGCTTCGGCATCCCCATGCCGCGATCCGATCGGGGCGCAATAATGTGGCCCATGGTTTCCCTTGACCCGCCGCGCGCGGGCGCAAGCCGTGGGATCGTGCGGCGCAGGACGCTAGGCCTTGCGCCACTCGGCAAGCTTCTTGCGCACTTTGTCGGCGTTGGTGTCTTGGATTTGCTCGAGGATCTTCAGGGCGGCTTCGGCGTGGTCGATGGCTTGATCGCGCTCGCCCAGCTTATCGAGCGCAGAGCTCAGGTTCCACAGATCGATGCCCTCGCCCCGGCGGTCCCCAATCTCGCGATCGATTTCAAGCGCCTTTTCGTAGAACTCGATGGCGTGACGGGTCTCGCCCAAAGCCGCATAGGCGTTGCCCAGGTTGCCCAGGCTGTTGCCTTCGCCCCGGCGGTCCCCAATCTCGCGCGCAATCACCAAATGCTTCTCGTAGGACTCGATGGCACGGCGGGTCTCGCCCAAATCCGCATAAGCATTGCCCAGGTTGCCGATGGTGTAGCCTTCACCCCGGCGGTCGCCAATCTCGCGGTGGATCTCAAGCGCCTTTTCGTGGAACTCGATGGCGCGGCGGGTCTCGCCCAAAGCCGCGTAGGCCAAGCCCAGGTTCGCCAGCGCCGCGCCCTCGCCCCGGCGGTCCCCAATCTCGTGATCGATCTCAAGCGCCTCTTCGTAGAACTCGATGGCGCGGCGGGTCTCGCCCAAATCCGCGTAGGCCAAGCCCAGGTTGCCTAGGCTGTTGGCTTCGCCCGTGCGGTCGCCAATCTCGCGCGTGATCACCAATTGTTTCTCGTAGAACTCGATGGCACGTCTGGCCTCCCCCAAACTGGCGTAAGCATTTCCCAGGTTACCAACAGCGTTGCCGTCCCCGCGCCGGTCACCGAGTTCGAGCGTGATTGCCAACTGCTTCTCGAACAACTCTATGGCGTGGTGGGTCTCGCCCAAAGCCGCGTAAGCCAAGCCCATGTAGCCTAAGACAATGGCTTCGGCGTGCCGGTCGTTTAGCTTCCTAGCAATCTCCAACGCCTCGGTCCAGTACTTCTGGGCCATGCGAAAGTCTGAAAGTCGATGGTATCTTTCACCCAGGGCACCCAGCACGGCGATGCGCTTGCGGAGAGTGACGGCATCTCCGCGGCCGCGTGTCTCATTCAGTTCCTGTAACAAGCCACTGAACTCTTCAAGCTGTTTGCGGGTTTCAGTCGCGGGCTGGTTGGGCAGCGATCTGTAGGTCTCCATCAGCCGATCAAGGGCCTTCGCCTCTGCGGCTGGCCCGCCGAAGTGGAAATGCCCGCTG
>Ga0187865_1002060_pt1 | contig 20453 bp, 15 predicted proteins | sample June2016WEW_11_1_2_FD_132989 | JGI IMG/M metagenome (GOLD analysis project Ga0187865, IMG submission 132989) | Peatland microbial communities from SPRUCE experiment site at the Marcell Experimental Forest, Minnesota, USA - June2016WEW_11_100 | ecosystem: Environmental > Terrestrial > Soil >...
CCTCCCACAATCGGGCTCACGGCCGCAATGCGGGCGCGGCTTTCGCGCAGCGCTTCGCGAATTCCCGGCACGGCGAGAATCGGAGCGATGCTGGTCACCGGATTACTCGGCGCGAGCAGCACAAGATCTGACGAGCGGATCGCCTCGATCACTCCCGGCGCCGGCTCCGCATCCGAGGCGCCGGCGAACCGAACCGATTCCACTGGATCCTGGTACCAGCGCTGGACGAAATATTCTTCAAAGCTCAGATCTCCCGCCGGAGTCAAAACCCGCGTCTCCACGCGCGAGTTGCTCATCGGCAGTACGCGCGTCTTGATGCCAAGCCTGTTCGCGATCTCGGACGTGGCTTCCGTGAGCGTCTTGCCGTCGGCCAGCAGCTTCGAGCGGAAAATATGCGTGGCCAGATCGCGATCGCCGACGTGAAGCCAGGTCGGTTGTCCCAGTTGCCCCATGGCATTCAGGCAAAAAAAAGTGTCGCCTTTCACGCCCCAGCCGCGCTCCTGGCTCAGTTTGCCGGCCAGCATGTAAGTGATGGAATCCAGATCGGGCGCAACGTACAATCCCCACCACAGCAAGTCGTCGCCGGTATTCACGACGATCGTCAGCTCTTCCGGACGAACGATCTGCCGGAGTCCGTCCACGAACTTGGCGCCGCCTGTGCCGCCGGTCAGAACCGTGATCATGCCGCCCTCCGAGCGTAGCCTTCAGCGTCTGCAGCGGCGCCGAGGCGCCGCGCCAGCAAATCGCTGTATGCCGCTGCTTGTTCCGCGAACTTTTTTGCGAACCTATTTACGAACTCCGGATAAACCGGCAACCTCTGGCGCAACTCGAATCCTTTGGCCTCGGTCCGCTGTCGCAATTCTTCCAGATGCGGCCACGGCTTTTCCGGATTGATGAAATCCGGCGTCAGTGGCGAAACCCCGCCCCAGTCATTGATGCCGCCATCGAGCAGATCGGCATAGTGCGGATCGGAGAGATTCGGCGGCGCTTGAATATTCATCTTCGGCATCAGGAGGCGCGCCACGGCCAGCGTGCGCAGCATTTCCCCGCGGTCCGGTTCGGGCCAGTGTGCCATCGGCGTGCCACTCTTGGCGCGGAAGTTTTGCACGATCACTTCCTGGATGTGCCCATACCTGTCATGCAAGTCGCAGATCGCGATCAGCGCATCCACGCGCTCTTCCGGCGTCTCGCCAATTCCAATCAGAATTCCCGTGGTAAAAGGAATCTTCCGCCGCCCCGCATCCTCAATCACACGCAGGCGCTTCGCCGGTTCTTTGTCGGGAGCATTGTCGTGAGCGGCGTCTTTCGCGAGCAGCCGCGCACTGGTCGTTTCAAGCATAAGCCCCATGCTGGGAGCCACGCGGGACAGCCGTTCCAGCCATTCCGCGCTCATCAGTCCGGGATTGGGATGCGGCAGCAGACTCGATTCGCGAAGCACTTTCTCGCACATCGCTTCCAGATAATGGAGCGTGGATTTGTATCCGAAGCGCCGCAGCGTATCGCGCATCTGGGGAAAGAGCAGCTCCGGCTTGTCTCCTAGACTGAACAACGCCTCGGTACATCCCAGGCGCTCGCCCGCGCGCACGACTTCCATTACCTCGTCCGGCGCCATGGTGTGCTCGCCGGGCTCGCCGGGATCGCGCCGGAATGTGCAGTAGCCGCAGTAGTCGCGGCAAAGATTCGTCAAGGGAAGAAACACCTTGCGTGAATAGGTGATGACTCCCAGTTTGAATCTCGCGCGGGCAAGCTGCGCCGCCGAGAGCAGGGAAGGCAGCACGTCGTCGTCCGCTCGCAGCAAAAGACAAGCCGCTTCACGAGAGATCGGCGCCGTGCCGGCGTCCGCCAACTCAGCAACCGTCGCGCACAGCGCATCTGGAAAAAAAGTGGCCATACGTCTTTACTTCGAAACTCGTTTCATCTGAACCCGCCGCAAATTCTGTCCGGCGCTGGCAACGATAATAGCGGACCGGGCGAATCCCTGTCCTTTCGGGGCTTTCGCGAAATGTTCGCGCGCCCGAAAGACAGGCCGTGCTGCCGATCCAACATACCGCCAAAGTGGTGAACATTTCAACACTTGACAACGTGAACAATTCAGGGCAAAATTCCGCCGGTCAGCCGGACGACAATTTCTCCGCATGGATCGAACGCAGATCAACCGCGAAAGTGTAGCCGATCAGGTGGCCACTCTCCTCCGCCAGCGCATACTCGAGGGCGAGTTCCGCCCCGGCACCCAGCTTCAGGAGTTGCCCCTGGCTTCTTCCCTGGGCGTTTCGCGCAACACCATGCGGGAGGCAATCCGGATCTTGTCCCTCGAGGGCCTTTTGCGGCGCAGCCTCCATCGGGGCGCTGCGGTCTCGCAACTCTCTTTGCACGATGTGCAGGAGATCTACCAGTTGCGCCGGATGCTGGAGTTGCCCGCCGTGCTTGCGGCGCGCCGTCCAGACCCGGGTTTGTTGCAGGAAATCCGCGGCGCGGTAGAGCAATACGAACTAGCCGTGCGCGACCGGAACTGGTCCCGCGCCGTCAGTCACGACCTTCATTTTCACAGCCTGCTGATCCGCTTCCACGGCAACGAGCGGCTGGACTCGTTTTATAAAAACATGCTCGGCGAACTGCGTGTCGGCATGGTGCTGGTGGACCTCAGTCATGACAATCCCGGCGCACTGATTCCTGTCCACCGGAAGATGTGCCAGTTGCTCAGTACCGGAAAGCTTAAGCAGTGTGCCGCGGTACTGGAGCAGCATCTCGAGGACTCCGAATCGAGGCTGACTCAGATCATGCACGCGCACGCGGCACGAATGGTGCGGACAGCTCAGTAGCTGCCTGCGCAACAACACCAGACTTACGAGGGGGAAATCGATGGCCGTTCAATACGTTGTGGAATCCGATGCCGGAACGCCCGGCTCCGTTCAGTCCTCGTTGTTCCAGCGCCGTCGCTTGGGGGTGGTCATCCATCTTCTACCGTTCTTGGCGCTGTTCCTGACCGCGTCGAGTTGGCTGGGAGCCCAGACCGTTACCAGCACTCTCCAGGGACGCGTCTCTGACGCCACCGGCGCCGTGATTCCAGAAGCGTCGGTTACGGCGCTAAATGCGGCCAACGGTTTGAAGCGCTCCGTCAGTGCCAATGCGGTGGGCGAATACCAGATCGGCGGACTTCCGGCCGGCGATTACACCGTCAATGCCGAAAAGCAGGGTTTCCAAAAGTCCGCCAAGAAGATTCACCTGGATCTGGGCGCGTCAGGCACTGTGGATTTCGCGCTGGCTCCCGGCCAGGTGCAAACCCAGGTCGAGGTGCAGGACGTTGGCGAAGTTGCCGAGCCCACTCGAACCATGGTGAGCTCGGTCATTGATCAGCAAAAAATCGAGAACCTTCCGGTGAACGGCCGGGAGTTCATCGATTTCGCGTTGCTCGCGCCCGGCATCACCATCGGCAACACGACCTCCGGCAGCACCGACGTCATCGTCGAACCGGTCACCAAGCTCTCCTTCGCCGGTCAGAACATTCACTACAATTTCATCGCAGTAGACGGCGCCGATGACATCTCAACCGCTTCGGGCATCCAGCGCGGCACGCCGCCACAGGAGTCGGTGCAGGAGTTTCGCGTCATCAACACCGACTACACCACGGAATTTGGCCGGGCCACTGCCGGCATCGTAAACATCATCACCAAGAGTGGCACCAACAACGTGCACGGTTCGCTTTACGACTATCTGCGCAATAACAAACTCGACGCCGTCAGCATTCTCTCCGCGCCCGGCTTCAATGTGCTGCGGCAAAATCAGTTTGGTGGCGCCATCGGCGGACCGATCCAAAAAGACAAGACCTTTATTTTTGCCAATTACGAAGGTCAAAGGCGCACCGAGTCGCCGACCTACAATTCGACCGTACTGAGCAACATTGCGGCGATTAATAACGTCAAGACCACGGTATTCGGACTGCCCGCCGAAAACCTGTTTGTGCTGCGCAACGGAAACACGGACAACGTCCTGTTCAGGCTGGATCGGAACTTCAGCCACAGTAACCTGTATGTCCGCTATTTCATCAATGACGGCCGTTTGACCAACCAGTCGCCCCTGAACAACGGTTTCGACCTGCCGTCGGCGTTCAAGAACAACAACATTCGCGACCAGTCGCTCGCCGGTGGTTTGACGACGGTGGTTTCCCCATCGTGGGTGAACGAACTGCGTATGCAGTATGCGCACCGCAACTTCGATTTCCCTGTTGTTTCGACCCAGCCGCACCTGGAAGTCGCCAATACGTTTGCCGTCGGCGTCAACCGCGGGAACCCGGACATTTACCGCGAGTCGCGCTTCGAGTTAGTGGACAACATGACGCACAATGTGTCGAACCACACCATCAGTTTTGGCGGCAATTTTGATCGCGTCGGCACTTACGAATCCTTCCCGCTGTTTTATCCGTTCGAGGCGGACTTCTCGAACCTCGCTGCCTTTCTCGGCACGGATGGCGCGGCGTGTGGCCCGGACGCGATCTGCCCCGATCCGTTCGTGATCTTCTTCGAGCGCTTCAGCACTACGACAAACCCGCTTTTCACCGAGGGGTCTCTGCCGGGAGGAACGGCAGTGTATCAAGGCGGCGCGATTCCACAGGCGATCCGTAACCAAGCCTCGGCGACGCTGGACCACACCTACACCGGTTTCTACCTTCAGGATAAGTGGCGCGCTTCTACGAACCTGACATTGAATGCCGGAGTGCGGTGGGAATTTGAGACGTGGCCCTCCGGAGTGCTCAATACGCAGTGGAAGAACGTTGACCCGCGCGTGGGCCTGGCTTACAGCCTGGGAACGTCACGCAACGTCGTACTCCGTGCCGGGATGGGGCTGTTCCACGGGATCATTCCATCGCCTCTGCTCATGTGCCAGGCGCCTTCCTGCGGCGGAGAATCTACCTACCCGGGGCGTTCATTTGAAAACGGTTTGAATGCAACGACTGGCCTGTTTAGTTTTGCCAGCTCCCCATTCATCACCAATTACGCCCTCAACGCATTGCTCACGGGCGCCACTTACCCGAACGGAACGGCTGCGCCCTTCTGCCCGACTGGAACTCTGGACAGTTGCGGATTCCTGCAGGACGCGACCATCGTACGGTTCGATAAAAATAGCCAGAACCCGTATGGCATACAGACCAGCGCCTCGCTCGAGTTCCAGCCCTTCAAGGACTCGCTGTTGAGCATCACCGGAATCCACCTGCGCGGCGTACACCTCGGCAGCTTTTACAACGTGAATCAGCCGGACCCCAAAGGCACAGTGCAGGTCTATAACTCCAAGGGGCAGGCGAGCTGCAAGAACATGTATTTCGACTTCGGCAACGTCCTGAATCCGGGTGGACCCATCACGCCCCCCAATTGCGCCAACGGCGACCAGTATCCCGCGCAAATGATTATTCCGGGCGTGCCCCACGTCAACGGGGTTCCGGGCTTCCGCGATCCGCAATACAGCGTCTTCTTCGAGGCAAAGTCCGGTTGGGATTCCGTTTACGACGGTCTGCTCATCAGCATGAACAAGCGGATGACCAATAATTTTTCGTTTGCCATCAGCTACACCTGGTCGCATTCGATCGATAACGGGCCCAATCCCAGCTTCGTGTTAATTCCGCAGGACAGCGCCAACTTCCGCGCGGAGCGCGCCAGTTCGGCAGACGATGCCCGGCATCGCTTCGTCGGCAATGCCATCTTTACCAGTCCCAAGAGCTGGAACATGATCGCGCGCGATTTCAGTTTCAGCACGATCCTCACCCTGCAATCTCCGCAGTACTTCACCAAATACGCCGGCTTTGACTCCAATGGCGACGTCTTTGGAAACAATGACCGGGTGGGCAACGAGCCGCGCAACACGTTTAAGGGAGACACGATGCAGACGGTTGACGTCCGCCTGGAGCGCACCTTCCCAATTTATGAGAAGTTGCATCTCCAATTCCTGGCGGAAGCCTTCAACTTGATGAACACGGTCAACGTTCGCTACTACAACACGAGCTATGGAGCGGCGGACTTCTGCGGGCCGGATCCGGGCGCGCCAGGTTGTGCCGGATCGACTACCTTCTACCGGGAGGGTTCGCCCAACCCGACCTATGGAACGCCCAGCGCAGTATTCAACCCGCGTCAGATTCAGCTTGCGCTGCGTCTGACGTGGTAGCGTGGTTCACTTGGTGGACGGGCTGCCTTCGTGGCCCGTCCGGCGGTTCAGCGCAAAGCGATTCAGGACGGCAATATTCACAGCGAAGCGATTCAGCGCGAAATTATTCAAAACACGGCCATTCAAAACAACGGCCCGCAGGTTTCCGTTTGCACTCGACGCAGACCGCAGGCGGCCACACCATCTTCATCGCGGAAGTGGAAGAGATCTTGGTCCGGGATGGGTAGCCACTACTGTATTTCCGCAGCCAGTACCGCGACATAGAACCAGTGGGACATTAATGCCAGCGATTACCAGACCATTCCCGGACAGTGCCAGTTTCGCGCCCGCGAATTCCGCGCCAGGTTCCGCACCCGGCTTTGCGCCGATGAGCGCGCGCCGCCTGTACATCTTCGGTGGCATCGCTCTGATCGCCGCCGGCCTTCTCTTCGGCGACATCTTTGCCGTTTTCATCCTCCACCAAAACGCCGCCCGGCAAGGCGAAGCGCTCGTCGCAGCCTCCCGCGCCGTCGCTGCCGGAAATGCCGCGGCGGTGAATGAAGTGTTCAGTCAACTGGGAAACCTGCTGGAGGATCGTGGCACCAAGGTGGATGCACACGTCCACATGATTGACGCCGGCTACCTGGCAATGCTGCTGGCGCTGGTGCAGCCGTACATTGCGCTCTCCCGGCAGACGAAGAAATCCCTGGCGGCTCTGTTCATCGCCAGCGGAGTTCTGTTGCCCGCCGGCATTTTTCTGATTCACTACGTCGGCCTCACCGGCAGCCCGTTTGCCGCAATCGGATGGGCGAGCGTGCTGGCCGATTCCGCCGGAGCCTTGCTGATCCTCGTTCTCACCGTTCAAGCGTGGGGTTTCTGGCAATATCTTCGCCGCCGCCAACTCAGCGAGGCCGAACTCCCTGACCCCGAACTTCCCGACCCCGAACTTCCTGACGAAGACAGCATGCCGCGTCGCGCGCTTCTCACCGGCGGCACGATTCTTGTCCTGCTCGGCTTCCTGCACGGCGTGTATTACGCTGGCACTCTGTTGTACGAACACGAGCGGATGGAGACCGCGATCCTGCAACGTTTGATCAACGCTGCCACCGCAGGAAATCTCGACGCCGCCACAACCGAGGTCAATAACTTCGGCAGTCTGGCCGGCGCGCGAGCCGTGAACATCGCTGCGCACTCGCACATCATCGAGTTTGGCTTGCTGGCGATGCTGCTATCGTTCGTCCAGCCTTTCGTGTTCCTCTCGGAAAAGTGGAAGCGGCGGTGGGTGAAGGTGCTGCTCGGCGGCTCGGTGATTTTGCCCGTGTTCGTGCTCCTCGAACTGAAGTTCGGATTGCTGGCCGGAGGCATCGCCGACATCGGCGGCCTGATGGTCATGGTTGGCCTGGTTGGAATGCTGGTCGGCATCTTGCGCTATTCCGGCGGCCTCGATGTCGCGGAGAGCGCCGCGGGGGGTGCGCGGTGACCGGATCCCGCAAACTTCTGATTTTCGGTGGGATGGCTCTCGCCGCCTTCGGCATGATCTACGGTTTGCAGTATGCGCTCTTCGTTGAGCACCAGACGCTCGATCACATGGGTGGATCACTGGCCCAGTCTTTTAGCGCAGCCGCCAGCCGTAATCTCGGGCAGTCCCAGGCGGCGCTCGAGCAGTATGGCGAAACCAAATACGATTATGTTCGCCAGGTAGACGCTCACTCCCACTGGGTCGGGCTGGCCATGCTCATGATCGTGCTCGGCGTGATTTTCGAACGGGTGAACTTCAGCGAAGGAATTCGGCAGATGGTTGCATTTTCTCTGCTGGCGGGCAGTGCGCTATTCCCGCTGGCGGTCATTCTTCAGACGTATCATCATGGTGCATTAGTCTTGAAAGCTCTGGCCGTGGTTGGCTCCGGGCTGGTCATCGTCGCGTTGGCGGCTACGGCTTGGGGATTTGCCCGGCCGCACACAACGGCTTAACACATTTGCTTTAGACAGAGGAAAGACGAACAGCAATGTATCCGCGATCGTTTCACTATCACCGGGCGGGATCGCTGAAAGAAGCGGTCTCCATGCTCGGCCAACTCGGCGAAGGCGCAAAGTTTCTCGCCGGCGGGCAGAGTCTGATTCCGTTGCTCAAGCTTCGCTTCGCCAATCCCGAGCACCTGGTGGACTTGAACTTCATCCCGGGCACCTCCTTCATAAAAGAAGACTCCGGTGCGCTTCATTTCGGAGCGATGACCCGCCACGCCGAAATCGAGCACTCCGCGCTTGCGAGAAAGATCCCGGTCTTGCACGACTGCGCCGCCGGGATTGCCGACGTGCAAGTGCGAAACCGGGGCACCATCGGCGGATCGCTCGCGGAGGCCGATCCAAGCGGCGATTGGGCCAACGCCTTGATCACGCTCGACACCACCGTTCACTGCCTAGGGCCGGACGGCGCGCGCACCATCCACCTGAGCGACTTCATCAAAGACGCTTACACAACCGCGCTGGCTCACGACGAACTTGTAACCGAGGTTGAAGTGAAAATTCCGACCCAGGGCAGCGGCGGGGCCTATCTTGCGTTCAAGCGGAGCGCGCCCGTGTATCCCAGCGCCAGTGCCGCCGTACAACTTACTTTGGCGGGCGACGTCTGCCGCGACGCCGCCATTGCTCTGGGCTGCGTCGGACTGACCGCGATCCGCGCGACCGAGGCCGAGACGGCACTCCGCGGAAAAAGCCTGAACGACAAGACGATTGCCGCGGCCGCCGAAGCTGCCCGTGCCGCCGCCGATCCCCAGCCTGACATGCGCGGATCCGCCGAATACAAGCGCCAACTGGTTGTGGCTCTGGTGCAGCGCGCCATTCAGATTGCCGTGCGCCGCGCGCGCGGAGAACAAGTCGAAGGGGCCCATCTCTATGCCTGAAACCGCAACCGTGGAAAAAATCGCCGTCAACATCAACGTGAACGGCAAGCCTTATTCGCGCCAGGTCGAGCCGCGCATCTTGCTGGTTGAGTTCCTGCGCGAGGCCTGCGACCTTACCGGCACGCACGTCGGTTGCGACACGACGTACTGCGGCGCTTGCACCGTGCTGATGAACGGCCTGGCGGTAAAGTCCTGCACGATGTTTGCGGTGCAGGCTGACGGGTCGGAAATCACCACCGTCGAGGGCCTCGAAAAAGACGGCAAGCTTCATCCCATTCAAAAAGCCTTCGGCGATTCGTACGGCCTGCAGTGCGGCTACTGCACGCCCGGTCTGCTGCTCTCAACTCATCAGCTGCTTTCCGAGAATCCTGAGCCGAGCGAAAAAGAAATTCGCAAAGCGATCGCCGGCAACACCTGCCGCTGCACTGGGTATATGAACATCTTCAAGGCCATCGAGCTTGCAGGCCGGAACATGAAGGGAGCCTGAGATGGCGATCAAATTTTCCGGCGAATTCGAAGTCAAGAAAAAACCCGAGGAGGTTTATGACTTCCTCACCGACCCCAATCGATTTGCGCCGCTGCTCCCGGAGTTCCAAAGCCTCTCCGTGCAGGACTCCACGCATTTCGCCGTCAAGGTGAACGTGGGCATTTCCTACATCAAGGGCAGCGCCGACGTGAAGATGGAACTGGCGGAGGGCGATCGGCCGCGGCGCGCTCAATATAAAGGACAGGGAGCCGTCGCCGGAGGAAACGTTACCATGGTCGCTGGATTTGACCTTGCGCCCGTCGCGAGCGGAACCAAGGTCAACTGGCAGGGCGAAGCCCAGATTTTCGGCCGCCTGGCGTCCGTTGCCGGTGGCCTGCTCGAACCGCTGGGCAAGAAGCAGATTCAGAAATTGATCGATGGGCTCCAGGCAGCACTGGCATAGCTCGTGTGGCGCGGACACTCCTGTCCGCGAAATGTTTGCGGAGGCACCAAATATCGTGGCTGAAGAAAAGAAGAACGGTAGCGGGCGCTGGGTAGGCGCTTCGCTCCCCCGAAAAGAGGAAGACCGGCTCCTGCGCGGCCGGGGCAAATTTGTGGACGATATCAAGTTGCGCGAGATGACGTATCTCCGTTTCGTGCGCTCCCCGTATGCGCATGCCCGGATCGTCAGCGTGGATACCTCGGCTGCGGAAGCGTTGCCTGGTGTCGTGTGCACGATCACCGGCAAGGAAGTGGCCGCCCAGACGCAACCTTTCATCGAGATGGCGCCGGACCATGCCCAGAAGATCCGTGATTTCCCCATGGCTGTAGAAAAGGTCCGCTACCAGGGGGAACCAGTCGCCGCCGTAGTCGCCGAATCCCCGAGCCTCGCCGACGATGCCGCCGAGCTTGTCCAGGTCGAATACGAACCGCTGGAGCCGGTGGTCGATTCGGAGCAGGCGCTGTTGGATCAAAGCATTCTTCACGAAGAAGCGGGAACGAACCGAATCTGGACTGGCATCTGGGAGTTTGGCGACGTGGAGAAAGCGTTTCAGGAAGCGGCCTATGTGGTGAACATCGACCGCATGCACTTCCATCGTTTTTCTTCGACCCCACTCGAGACCAACGTCGTGATCGGCCAGTGGGAGCCGAAAGAAGATCGTATTCATTACTGGTGCAATAATTCGTTTCCCTCGTTTGCCATTCAGTTTCTGGCGGCCCACCTCGCGGTCCATATCGATCGCATCCGGGTGCAGACCTCTGATATCGGGGGCAGCTTCGGCATTAAAATCACCAGCTATCCGCAGATGTCGGTGTGCGCGCTGGCTTCAAAGAAAGCCGGCGGACGTCCGGTGAAATGGGTGGAAACCCGCTCCGAGCACATGATCTCGAGCGCGCACGGAAACGAGCGCACCTTCCGCGACACGCGGGTCGCCCTCGACAAAAACGGAGAGATCACCGCCATCTCTTCCCGGCATATTGACGATTGCGGCGCTTATCCACGCTATGAACCCCTGGGCTGCGTGATTTATTCCCAGGTGTTCTGCGGCACGTACCGCTTCAAGAACGCTCATATCGAGTTCACACAGACCGTCAGCAACAAGTGCCCCGTCGGCCCTAATCGCGGCTACTCGCGCATGCAGCACCTGTGGTTTCTGGAGCGCATCGTGGACATCTGTGCCCACGAAATTGGTATCGCGCCCGACGAAATGCGCCTGCGCAACTACATTCGTACGGAAGAGTTCCCCTACACCACGCCCAACGGCTGCGAGTATGACTCGGGCAACTATCCCAAAATGCTCGAGGTAGCGAAAGGCTTGATTGGCTGGGACGACTGGAAGAAGAAACAAGCCGACGCGCGCAAACAAGGCCGCATGATTGGCATCGGCATCGGCACCACGCTCGATTCCGGAACCAACAACTTCGGGCAATCCCAGATCGTGAACCCCAATGCTCCCTTTTCCGGTAATTCGCAGGGTGCGAACTGCAAACTCGATATCTACGGCGAAGTCGTCGTTGCCGTCGGTTCCTGCCCGCAGGGCCAGGGACATGAGACGGTCTCAGCGCAGGTCGTCGCCGACATCCTCAATATTCATCCCGACATGATTACCGTGCGCACCGGCTTCGATACCGAGCGCAACGTGCATACCGGCATGTCGGGAACCTATGCCAGTCAGTTTGTGGTTTCAGGCTTGTCGGCGGTTCACGGCGCCGCACAGAAGCTTAAAGCCGAGATGAAGCGCCTGGCCGCGTCTGTGCTCGAAACGAAGGAAGACGATCTGGAATTCGGAGTTGGCCAGCAGGGGCCGGAAATCAAGGCTAAAAGCACCGGCAAGTCCATCAACTACTGGGGTCTCGCCAACATCGTCAACGTGAACAGCGCCGTACTCACTCCGGAACTGCAAGACGTCACGCTCAACTGCCGCTACATCTGGCGCGCCCCTTTCAAAGTGCCGGACACAGCGAAGAAGTATGGAAACCTCACCCTCACCTATTCCTCGCAGTTGCACATCGCGGTGATCGAGGTGGATCGCGACACCTTCGTTCCCAGGATTCTCGACTACGTTGCGGTGGACGATTGCGGCGTTGTCATCAATCCGCCGATCGTGGAAGGGCAGGTCTATGGCGCGACCGCTCACGGCATCGGCGCCGCGCTGATGGAAACCTGCGCTTACGATGCGGTCGGCAATATGCTGACCAGCACCTTCAGCGACTACACGCCGATCACAGCCGTGAACATTCCGAAAATTAAATATGGACACATTTCGACCCCTTCGCCCTTCACCTACAGTGGGGCAAAGGGTATGGGCGAAGGCGGCGCCGCTCCGATCCACACGATCTCGTCGGCCTTGCAGGACGCGTTGTTTGCGCAAGGTATTTTTATCAACGAGTCCTTTAACAACGCCGACAGCATCTTCCGCTCGCTCAAGCATCACGAAGGCGGGCAACTGGCTCAGTTAGTGAAGTTGGAGAAGAGATGAACCCCGTAGGAACGGCCCCCCCGCGAGCCTGCCCTGAGCGAAGTCGAAGGGCCCGGCCGAGCGAAGCTCGGCAAGTTTCTTGACGGAACGAAAGAAGCGATGAAGAAAGTCTGTATTATCGGTTGTGGCGCAATCGGCAGCCTCTACGCCGCGCATCTCGCGCGCGTCGCCGAAGTCTGGGCCTTCGTTCGCCGCGAAGATCACGCCGCCGAGCTCAACCGCCGCGGCCTGCGCGTTACCGGAACCCACAACTTCGCCGTCCCGATAAAAGCCACCACCAACCCAAAAGACTTGCCCGATTGCGATCTCGGCATCGTCGCCACGAAAGCCACGCAGATCAAAGAATCATTTCGCCTGGTGGGCCGCCACTTCGATAAAGGAGCCGTCCTCTCTGCCCAGAATGGAGTCGGCAGCGAAGAAATCATCGCCACCCTCACGCGCGGTTACGTCATCCGCGCCACCACTTTCATGAGCGGCACTCGCCACAGCGATACGCACGTGCAGTATGAACTCGACACGCCAACGTGGATGGGCCCCTTCGAGCCGACCGGCACCCCATTCTCCGTGGTCAAAGAAGCCGCCGATCTCATCGTTGCCGCCGGGCTCAAAGCCGAGGCGCTCGAAGACGCCCGGCCCGCGCAGTGGTCCAAGCTGATTTTTAATTCGTCGGTGAACAGCGTGTCCGCCCTGACCGGCCTGCCGCACTCGCCCCACTTTTCCGACGAAGCGAAATTCTCCGACCTCGGCCATCTGCTGCACGCCTTGATCGACGAAGGCACGAGAGTGGCCGAGGCAGCCGGCGTTCGCCTGCACGAAGATCCCTGGGAAATGAACCGGGTCGGCGCCATGACCAATCACCCGACCTCCATGCTTCACGATGTCCGCCACAGGTTGACGACCGAAATCGATTTTCTTTCCGGCGCCATCGCTCGCGAAGCCGCGCGCGTCGGTGTACCCGCGCCGCTGCACACCGCGGTTTACCGGCTCATCAAGGGCAAAGAAGCAGCCTGGAATTTTCAGGACGAAAATAAACCCGTCACCGTGCATTGAGATTGCCATGGCCTGGCCCGCAGACAAAACGAAACTCGATCGCGTTCGCGCCCTGATGAAAGATCGGGATCTCTCCGCCCTGGTCTGCCGCGCGCCCGACAACGTTCTCTATCTCACCAACTACTGGTGCATGAAGGGCTACGACGCCGTCGTCTTTCCGCGCGAGGGCGAGCCCACGTTGATTGCCCTTGCGCCGCAGCAGGCCGACGCCGAGCGTAACTCGTGGACAAAAGACATTCTCTATTTCAAAGGCTACGACGAGCGCGATCCGCGCCCGCCGCAGTTCCGCGCCTGGGACCGCGCCTATGAAGTCCTGAAGCAACGCGGCCTGACCGATAAAGTTGCCGTCGAACTGAACATGGGCACGCAGTCGGCCGACCGCATGGTGGGCGAACCGACCACCTTCATGATGTCCTATTTCGAATCGTTCAAGAAGTTTTGCGGCGAGGTCGTGGACGCGACACCGCTTCTCAACGAAGCCCGCTCAATCAAGACCGGTCAGGAAGTCGAGCGCATGCGTTTAGCCAACGAACTCGCGGCCCTCGCCATGGATTACACGCGCGAGCACATGCGCCCCGGCATGAAAGAGAGCGAAGCCGGCGCCATGTATGAAGGCTTCGTGCACGGCATCGGCGTTGGCTACAAAGGTAAAGTCGAGATGGCGCGCGCCTTCACGCTGGTGTGGTCCGGCAAGGGAATTGCCACGTTCACCGCCACCGGCGATCGCCCGATTCAGAAAGACGAGCCAACGCTCTTCGAAATCTGGGTCTGCGCCGACGGCTATTGGACCGATCTCACCAAGAATGCCTGCCCCGGCGAATTGAAACCTGAGTATCACAAGCTGCTCGACCTTCTGCTGGAAGTTTTCAACGGCGCCGTTTCCTTCGCGCGCCACGGGGCCAGCTTCCCCGAACTCGACAAGCTCGTTCGCGCCCGCATCGCCGAAGGTGGATACCCCGGACAGCCCTCCCACCCCATCTGCCACGGCGTCGGTGCCCGCGCTCACGAATGGCCCTACGCGCACCAGGCCGGCACCGGCACGATAAAAAAGGGAATGGTGCTGGCGATCGAGCCCGGCATTTACTGGCCCGGCGGCGGAGGTCTGCGCTTGGAAGACAATTTTCTAATCACCGAAACCGGCAACGAGAAACTGTGCACCGACCCGGACGATTTCCGTCTGGCAAAAAGTAGCGCTACCGTAACGTCGACAGTAAGACTGTAGCGAACAGCGAATAGCGAACGACTAACCGTGCCTCAAACGAACATCAAACACGCTTCCAGCCTCGATGAGAAACTCATCGACCGCATCCTCGCCGAAGTTCGCGAAGACGAAATCATTTCCATGTCGAGCGACGTGATCAACATCCCCAGCCCGACCGGCGAAGAACTGCAGATGGCGCAGTACATGCAATCCGCGCTGCAAAAGATCGGCCTCGACATCACCTGGCAGGAAGTCGAGGAAGCGCGCGCCAACGTGGTCGGCCGTTGGAAAGGCTCGGGCGGCGGCAAGAACCTGATGTTCAACGGCCACATGGATACCTCCAACACTGGCCAGGAAGAATTTCTCACCGGCATCGGTTACAAGCCGCACGCCGTAGTCAAAGACGGTTTCATTTACGGTCTCGGCATCTACAACATGAAGGGCGCGCTTGTCTGCTACACCAACGCCGTGAAAGCGCTTCTGCGCGCTGGCGTGCGCCTGAAAGGGGATGTCATCATTGCCGCCGTTGCCGGCGAAATCGAAAAAACCCAGTGGGGCGAATTCAAAGGCAAAGCGTACCGCGGCTATGGATATGGCACGCACTACCTTGTCAATCACGGCGTGCTGCCCGACATGTGCATTCTCGGCGAGCCCACCGATATGCATGTTGTTCTCGAACACTTCGGCTCCATGTGGGTGCGCATCTCGTGTACGGGAATTTACGTGCACACCGCCTTCTGCGAGGGCCGCGAAGAAATGAATTCCATCCGCCGCATGGTCGAACTCATGCCGCCCATCCTGAAGTGGATCGAAGCGTGGGAGAAGAAGGCAAGCTACGGCGGCAAGAAGGCCATCGTGAATCTCGGCGGCATCCGCGGCGGACACGCCTGGCGCGCCAGCCGCACTCCCGAGAAAACGGACTTGTTCCTCGACGTGCGCGTTCCGCCCACCATCCCCATGGCCGAAGCGCGCCGCGACATCCAGCGCCTCTTCTTCGAACTTGAAAAAGCGCACGCGGGCTGGGGCCTGGAATTTGAAACCTATGTCTCGGTCCCCGGCGCGCGCATCAGCGAAGAACACGAGATGATCCGCGCCATCGACCGCAATCACAAGCGCATCACGGGAAAAACGCCGGAGCGGGAAGTCGTTACCTGGTGCTCCGATGCCAGCGTCCTCAGCCGTTACGGAGTCGAGACCGTGAACTACGGCCCCTCCAGCGGCCCGCGCGACAAAGAGGGAGAAAAGGTTCGCATTCAAACATTGGTGGACATCACAAAGATTTACGCACTAACCGCCGCCGAATTGTGCGGCGTGAGCGAGTAGCTGCGGTTCGTATCGGGGCATCGCTTTAGCGATGCCGGAAGTTCGCCGAAATCAGATGCCCCTTTAGGGGCTGGGCGTCAGGGGTCATTTTGCCAAGTCAGAAAGAAATCGATCGCCGTTACAAGAACATCCGCTCCCGCATGAACGCCGCCGGACTGGACGCTCTCATCGTCTGCGGCAATCAATACGCAGGATTCGAGGGCGCGGTTTTCTACACCTCCGGGTTCGAAATCGTTCATCGTTACGTTTACGTCGTCATTCCGCTCGACGGCGAACCCACGCTTGTCTTTCCGCGCGAGGCGCGCTGGATCGGCGACAAAAAGAAGCCCTGGGTGAAGGATCAGGTCTGGCCCGACGTGCCCGGCCAGTGGCTGCGCGACCGTGCCGTCGAGCGCAAATGGAAGCGCATCGGCACTTTTGGAATGAACTTCGTCATGGCCGTTCGCGACTACCGCGAACTCGCCCAAGGTTCGTTCGAACTTGTGCCCTTTGACCAGGAATTCGACATGGCGCGCGCCGTGAAGAGTGAAGAAGAACTCGTCGAAGTCCGCGACGCCATGGACATCGTCGTCGATGGCTTCTGGGCGCTGATTGCCGGCTACAAGCCCGGCAAGACCGAAGCCGAAATCATGGCGCCCGCGGTCGAGCGATTCTTCGCTCGCGGCGCCGGCCCGCGCATGATGAACATTTTGCTCTCGGGCGAACACGGAGAGGCCAACGCTTACTTCAAAGTTCCCGGCCATCGCAAAGTTTCGGGCGACGATCTTCTTCTTTATTCGCTTGAAGTCACCGGAGCCGGCGGCTACTGGGTTGAGTTTTCCCGCGCCCTGATTCAGGGCAAGCCCAGCCCGACCACGCAGAAAATGGCCGACGCCTATCCGCACGCCATGGAATCAGCCCGCAAATTGATGCGTCACGGCGAACTTGCCTCCACCGTGCATCGCGCGGTTGCCGACATATTCCTAAAGCACGGATTCGCACTCGGCCATCTCTCCGGCCATAGCATCGGCATGACCATGCTCGAGTATCCTGCCATCGGCGCGAAGAGCGACGTTCCGCTCGAAGAGAACATGATCTTCTCCCTGCATCCGCAGGTTGTCGATCGCGACGGCAAGGTCTGCCTCTATACCCAGGACACGTATCGAATCGGCAAGACCGAAGGCGAGTGCCTGGCCGATGTGCCGTGGAAATTTTTTAACGGCCGGGAAACGCGGGAGAGCGTGAAGCGAGGTTAGAGGTAAGAGGTCAGATTGCAGAGGTAAATTCGAGAGGCACTAGTTTTTCACCTCTGCAATCTGACCTCTGACCTCTTAAATTCTCAGTCTGGAGTTCTAGCTTGTTGAAAATCTGCATCATCGGTTGTGGCGCAGTCGGCAGCCTCTTCGCCGCGCACCTCGCCCAAAAAGGCGAGGCCGAAGTCTGGGCCTACGACGTCTGGAAAGATCACGTTGAAGCCATCCGCAACAGCGGTCTGCGCATTTCCGGGGCCGCCGATTTCACTGCGAAACTGAATGCCACCAGCGATCCCAAGGAACTTCCGCGCTGCGATTATGGCATCGTCGCCACCAAAGCCATCCACACCCGTGGCGCCATCGCGCAGGTTGCCCGCGCTTTCGATGAGAATAGCGCTGTCTGCTCCGTGCAAAACGGCGTCGGCAACGAAGAGATCATCGCCGAACATGTGAAGTACGTCATTCGCGGCACGACCTTCCCCGCCGGACATCCCATCGCTCCCGGCCACATCGGCTTCGACATCAAGGGCGACACCTGGATTGGTCCCTTCGAACCGACGAACACGCCGATGTCAAAGGTTGAAGAACTGGCGGGATTGATCACGCGCTCCGGCATGAATGTAATTGCGTTGCAAGACGCCCGCGGCGCGCAGTGGACCAAGCTGATCTTCAACGCTGCCACCAACCCCGTCGGAGCCTTGACCCTGCTGCATCACGGCGCGGCCACGCGCTTCGGGCCGACCGCTCAGCTATTCAACGATCTGATCGCCGAAGGCGAGGCCGTCGCCCGGGCGCTTGATGTCGAACTGCACGGCGATCCGCGCGCCCTGGTTCAAAAAGGAGCAAATGCCCCCGGCAAGCATCGCGCCTCGATGCTGCAGGACGTTCTAGCCAAGCGTCAGACCGAAGTCGATTTCATGAACGGCGCAATCGTGAAATGGGGCGAGAAAACCGGCATCCCCACGCCGTTGAACAAAGCTGTCTGGGAACTGATCAAAGGCCTGGAGCACGCCTGGGCCGACCCGGACTAAAGAAAGGTCTCAGGTGTCAGGTCGCAGGTCTCAGGAAACGACGGACACGAAATAGAGGAGTTTGTTTTTCCTGAGACCTAAGACCTGAGAACTAATTATGGAGCCACTGCCATCATGACCATCCCATTCAATATCGGAGTCCTTCAACTCAGCATGGAGCCTGTCCACGAAACCGCAGCCATGGCCAAGGCCTGCGAGGACGCGGGTTTCGACACCTTCTGGATCGCCGAAGCCTACCCCTGGTGGCGTAAGCATTCCTTTGAAGCCCGCTCCTCGACCGCAATTCTCGCCGTCATCGCCAGCCAGACCAAGCGCATTCAACTCGGTTGGGGAATTATTTCTCCCTACACGCGCCATCCCGTCGAGATCGCGATGGAAGCGCGCGTCATGCAGGATCTCGCCGGTGACCGCTTCCTTCTGGGTCTGGGCGCGTCGAAGATCTTCATGAAAGAAATCGGCGAGGGGGAAGGCGAGAAAGTCGGTCCCGCTACCGTGATGCGTGAAAGTATCGAGATCATCCGCGGCGTGCTCAAGGGCGACAAGTTCGAGTATCAGGGCAAAGTTTTCGCCGCCAGCGTTCCGCCGCTCAAGAGCGACGCGCACACGTCGCGCAAAGTTCCTCCTGTATATGTTGCGGGAACTGGACCCGCGATGCAGAAGCTGGGCGGATCGCTCGGAGACGGTTTGCTAACCGCGTCGATCACCACTCCCGCGTTCGTACGCTACTCGAAGAAGAATATGGAAGAGGGCGCGGCGAAAGCGGGCAAAGATGCTTCCAAGCTGATCCTCGGCTGCGTGATCGTCGGCAGCATCGGCCGCGATTCGAAAAAAGGAAAAGAAGGCGCGCGCGAGCAGGCCGCCATGTATCTTGCCAACAAAGTACAAAACATCAAAGGCTCAGCCGACGTGCTGCTCGAATCCGCGGGAATCACCTTCGAAGAGCTTCAGCCGGTTGCGGACGCCATGGAAAAAGGCGGCCGCAAAGCCGCCGCGCAGGCCGTCAGTGATGAACTGCTACGGAAAGTCTGTCCCATCGCGGGCACGCCCGACGAGTGCATTCAAAAGATCGAGGAATACCGCGCCGCCGGCTGTACTCACATCATGCTCGAAATCTGGGGAGACGATCGGACAGGACAAGCCAAACTTTTCGGGGATGCAGTTTTGCCGCACTTTAAGAGGTAAGAGGTCAGAGGTCAGATTGCAGAGGTGAAAACCTGGGATCGCCAGCTTTTCACTTCTCTATTTTTTCACCTCTGCAATCTGACCTCTAACTTCTGCCCTTATTTCCCCATCACCAGCTTCGCGATCGTTGCCAGTTGCATGTTTGAGGTGCCTTCGTAGATTTTTCCGATCTTCGCATCGCGCCAATATTTCTCGACGGGATAATCTTTTGTAAAACCGTATCCACCGTAGATTTCAATGGCCAGCGACGTCACACGCTCGGCCACCTGCGACGTGAAGAGCTTGGTCATGGCGGCTTCTTTCACAAAATTTACGCCGGCATCTTTCATGCGCGCTGCGTTATAAACCATCAGCCGCGACGCCTCGATCTCGGTTGCCATCTGCGCGATCTGGAACTGGATGCCCTGAAATTCCGAAATCGGTTTTCCGAATTGCGTGCGCTCCTGCGCATACTTCGCCGCGCATTCCCACGCGCCCCGCGCTACGCCCAGCATCTGCGCGCCAATTCCGATGCGCCCTTCGTTCAGCGTTTCGATCGCGATTTTGTATCCCTTGCCGACCTCGCCGAGCACGTTCTCCCTGGGCACGCGGCAATCTTCCAGAATCAGTTCGCAGGTTGACGAAGCCCGAATCCCCAGCTTGTCTTCCTTTTTCCCGACGGTGAATCCGGGGAAGTTCTTCTCGATCAGAAACGCCGTGATCCCCTTGTATCCCTTCGACGCATCGACGGTGGCAAACACAATGAACAATCCAGCCTCTTTGCCATTCGTGATCCAGAGCTTGCGTCCGTTGAGAATGAAGTCACTCCCTTTGAGCTCAGCCTTGGTTTGCAGCGCAAACGCGTCCGATCCCGATCCCGCCTCGCTCAACGCATAGGCGCCAAGCGTGTCGGCCGCTATCTTCGGCAGGTAACGCTTCTTCTGGTCTTCATTGGCCCAGCGCAGAATCGCATTCGCTA
>Ga0187865_1002062_pt1 | contig 20445 bp, 17 predicted proteins | sample June2016WEW_11_1_2_FD_132989 | JGI IMG/M metagenome (GOLD analysis project Ga0187865, IMG submission 132989) | Peatland microbial communities from SPRUCE experiment site at the Marcell Experimental Forest, Minnesota, USA - June2016WEW_11_100 | ecosystem: Environmental > Terrestrial > Soil >...
CATCCACTGCTCCGCGCTCAACGACAAAGGTGAAATCTCCGGCTGCACAACCACCAGTGGCCTCGCCTTCAAACTCCCCGGACGCTGCGGCGATTCGCCGATCGTCGGCGCCGGTTGCTACACCGATCAGGACGTGGGCTCCGTGGGCGCCACCGGCAGCGGAGAAGAGAACATCAAGGTCGCCGGAGCACACACCATCGTCGAAAACATGCGGCACGGCATGTCGCCGCTGGAGGCCGGCCTTGACGCCCTCAAGCGCATCGTCCGCAACTACAACAACGACATGAGCAAGCTCAAGTTCATCGACATGACCTACTACATCCTGCGCAAGGACGGCGCCTACGCCGGCGTGTCTCTGTGGGAGGGCTATTCGACGCGACGGCATCAGATCGCGGTCCACGACGGCACCAAGCGCTCCGAGGTTACCGTTGCGTTATTCAAAGGCATCTCTCATGAATTCCCGCCGTTCCCCGTGGCGATGCCAAAGGAGTTAACGCAGGATTCCGTCTATGTGAAATAACAGCCGCGCGCTTCGAGCTACGAGCTTCGAGCAAACCGGTTGCGCGCAGCTCGCGGCTCGTAGCTCGCAGCTTATTGTTTAGCAAGACAGAACGCGACCCGCTACCCAAACGTCGCTTCCGCCCCTTCCCTCCGGGTGTACAATTCTTTTGTAAGGACCGCAGCTTCACGGGACTCTTCTCCCGCGTTCGAGGCTCGAAAATGAACGTTCACGTCAGTTACAAGGTCCACAAAACTCCCGACATCGAAAAAGAAATCAGCCACCAGATCGAGAAAATCCAGAAGCGCCTTCAGGTCTTCCGGCCTGAGCTGGTCCATCTGAAAGCCGTCATCGATCAGAATTCGCCGCGCGAGGGAACGCTCGTTTCCTTGAATTTGCGCTTGCCATCCGGCCAACTGGCCGCCGAGGAGAAAGCTCCCAGCCCCACCGCGGCCATCAAGGCTGCCTTTGACGACCTCATCCAGCAGATCGGCCGGCATAAGGAACTGCTCCGCTCCAGCCATAAATGGCGTCGCTGGCGCGGAGGGCCACAGGAATCTCCCGAACCCGGCGTTCCATTCGAGCAGACGCTGGCAGCGGTTATGCCGCCCACCATTTCCGCCGATGACATCGGCTCCTACGTGAATGCTAATCTTCCCCGCCTCGAACGTTTCGTGGACCGCGAACTCTACTTCCGCCGCGCCGACGAGGAGATTCTCGAGGACGCGCTCTCCACCCCCGAGGTCGTGGACGAAGTCATCGCCCGCGCTCTCGGCGATCACGACCGTCCGGAAAAACTGTCGCTCGAACCGTGGCTTTACCGCCTTGCCCTGCAAGCCATGAACGAGATGACGACGCGCCTTCATGAACTGGAGTCTCCCGTTCATTTGGAAGACAGCCGCCGCCGGCAAAATGTGCAAGCCTCCGACGAAGCCGGGCTGCAGTTCCATCAGCCCGACGAGGGTTGGACCCGCGAAAGCGCCATCCCCGATCGCCGTGTGTCCACCCCCGAGCAAGCCGCGTACTCCGACGAAGTGATCGCCCTGATGCAAGCCGCACTCCGCGGAGCCGACCGCACCGACCGCGAAGCTTTTCTCCTCTACGGTATCGAGGGCTTCTCCCTCAACGAAATTGCCGCCATCACCGGCCGGCATCCGGAGGCCGTGCGCGAATCCGTTCAGCGCGCGCGCGACTGCGTTCGCAGCGCGCCTTCCATAGCCAGCGAATTCCACCATGAACTCTTAGTCAAAACTCGAACCTAAGCATCAGAGTACAAGGAGCGTCGAGATGATGACCCGGGACGAAATCCGTGAGTTAGCGGCTTTTCAAGCGGACGAAACCAAAGGGGCGTGCGCCCTGAGTTTTTACTTTCAGCCCGATCCTCCGCAGGATCGTTCCCATCGCCACGAGGCAATCGTCGCCAAGGATGTCGTGAAGCAGGCCCTGAAAAGCGCTGCCGCTAATGGCAAGAACGGATCCCTGCACGCCGACCTCAATCGCGTCCTCGATCTGGCCACGAACCTGCGCGGCCATGCCCGGGGAAGGGCGGTCTTCGCCTGCTCCGCTAACCATTTCTGGAAGGAATACGAGCTGCCCCCGCGTCTTGGAGCCACCCAGATTTATCTCCAGCCTCGCTTCCAGTTGAAACCGCTGGCCGCTTTGCTGGGCGCCCAACCCGCGCTCTGCGTTGCCGTGGTCGATCGCCAGCGCGCCCGCTTCTTTGATCTTCGTTTGGACGATCTGCGCGAACGCGGCGCCATTGTCCACATGCTCTCGCGCAACGCCTCAAGCCAAGGCTACAACGGCTACGAAGGCGGCCATGCCGAACGCCGCGTGGCCGAGGAAGCGCTCCAGCACTTCAAGGCAGTTTCCGAGCGGCTGCGGACCGACTTCGAGAAAGGCATCTGGGAGCGGCTCATCGTCGGGTGCCAGGATGCCAACTGGCCCGAGTTCGAGTCCCACCTCCACCCTTACGTCAAGCAACGCCTGATTGGCCGATTCTCAGCCGACGTTGCCAGCGTTTCGAATGAAGAGATTCGCGATCACGCCGGTACTGTGCTCAATCAGTGGATCACGAAGCGGGCCTTTACAAAAGTCGGCGAAGCGCTGGATTTCGCCAAATCCAACGGGCGTGGCGTCACCGGCCTCCGCCGCGTGCTGCAGGCGCTGGAAGCCGGGGAAGTGCAGACCATTTTCCTGAGCGAAAACTATTCCGCTCCAGCCGTCCAGTGCCCTAACTGCGGCCACCTGGACGCCCACCTGGTCCCGTCGTGCGTCGCTTGCGGACGCCCCACCCGCGAACTCACCGACGTCAGCGATGCCATCATCCCGATCGCCATCCGTCGCGACCTCGAGTTGTTCTATCTCAAGGAGCACACCGACCTGGATCGCGCCGGCAACATCGCCGCGCTCCTGCGCTTCCGCTCCGATCAGACAACAGGACAGATCGTGGCGGCATCGTAGGAGAGGTCAGAGGTTAGAGGTCAGATTGCAGAGGTGAAAACCCGCGAGCTTTTGAACGAAGGGCTTTACCTCTGCAATCTGACCTCTGACCTTCGCTCCATGGCAGATTTTCTCCCGCTGAGCGAAAATTGGAGTCCATGATTCACAAGATCCTTTCCGTGGGCCCGCTGCAATGTAACTGCTCGATCATCGGCGATGAATCCACGCACGAAGCCATGGTCATCGATCCTGGCGACGATATTGAAGACGTTCTCGCCATCGTCCGCCAGCACAAACTGCAAGTGAAGCAGATCGTCATCACCCACGCCCACATCGATCACGTGGGCGGAGCCATGAAGTTGCGCGCGCAGACTGGCGCCCCAATCCTGCTCAATCAGAATGACTACGCGCTGCTGAAAATGCTCGACGTACAGGCTTCCTGGCTCGGCATGGCCGCGCCGGGCGAAGTTGCAATCGAAGCGAGCATCGCGGATGGCGAATCGTTGCGGACGGGGAACCTGACGGCGAACGTTCTCCACACTCCCGGCCACACCGAGGGCAGCGTCTGCCTCTATTTTCCCGCGGAAAAATTGCTGATCGCCGGCGACACCCTGTTCGCCCGCAGCATCGGACGCACCGATCTCCCCGGAGGATCGTTCGAGAAAATCATGCGCTCCCTGCACGACCGCGTCCTGACCCTGCCCGATGATACCGTCGTCATTCCAGGCCACGGCCCCCGAACAACCATAGGAGAGGAAAGGGAAGAGAATCCCTTCCTGGTATCGTGACCGCGTGATTGTTGCAACTGTCGGAGCGAGTTTGCCGGTGGAGAGCCTGGCGTCCCCGCCCGGCTGAACCCTTCGACTTCGCTCAGGGCAGGCTCGCGAGACGCCCGTTACTCCACGGATCTGCAGTTTGTCCGCGCTCGAGAATAACCGCGGGCTGATGCCTATTTCTGCGTCGGCGCCTGGTTTTGCGGAACGGTCGGTGGCGCGGCAGGCGCAACCGGAGTCGCTGGCTGCGACTTCGTCTGCGTCGGCTTCACCCCCGAAAGCACGGATGTGGGCCCCGTTCGCCGCGCCGCATAAATCGAAAGCGTGATCGACGTGAGCATGAAAATGATCGCGGACCAGGTCGTCGCCCGGGAAAGAACGGAAGCCGCGCCGCGCGGGCCGAACGCTGTCTGGCTGCCCTGACCGCCGAAAGCCGCGGCCAGGTCGCCGCTCTTTCCGCTCTGCAGCAACACGACCGCAATCAGAAAAAAGCAAACGATAACGTGAATCACTGTGATCAAAATGGTCATTGCAAAAAAACTCCGTCCGGGCCGCAACCCGATTCAAATTCCGATCTTCCGTAAACAATACGCAGGAATCAATACGATGGTGCGGAAGGGGGGATTTGAACCCCCACGCCTTTCGGCGCCACCCCCTCAAGATGGTGTGTCTGCCAGTTCCACCACTTCCGCTTTAAAATCAATAGTTTGCAGACCGTTTGAGGGAGACCAAAGTCTGCACGGCACACGCCGGAAGCCCTGCTCCCCGCATCGTGCTTCCTAAGTCTTTATACACGGTCAAACGAGGCGGTTCAAGTTCGCCGCTGATCCGGCCCGAGTGGTCCAAGTCAGGACCCGAGCTTAAGCAGCGCGTCCCGAAACCGTTCGTGCCGCTGCGTGAGGTGAAGATAAACCATCTCGTCGGCTTTGGACTTGCTGCGGATGATCCGCACCAGCGCCTCCTTCTCCTCGCGCTTCCAGGACCGAAGGCCGGGAACCATAGCCAGGAGCACCGCAAAATTCTCGAAGCTGGCGCGCTCGGAAACTGCCCACGAAGACGTGTCCACCTCGAGAATCCGCGCGACGGAGCGCGCCGATTCTTTCCGAATGCGACCGCTGTCACCTTGAAATTCGCGCGCCATCCGCCGATTTACTCGCAGGCCAATGTTACGCGTGCTAAAGCTGTCCCACGCGCCCACCTCGCTGCCCGGCAACTCGTAGAACACGTGCCCACTCGCCAGGCGGCGCAACGTTCTGGCGGGCGTCCGGTATTTCGGATCGGCGGCGATTCTCGCTTCTTCGCCTTCCGCCAGCCGCTGAAGCTCCGCACGTCCCGGCCGGAAGCCCAACTTCCGGTAGAACCAGAACGCGCCCGATTCGATCGCCTCCTCGTTGTCATGGCCCAGTTGATACGGGTAGACGGAAACGCACGTCGTTCCCATCAGGTGACACAGGCAGCGCAGCACTTGCGCGTAGATCCACCCTGCTTCGCCGCCGCGAAAAGTGTAGAAGGTGTTGAAGCCGACCTCCATCCACTCGCAGAGACCGATGGCTTCGATGTAGTTAATCGGTACACCATTCTTCAGCGTCAATCCCGCGACGTACGCGCGCAGCGGCAGGCGGCGATCTGGCGGTAAGTTCCAGAGATAGATGGAAACGCCGCGGCCAGCTTCGTGCCCTCCAAGATCGGCCCGCACTTCGGACCGCACTACCGACGCCGGATCGCCCAGCGTCGTGCCGTAAAGTTCGCGGTAGCGCACCAGCATGACCTCGCGGATCAAGTCCATGACCTCGTCGCCCTGCTTGCGGGAAAGCCTCGTCAGTCGCGCCGGACGCCGCGCCAACTCGGCGGCCAGCGAGACCTGGCTGCGGCTGATCAATGGTCCGCTATGGGGTTCGCTGTGGTAAAAAACGCTGCGAACCGGCTTCCAGTTTCGCGTTCTCGTGATGACGGAGTTCTCAAGATTCCAACGCAAGGGCACGCGCAGTGATTCGTAGAGCTCAGCTTTTTGTTGAGGCGGCAGCGGCAACTGTTCGAAGCGTGCTATCAGCCACGACGGCAGCCACGCCGTACTGGCGCTCTTCTTTTTCCCGGCCTTGCCCCCAGCCGCCTCCAGCCATCGGCGCCACGGTGTGTCGGCCTCGACATACGAGTCGTCTTCGAGCAAGGGGATGAAACGCGGACCGGTGGTGCCTAACTCTCGTCCTGGTTCGTAGTTTTCCCAGGCGATTTCAACTTTGCCGGTCATGCGCTTGATGAGCCAGCTCGCAAGATCGAAGCTGAGCCTGTCTTCCATCTGCGTGCCCGCAATACCGGAGACTTCGATGGGCTCGAAGTCGTCCATGTCGGCACCGGCTTTGCGCAACGCTTCCACTTTTTTGTGGAAACTATTCAGAATGCGCTCTGTGACGCGAACCACGGCTGGCCCTTGAGGGAAGGCGCGCAGAAAAAGTAGCGCTTCGTGGAAGCGGATCAGCGAAGCCGGATCGGGGAAGCGCGCGCCGTCGAGACGATTCAGCAACTTTACGACGCTTGCGGCTTCGTTGCGGCCGAAGCGATAGCGGCTGGCTTCAAGTTCGGTGAGTTGGCGATCGAGAGCGTTCGCGGCCATGGAGATTCCCAACAAATGGTACCTCATGGCTTGCCTGCTAGGCGTTACATTGCTGATGACTCGGCTAGGCCGCAAACCCTTTTTGACCTTAGTTACTAGTTGGTAATATTGGAAAAAATTAAATCTCCCGGTCTTTTACAATCATTGAGTTAGGGGGAATTTTCCGCCGGGTCTTTGAGTCTAAAGGGTTTAACTTACAAAATCTAGATAACAAAGGAGTTACAGGTTGATTTCTGGAGACCTGGCCTTTAGAATCAATGAGTTGGACTTACTAAGTCGCGCAAAATCTAGATTTCAAAGAGCTTAGGATATCCAGCCCCTAAAGGGGCGTCTGGTTACAAGAAGTTGCGGCATCGCTAAAGCGATGCCCTGATACGAACCCATTTTCGCCACGGGCTGCTACAGCCTCGTCGGATTGTAGCTAATCTTTATTATAGAACATGATGTCAACTGGTCGGCTGATTTTAGGTCGTGGCCGCGCCCTTTCAAGGGGCTTGTGAGTGTGCGTGAGAACAGGGTCGTCCCTCCGGGACTTGAACCATTCGTCCGACTTTTCCCAGCGCTGAAGCGCTGGGCTAAGCTGGATCGCCCCTCTGGGGCTGGATTCGCTCGCACTTTGTCCCACCGGACTGCCGGAAAACTAGTTCTCACGCACACACCTGTGGCCTTCGTTTTTGGTCTCTCTGGCGTCATCAACGCCGTGGATGCTCCGTCCTCTCGCGCTTTGCGAAGGGCGGGAGTTGAACTGTTCACATCACGGACGACACAAAGGTTGTGTCGGCGGCATCGCGGCCCACCCCTTCGACTCCCCCCTCGGCTTCGCTCGGGGCTTCGGCGAAACGGGCAGGCTCTTGCAAAGAACGCAAGGATGGGGCACGCTCAGTTATGGTGGCGCAGGCGAACGTCGTTCAAAGGGTGGGCCGCCAGGCCACCCGCCGTTCGGACGAGGATGAAAGAAGTCAAAGGCCCCGCCCTGTCGCAGAAAACGCGACAAGGACGGGGCACCCGCGGGAGTTGAGATGAGCGAAAGGGTGGGCCAGCCCCCAAATTGGAACGCCAAGTGAAATTCTGGCGAACTCTCACGGTTCTTTCCTTGATGCTGTGTGCTGCTGGCGTGGTTACTCATCTGGAAGCAAATCCCAACTGGATAAAGACCACTCGGGTCGATGCTACGGCGGTGGTCGCCCGCGAGTTTGATCTAGTGAACACGAGCGGCAGAGTCACCGCGCGGCTGGCCTCTGATCCAGACAACCCAGACTCCCCCAACCTTGTTTTCAAATATCCGAACGATAAAGGGGCGGTTCTCATCGGAGTTGACGACAAAACCGGATCGTCGATCAGTGTGTTCAGCAGCAATGGTCAGCCTCGCGCCACCATGAAGGAAAGCGCAAATGGGCCCGCCATTACTCTGTTTGATGAAGGTGACAAACTACGCGTTGCAGTGCTTGCGAGAGGGGAGGCAACCCAAATCGCGATTTACGACAAGGACACGAAGAGGATATGGGTAGTTCCAACCAACTGACGGCGGGGAGTCTTCAATAGTTTCTCAGCAACAGTGAATTAAGACACTGCCCGCTGCACGTTTGCCATTGCTGTGCCCCTTGGGGGTGGGTATGATTCCAAGGTATGAGCAGCACACCTCATATTCTGCACACGCTTGAAAAAAAAGGAAGCCCCAGAAACGAAGTCCGGCATCTGCTGATTGATCTAGCGAATGGTTCTGGCGCAGCGATTCTGAGCCAGGTAACCAACGCTGTTGAAACTCATGTTGCCACAGGCACGCAGTTCGAGATGGGTCAAAGAGCGGATGCTTTGGCACAAGATTGGACAGCCAACGAAGGATTCAAGTCTTCGCCGCAGGACCAGCGCGTGTTCGACTCCCTCAAGAACACAGCCGCGCTGGCGATGGCCATGGGGTACACCATAGTGTACGATCCGCGATTCAAGAACGGACGACAATTACTTGGCGAGGTTCCCCTTAATCAGTGGCCGGGTATGACCCCAAAAAACGGCGGAGGTTATGAGTATGCCTTTGACAGGGGGTGGATCTTCGCTGAGCCGACACTGCCTCCTAACCATGGTCGAAATCTGCAATATAGAACCAACGAGGAATTCTTAGCGGTTATGAAAATAATTCTAGAGCTCAAGGCATCTGTCGGTGACAGTGGCAAGTTTCCTCTAGGCGGTGAACAGCATTAGGGGCGAACCAACGCGGAGGGGGGCTGCTGGGCGCCCGACGCCCATGCTATAATTTCACTTCGCCTGATAGTGTTTACGTCGAGGCTGATCTGTGATTTCCTCCGCGGGCGGACCCATAATTCCGAGAATCTGCGCCATTCAAGTATTCTAGAGACGAGGTAGAGCTATGTCCGGCCGGGTGCCGCACTCATCGCGCTCTATGCGATGAGTGGGCTTTATCGCGAGCCGGTTTGACCATTCCTATCCGTCTGAGATACAATGTATCTCAGGTGGATATGGCAACGACAGAGATGGTGCACGTTCGCATTGACAAGCGAACCAAAGCAAAAGCGGCTAAGGCACTTGCCGCCATGGGTCTTTCCGTTTCCGACGCAGTTCGCGTTCTGCTGACTCGCGTGGCGGCCGAGAAATCCCTGCCTTTCGAAGTGAAGGCTCCCAATGCCGCGACGGCCGCGGCGATGCAGGAGGCGCGCAAAGGTGGGCTGCCATCGTTCCGCAGTGTCTCCGACTTGATGGCCGACTTGAATGCGGAGGATTGAGCGAACCAACGCCTTCCGTCGCGATTTTAAGCGCGATCGGACTCAGATCCAGTCCGCGATCAGGCGGGTGAGACCATCGGCGGTGTGAGGGGTGCCATCGCCCGCCCCTTGCAAAAGGCGCAAGGAGCGGGGCACCCGGCCCTCAGGGGCTAAAGCCCGCATTTTTATTGGCCTTGATCGGCACGGCTGAAGCCGTGCCCTACCCAAAGCCATTTGTGAGACCAGTTCTACTCGGCAGACGCGGAAAGCTACCCACACATTCGCAAAAAGCGCGAATGTGTGGGGCACCCGCCGGTCGTTCGCCCCATGCTATAATTTCACTTCGCCTGAACGTGTTTACGTCGAGGCTGATCCTGTGATTTCCTCCGCGGGCGGACCCATAATTCCGAGAATCAGCGCAATTCAAGTATTCTAGAGACGAGGTAGAGCTATGTCCGGCCATTCGAAATGGGCAACCATCAAGCACAAGAAGGGCGCGCTCGACGCTAAGCGCGGCAAGATCTTCACGCGTCTCATCAAGGAAATCGCGATGGCCGCCAAGTCGGGCGGCGATCCGGACATGAACCCGCGCCTGCGCACGGCCATCGTGGCGGCGAAGGCCGAGAACATGCCCGCCGACAACATCAAGCGCGCCATCCAGCGCGGCACCGGCGAACTGCCGGGCGCGAACTACGAAGAATTTATTCTGGAGGGCTACGGCCCGGGCGGCGTGGCTTTGCTGGCGGAAATTTCGACCGACAACCGCAATCGCACGGTGAGCGAAATCCGGCACGTATTCGGCAAGAACCATGGCAACATGGCCGAAGCGGGTGCGGTCTCGTGGATGTTCCACAAGAAGGGCGACATCATCGTGCCCAAGTCGGCGGCCAAGGAAGACGATCTGATGAACATCGTCCTCGAAGCGGGCGGTGAAGATTTGAAGGACGATGGCGAGAACTGGGAAATCCTGACTGCGCCTTCCGCCTACGAAGGCGTGTTAGAGGCCGTGAAGAAGGCCGGCATTACGCCCATCTCCTCGAGCGTGGGCATGATTCCGCAGAACTACATTAAACTGGAAGGGCAGCAGGCGACACAGATGATCCGGCTGATGGAAGCGCTCGAAGATTGCGACGATGTGCAGAACGTACATGCCAACTTCGATATCGACCAGAAGGTTCTGGAAGAGGTTGCGGGCTGAGAGATGATCGGGTCATCGGGTGATCGGGCCAAGGGATCGGGTCATCTGTTCATCGGGTCATCGGGTCATTGAAAACACACTGGAACCTTAGGTTTTCAATCACCCGATGAACCGATCACGTTCCCGCCCAACCGCCGACAGTTCCGCTGAACTTTTCAACACCGCTGAGGAAAAGTTTGTGGAAAAGCGGGAACTTAATCTTGTAACCTCCTGTTAATAAATCGCGTTCAACATTCTGCACTGCATCGGGTGCTGGTTAGGTCGGGCCGACGCACCGCCCTTGCGTAGAGACGCGGCTTGCCGCGTCTCCCCACGCGGGCAAGCGGAGACGGGGCAAGCCCCGTCTCTACAGGTGGACAAACTTTCGGCACGCGAGTGAAGATTCGATCTCCGTGAAGACACGTCTCGACAAGTTGCTCGTGGATCGAGGGCTGACGCCGTCGCGCGAGCGCGCGCAGGCCCTCATCCTGGCCGGAAAAGTTCTGGTCAACGAACAGAAGATCGAGAAGGCGGGCGCATCGATCGACTCCGGCTCGACCTTGCGCCTGCTGGGCGAGGATCTTCGCTACGTCAGCCGCGGCGGGCTCAAGTTGGAGAAGGCTCTCGAGCACTGGCGAATCGATCTCAATGGCAAGGTGTGTCTCGACATCGGCGCTTCCACCGGCGGCTTCAGCGACTGCATGCTGCAACACGGCGCCGCCAGGGTGATTGCCGTGGACACCGGTTATGGTCAGATGGATTTCGGATTGCGCAACGATCCGCGCATGCGGCTTCTGGAAAAAACCAACGCCCGCTATCTCGATCCCAGTGACATTGGTGAGCATATTGATTTTATTGCCATGGATGTCTCCTTCATCTCCGCCACCCTGGTGCTGCCGGCGGTGATTCGCGCCGCTTCGTCTGGTGTCAGCGCGCCTCGCGAGAGCGTTCGCCAAATTGTGGTGCTGGTGAAACCGCAGTTCGAAGCGGGCAGGGAACTGGTGGGTAAAGGCGGAATCGTGCGCGACGAATCGGCACAGCGAGCGGCCGTGGCCAGGGTAGAAGCGGCACTTGCGGCACTCGGATGCGCGCGCGCCGAATGGATCGAGTCTCCCATCCTCGGCGGCGAAGGCAATCGCGAATTCCTGCTCCACGCAGAGTTTTCGCCGCCCGCCATCGAGTGATTCTGTACAATCGGAAGTCCGATGCCCGGAGAGAAGTTCGAAGACATGCCCGAATCTCCCCAAAGCTCAACCCGCCAGAAAACCGTGGCCATCGTTTCAAAGCCGGACCGTTTCGAGCTGCGCGAAGTATTGCCCGCGCTCGAAAAGTGGCTGCAGCAGCGCAACTACGCGGTGGTGGTGGACGAGGAAAGCGCCGCCTATTTTTCGGCGACCGACGTGATGCCGCGAAGCGAGTTGGCCAAGCGCTCGCCGGATCTGGCTCTGGTGCTCGGCGGCGACGGGACTCTGCTTTCAGCGGCGCGCGCGGTTGCGAAAGCCGGAACTCTGATCCTCGGCGTCAACCTCGGCACCCTCGGATTCATGACCGAAGTTCCACTGGCCGATCTGTATGCCGCTCTGGACGCGATCGAGAAAGGGCACTACATCGTTGACAGCCGCTCCATGCTGAGTTGTTCGCTGGTCCGCGGCGGCGAGATTGTCGCCACGCACGCCGCTCTGAACGAGCTGGTCGTGAGCAAGAGCGCCATCGCCCGCTTGAATTACTTCGAGCTTTTCGTGGACTCGGAGTTCGTTTCCAGTTATAGAGCCGATGCTCTGATCATCGCGACGCCGACCGGTTCGACCGCATATTCTCTCGGAGCGGGCGGGCCGATCCTCAAACCGGATGTGGATGCTTTCGTCATCACGCCCGTCTCGCCCCACGGATTGACGCATCGTCCAGTGGTAGTGCGCGATACGGTCGAGATCGAAATCCACGTCAAGACCGGAGAGGAAGAAGCGTACCTGAGTCTTGATGGACAAGTCGGCATGCCCATGCGAGATGGCGATATCGTGCGCTGCGTCAAGGCGGAACATCCGGCCCGGCTGTTGCGTTTTCAGAAAACATTTTTTGAAGTGCTCGCCACCAAGCTCAAGTGGGGAGATCGCTGACGGCACGCAAGCGTAGAGACGCGGCTTGCCGCGTCTCAGACCTCAGCACCGAGCAGCCGCGGTAAGCCGCGTCTTTGCGGTTACGAACCGGGAGGACAAATGAAACGCTGTTCGCTGCAGGTCGTCGTCGTTCTTGGCTGCGCGCTGTGCGTTTTCGCACAAAGTAAGCCGGCCGCAGAGTTCATCATCCAAAACGCGCGAATCTGGACTGTCGATCCCTCGCACCCCGAGGCGGAGGCGGTTGCCATCCTCGGCGACCGCATCGTTGCCGTCGGATCAAGCCAGCAGGTGGGCGAATGGCGCGGGCCCCACACCCGCGTCCTCGATGCCGCCGGGAAGCGTCTGCTCCCGGGATTCAACGACGCTCACGTGCACTTCACGGATGGTGGATCGCAACTCGACAATGTGCAACTGAATGACGCCACCAGCCCGCAGGAATTTGCCCGCCGCATTCGTGAGCGCGCCGCGAAAACTGCCCAGGGTGAATGGCTGCTCGGCGGCGATTGGGACGAGACCAAGTGGAGTCCAGCGGAACTGCCGACCCGGGAACTGATTGATCCGGTAACGCCCGAAACGCCGGTGGCCGTGAATCGTTATGACGGCCACATGGTTCTGGCGAACTCGCTCGCCTTAAAGCTGGCGGGGATCACCGCGCAAACCCCCGACCCCGCCGGCGGAGTGATCGTCCGCGATCGGCAAGGGAATCCGACGGGCGCGCTGAAAGACGCGGCGATGGATCTGTTGTTCAAGGCGGTTCCGCCTCCGAGCCACGATCAGCGGCGCCACTCGATTGAGCGCGCGCTCGAACACGCCGCTTCACTCGGCGTGACCAGCGTGCAGCACATGAACCCCGACTATGCCGACATCGCGATCTACTCCGAGCTGCTCGACGAAGACAAGCTGACCACCCGCATATACGCCGCACCGCTGATCCCGCAGGTGGACGACCAGATCAAGATCGGCATCCGGCGGGCGTTTGGCGGCCCGTATCTGCGCATCGGCGCGGTGAAGGCCTACGCCGACGGCTCGCTCGGCTCGGCCACGGCGTATTTCTTTGAACCTTTCTCCAACCAGCCCGGCAATCGCGGCCTGCTCTCGGATGGGATGCATCCCATCTCCCTGATGCGGGATCGCATGATGCGCGCCGACGCCGCCGGATTGCAACTGTGCACGCACGCCATCGGAGACGCTGGAATTTCGGCGATCCTCGACATTTACGGCGAGATCGAAAAAGCGCACGGCAGCCGCGATCGCCGTTGGCGTATTGAGCACGCGCAGCACATGGCGGCCAAAGACTTCGACCGCTTCGCGCAACTGCACGTGATCGCGTCCGTGCAGCCCTATCACGCCATCGACGACGGCCGGTGGGCGGAGCGCCGCATCGGACACGACCGCGCGAGCCGCACCTATGCCTTCCGCACATTCCTCGACCACGGCGTTCACCTCGCATTGGGCACGGATTGGAATGTCGCGCCGCTCAATCCCATGCTCACGCTGTACGCGGCCACAACCCGCGCGACCCTCGATGGCAAGAATCCGAAGGGATGGTTCCCCGAGCAGAAGTTGACCATAAAAGAAGCGATCGAGGCCTACACCCTGGGCTCGGCCTACGCAGAATTTCAGGAGAACGAGAAAGGCTCGATCGCGGCGGGGAAACTGGCCGACATGGTGTTGCTGAGTGACGACGTGCTCAGTATCGATCCCGTCAAGGTTCGCGAAGTCAAGGTGCTCAAAACCTGGGTCGGCGGCAAAGTGACTTACGACGCCGACGCCGCGAGGCGGTGAGTATTGTGAGCGAAGACCATCCAGGCCTCGTCGAGCGCACCTTCGATACCGGCGAAGTTCAATTGAACTATGCCGAAGGCCCTGCCCATGGGCCGCCGCTGGTGCTGCTGCATGGACTCGGCCGGCGCTGGCAAGTATTTCTGCCGGTGATTCCCGCGCTGAGCCTGCGCTGGCATATCTTCGCGCCTGACCTTCGTGGTCATGGCAAGTCCTCTCGCGTCGCTCGCGGATACCATGGCCCGCAGTTTTCTGAAGACATCGCCCGCCTTCTTCGCGAGCGCGTTTCCGCTCCCGCCGTGCTCTTCGGACATTCGCTCGGTGGCATGTTGGGCATGTGGGTCGCTTCTCATCATCCGGAACTGGTGCGCGCCCTGATTCTCGGCGACAACATGATCGTCGTCCGGCGGCTTCACAATCCAATGTACACGGCGCTGTTCTCGGGACTGCGCGATCTGGCGCGCAAAGGCGGCTCGGTCGAGCAGATCGCTGACCGCATCGGCAGAATTGTGCTGCCAGTACCTGGCACCGATGAGTCCGCCACCATCCGCGAACTTCCCGGCAACGATGAGGCTTACCTGCTTTCCTGGGCGCGCTGCGTGCAGCAGGCCGACCCTGACACCTACGACATGACGCTCGACGGATCGTCGCTCGAAGGCTGGGACGGCGAGACCGTGTTGCGCGGAATCGTTTGCCCAACGCTGCTTCTGCAAGCCAGCCAGGAATTAGGCGGCCTCATGTCCGACGCGGATGTTGCGCTGGCTAAGCGGTTGTTGCCCCATCACACCCATGTGAAGTTCCGCAACCTGGGACACGCGCTGTTTATCCAGCAGCCCGAACCGGTGTTACGGGCAGTGACGAACTTCTTGGAGTCGCTGTAACTCGCTCGTGTGGGGACGGGCCTCCGGCCCGTCCAAGCCGAGCGCAGCTCGGCAGCTGCGTGCCTCTAACAGGCTGCGGAAAAGTATTTTCCTCTTCGCAGCTGCACCTCAGCGGCTAAAGCCGACTCTGAAAAGAACCAATTACCGCAGCGGTGAACCGCTGCGCCACCCAAAATCAAGTGCAACGTCGACTTTTTTTGCAGCCTGCTAAAACTTCTCCATCCGCATCTGATCCTGCACGCTCTCTCGTCGCCGGATCACTCTCGCCTTGGCGCCGTCCACCAGCACTTCCGCCGCCCGGCCGCGGGTGTTGTAGTTCGATCCCAGCACCGCGCCGTACGCGCCCACGTCCAGAATGGCCAGCAGGTCCCCCTCGCTGACCAGTGGAAGTTTTCTGTCACGCGCGAAAAAATCACCCGTCTCGCAGATGGGGCCGACCACATCGGTAATCTCGGTTTCGCGCGACGCGCGGCTCACCGGAACGATCTCGTGATACGCGCCGTACAGAGAAGGACGCACCAGATCGTTCATCGCCGCATCGACAATGAGAAAGCGTTTGTGATTATTCGTTTTCCGGTAGAGGACGCGCGTCAGCAACACGCCCGCCGGTCCTACGATGGAACGACCCGGTTCCAGCAGCAAACGCAACTTCAACTCGCGCAACGGAGCAAGTACTGCTCTCGCGTACGCTGCAATCTGTTTCTCAAAATTCCCCTGCGCTCCTTCGTAGGAAATTCCCAAGCCACCGCCGGCGTCGATATAGCGAATGTCGTGCCCCAGTTCGCGCAGCGCGCGAATCAGATCGGCCACGCGCTCGATCGCCTCCTGAAACGAGCCAACATCGGTAATCTGCGACCCGATGTGGACGCTCACTCCGGCCACTTTCAGATAAGGCTGCTTCGCGGCCTGCGCGTAGAGCGCCCGCGCCTCGGGAATCGGCACGCCGAACTTGTGCCGATGCAGTCCGGTCGAAATATAGGGGTGAGTTTTCGCCGAAACGTCCGGATTGACCCGCACCGCTACGGCCGCTCGCTTCTTCAATCGTGTCGCGATTGCGGAAAGCAAGGTCAATTCCGAAGCGCTTTCAATGTTGAACAGCAATATCCCCGAGCGCAACGCAAGTTCCATCTCCGCCGCGGTCTTGCCCACGCCGGAGAACACAACCTTGCTCGCGGCCTTCCGGCTTACGCGCAGAACTCGGTGCAGTTCTCCGCCGGAAACCACGTCGAAGCCAGCTCCCTCGCCGGCCAGCAGTCGCAGAATCGCCAGCGTCGAATTGGCTTTGACGGAATAGCACAGCGTGTGCGGAATGGAATGAAAAGCGTGAGCGAAGGCGTTCACTCGCGCGCGGATCATCGCCGCGGAATAAACGTACAACGGAGTTCCGTGGCGCGCGGCAAGGCCTTCAAGCGCCACGGCCTCGCAGTAGAGTTCCGTGGCGCGCCCTCCTGAAGCTGCGCCCCTATACCCAAACGCGGGCGGGCGTAACGCTTGCGATGTGCGCACTTGCTTCACTTGCGTTTGCCCGAGCCGGCTTTTACCTTGATGGCGACCACCGTCTGATCGTCGAACGCATCCACACCAGCGGCGTGCTCGGCAACCGCCTTGAAGATCTCGTTCACCACGCAGGCCGCCGACTTGCTGGCGCAGCCGGCAACGATCGCTTCCACACGCTCCGGCCCAAAAGATTGACCGTGCCGGTTGCGTGCGTCGAGAATACCGTCACTGTAGAACACGAACAAATCGCCCGGCTTGGCCTTGAAACTGAATTCGTCGTAATCCGCTTCGTCGAACAGTCCCAGCGGCAGTCCGGTCGCCTCGATAAACTCAATTTTGCCGTCATGACAATAGATGGGCCGCGGCAACCCGGAATTTGCCACCAGCAGCGTCCGCCGCTCATCGTCCCACACGGCGTAGATGATCGACACAAACTGCGCGGCAATCCGGCGTTCCGCCAGCGACAGATTCACCGCGGCAAGCATTTCCGCCGGGCCCGGCTCAAGCGGCGCATGAGCACGCAGAATGCCGCTGACCAGCGCGGCGTAGATGGCAGCCGGCGCGCCTTTCCCGCTTACGTCTCCAATCGCGATTCCGAGGCGCGACAGCGAATAAGGAAGGAAGTCGTAGAGATCGCCGCCGATGGCGCGGGCTGGAACAAACTTCGCCTCGACGTCGAGGTGCTGCATCTTAGGAAGCGAAGGCGGCAGCAAGCGAAACTGCAGTTCGCGCGCCAGCGCCAGATCGCGTTCCAGTCGCTGCTCCTGCCGGGCAATCTCCTCGTACAAGCGCGCGTTTTCAATGGCGATCGCCAGCTGCGCCGCCAGCGTGGTCAGCGTCCGCTTGTGATCTTCGGTGAAATAGCCGCGGCGCGTATGCTCCAGATCGAGCACGCCGATTACTCTTTCCTGGTAGATCAGCGGAACCGCCAGTTCCGAGCGCGTCTCCGGATTCACCGCGATGTAGCGGGAACTCTTGGCGACGTCAGGCACCAGGACTGCTTCCTTGGCCTGCGCGGCGTACCCCACCACTCCGCGGCCCAGCGGGATGTCGTGCTTCAGATGCAGTCTTTCCTCGAAGCGCTGCGAGAACCGGTGCTGCAGTTTTTCTCCCGTCTGGTCCACCAGAAGAATGCTGAAGATCTGGTACTCGATCAGCCGGTTGAGCAACTCGGCGATGCGTTTGAGCAGTTCATCCAGGTTCAGAATCGACGTGAGTTCGCGCGCAATCTCGTTCAGCAGAAGCAGCGTGCGGGCCTGGCGCGTTATGCGCGTGTGCAGCCGCGCGTTCTCGATGCCCACCGCCATGCGCGACCCGATCAGCGTCAGCAGGCGTTTGTGTTCTTCGGTGAAGTAACCCTTTTCGCGCGCCTCAATGTCAATCACGCCAATCACCCGGTTCTTGACAATCAGCGGGATGGCGAGTTCCGAGTGAACGTTGGGCACCGCTTCAAGATAGAAATCTTCCTGCGTGGCATCGGCGACCAGCACTGCTTGTCGCGTCTGCGCAGCGCGTCCGGTAACGCCCTGGCCCACTTTCACGCGCAGGCGGTCGGCGACCCCCTGTGGATATCCCACATGGAAGCGAACATACAATTCCTGACGCTGCTCGTTGAGCAACAGGATTGCGAAAATTTCGTAGTCAATGACCTTGCGCACCAGCTCCGCCACACGGCGCAAGGTAGTTTCCAGATCGAGCGTGGTGTTCACCACGTCGGCCACTTCGAGCAGGAGGGGTTCCACCTCGGAAGCGCGTTCAGTTTGCGAGGCGGTCATTTTCACAAGCTTCATCATAACAGCCGATTGGAGCGGCTCTTCCACAGGCTTCATTGGCAATTTGTAATTTGTAATTTGAAAATCGAAGACGCAGGTTTTTACAATTACAAATTACAAATTACAAATCTTAAAGGTTTTCCAGCACGCAGATATCCGGAAGATTGCGGTAGCGTTCCGCGTAATCCAGGCCGTAGCCGACCACGTAGACATCGGGAATCGTGAAGCCGATGTATTGCACCTGGATCGGCTGCTTGCGGCGTGAAGGCTTGTCCAACAAGGCCGCAATGCGCAGCGATCTTGGTTGATGCGCCCGCACCACCTTCGAGATGTAGTTCAGCGTCAGCCCGGTGTCGAGGATGTCTTCGACCAAAATCACGTTTCGGTCCGCCAGCGACTGATCCATGTCTTTGGTCAAACGGACTTCGCCCAGCGAATCCCACGCCGCGTGGCCCGCCGGGTCTTCTTTGGCGATGGGGCGGTTGCCGTAACTCGAAACCCCGATAAAGTCGAAGGTGGCGTCGAGCGGAACCTGACGCGCAAGATCGCTCAAAAAAATGGCCGCGCCCTTGAGAACGCCGACGAAGATAATCGATTGGCCGCGAAGATCGCGCGCAATCTCTTCTCCCAGCTCGGCGACCCGCTTGGCAATGGTTTCGCGTGACAGCAACACTTTGAGGTCGGACATTGAGCACCATTTTACACACCAGTTTGGGTGCAACCGGAATGGTTTAAATCAAGCCAATATTTTCGCGGGCTGTGCTCGCTCGTTGCGCCCTTTTCAACACGTCACTAGAATGCTAGTTTGCAAGAGCAACGCTTACTAGTACCGTGACCGCGTGATGAGTCATGCGGTGGAGGGACGGGCGTCTCGCCCGTCCAGCCGGGCGGGGACGCCCGGCTCTCCACCAGCAAGCTTGGATCGACAGCAGTAACAATCACGCGGTCGCGGCACTAGCTGCAGCGCAAATCAAACTCACAGCCCGCGTGCTCGCAGCCAGAAGCTAGCGGCTCTCACCACAGGAGTGTTTCGTGAATCTTCAAGGAATCCAACTCACATGGCTTGGCCACTCCACCTTCCGCATCCAGACGCCGGAAGGGAAGACCCTCTACGTCGATCCCTGGATTGCCGGTAATCCCGCGTGCCCGGAGAGTGAAAAACACGTCAAGAAAGCCGACGCGCTGATCTGCACTCACGGGCATGGCGATCACATCGGTGATGCGGTCGACGTGGGCAAGAAGCTCAATCCGATCGCGGTTGGCATCTTCGAACTCTGCTTGTGGCTGCAGAAAAAGGGCGTCAAACAGATCGCGCCGATGAACAAGGGCGGCACGCAAACCGTTGCGGGTGTGAAGATCACCATGGTGCACGCGGTGCATTCCTGCGGAATTCAGGATGGCGATCAGATCGTCTACGGCGGCGAAGCCTGCGGCTATGTGCTCGAGTTCTCGAACGGAGTCAAGCTCTACCACGCGGGCGATACCAACGTCTTCGGCGATATGGCCATCATCCGCGACCTCTACGCGCCGAAGATTGCCATGCTGCCCATCGGCGACCTTTTCACCATGTCGCCCCGCGAGGCTGCCTATGCCTGTAAACTGCTGCAGCCCGAAACTGTCATCCCCATGCACTTCGGCACGTTTCCGCAGTTGACGGGAAGGCCCGGCGAGTTGCAGAAACTTGTGCCGGACGTGGAAGTGTTGGAACTGAAGCCGGGGAAGACGATCTCGTAAAACGTGGTAGCGTGATGAGCTATATGGTGGAGCGACGGGCGTCTCGCCCGTCCAGCCGGGCGGGGACGCCCGGCTCTCCACCAGAAAAATTGGACCACAAGGAGCAACATGACCGATCAAACCGCAATCGCCGACTGGCGCATGGGCGGAATTACAGTCCCTGAAGTCGAAGACTACCTGTACGCGATGCTGCCGCCGCGCGACGAAGTTCTCGCCGAGATGGAGGATGACGCCACAAAGAACAACTATGCCATCGTCGGCCCCGCCGTCGCTCGCGTGCTCTATCAACTGGCCACCATCAGCGGCGCGAAGAAGATCTTCGAAATGGGCTCGGCCATCGGCTATTCCACCATCTGGTGGGCGCGCGCGGTGGGCGAAGGCGGGCGCGTCGTCTACACCGACGGCGACCGCAAGCGCGCCGAGAAGGCCCGCCGCTACTTCGATCG
>Ga0187865_1002063_pt1 | contig 20443 bp, 19 predicted proteins | sample June2016WEW_11_1_2_FD_132989 | JGI IMG/M metagenome (GOLD analysis project Ga0187865, IMG submission 132989) | Peatland microbial communities from SPRUCE experiment site at the Marcell Experimental Forest, Minnesota, USA - June2016WEW_11_100 | ecosystem: Environmental > Terrestrial > Soil >...
TCCGTCACCAACATTGTGGGCCGCGCCGATCTGCTGGCCGGCTTCGGCGTGCTCGCGGGTTTGCTTTGCCACGTCCACGGCGGGGCCGCTTCCCCCTGGCGCAAACTCGCCTGGCTCGCCGGCTTGGCGCTGGCCGCCACCATCGGGCTGTTCTCGAAAGAGAGCGCCGTGGTGGTGCTGGCCGCCATGGTGATTTACGATCTCGCATTCCACCAGACCTGGCGCGCCCGCGCCGCCGGATACCTGGCGCTGGCGGTGTCGTTTCTGGTCTTCTTCTACGTCCGCGGCCAGGTTCTTGCCAATCTCCCCGCCGGGCTGGTTCCGTTCGGCGACAACCCCCTGATGGGCGCCAGCTTCTGGACCGCCCGGCTCACCGCTATCAAAGTCGTCGGAAAGTACCTGTGGCTGTTGCTCTGGCCCAGCCGCCTGTCCTGCGACTACTCCTACAACCAGATCCTGCTGTCAACCTGGGGCGACTGGAAAACGCTGGCCGCCGTGGCGGCATGCGCCGCCCTCACGGCCGTGGCGATGGCTTGTTACCGCCGGAGCAAACCGGTGTTCTTCTTCATTGCGTTCTTCTTTGCCGCCCTGGCGCCCACCTCCAACCTCGTGATCCTGATCGGCACCATCATGGCGGAGCGTTTTCTGTACTTGCCCTCGATCGGATTCGCCGGCTGCCTGGTGTGGGCGGTCTACACCGTTGGCAAGCGTTTTCCCAGCGCTGCGCCGGCGGCGCTGGCGCTGGTTTGCGTGGCCTTCGCCGCCCGCACCTACACCCGCAACCTCGACTGGTTCGACGATCGAAGCCTGTGGACCAGCGCCGCCCAGGCGTGCCCCGCCAGTTACAAGACGCACACCAGTCTGGCGACTGATTGGATCGCCGTCCAAGGGGCGGGGCTGGACCGCGCCGTCGGCGAAGCCGGCCGGTCCCTGGCAATTCTCGATCCTTTGCCCGACCAACGAAACATCTCCGCGGTATATGCCAACGCCGGCCTTTGCTATCGCATCAAGGGCGACGCGCTCGCCACGCCGCAAGGCGACTACTGGTACCGGAAATCGCTCGACGCGCTGTTGCGCGGGGAAAGAATCGACGCGGTCTACAACCAGGAAATCCGCCGCGAGAATGCGGCGCGCGGCAAGAGAATTTCCAGGTCCGGCTGGGTTCCCTTGTACCTGGAGCTGGGCCGCACGTATCTCCGCCTGGCGGAACCGCGCCAAGCTCTGGAAGCGCTCGCATTCGGCCGCGCGCTCCGGCCGGACCCCGAGTTTTTCGAGGAGATGTCGGCCGCCTGGCGCGCCCTGGGCGACCCGCAACAGGCCGCCATCACGCTGATCGAGGGCCTGGCCGTAGATTCGAACAACACGCAATTCGCCTCCGAGCTGGTGAACCTGTACCAACAGACGGAGCCGCGGAGTTGCGCTATTCGGAATGTAGGGGGCTCAGTGAGCCTGAACCTGGATTGTCCCCTGGTGCACAGCCAGCTCTGCACGGCCTCCCGGAACGTGGCATGGCTATACCGTCAAAGAGGTCAGGGAGCTACCGCCGCCAGCACCGTGCGCAGCGCCATCGGCGATCTGGGCTGCCCGGCGGAATTGTTCCAATAGACTCAATTCCGATACGTAGAGGTCTGCCGGCATCGCCAACCAGCTTCCGGCGCGCTCGTTGCAGTTCTCGGCTAAGGTGACGTTCCGAGGTGGCGCGCCGAGGCGCGAGTGGCCCTTGCCCATTGCCTCCATTGAGAGTGCTTTCGACGCCAGGCTCGATAGTTGCTCAACTCCTGGATTGCCGTATCGATCACGGTCCTCCGGTGCATCAGGGCTTGGAGTTGCGACTGCTTAGTGGGTACGGATCCGGTCATACGTCCTAGAGCCAGTGCAATTAGATCTCCGTAGCGCGCGATGCCAAGAAGTGCCATCGTTACAACAAGTTCGCGCCGTTCGGCAGTTGCCGCCGGCAGATCGTGGGTTCTGTTTTGAGTTACAGGATTCTCAGAACTGCGACGCTATGTTATCATGACCCCGGCGAATGACGGTTCTGGTGGTCGAGGACGATGCAGCCGTGGCGGAGTTCTGCCGCCAGGTGCTGTTTCAAGCCGGGCACGCAGTGCTGGTGGTAAAGTCCGGGAACGAGGCGCTGGCCGCTCTGGACGAACACGAGGTCGACGTCGTGCTCAGCGACGTGAGAATGCCCGGCATGGACGGAGTGGACCTGCTCCGGTCCATTTCGCCTGGCAATGGCGGCCCGGACGTGATCCTGATGACCGGATTCGGTTCCATCGCTTCCGCCGTCAAGGCCATCCGCCTGGGCGCATATGACTATCTCGTGAAACCGTTCGTGGCCGACCAACTCGAGGCCACGCTCCAGCGCCTGGCGGAACTTCGCGCCGTGCGGGCTGAGAACCTGGCGCTACGGTTCCAGCTCGACTTGGAGCGAGGCACTGGCGGGATGGTCGGCGCGTCGCCGGGCATGCTGGCCGTGTTTGAGGCGCTTCCCCGGATCGCCGGGAAGCGCCAACCAGTCCTGATAACCGGCGAAACCGGAACGGGCAAAGAATTGGTGGCGCGGGCCATCCACGATCAAGGGCCGGACAAGGGCCGGCCTTTCGTGGTAGTCGATTGCGGCGCACTGTCCGCGGATATCGTCGAAAGCGAGATCTTCGGGCACGTTTCCGGGGCTTTTACCGGCGCCATCGGCGACCGGCCCGGCCTGCTGGCAAGCGCCGCGCGCGGCACGCTCTTCCTCGACGAGGTGGGTGAACTTTCGCTGCCTTTGCAGGCCAAGTTCTTCCGGGTTCTCCAGGACCGCGAGTTCCGGCCCCTCGGCGGCGATACGGTGCGCAAGTTTGAAGGGCGCGTCATCGCGGCAACCAACCGCGATCTGGAAGCGGCCGTCCGTGCGGGGTCGTTCCGGCCCGAGTTGTACTTCCGGTTGTGCGTGCATTCGGTCCATGTGCCTCCGCTGCGGGCGCGGAAAAGCGACATTCCCGCGTTGATCCGGCATTTCATCCACAAGCACGGCGGGGACGATGTGCTGGCGATCGCTCCCGACGCGGTCAAGGAACTGGCAGCCTACCACTGGCCCGGCAATGTGCGCGAACTTGAAAACTGCATTGTCAGCATGCTGGCCAACTGCGAAGGGCGCGTAGTGGATACGGGAGACATACCCAAGGCCCTCCGCATGGCGCTGCGCGCCGGACCGCCGAGCGACCGCACGCCGTTGGAGGATGCCGAACGCGCCGCCATTGTCGCCACGCTGGAGGAGGCGGGCGGCAACATCGCGGAAACGGCGCGGCGCTTGGGCATTTCGAAGGCCACACTGTACCGGAAGATGGGCGCCTACGCTTTGACGCCGCCTAACCGCTGAACGCACCCGAAATGGCGATGATCCCGATGCCGGCCGCGTTCTTGCGTAGAGCCTGTATGATCTCGAGACCCCCCTGTTCGGGCATCACCAGGTCCACCCATCCGGCGCCACCATCATGCCCCGGACTTTGATGGCCAACTCGTCTGGACTGAAAGGCTTCTGGATAAACTCCGCATCCTTCTCCAGAACCCCATGATGCACCATCGTGTCATCGGTGTAGCCCGACATGAACAGCACTTTGATTCCGGGCCGGCGTTCCTTCAGCCGATCCGCCAGTTCCCTCCCGCTCAAGCCCGGCATCACCACGTCGGTTAAGATCAGAGCGATGCGCTCGCCCTCCCGCTCGCAGACGAGCAGCGCCTCGTCGGCGCTCGCCGTTTCGATCACCTGGTAGCCGTAAGCCCTCAGCGCGGCAGCCGCATATCTCCGGACCTCCGGCTGGTCCTCCACCACCAGCACCATCTCCTTGCCCCCCATCGCGGGAACGGCTTCCGGCTTTCCGGAATCAGCCGGCGCGGCTTGCATCCTGGGCAGATAGATCTTGAAAATCGTCCCGCGCCCCACTTCGCTGTCGACTTCGACGTAGCCGCCGCTCTGCTCCACGATGCCATGGACCGTCGACAGCCCCAGTCCGGTCCCTTTACCGACTTCCTTGGTAGTGAAGAACGGTTCGAAGATGTGCCCGCGCGTCTCTGCCTTCATGCCCACGCCGGTGTCGCTCACCGCCAGCATGACGTAGGGGCCCGCGTGCGCCCCCGGACGCGATTGGACATAGCTCTCGCCCCATTCCACAAAGCCCGTTTCGATCGAAAACTTGCCGCCGTGCGGCATGGCGTCCCGGGAGTTCACTGCCAGGTTCATGAGCACCTGCCCCAGTTGATGCGGATCGGCGCAGATCGTCGTGGCTTCCGCCTGCAACTTGACGTACACCTCCACGTCTTCGCCCATCAACCGCGCCAGCATCGGCCGCATCTCGCCCACCGCGCGGTTCAAATCCAGCACGCGCGGTTGCAGTACCTGCTTGCGGCTGAAAGCCAGCAGTTGCTGGGTCAATCCCGCGGCGCGCTCTCCGGCCTTGCGAATCTCTTCCAGGCCGTCCCGAAGCGGATCTCCCGCGCGCAGTTGGCCAAGCAGCAACCGGCTGTAGCCGTTGATCACCGTCAGCACATTATTGAAGTCGTGCGCGATGCCTCCCGCCAGCCGGCCGATGCTCTCCAGCTTCTGCGCCTGCCGCAGTTGTTCCTCGAGGCTGGATCGCTCCTGCTCGGAACGTTTGCGTTCGGTCACGTCCCTGAGAATGCTAAAGACCACGGGCCCGGAAGGGAGTTCGATGGTCGCATTCGACCCCTCCACCCAGATCTGTTCGCCGTCCCACCTCCGCAGCATCGTTTCGAAGCGCGCCTCCACGGTCCGGGATTCCACTTGTTGGCGATAGCTGGCCAGTATCGACTCGGGATCATCGATCCCGTAACAACACGTGAACGGCTGACCTGGCAGGCTATCCAGCGGTTTGGCGAACATGCGGGCCAAGGCCGGGTTTGCCCGCAAGATGATCCCGTGGCGATCCGAAAGACGCATGCCGTCCATCGACCCCTCCCATATCAGACGGAGCTGCTCTTGCGACTCCGCCAGTTCCGTGCGCGCGGTCTCCAGTTGCTGGATCTTACGGTCCAGCTTCCGCACGAGACGCTGGTTATAGAGGCTCAGACTCTTGCCGCCGTCGTCGAGATCCACCGCCGGGACCGGAATACTCCCGCTCTCGCCCTCGCGCACCACCTGCTCCAGCGCGGCCAGGAACTCTTCGGGCTCGACGGGCTTCACGATGAACCGGGATGCGCCCAGTGCCAGTCCCAGCTCCTCATCCTGCCTGGCCGTGTAAGTGGCGGTATAGAAGATAAACGGAATATGTTTCAGCCGATCGTCGCTCTTGACGGTCCGGCAGAGCTGGAAGCCGTCCATGGCGGGCATCAGCACGTCGGAGACAATCAGATCGAAGCTCTGGACGGCCAGTTGCTCGAGAGCTTCCAGGCCGTTGCGCGCGCTGACCACTTCGTGCGCGTGGGAGCGCGCCATCATCTCGATCAGGTACAGGTTCTCGACGTTATCGTCGACGCTCAGGATTTTCATGACGTTTCCACGGCGCCCCCCAGAATGCTGAACACTGTTTCCGCGAAGTGCTCCGGGTCCACCGGTTTTTCAATATAACCGGCGAATCCCATCCGGATCGCCTTCTCGCGATCGCCCGGCATGGCAAACGAACTGACTCCGATGATGGGAATCCGGGCCAGTTCGGCGTCTCTCTTGAGGTGGGCAGCTACCTCGTAGCCGTCCATTTCAGGCATTTGAATATCCAGAAGGATGACATCGGGCCGTTCCCTTCGGGCGATCTCCAACGCGCTTCGACCGTCCTTGGCAATCACCACCGCCAGGCCGGCATTTTTCAGAAGCAGCGTCAGCAGATACCGGTTATTCTCGTTATCCTCGACCAACAATGCCTTCCGTTCCATCGATCCCTCCACTTCGCTAACCCGGTCCGGCAGCGAGTTCCAGGGGCATCGAATACAGGAATCGGGAACCCTTGCCGTATTCGCTCTCCACGCGAATCTCGCCGCCCATCAGGGTCAGCAGCTTGCGACATAAGTACAAGCCCAAACCGGTACCTTCGTACACGCGTTGGGCCGAACCGTCTATCTGCCGGAACGCCTCGAACAGCATTCCGAGGTGCTCCGCCTGGATCCCGATGCCGGTGTCCGCAACCTCCACCCGCAGCGTGTTTTCGGAGGAAACCGCGGCGACCCTCACGGTTCCCTTTTCGGTGAACTTCAGGGCGTTGGTGACCAGGTTCAGCAGTATCTGGAGCGCGCGTTTCCGGTCTCCGAGCATAGGAATCGCCGGCTGGGCCACGTCGACAACCACCCGCAGACCCTTGTGGTCGGCCATCGGTTGAAGGCTCCGCGTCACCTCGTTGACGACCTCGACGAAATTGAACGGCTCGCGCAGCAGATCGGCCCTTCCCGCTTCGACGCGCGACACATCCAGCAGGTCGTCGATCAGCCCGAGCAGGTGCGACGCCGAACTCTGCACGATCCCGAGCTGCTTGACCTGCTCTTCGTTCACGGGGCCAGACAAGCCCCGGCGCAGCAGGCTGGTGAACCCGATGATGGAGTTCAATGGCGTGCGCAGCTCGTGGCTCATGCTGGCCAGAAACTGCGATTTCAGCCGGTCCAGCTCCGTCAGGCGTTCATTGGCGGCGGACAGTTCGGCCGTGCGCTCTTCAACCCGGCGCTCCAGCGCGTTGTGGGCCTCGCGCAGCGCCTCTTCCGCGCGCTTCCGCTCGGTGATGTCTACGATGAATCCTTCCACATCGGTCTCGCCGTTCCCGTGGCGGGTGGTTCGGACATAGTAATAACTCGGGAATCGCGAGCCGTCTCTGCGCTGGTACTCGACCTCGTCGTGTACAAACTCCCCCGATTCCATGGCGCGACGAATGAGCTCGCCCCGTTTCTCGGGATTCACGTATAGGCCACCGAGGTCGGCCACCGAGCGGATGAACTCTTCCGGAGACTGGAAGCCGAACAGGGTGGCGAGCGTCGAGTTCACGCTGATGGGTCGGCCATCTACGGTGGACCGAAAAATCCCCACTGGCGCCGTCTCGAAGATGTCTCTGAACTTCTCTTCCGCCAGCTTACAGTCGTGGATGTCCGTCAGCGCGCAGGCCCAGCCGATGATGCGGCCAGCGCCGTCGCGGCGGGGCGTGCCCGATAACGCCAGCCAACGGTACTCGCTGGAAGCTGCCCGCGCGCGGAACCTGGAGCTGAGCGGCCGGTCGGCGGAGACCGCCTGCTCCCATCGCGCCAGCGCCGCCTCCCGGTCATCCGCGTGGATGAATTCGGTCAGCGGCCCGCGCGACTGCTCGCGCGAAATTCCGAACCACTCGCGAGCGCTCGCATTCCAGTGTCCCGTAGCGCCGTCCGCACCGGACGTCCACACCATCACGGGAAGATCGTCGAGCATCGCGCGGACGGGCTCGCCAGATGAATCCCCGGCGCTGCTCATATGTAGTTGAATAGTACTCTAAAATACAGAATTATGAAAGGCCTAATCTTGTCTCATGCAAGATGGCGGCGGAGCGGAGATCGATCCCCGGCGCGAGGTCACTTCTTGGTCTTCTGCGGGGCGGCCTTGCCGGGGAGCAGGCTGTCGATTTCGGACATGAGCCCGTTCCCTTCGAAGATGTCGCGCGTAACCAGGCTGTACTCCCAATCGTTCTTGATCGTGCCGTCGGCATCGATCAGGAAGACGTGCGGCGTATCGAAGCGCATGCTTCGCAGGTACGAATACGCCATCTGGCCGGCGTCGAACAGAATCGGGTAGGTAATGCCATGGCCCGAGATGTACTGCGCCACGGTGTTCTGATCGTCCCCTCGCGAGTTGACCACCGCGAGGATGGCCACCTGATCGCCGTACTTCTGCTGCACTCGGTCCAGCACATCCGCGAACGCGGCGCAATGCGCGCAGGAGGTCTGCATCAATTCCAGTAGCACGATTTTGCCGCGATAATCGGCCAGGTCATAGACCTGCATCTTGGAATCGGGCAGGGCAAAGCCAGGTGCGCGGCGACCGGAGTTCTCGCCGGCGGCGAACAGCGCCACGGCGAAGAGTAAAGCGGCTGGGATGGTTCGCATGATGTCCACCTTAACATGGGAACCGCCAAATCTGTCCCAAGGCGCTGCCTTTTGCGCCGCGTGGACAGATCCGTCTGTCCCCGGCCCTGCGCCGCGTGGACGCTGGTGTCTGTCATCCGAATTTGGCGGCCGCTAGTTTCCTCAGCGACTCTTCGTACGGCGCGCGGGCCACGCCTCTTTCCGTGATGATGGCGCCGACATAGCGGGAAGGCGTAACGTCGAAGGCCGGATTCTCGACCGCGGTGCCGGGCGGAGCCACTTGTGTCCCGAAAACGTGCGTCACCTCGGAGGCGGCGCGCTGTTCGATGGGGATCTGGCCGCCGGAAGCGAGCGTCAGGTCGAGCGTGGAAATGGGGGCGGCCACGAAAAACGGGACGTGGTTCTCCTTGGCCAGCACCGCGGCCGTGTAGGTGCCGATCTTGTTGGCCACGTCGCCGTTGGCGGCGATGCGGTCGGCCCCTACCACTACGCAGCCGATGCGGCCGGACTTCAGGAAGTGGCCGGCCATGTTGTCGGTGATCAGCGTGACAGGGATGCCGTCGTGCTGCAATTCCCAGACGGTGAGCCGCGCGCCTTGCAGCAACGGGCGGGTTTCGCCGGCGAAGACATCCACCTGTTTGCCGCTCTCGATGGCGGCGCGCACCACGCCGAGAGCGGTGCCGTAGCCCGCGGTGGCCAGCGCGCCGGCGTTGCAGTGCGTGAGCACGGTCTTGTGGTCCGGCACCAGCGCCGCCCCGTTGCGGCCGATGGCGCGGTTGATGGCCATGTCCTCCTCGCGCACCGCCAGCGCCTCCTCCACCAGGCGCCGCCGGATCTCGCCGGCCGGCTGGCCGCGCACGGACGCGTACAGTCGCTTCATGCGTTCGATGGCCCAAAAGAGATTCACGGCGGTTGGGCGCGTGTCGGCGAGCGCGTCGCAGATGGTCTCCATCTCTCGATCGAGTTGCCGCTCGCCGGCGCGCAGCACGCCCAGCGCCACGCCCATGGCGGCGGCCACGCCGATAGCCGGCGCGCCGCGGATGACCATGCCGCGGATGGCGGCCGCCACCTCCTCATACGTCCGGCAGGTCACGTACTTTTCTTCGAATGGCAGGCGCGTCTGGTCGATCATGACGACGCCCCCGTCGGTCCACTGGATTGTCTCTACCATTCCAGTCATTAGGATACTGTGTGGGGCCCCTGTTGGAGCGAGGGAAGTGAAAGTCCATGCGCCAAAGGGCTTCGGCTATTAATCGTGGGGCGGTCCCCCTGGACCGCGACCGACGCCCTCGTCGGCCTGTGGCGGTTGTCATAGGGCCTGACTCTTCGAGCGAAGAGCGGGTCCGGGGGGACCCGCGCAGACCAAGGGGTCTGCCCCACAACCCTCGGGATAACTCCAATCATGGGCGGCTGTGCCGCACGTGATCGACGGCTTCATCGACTGCGGCGTCGATTTCCTCTTCCGGCAAGTCTTTTACCTTTTCGGCGCGGCGATTCAGGAATGCTTCGAGCTTTCGAGCCACCGCGGTCCTGTTCTCCGAAGGCGGGTCCTGGTCTTCTACCATATGTGTGGCAGCTCCCTCCGCTGCGCGAACAGCACGAAGAAGAACAGAGCGTTATAAGACGCGTGCATGATGGCGGCTGCCCGGGTGGATCCGGTCGCGTGGCGCATCCATCCGAAGGACGCGCCCGCCAGCGCGATCAGCACGGCGTGGCGCCACGAGTTGCCGTATTCCTGGAAATGCAGCAGCCCGAACGGAATCGTAGCCGCCAGAATGCCCGGGACCGCGCCCAGGCTGCGCACCAGCAGCGGCTGCAGGAATCCGCGGAACGCCAACTCTTCGCACAGCGGCCCAAGCGTGACTCCGAAGGTCGCCAGCAGGATCACCGAAGTTCGGTCTTGCATCATTTCCGTAATCGGAGTGCTGACGTTGGGCGTGTGGATCAGGTAACTCATCAGGGCCACTACGGAGGCGGCGCCCAGGCCGCAGATGATATTCCAGAGAAACGGCAGAGACGCACTGGTCCACCCCAGCGAGCGCCAGAAGGGACGCGCGTATTGCATCCGGAACATCAGCAGCAGCCCGCCGAACAGAATACCGTAGCCCAGAAACTGCTCGGAGAGGAGTTCGGACACGCGCAGGGCGTGGATGTGAAACAGGAACATCCCGGCCTTCACCACCGCCCAACCGATCAACATGCTGGGAATCACCAGGCCGGCAAAAAAAAGCAGATCGAGGTAACCCCAGAAGGGGTAACGCTCCGGTTCCGGCGCGGGTGCCTCGGGCGGCTGCTCCTCGATCATGCATCCCTTTCGATGAGCGCGGCCGCCAGCAGCGGGATCATCAATTCGTGGTGGCCGGTGATGGCATATCCCGCGCCGCCGGAGCCGGCGTGCGGGCGTTCCACCACGTTCACGCGCGGGCGGTAGTGTTGCAGGAAGTCGAAATCCGCGGTGGTGAAGTCGGCCAGCGGGTGGCCCAGGTTGCGCACTGCGGAGACGGCTTTGAGGAACACCTCGGGCAGCACCACGGCGGACCCCACGTTGAGGTAAACTCCGCCTTCATTCAGGTCTGCGACATACGCCGAGAGCAGGCGAAAATCGCGGTGCGAGGCGCTGCCGATAGAGGCGGCATCGGCGGCGGGATGGGTATGCGGCGTATCCGTTCCGATGGCCACGTGCACGGTCACCGGAGTGCCTTGGCGGTAGGCCTGGAGCAGCAGGCTGAAATCGCCGGCGGCCAGATCGCCGGCGCTACTAAGCCAGCGGCCCAGGGCTTCGCCTATTCCCATCCCTGCGCGGTCTCCGCCGGCGATGGCGCGGTTCATTTCGCGGCCGGTCTCCTCGGCCGAGCCGAACCGGCCATCCGGCAGCACGGCCTCCACGTCTTCGCTGGTGTGGCCGGCCAGCGCGATTTCGAAATCGTGGATGGCGGCCGCGCCGTTCAGCGCAAACGCGGTGATATAACCGCGGCGCATCAGGTCGATGAGCACCGGCGCCAAGCCGCACTTGATGACATGGCCGCCCAGGCCCCAGATGATCGAGCGCTCGCGGGAGCGCGCGGCGGCCAGCGCGTCCAGCACCGCGCGAAACGAATTGCCCGCCAGTATGCGCGGCAGCGAATCGAGCCAGCCGGCGACGCCGGAGCCCGCGCGAAAAACGGAAGCGAAGTCCGCGGTCTTCACCTTGCCGCCGCGCTCCTTCAGAGGGACGGTCTTGAGGCCCGCGAAATCGAGCGGGCGCTTGGAGTATTTGCTCATGCCGCCTTCCCATTGCCGAGCACTTTTCGCAAGGCCTCGGCCGTGTAGCTTTTCTTCGATCGGCTCACCTGCTCGGGAGTGCCCGCGGCCACCACGCGGCCGCCGTATTCGCCCCCGTCGGGGCCCAGGTCGACGATCCAGTCGGCCGTCTTGATGACGTCCAGGTTGTGCTCGATCACCACCACCGTGTTGCCCAGGCCCACCAGGCGCTGCAGCACGTCCAGGAGCTTGCGCACGTCGTCGAAGTGCAGGCCCGTGGTGGGCTCGTCCAGCAGGTAGAACGTCCGGCCGGTCTGGCGCTTGCTCAGCTCCTTGGCGAGCTTGATGCGCTGCGCTTCGCCGCCCGAGAGCGTGGTGGAAGACTGGCCTAGGTGAACATAGCCGAGGCCCACGTCATAAAGCGTTTGCAGCTTGGCGCGGATCTGCGGCAGATTCTCCATGAGGGGCAAGGCCTCTTCCACGGTGGCATCCAGCAGGTCGGCGATCGAGTGGCCCTTGAACTTCACCTGGAGAGTCTCGCGGTTATACCGGCGGCCGCGGCAGACGTCGCAGGTGACGTATACGTCCGGGAGGAAGTTCATCTCGATGCGCTTGAGACCGTCGCCCTGGCACGCCTCGCAGCGGCCGCCCTTCACGTTGAAGCTGAAGCGCCCCGGCTTGTAGCCCCGCTCGCGCGATTCCGGCAGCATGGCGTAGAGGTCGCGGATGGGCGTGAACAGCCCGGTGTAGGTGGCCGGGTTGGAGCGCGGCGTGCGGCCAATGGGAGCCTGGTCAATGCGGATGACCTTGTCGATATTCGCCATTCCCTCGATGGCGTCGTGCGCGCCGGGTTCTTCGTGCGAGCCGTAGATTTCACGGGCCAGCGTGCGGTACAGGACTTCGTTGACCAGCGTGGATTTGCCGCTGCCCGAAACGCCCGTCACCACGGTGAGGAGGCCCAGCGGCACCTCCACGTCGATCGACTTGAGATTGTGCTGGCGCGCGCCGCGAATCACCAGTTTCTTTTCCCCCGGCTTGCGGCGTTCCCGCGGAATGGCGATTTCGAGCGCGCCCGAAAGGTAGCGGCCGGTGAGCGAGCCGGGATTCCGGGCGATAGCGGCGGGAGTGCCCGCGGCCACCAGCCCGCCACCCAGGCGTCCCGCGCCGGGACCCAGGTCGATCACGTAATCGGCCCGCTCGATGGTCTCGGCGTCGTGCTCCACGACGAGCACCGTGTTGCCCATGTCGCGGAGCTGCTGGAGCGTGTCGAGCAACCGGCCGTTATCGCGCGGATGCAGGCCGATGGAGGGTTCGTCGAGCACGTAGAGCACGCCGCGCAGCTTGGAGCCGATCTGCGTGGCCAGCCGGATGCGCTGGGATTCTCCGCCCGCCAGCGTGGCGGCGGAGCGCTCCAGGCTCAGGTAGTCGAGCCCCACGGCGGAGAGAAACTCGAGGCGCCGGCGGATTTCATCCAGCACCCGGCCGGCGATCTGCCCCTCGCGGTCGTTGAGTTCCCAGTTGCGCACGGCGATCAGCGCGCGCGCCACCGGCAGCGCCGTGAACTCCGCGATGGAAAAGTTCTTCACGCGCACGGCCAGGCTCGCGGGCCGCAGCCGCCGGCCCCGGCAGGCTGGACATTCCACCGGCGACATGTACTCGGTGAGCCACTCGCGGTAGGTGTCCGTGGACCCCTCGTACAGCTCGCTCAAGGTCCCCAGAATGCCCTCGAATCCGGCGCCGCCTTCCAGCAGCAGACCGCGCGTCGCTTGGGGAAGCTCTTCGAACGGTTTCTTCAGATCGATGCGCGACCTCTTCGCGAATTCCTCGAGCCGCTGCTGCACGGACCAGGAACCGGCGCCCGGACCCAGACCGCCGTCGAGCAGCGGCTTGGAACGGTCCACCACCACCTTGGCCGGGTCGAAAGTCCATTTGCTGCCCAGCCCGTGACATTCCTCGCAGGCGCCGTAGGGGCTATTGAACGAGAACGAGCGCGGCTCCAGCTCCGGAATGCTGGCGCCGCACTCCGTGCAGGCCAGCTTCTGCGAATAGAGGCGCTCCTCGCCGTTCACCACCGCGACGAGCACCAGCCCATTGGCCAGCTTGGTGGCAATTTCGATCGAGGCCTCCAGGCGTTTTTCGATCCCCGCCTTCACCAGCAGCCTGTCTACCACGACTTCAATGGTGTGGTTCTTGCGCTTGTCGAGCACAATGTCTTCGTCCAGAGAGCGCAGCACGCCGTCGATCCGCGCACGCACGAAGCCCTGGCGGGCGAGTTTCTCGAGGTCTTTCTTGTACTCGCCTTTGCGGCCGCGCGCCACCGGCGCCATCACCATGATGCGGTCCTCGGGCTTGAGCGCCAGCACGTGCTGGAGAATCTGTTCGGTGGTCTGCCGCGAAATCCGGTTGCCGCACACGGGGCAGTGCGGCGTGCCGATGGAGGAGTACAGCAGGCGCAGATAATCGTAGATTTCGGTGATGGTCCCGACGGTGGAGCGCGGGCTGCGGCTGGTGGTCTTCTGCTCGATGGAAATGGCGGGGCTGAGACCGTCGATGGAATCGACATCGGGCCGCTCCATCTGGTCGAGGAACTGGCGCGCGTAAGTGGAGAGCGTCTCCACATAGCGCCGCTGGCCCTCGGCATAGATGGTGTCGAACGCCAGCGACGACTTGCCGGAGCCGCTGAGTCCGGTAATCACCGTGAAGGCGTTCCGCGGAATCTCGACATCGATGTTCTTCAAGTTGTGCTGGCGCGCGCCATGCACGGTGATCCGGTCCAGCATAGCGATCTACGGATGGAAAGGGCGATCTTTCATTGTGGCGCGGCTTGTGCCGATTCCGCAAATTGCGTTATAAATAGGGCCTGGGAATGGTCAAGTGCGAGAAGTGCGGTGGACGGTTGCGGCGCGTCCACAGGACTTTCTTCGAGCGCTTCAGTTACATGGCGATTTATGAGTGCCGCGACTGCGACAGGGAACACTTCTACCCGCGCCGCTACACGTACCACTTTGGTCCATACTGCCGATGCCCGCATTGCGGAACCTTCCGCGTCACCCGGCTGAAGGCGCCTGACACGATCGATCCGGTGTACACCGGTTTCCTGAATTATCTGGAGCGGCTGGTTGGAGGAAGGTTGCATCACTGCCGTTTCTGCCGGGTGCAGTTCTATGACCGCCGGATGCTGGCATCCGAGGACAGGATACCGGCGCAGCCTCCGCAACAGCAGGAAGTCGCGTCCTCGCGGGATCCGGCGGACTCGGATGCATAGATAGGTCGATTGCCGCTCGTGCGCCTCTCAGCCGAACCCAACGAAGCTGGCAAGCGGCTGGACCAGATGCTCCACGAACGGCTGCCGCAATACAGCCGCTCGCGGATTCAGCAGTGGATTCAGACGGGCCGCGTGCTGGTGAACGGCGTCCGAAAGCGGTCTTCGCACCCGCTGCGGGCGGGTGAGGCCATTGACGTCGAGCCCGCCGAAGCTCCGCCGCTCCGCGCCGTGCCGGAGGCTATTCCCCTGGCCGTGCTCTATGAAGACCGGGATGTGGTGGCCATCGATAAGCCGGCCGGCATGGTGGTCCACGCCGGCGCCGGCGTCCATTCCGGCACCGTGGTCAACGCGCTGCTCGATCGTTTCAGCGCGCTCTCCGGCGTGGCCGGCGCGCTGCGGCCCGGCATCGTGCACCGGCTCGACCGCTTCACCAGCGGCGTCCTGCTGGTGGCCAAGAACGATGACGCGCATCGGCGCCTGGCGGAGCAATTCTCGGGCCGGCAAGTCGAGAAGGTCTACCTGGCGCTGGTGCACGGCAAGGTGAAGCACGAGAGCGGGCGCATGGAACGTCCTATCGCGCGCGACCCCGTGCGGCGCACCCGCATGACCACGCGCCTCGCCAAAGGGCGCGCGGCCTGGTCCGAATACCGCGTGTTGCGCCGGTTGGAACGGTTCACGCTGCTCGAAGTGCGGATCGGCACCGGCCGCACGCACCAGATCCGGGTGCACCTCTCGAGCATCGGCCACCCCGTGGCCGGCGATACGCTATACGGCGCGCCGGCCAAAGTCGAGGGCCGGCCGCCCCTGGGCCGCTACTTCCTGCACGCCCACCGCATCCGCTTCCACCAGCCCTCCACGGGCGAGGAGATCGCAATCGAATCGCCACTGCCTGCTGAGCTGCAGGAATGGATGGAAGGGTTGACGTAGGGGCGAGAAGACCCCACGAGCTTCACAGGCGGCCTATAGTTGTTGGCGCTGACTCCGGCTTCGTGGGGCGGTCCCCCTGGACCGCGCGGGACGCCCACGTCCCGCTGCCGGATGCGGAGGCAGGGGCCTCCGCGCGGGCGAGGGCGCCCGCCCTACGCGACTTCGCTGGAGACATCTGGCTGAGTCAGGGGGATCCCCGTCGGCGGCCTAACGACCGGCGTTCAGCGGCGGGCGTTGCCTGCCCGTCCGCTGCAACACCTCGCCAAGCGGCGCCTGAGTGCGCACTTTGACCATTGCAGCGCGCGATCTCGGCCGACGTGCCGGCGTGCCATCGAGCAAGCCTTCAACGCTGATGTCCTCGTCAACGTCAGGCCAATGAACTCCCTGGCCGGTTCCGATGAGACGAAAGTTTGCCCGCTGCGCGGGTGTGGCTTCGGACAAACGCCAGGACCAGGCCAGCGGCACGCTGATAACACGCCCGTCGACCAGATCGGCGATGATCTGGTCCTCGGTCACGCGGACTCTCTGAATGCGAGGATCGTTGCTGGCGCTAACCACAGTGCTCATACCACCTCTCCAGGATAGCAGCCAGATGGGTCCCGATGAGGCGGCGAATCAGGTTCAACTCTCGGGCGCTGAAGCCATGGCTGCGGGCAAGCTCAAGTGGTTCGAGCCAGAACTTGCAGGTCTTGTCCTGCCTTTCCACATGAACGTGCGGCGGCTCGGTGCAGTCGAAGCTCGCGAAGAAGAACCGATACGGCCCAGGAATACCTCTGATTCGCGGCATTCAAAACCGGCGCTCCCGCCGGGAACTCACCACGCCATAGCATACCTGAACTGAACCGCAAATGCCGGGCCGATTGACAGTCGGCCGCGGATTGACAATCCACCCCACACCCCCACGCTATAATCGAACCATATGAGAATTTGGGTGCTACTCGCGGCCGTGGGCGTGCTGGCCCTCGCCGTATGGGCCGCCGGGCAGGACCCCGCCAAGCCCGCGGGCCAGGTCCTGCAGAGCGACGAGCCCACCCGCATCACGGTCGACGTCACGCGCGTCAACCTGCTTTTCACCGTCACCGATAAGAAAGGCCGCTTCATCACCGACCTCGGCAAGGACGATTTTGAAGTCGTCGAAGGCAAGCGGCGGCAAACCATCTCGGACTTTGCAGCGGAGTCCGACCTGCCCCTGCGCCTGGGCATTCTGATCGACACCAGCAACAGCATCCGGGAACGCTTCAAGTTCGAGCAGGAGGCCGCCAGCCAGTTCATCGACAGCGTGATGCGCACCAACCTCGACAAGGCCCTGGTGGTGAGCTTCGACACTTCGGCCGAACTGGTGGCCGACCTGATCAACGACACCGACAAGCTGACTGCCGCCATCCGCGATCTGCGTCCCGGCGGCGGAACCTCGCTTTACGATGCCATCTACTTCGCCTGCCGCGACAAGCTCTCGCAGGACCAGCCGCGGTACAAGTTCCGCCGCGCCATCGTCATCGTCAGCGACGGCGAGGATAACCAGAGCCGCTACACGCGCGACCAGGCGCTCGAAATGGCGCAGAAGGCCGACGTGGTGATGTACGCCATCTCGACCAACATCACCCGCCTTGAAACCGACGGCGATAAGGTTCTCAAGTATTTCGCGCAGGAAACCGGCGGGCGAGCTTTCTTCCCATTCAAGGTGGAGGACCTGGACCAGTCGTTCGAAAACATCGCCAACGAGCTGCGCCATCAGTACAACATCTCCTACCGGCCCGAGCCGCTGAAGACCGACGGTCTTTTCCACGTAATCGATGTGCGGGTGAGGGAACGCAAGAATATCCTGGTGAATGTCCGGCGGGGCTACTACGCTCCCAAGCTGTAGCGGGGTAATCCGGCGCGGCGGACCAGGCGACCTGGCCGAAGTAGCCCTCATCCAGGCGGCTAGCCCCGAGGCTGCCCGATGGGACGTCGCCGGCTACTTGCAATACGACTTCCGCGTCTCGGTCTGCGGAATTCGGGTGGCAGGCTTCCTGGTATCGCGCACGCTCGCGGAGGGGGAAACCGAGTTGCTGAACCTGGCGGTGGCCCCGCGGTTTCGCCGTCACGGAGTGGCGCGCAAGCTGGTCGAGTCTCTGCTGGCCGAGTCTCCGGGGGTTGTGTACCTGGAAGTCCGGGAATCCAATCGGGCCGCCCGCAAATTCTACAATCACATGGGATTTCAAGAAGTTAGCTGGCGCTCCGAGTACTACCAGGATCCCCCCGAAGCGGCTATTGTCATGAAGTTTCATTCATGTTAAGGTGGCCTTAGACGGTGATGCCGTCCTTTCAAAACGCGACGAGATTACCCACCGGGCCTTGTTTGGGAACCAACCGACTCGGCGCGGCAAGCTCTTGGGAGGAATTGCCCAATATGGAACGGAACGCACAGGAAGAGTTGAAAGCGCATCTGATGGCAGCGAACGAGGAGTTTCGCCGGCTTGCCGGCCAGCACTCGGAGTTTGCCCGGAAGCTGGATGCCCTGGAATCGCTTCCCCATCTGACTTATGAAGAAGAGTTGGAGGAGACGCGGTTGAAGAAGCTGAAACTTCGGTTGAAAGATCAGATGGAAGCGATCCTGAGCCAGTACCGGTCTCAGCAGGTCGCTTAGCATCAGGTGCGCGCAGTCGCGGTGATTGCCTACGGCCCGGTCGGCTTCGGCTGACCGGGCCTTTGGTTTATTGAGAGAGATTCCATGGAGCCCGAGCAGGAACCGATTCGCATTCCCATCACCGACGTTTTCGACCTGCACAGCATTCCGCCGCGCGATGTGAAAGAGGTGGTGGAGGAATACCTTCGAGAGGCGCACCGGCTGGGGTTCAAAGCGCTGCGGATCATCCACGGACGCGGCATAGGAGTGCAGCGCGAGATGGTGCGCTCGGTTCTCTCCCGCACCGGGTTCGTAGCCGATTTCCAGGACGCTCCCGCCGAAGCTGGAGGATGGGGCGCCACCATCGTCACGCTGCGGTAGCAATCGCCTTTGCTACACTATGTGTATGCGGCGTACAAATCTTGTGTTGGATGAGCAGTTGCTGGAGCAGGCCACGAGGGTCTTGGGAGCCAAGACGTACTCCGCCGCGGTCAACACCGCTCTTGGGGAAGTCATCCGCCTGAAGAAGATTCAGGCCATCCCGCGGTTCTTCGGGATGGGCATTTGGAGGGGTGACCTAACGGCTATGCGGGAGGACCGCCCGCGGCGGGGCACACTCCGGGTCCGGCAATCCAAGTGATCCTTGTCGACACTTCCGTATGGATTGAACTCCTCGCTGGCGGGCGAGGAGCTTCCCTGCGAGAGGACGACCTGCCTGATTGCGCGACGTGCGGACCGGTGGTTCAGGAGGTCCTGCAGGGTCTAAGGCTCGGACCGGAAAGCGATGCCTTTCGCGAGTCGTTTTTGGCAATACCGGTTCTAAGCGATCCCATCCCGCTCGCCCTGTTCCTTTCAGCAGCGGACATCTATCGCCAGGGCCGAAGAAGAGGGCTGACCATCCGGTCGTCCGTGGACTGCCTCATCGCGGCAATTGCCATTGAGAACCGCGTTCCAGTCTGGCATCGGGACCGCGATTTCACAGCCATCGCACGCTATACAGCTTTGGAAACGGTTTAACGCTGCGCCACAGCCGCCGCTTCCCAGCGCACCGAGACCTTCTTGATCCGCTCCACCGCCTCCATCAGGTTGGCCAGCGAGTTGGCGTAGCTGAACCGGATGTAGCCGTCGCCATATTCTCCGAAACAGCCGCCTTGCAGGCACGAAACTCCGGCCTCATACAGCAGGTAGTCGGCCAGCTCTTTGGAGGGGATGCCCGTGCCGGTCACGTTGGCAAACGCGTAGAAGGCGCCGCCCGGAACCGCGCAGCGGAATCCCGGAACCTGGTTCAGCCCCTTGCAAATGGCGTCGCGGCGGCGGCGGAATTCCGCCACCATGGCGGCCACGCAGTCCTGCGGTCCGGTGAGCGCGGCGATCCCGGCGCGCTGCGTGAAACTGGCGGTGCAGGAGCTCGAATTCACCATCAGCTTGCTCACCGCGTCCACCAGCCACTCCGGCATCACGCCGTAGCCCATGCGCCAGCCGGTCATGGCATACGTTTTCGAGAAGCCGTCGAGGATGATGGTTTTCTCCAGCATCCCGGGGAAACCCGCGATCGACACGGGCGCCTCGCCGCCGTAGTAGATCTGCGAATAGATCTCATCGCTCAACACCATCACGTCGAGCTCGCGAAGCATACCGGCGATGGCCGCGATGTCCGCGCCTGGAACCACGCCCCCGGTGGGATTCTGCGGCGAGTTCAGAATCACCATCTTGGTGCGGTCCGAAAGCCGGTCGCGAAAGAGGTTGAGGTCGAAGGAAAAGCCGCGGCTCTCTTCGAGCGGCATCGGTACGGGCCGGGCGTCCAGGAACCGGATCATGGATTCGTAAATCGGGAAGCCCGGATTCGGGTAGATGACCTCGTCGCCGGGTTCCAGCAGCGCCATCATGGGGAAGAAAATGATGGGCTTGCCGCCGGGCACCACCGATACGTGCTGTGGCCCAATCGGAATTCCCCGCGACCGCGCAATGTGCGCGGCGATGGCTTCTCGCAACTCGGGATAGCCCTGCGGGGGGCCGTAATGGGTCCAGCCCTCGTCGAGCGCTTTCTTGGCCGCTTCGACGATGTGGGGCGGAGTGGGGAAATCGGGTTCACCGATCTCCAGGTGGATCACGCTGCGGCCCTGCGCTTCGAGCGCGCGGGCTCTTACCAGGACATCGAAGGCGGATTCGACTCCGATGCGGCTCATTCGTTCGGCTAGTTTCATGATGGTCTCAGGCTATCGGGGCCATGGACCTCCAATTACCAAGCTTATCAGGGTGGGGCAGGCTTTAGAGGCACTTGCAAAATTCGCATCCTGCCCCCCCAAGCTCGCAAAAACAAAAAGTCTAAAAAGTGTTTTGAGTAGGGACTGATTCCGAATAGAATATTTGTGCAA
>Ga0187865_1002070_pt1 | contig 20381 bp, 11 predicted proteins | sample June2016WEW_11_1_2_FD_132989 | JGI IMG/M metagenome (GOLD analysis project Ga0187865, IMG submission 132989) | Peatland microbial communities from SPRUCE experiment site at the Marcell Experimental Forest, Minnesota, USA - June2016WEW_11_100 | ecosystem: Environmental > Terrestrial > Soil >...
GCCCAATTATAAGGATGGTAATGCCGGCATCTTGCGCGACAGGCGTCCTTCGGATGCACCCTTCTATCAAGTCGGCGCAATCTTTGCATCGCCCGAGGATGAGCACTACTACGGTCTCGGTCAACATCAGGAAGGGTACCTCGACCTTCGTGGCCACAAAGTTGAGTGCTGGCACAACTACAATGCCACCGGCACCGGCGGAGAAAGTGTCGGTGTGCCCTTCGTGGTCACCAATCGTGGCTACGGAATGATCTGGGACAACCCCTCGAAGACCACCGTCGAGCCGGGCTTCAACGAGCAGACCGGGTGGACGTCTGAAGTCGGCGACCGCGTCTCCTTCTTCGTCATCGCCGGCGGCACCACCGATGAGATCTACTCCGGTTACCGCCAGCTTACCGGGGTTACGCCGCTGCTGCCGAAAGCGGCCTATGGCTTCATTCAATGCAAGCAGCGCTATGCCACGCAGGATGAGGTACTCGCCGTCGCCCGGGGCTATCGCGAGCGCCATCTTCCGGCTGACGTTCTCGTGGTCGACTGGTTCTATTACACCAAGATGGGCCAGATGGACATGGACCCCGCAAAATGGCCTGATCCAATCGCGATGAATCGCCAGCTTCACGACCTGGGCTTTCAGACCATGATCAGCGTTTGGCCGCGCTTCGTGCCCGGCTCGCGCTACTACGACTTCCTTGTGCAGAAAGGCTGGTTCGAGCACCTCGCGGACGGCACGCCCACTAACGGCCTGCCTTATGATCGTGCGGGCTCCGACATCGACACCACCAACCCCGAAGCGGCGCAATGGTTCTGGAACGTCATCCGTGACAACCTGCTCAGCAAGGGCTTCGACGCCCTTTGGGCGGATGAAACCGAACCTGATCTGCCGGCCAACGGCAGCTTCTTCCACATCGGGCCCGGTACCCGTTATTTCAACGTTTATCCCTTGCTGCACACCGCGGCCCTCTACCACGGCTTCCGTCGCGACCTCGACCGTCGCGCGCTCATCCTTTCGCGGGACGCCTACCTCGGCGCACAACGCAATGGCACGATATTCTGGTCCTCGGACATTTACCCCACTTGGGACACGCTGAAGCGCCAGATTCCTACGGGGCTCAACTTCGCGGCCTCCGGCATGGCTTACTGGAGTAACGACACCGGCGGCTGGCAATATTTGCCCGCAGAGCATCATCCCGGCCACTCGCCGCTCCTCGATCCTTCTGATGCCCGAGACAATGTGGGAGGCTACGACGACTACCCGGAGCTCTACACCCGCTGGTTTGAGTACGCGGCTTTTCTTCCCATCTTCCGGACCCACGGCAGCCGCAGATACAACGAAGTCTGGTCTTACGGCAAGCAGGCCGAACCGATTCTGATCAAGTACCTCAAGCTGCGGTACCAGTTGTTGCCCTACATTTACTCGCTGGCTTACAACACCTACCTAACTGGTGCGCCCTTCCTGCGCGCGCTGTTCCTGGATTTTCCCCACGACCCGAAGGTCGCAGACCTCGGCGACGAGTACATGTTTGGCCCGGCATTCCTTGTGGCCCCCGTCACCGACCAGGGAGCAACCACGCGGATGGTTTACCTGCCCGCGGGTGTGGATTGGTACAACTACTGGACCAACGACCGTGTCCACGGGGGACAGACGATCGCAGTCGACGCACCCATCGATACGTTACCGCTGTTTGTTCGTGCGGGTTCGATCCTGCCGCTCGGAGAGCCGATCGAGAACACCAAGCAAGTCCAGAGGATCACCAAGCTGCGCATTTATAGGGGAGCGAGTGGAGACTTCACACTCTACCGCGATGACGGAGAGACCTATGCCTACGAAAAGGGAGAATGCAGCATCACCCATCTGCACTGGGATGACGCTGCCCAACTGCTAAGCCATGAGGGAGCGCAAGCGTGGACGGGTTCTGACGCGCAGATCATCGAGATCGTAGGGCAGCACTAGGAGGAGGGTGTTCCCGGGGCAGCTCTGCTTGGAACCCGAAATTCAATCAATGACATCGAGTCGTTTCGCGTCACATTGAGCTAGAGTCATCTGAATGGCAGCACGTTTCGGTATGCAAGTTACACAGCCAAACGGATCGCTTCCGATACTACTGGCTACTGCTGGCAGAGAGCCATCTGGCGCGGCGACTCTTTGCGGCGATGGTGCGAAGGAATGCCGCCTTGCCGGTGGCGACGGGGTAGACGGAGGCGGTGGGTGCAGCGAAAATCACACGACCGGGCAGTGGGGGCCGGAGAAGTGTCCATGGAACGTACTGGAAAGGCAAGGCTTGCGGGTCTTAGTTTCTTGCGGCAGAGCGAACGTGGCGCTTGGTGAGCCGAGGGCGGCTCCCGCAGGGAAAACTTTCGCAGGATCAAAGGATGGCGGCTGGGTGTGTACTGAACAGGTGCCGGAAGTCCAAAATGGAAATTCCGGTTGAAATAACCGACGAGTCGCGATAGACGCGGTCGGCGTCTCACAGAAGGAATCGGCTGCTCCGGTACCGGGGGCTTCGGAGCACTGTAATCGCCGGGCTGTTGTATTCTCGGGCCAAGGGAGAAGTTACCAGTCTTTCAGAGGTCGCATGAATTCGCTGGGACGGTCAGCGTGTGTCGTCCGGGGTCCTGCTGCTGGGTGCAGTGTGTATGGCCGGTCCCGCCAAAGGCCGCCACAAGCACGTTACGGTATCCGCTCCAGCGGCTCGCATCACGATTGATTACCCCGCCGCGGGAGCTGTCTTTCCGCCCGAAATCACCCCGCCGGTATTCCTTTGGCGCGACGAAGATGATACCGCCAAACTGTGGATAATCGAGGTGAGTTTCGGCGATCGCTCGCGCGGTATCCAGGCCAGGTCCCGCGGCGAGAAACGCCCGATCGGCGAGATCGACGAGCGCTGCGCGAAAGCCGGAGCCGTCGCTCCCCAACTGGCCCCCAACGAACTGGCCGGGCACTCCTGGACACCCGACGCCGAAACCTGGGCGACCATCAAGAAACACTCCGTCAAGCGGCCGACTACCGTCACCATCACCGGATTCCGCGACGATGAGGCGACCCTCCCGGTTTCGCGCGGCCAGGTCTCCATTCAAACCTCGAGGGATCCGGTGGGCGCTCCCATTTTCTTCCGCGACGTCCCGCTGATATCCGTGCCGGTCGGCGAGAAGGGCGTCATCATGCCCGTTCCCACCGAAGCCATTCCGCTGATCGCCTGGCGTCTGCGTTACCTCGCCGAGCCGAAAAGCCGGCTGATGATGGAGGGTTTGCCGACCTGCGCGAACTGCCACTCGTTCTCTCGCGACGGGAAGACCCTCGGACTGGACGTGGACGGCCCCGGCAACGACAAGGGCCTGTACGGCATCGTGCCCGTGAAGAAGGAGACATCCATCCGCAATGAGTATGTGATCCGGTGGAGTTCCTTCGCGGAGGAGAAGGCGAGCAAGAGGTTCGGGTTCATGTCACAGATCTCGCCCGACGGCCAGTACGTTGTTACCTCCATCGAGAATCCCGGCTCGCACATCCGTGACTTCGATGCCCGGCTCTACAACGGCTTCTATAAGGACTACGGGTTCGGCCAGGTGTTCTATCCCACGCGCGGCATCCTGGCCTGGTACAGCAAGTCCACTGGGAAACTGAAACCTCTGCCGGGCGCCGACGATCCGTGCTACGTGCAGACCAGCGCCTTCTGGAGTCCCGACGGAAAGTACTTGCGTCTTCTCGCGCGCGGAAGCCAAGGACCCGTATTATGAAGGCCAGAAGGTCGCTCAGTTCGCGAACGATCCCAACGAAACGCAGATCCAGTACGACCTCTACCGGATCCCGTTCAATGACGGCAAGGGCGGCACGCCGGAGCGGATCGAAGGCGCGTCGCAAAACGGGATGAGCAACGACTTCCCGAAGGTCTCGCCCGACGGCCGCTGGATCGTCTTCGTTCAGAACCACACCGGCCTGTTGATGCGCCCCGACAGCAAGCTTTACATCGTGCCGTTCGAAGGTGGCACCGCCCGGCCGCTGAGCTCGAACACCCCGCGCATGAACTCCTGGTACAGCTTCTCCCCCAACGGTCGCTGGCTGGTCTTCTCCTCCAAGGGGCGATCGTTGTACACGCAGATGTACCTGACCCATATCGATAGCGACGGCCACGACAGTCCGGCTATTCTGATCGAGAACGCGACCGCCGCCAATCGGGGCGTGAGTATTCCGGAGTTCGTAGACATTCCGGTGGACGGGATCGCGAAGATGGATGCGCCGGCCACCGATTTCTACCGGATGTTCGACCAGGCCGGTGAACTGGCGCGAAAAGGCGACTACGCGGCTGCCCTCATCGAGTGGCGGAAGGCCGTGGAACTCGATCCCCAGGACGGCAAAGCCCGCTACCACCTGGCGTTCGCACTGGACAAGCAGGGCCAACTCGACGAGGCGACCGTGCAGTACCAGAAGGTCGTCGAGTTCGATCCCAACAACGCCGCCGCCTATTCCAGTCTGGCGGTTGCACTGACGCGCGAGGGCAAGCTCGCGGACGGGATCGACGCCTACAGCAAATCCCTCGAGATCGACCCGAAGAACGTGATCGCGGAGGATAATCTGGCTGCGGCGCTGATCCAGGCCGGGCGCACCGACGAAGCCATCGACCACATCAACAAGGCCCTGCAACTGGACCCGGAGTTTGGCGACGCCCACAACATGCTCGGCATTATCCTGGCCCGGGCCGGCCGTCTGGATGACGCCGTGGCGCAGCTTGAGAAGGCCGTGGCCGGCACCCCGCATTCGCTCGAGTACCGCTTCAGCTTGGGGCGCGTGCTAGCCGCGCGCCACAGCTTCGCCGAGGCCATTCCCCACTTTGAGAAGGCGGTGGAACTGTCCGGCGGCCAGGAGCCGCAGAGCCTGGAAATGCTGGCCGCCATGTACTCGGAAGTCGGGCGGTTCCCGGACGCGGCTCGGATCGCGCGCCGCGCGCTCGACCTCGCCGTGCGCGAGAACAACTACACCCTGGCCCAGACGCTGAGGGCCAGGGTTGCGTACTACGAATCCCGCACGGCGCGACCGTAGCCTTACGTCACCGTCGTCCGCTCCATCCGTGTCGCCTACCTAGAGCGGAACCTCAAGCAACAGCGGCGCCTCGGCTCCTCCTTCCGCCCTTGACACCTGCGATCCTTACAGGGCTCGGAATGCCACTGCAAATTATGGAAGTTCTCGTCCGGCAAGATTCATTCTCAATCCTATTGAAGAGTGAAGGCGGCGGATTCAACGGCTGTTTCCGACCCTTGCTTTACGATAAAGCGAACTGTGAAGTTCCCCGGATCGAACCGGTCGAGCGGAGTCATGGCCACGTACTGAATTCGCCTGTCCTTATCCGGGGAGCCAAGTGGCGGCAAGCCCTTTCCCAGAACCTTTCCATTCCTGCTGAATTCCATCTCCAACTGCGGAGCCGCCGCAACATTCTTGTCGGTGTAGATGACCAGATAGAAGGGCAAGGCGCTGGTGCTCGCCTTGTTGATCACCGGATTGAGGGTGGGAGAAATCAGCTTCGCCCCTAACAACAGGGGGTCGCCGTCGGCGGTGGATGCCCCGCGGTCCTTAGTAGACCGGATGATGCTGACGCCGCTGATGGCGAGCCCCGAGGACGGCGCTATCATCACGCTGCTTTTGCGGGCGCTGGTCCGGTTGCCCTCCCCATCCAGCACGGCGGTTTCCAGCGCGTAGTGCCCCGGCGGCAAATCGAAGTGCTCGGTATAGATGAAGTGGTTCGCCTTGAGACCCTCCAGCCTTGCGAACGGGGCAGTGATGGGGACTTCATTCTGGAGTTTCTTCACCACTTCGCCCTGCGCATCCTTTAATAGAACAACATAAGACAGTCGTCCTTTATACTCATCCGCTGCGCCGCTCTTCTGGAAGGTCACATTGGCGAGCGGCACATCCACCACTACTTCGCACACGGACTGATCCTTCAGCCCGCGGAAATACAGGCCCGCCGACTCATAATCGAACGCCTTGGGCGGCTCGGGTGAATTTAGCGCGGCCAGCAGCGGGACCTCGTAAGGGCGAAGCGTGGTTCCGACAGAGAGCAGCGAAGGCGGAAGTGCGCTGTATCCGGATCGCGATTGGACGCGCAGGTCGCCGGACGACATTTTGAGGGCGACTTTGTGGAACGACCCATCATAGTTGCTGATCTCCGGCTTGTACGAGATCTCGTAATAAGTCTGGATGTCTTCGGCCAGCTTGCGGATGGGCCCCCGCAAATCGTTAGTGTCGGCGATGAGGAAGCCACCCGTGGATTCGGCGAGATGGGCGAGGGTCAATTGGTAATTTGATCGCGTACTCTGGATGACTGCTTCCATCAGACCCGCCTCACCCATCGTGACCGGCTCATTACCCACCTTGCCTGCCTGCTCTCGGGAAGTTTGCGCGGCAGAGCGTAGTTCGTTAATGTTGGCTTGATTCGCGCTCAATGTCCTCAGGCCTTGGGCGTCCACAATGTAAAAGCTCACATTCGACCGGTTCGTGGCGCCAATGAGGTCATCGAATGCCGATTCGATTCCTTGCGGAATCGTGAAGCCCTCGGAAAAGTAAAGGACGGTCTTCCGTCCGGGCAGTCGGTATTGCTCTTTCACGGCATCCAGCAAGGCGAAGATTTCGAGCCGACCGGGTACCGTCATGGCGTTGCTCTGTTCGGTATTGAGCGCTTGCAGCAGCATTTGGGCTATGACAGCCTTGGCCAGTGCATCGGGGTCCGTGGACCGGCTTGGGGCGGTGACCGGCGCGTTCGCGGGTTTCGTTGGCGCTGGAGCGGACTGCCCAACTGGATTGGAGCCTACGACCTGCTCAAGTTCCTGGCGCACGCGCTCAGTATCCGCAGCGAAATCGGTCACCTGAAGTTTCATTACCCGGTCAATCGCTTTACGGAGGAGATCGGGATCGTTGGTGTACGGCTGTAGGACCTCGAGCTTGTAGTCAATGGCCATGACGGCCACGTAAACATTTGGCGGAAGTTCCTGCTTCAGGAGATCCACGGCCCCGTCATGGGCAAGTCGCCGGGCGTCGGCGTCACTCGCCGTCGACACGTTGCCACGGTTGCTGGTGGGCGCCGTCAGCGTGCTGCCGTGGTCGGAGCTTCCGGCCTCACTCTGAGCCTGTCGCCGGGCGGCGCTGCGAAACTGAAAAATCATCGTCAGCAGGCGAATCTTGTGCAGCGGATCGAGAGGTGTCCGCGCACCGCATGACCCGACGGCCTCATTGCCCTCGATGAGACGAAATGATTTGATCTTTTTCGGCTCCCCGTTGTCAGAGATCTGGAAATCTTCCGGCTTTAGATCCTTGACTGCATGCCCTTTCTTGTCGCGCACCACGACATCCAGCAGCACTTCCTCGGTGGCCGCCTTGACCACGCCCCCCGACGCGGGAGGAGTCTGAGGCTGCTGTGCGCCAATGGCCGGCCCCAGGGACACCGCGACAGCGGCAGCCCATAGACCCACAACGTAGGAAATCTTCAACATGACTTGCTCCTTTCCAATCAGACCCTCACGGGCTCCCAATCGCCGCGCGGAGCGCCGCCTCCATCGCCTCGGCGTGAAAGTCCAGTTGAGTCAGTCGGGTACTGTAACGGACGCGACCGTCTGCGCCGATCACAAAGGCGCGGCTCGGCCAGGCTGCATAAGCGGCCTCCACGCTTCCGTCCATGCTATCCACCAGCGCGGGAAACTTCAGGTGGAGTTTCCGCGTGCACATGACGGCGTGATCTTCTTTGTCCTCCATCGTCAGGGCGGGAGACACCGCGATGCCTTCCCGCACGTTCCGGGTGCTCTGCCAGTCGCCCGCACTGTGCGCCTCTCGGATGTAAACGAGAAAGAAAGGCGTCTGCCGGCCATAGTGTTGGAACAAAGCGTTGAGCGCATCGGCCGAAGCACGGAAATTCGGGCAAGAGTAACTGCCGAACACCAGCACCACTGGAGTCTTCCCCCGGAAATCGCTCAGCCGCACCTGGCGTTTCATGCCGACCTCCGGCAAATCGAAATCGGGCGCGAGCGCATTGATCGATGGCCCGCCGGCGCTTGCGGCCGCTTCTCGCTGTAACCGATTCACAGCGGCACGCTCGCGGGCCGCTTCCGGGGCAAGGTGCAGCCCAGTGTAGACGGAGAGGAGCGCCTGGTGAGCCTCAAGGGATGCAGGCACAGCTTGGGTCACCGCCTCCAAACGCTGACGCGCTTCATTGAGCTTGCCGGTGCCGCTGAAGCATTCGCCGAGCGCGAGCAGAGCGTCGGTTGATCCGGGACGCAGGAGCAACGCGCGCTCGAGCAGTGGCACGGCGTCGCGCCATTGTTTCGCCACTGTCAAGATCTGGCCGAGCCCCAGGTTGGACGCGTAATCGTTGGGATTCTGCGCCAGCTCACTGCGGAACGCAGCAGCGGCGGCGTCCGGATCTCCAGTGTTCAAAAGGGCCAGACCATAGAAAGACTGGAGCTGAGGCAGCTTTGGATTGAGCTCGATGGCGCTGGCCAGCTCCTTCACGGCCGCCGGAAAGTCGCCCGACTCAAAAAACTGCGTGCCGAGAAGAAAGCGCGCTTCCACACTATCCCCGTTGCGCAGGATGCGGTCGAGCAAAACTTGTCCTTCGGCGATGCGCCGCGTGCGGATCAAAGCCGTGCCCAGCATGTAAGCCGTGGCGAGATCGGAAGGGTCGTCACGTTCGACCGGCTGAAGGAGCTCAATGACCCGGTCATAATCGCCCAATTGCAGATCGCAGTCCGCCAGCAGCAGGGTGACTTGCCTCTCCTGGGGCGCTTCAGCATGCAGCGTGGCGAGTTTCTTGGAAGCCTCGCGGACCCGTCCGCTCTTTTCGTAGGCGAGGGCAAGATTCATGCCGATCCGCGCATCGCCGGGAAGCAGCTTCTCCGCCTTCTGGTATTCTCCAATCGCTTCCTGGTAGCGGCCCAGCTTGACCAAGGCAGCGCCGAGATTCGAGCGCGCGGCCGCATCGTGGGGTCGGAGTTTTAGGAAAGCGCGGTAGGCGTCCACCGCGGCGGCATAATCGCCCGCCTGTTGCAGTTGCCAGGCCCGCTGGGCAATCGACATCGCATCGTCGGTGACTTGGGAGTACGCCGCCGCGGGCAGGAGGACCGCCAGGGAAAGATCACCGCCAACAGACAAAGGCACCGAGGAACCGGCAGATGGGCAGCCGGCAGGCGGGTGGGCAGTGAAGTCAAAAGGCAAAAGGCAAAACGCAAAAGTCAAAACCAGCCAGCTCTGCCTCTTGCGTTTTGAGTTTTGACTTCGCACTGCCCACTACCTGCATCTTGCGTTGGTGTCTTTATGGTGCATCCCTCTAATTGCTGATGCCTTTTCCTTCCACGATCGTGATGTAGCGGTCGATGGGGAGGTTCGTGAAGCGGTCCACCCTGGTGCTGGGTGGAGGCCACTTGATTTCAATCGAATCGATTTTGGTCCGGCGGCCAATTCCCAACACCAGCCTCGGGTCATGGGAGGAGAGATAGCCTCCGCCCGCCACCTTGTGAACGTACCGCTTAAGATCGCCGGCCTGCCAGCTCACCCTTGCGCCGACCGCATCGGGATTGGCCACTTTGCCTTTGAGCTGGATACCCAGCCAATGATTGAGCTTGCCGACGTTATTCCGAAGCAAGAGGGGAGCCCCGTCGTTGAGAATCATCAGCACATCCACACCGCCATCGTTGTTAAAGTCGCCGATCGCCAGGCCCCGCCCGGCAAACTGCCGGTTGAAGACCGGGCCGCTTTGTTCGCTCACGTTTTGATAAGTACTCCGGAAGCCGGTTCCCAGATTGCGCCACAGCAGGGGGTTTTCCTCATATTGGATCTCGCTGTGCAGTTGGGACACTTTGTTGTCGGGGTGGCCGGAGACGATGAACAAATCCATATTCCCGTCGTTGTCGTAATCGAGGAACTTCACTCCCCAGCCGCTCATGGTGCGCACCTTCATCCCGATGCCGTTGGAAACAGAGTGGTCGTCGAACGTTTCGTCGCGGTTATTGTGATAAAGGGAGAACATTTCCTCGTCCACATCGGTCAGGAAAAGGTCCATCCAACCATCTTGGTCGTAGTCGGCGGAGTCCGCGCCCATCCCTGATCGCGCCCGGCCGTCGGCGCTGTAGCCCACACCCGCTTGAAGTCCGATCTCCTCGAATTTCCCTTTGCCGCGGTTCGCAAAAAGGAAACTCGCCACCATATCGTTGGCAACGAACAAATCCATCAGCCCGTCGTTGTTGATATCGGTGGCCACGACTCCCCAGGCGATCCCCTTGACGCTCGCAATGCCCGATCGCTCGCTGACGTCGGTAAAAGTACCGTCTCCGTTATTGTGGAAGAGCCAGCTTGGCATGGGATCATACACGTTCGGGATGCAGTAGTAGCGGTCGACGGTCCCACCAAAGCCGCAGAATTTGTTGTTCGACTTGTTAAAATCTACGGACCGGCAAATGAAAAGGTCCAGGCGCCCGTCATTGTCATAATCGAACCATACGGCGCTGGCAGCGAAGCCGACCGCATCGATGCCGGCCTTTTGGGTGACGTCCGTAAAGGTGCCGTCGCCGTTGTTGTGGAAGAGAAGGCAGCGCCCATACTGGGTCAGACAGAGGTCAGGCCAGCCGTCCCCGTCGTAGTCGCCCACGGCCACGCCCATTCCGTAGCCGCCCCCCGCCAACCCGGCTTTTTCGGTCACGTCCGTGAACGTGCCGTCGCGGTTGTTGTGGTAGAGGGCGTTGCGGAGAGGAGCATCAGGGTCGTAGAAGTCGCACTTGCCGCTGTTCACCAGGTAAATGTCCATCCAGCCGTCGCTGTCGTAATCTATGAAACCGCCGCCACCCCCCAGAGTTTCCGGCAGGTAGAATTGCGGAGAGCGGCCGCTCACATGCTCGAAAGTAATCCCGCTGGCCGAACTTGGAATCACCTCAAAGGCAGGCAGACCATTCGGCGGCTGGGGGATGGATGAGCCTGACAGATTGAGGATTCGCCCCGAGAGACCGTAACTAGCAAGCCCGGCGAGTCCCACTGCCTTCAGAAACTGGCGGCGCGAGCTTAGCGAGCCGTTGGTCTTTCCCTTGTTACTCATTCGTTACGGTTCCTCCCGAAAGCACAGCCTTAGCATCGTCGAGACTGACCCACCCGATTCCGATCAACACGTGGTGATGCGTGTCACGGCGTTCTTCAATGCGGAACCGCTGTCTCATCCTTTGTGACTTCCGCCGCCCGAGCACGCTTCTGAGCCTGGACTTCGGCATTCAGCTTCTCGACGATGGCCCTTTCGCGATCACCCTCTTGCTTCATGTGGAACCTGTAATATAGCCTCGCCAAGGAGACATGCGCATCCAGAAAATTCGGGCTGTCTTTGACTAAGGCTTCGAGCGAGTTCCTGGCTTGCTCGACATTCCCCATTCCGATCTGGCCGAGCACGATTTGATAACGAACCGCCGGCTCGTCCGGCCGCACCTGGAGCGCGCGGGCGAGGTAAGGGATCGCTTCCTTGTACTTCTCCCCCTGGTTCAGCAGGACACCGAGATAGAGATTGGAACCAAACTCGTTAGGGTCGATCGCCAGCTCCTCGCGAAAGCACTGCATGGCTTCCGACCGGTGGCCAAGGGTCAGCAGCGCATTTCCGTAAAGGTAATGAGCCAAGGGCAGCTTCGGGTCGAGCTTGACGGCAACCGACAGTTCATCGACGGCCCCCGACGCGTCGAAAATCTCCAGCCGTGCGGCCCCGAGCATCAGGTGTGCTTCCGCCGAATTGCCGTCGCGGAGGATTTTGTTCACCAGGACTTCCCCCCTGTGTACCTGTCCGTCGCGGATTAGGGCTATCCCCAGCAGGTAAATCAACGCTTGGTCGTCCGCGTGCGCGGCTTCGAGCGGCTCCAGGAGTTCCGCTGTCTTCCTGTATTCCCCCAGGCGGAAGTAGCAATCCGCCAGCAAAAGGGCGATTTTCAGGTTTCCAGGGTCGGAAGCATGAAGAGGCAGGAGTTCGCCCGCGGCTTCGGTGAGCTGCAAGGCTTTGTAGTAAGCCAGTGCGAGGTTCAGTCGGATTTGTGGAAGGGGCTGCAAGCGCAGCGCACGCTTGTACTCGGCGATGGCTTCCTCATAACGTCCAGCCGCCACCAGGGCCGCGCCGAGGTTGGATCTTACCGGGGCAACATCAGGATACTGGGCGAGAAACAAGCGATAATCTTCGATAGCCTGATCCAGTTTGCCGGCCTGATGAAGCGACTCCGCTTCCTTCAGCAGCTCTTCGGGAGCCCGCGCGGTCTGGCCGGCCAGAACTCCCGCCAACGGCAGAACCACAAAGAACGCGCACAGCAGCCACCGAATCAAGAAAACTGACGCGCACGCTGCGGAACGGCTTCCCATCTCCTAGTCCTACCGACAGTATACCTGAACCTTCACTGCTCGAACACCCTCCAAAGCTTGACGGGCACGCGCTGGCGGTCCGGAGCCAGGAAGTCGAATTTCCATTCCAGCGGAATGGACTGAGGAGGGAAGCACTCGCGTTCATCGCAGGCCTGAAACTGTAGCGTTCCAGTAGCATGAATCTTGGATGCGGAGTCCAGGCAAGACCTGCAAAAGAGTCGAAACACCGAGGGTTCCGAGTCGCGCAGAAGGGGCTTGATGATGTATTCGCGGGTCAGCCTTAGCGTGCCTTCATAGACGGGCAGCTTCTCGCGACTGAAAACCATCTGTTTCCAGTGAGGTTCAGGGTAGGCTACATCGCCGATGATGGAACATTCCGATGAGTCCATCTGCCATGTGATTGCTCGATAGCCATCAGTCACCTGCGGAGCGTAAACGTGCCACCCGGGCGGCATCCGCAGTTCCAGGCCGATGATCAAACGGCTGCCGAGACCTGCTGACGCATTGCTGGCGACGGCATCGACATGTAATTTGCCCGCCTCCAAGGGCCGCCGGCCTTGATTGACGACCACCCCGCCAGACCGCTCCAGAATGCTACTGCCCGTGAACCGCAGCTCCTCGTGCTCGGAAACAAACCGCCATCGTACCGTCCCATCAGGACCGAGAACGAACACCGCGGAATAAGGGAGCCCATAGACCGGAACGTAGCCGGAAGAATCCACATCAATCTCGGCGCCTCGGCTGTACTTGCGGTCCGCGACGCCGAAGGCCCGGATCGCCACCGATTCGTGATCGGACAATAAGGGAAAAGTGATCCCTTTTCGGGAGGCGAAATCTGCAAGTACGGCGGCGCTGTCGTAGCTGATGGCGGCGAGGCCCAGACCGGCATGCTGCAATAGCGGAAGATCATGTTGCAGCTCGACGAGCTGCCCTTTGCAGAACACTCACCAGTCGGCTGAGCGGAAGAAAACGAGAACCAACCCGCGACGGCCCATCAGCGACGCAAGCTTGCGCATCCGGCGCCCCTGGTCGGGCAATTCAAAATCCGGCGCCTTCGCTCCCGCTGAAATCCCTATGGTGGAGGCGTCCGCGAGCCAGCCGGGATCGCTGCCCCATGCCAGGCTCCACGGTATGGTTATCAGGAGAGCAGCTAACTTCAGAAACGCTTTCGGGCGGCAGGTGTACGCCCCCAAAATACTGCATGGCTTGATCATGCCGCCTTCTCCCATCGGCGACGGTGGCGTCCGGGGACTGTAGGGATGCCTAGCCATGCGCCCCTACGTGCCCAAACTCTAGTATACCTCCGTGGGGGTGGCTCCAGCCTTCGCGCAACGCTCGTCGATCTCGCCGATCGGTCGTTTCTCGCCGCGGGATTTCGCTTGGATTCCATGTGAGTGGTCGCCGAAACGCACGTCGATCACCCAGAAACTTGCGCCTTGGCTCGAGTCTCTCCAAAGGAACACCGGCGCCGTGATCTCAGGCGGGAAAATCGCTCCAGCAGCGGGGTAGTCAATCGTGATGGTGGCAGCGGGTTCGGGCGTCGCGACGGACTTGTGGCGGCCTTTGGCACGACCGGGGATGCATACTGCGCCCAGGATCAGAATGCCGGCAACATATGGTGATAGCCACATAGACCGCATAGGAAATTGGCGGAGCACCGCGCCTGCGCCTTACATCTTTAGTCTGACCCCACCGAGACCCGTTTGGGTTACCTCAGCCAAATGGTTTAGCGAGAATTTCCATTCTGGCACCATGCTGAACACGGATTATACCACTGAATGCAAGTGGTGGCGCTGGAGGGAACGGGGCGCGGATGCTTCAGTTGAGCTTAACGACCGGGGAATTGTTCCTGGTTGAGTCGTCTAGAGGCCCAAGTAATATAACTGCCTGCCTTCCGCCGCAGCCTATCATCATCTTCCACTGCAAGCATCGTCGCGCAGGAGATCCATTAAGCGCAAAACCCCGGGTCGCGTTTCTTGTTGCGCTCTATCTAAGTCGACGTGCTTCTGCCATATCTTTTTCATCTTCGCCCCTTCGCGTACGCTCAATTCGAGGGCTGTGTGATAAGGTTCGACATCGGGTATTCCCATTCCCGGCAGGTCCCATTGTCCCTTTGACACCTGGCTCACGCCACCAGGCGTATAGCTTACGTTCCCAATAGCGTCTGCGGTTTCGGCGCGGTCGGTTAGTCTTAGGCAGCTACCTTTCTCGATCTCTGCCTGTTTGTCCCTGACTTCCTGCGTCGCGGCGTAGGGCCCTTTAAGAAAGACGGTATGGATTTGCTTTAGCCTGGGATCGATCTTGTCTTCCTTGTGCTTCCCGATCCCGAGCGTCGGTAGGAGCAACGAAACAACAACAAAGCAGCCGAAACTCTCCTTCATGATCCCCCGTGGCCGCAAGGTGAGGCTGGGGGGGGCCACCCCTTGCGAGGCGGCCCTTTTCTTTCCCAGCGGTTTTCCAAATGCGATCAGAAGATGAACTTGACCGCCATCTCGATGATGCGGTGGCCTTGCTTAAACGTGGTCTCACCGAAGACCGGGTTGTTCTCCTTGAGTGTGTTCTTATCGAAGCTAAGACCGAGGTTTCCTCCGTTGAAGGACCACAGCGGATGGTTCAGGAAGTTGTACCCATCGAAGCGGAACTGCAACGTCTTCCCCTCCTTGATCTTGAAGTTCTTGAAGAGTGCCATATCCCAGTTGAAGAAGCCCGGTCCGTAGATGGGCGGCAGGATAGTTCCGCCGTTCTGACCGATTTCGGTCGGCGCAGCGAAACAACTCGCGTTGATGTACTGGTGCGTCCCGAGACCCGACCGGGGATTACACGTCAGGAGCGGGTTGAGCTGCATATCCGGGGTGCCTAGCAGCGAAACGTTGCTGATCGCAATGCCCTTGGGAATAGTCGCGCTGATGCTGCCCGGGATGATCGCGCTGTTGAGGTTCATGCCGAAGTTCTGGCTTTGCTCACCCGTCAGGTTGGGGCCACTTTCGAGCTGCGTGATGCCCGAGAGTTGCCAGCCATTGGCAAATCCGCCCGCCAGCTTGTTCTTTGTGGGGTTGGGCAACTGGATGGAGTAAGCGGCATTGAAAAGCTGGGTGCGATTGTTGGGCAGCACACCATAGTTGTCAGCTAAGTTGAATTGGTCGTAGAACCCAACGATCCCCATTGCCTTGCCGTAGGTGTAGTTCATGTTGATGCTGTACCGCCCCTTGGAGCGCACCCACGTCGCCTGGAAGGCGTTATAGTTAGAGTAGCCGTTTGCAGTGGTGATATACAGGTCAGAGTAGCCCAGGAGTGGACGAAACTTGTCGGCGTTGAGTGTGGCCGGGTCGACCCCGCCATTGGCCGACGAGAGCATCGCCCCCTTCGGGACCAAGTTGATGTTCATAGTGTTGAAGCCCAAGGTTCCGCCATTCCCTGCGCTGGGAATATCGCGGGTCCGGTTGCCCACGTAGGACAACTCCAGCAAGCTCGACCACGGCATCTGTTGCGAAACGGTGAAGCTATAGCTGTCCGTGTACGGCTGCTTGTTATCTGTGCTGTCCACCGCGGAAGGACCGGCCGCCGTGGCGCTATAGTTAACCGTGGCTAGCCCGGCGGCGCCTGGGTAATTCGCCGACGGATCAACGAGGATTGGCTGGTGGGTCCCGCCAGGCAAATTAACCTTACCGCTGCCGAAACTGACCGACAACACCCCCGCAGAGGCATCCAGGCCATTGGTGAACTGGCCCGCATGAAAGAAGTACCGCCCCCAGCCACCCCGAAGGACGGTCTTGCCAGTCCCAAAGAGGTCATAGGCGGCGCCGAAACGCGGCTGGTAAAACAGAGCCCGCGTGGGGAAACCACCGAGCGGAATGCTGGAGTCCCTACTGTGATACTCGAATCCGCAGTAGGTAGGCGCACCCGTACAGCCCGGGTTTTGGGAATATGCGCTTGAGTAGGCCCCGGTGTCGAAGATCGAAAAGCCGAACCCCAAGCGGTCAGCCCAGGGCTGGAAGTGAGTCAAGCGGAGGCCGTAGTTGATCGTCAACCGCTTGGTCACCTTCCAGTCATCCTGTATGAACCCCTCGTAGGTGTTGTACGCGATATCATTGACACGGTTGAACGAAGCCTGATCGTATGCAGAGGCGATCCCCAGTACTTCGTCGGCGTAGGAATCTCCGGTGGTGTAGAGAGTGTTGTTCGAAGAAACAAAATTGATTTGGCCGTTGGAATCGTTGTTGGCAGGCTGAGCGTTTCGGATCCACTCCCAGAAGAAACCCGCCTTGACGGTGTGCGTGGCCACGACCTTGGCAAAGGTATCGCTGATGCTGGGCATGTACTTGTTGGCATAAAGGCCTTGGGACACCCCACCATCCTCGAAGCCGCCCGGGTTGAACACATAGGCCGTTTCACCGCCGCCAGCTCCGAAGGACGGTATTTGGGAAATATTCTTAGCGGCGCCAGCAGAAAGACCGCTAAGGCCCGCGATGTTAAACCCTACCTTCGTACGGTCCACCTTTGAGGGGTCTGCGAAGACATTGGGGAAGCGAATTAAGGTGTAGGCAAAGACGAATTCGTTGGTCATGGTGGGGCTGAAGACGTGGGTCAGCGATGCCGAAACTGAGTCGGACGCGTTCTTGCCCAATATCGGTGTCGGATAGGGGACCTGACTGCCGCTTCGCCACCAGAGGCCAACCGGGAACTGCTGTGTCTCGCGCTGGTAGTTGTAGCGCACGAACAACTTCGTACTGTCGCTAATGTTGTAATCCACACGTACTGCCCACTGCGTGTTGTTCTGGTTGAAGACTTCCGATTGCACGTAGTTGTAACCGCCGGTATTGGTGGGATTGGCATTGGGGGCTGGATAGAGCTTCATCAGCGCAAGCATGTTTGAATCCATCGCTGAGGTCGGGATTTGCCCATTCGGGTACAGCGCTAGACCGGCCGCGTTAAGACAGGGTGTGTAAGAGGTCTCTGTGGGGCTGCAAGGGCTGCCCACGGGCGAGCCGGAAGCCGTGATGTACCTGAGGTTTGCATCGCCGATTTGCTCCAGCGAGGCGGTCGAGAAATCGCCCCCGAGCATGGCTGTGGTGGGGACCGTCGCGCGCAGCAAACCCGTATCCAGGACCTGATAGAAGTACTCGAACCCGGTAAAGAAGAACAGCTTGTCACGGTTCGTATTGAACTTGCCCGGAATTGTTATCGGACCGCCGAGGGTGGCGCCCGGGTAGTAATACTTGTTCCCCGGTTTGGGCGCGCCCTCCGCGTTGAAAAGTGCGTCGTTAGCGTTCAACGTGGCATTGCGCGCAGAGAAGAACCCGGAGCCGTGGAACTGGCTGCCCCCCGCCTTCGTAACCGAACTAACAACGATGGGGCCCTTCTGGTTCTCGGCGCTGAAGTTCGACGTGAGTACTTTGAACTCGGAGAGCATGTCCGCGTTCGGATTGACGGGCGTGTCGCAGTTGCAGCCCGGGTCGGAAACGTGCGCCCCGTCCGCCGTAATGTCCAGGGAGTTGCTCGGCAGCCCGTTATAGCTATAGGCATTGTTCAGCGGGCTCTGGCTGCCAGCGTCGCCGTTGGCGTTGATGCCGATCACTTCCCCGGTGTAGTTCGCCTTGTTCGCCGTGCCATTCTGGATGGCGAATCCCGGCATCACCTTGATGTACTCGGCTGCGTTGCTGCCCACCACGATGTAGTTGTCCAACTCTTTGGTGGTCAGCGTCTCCGATTTTTCGCCGGAATCCACTGGCACGATGTTCGTGACTACACCGGTGACCTCGATGGTTTGGGATGCTGAGCCAACGGTGAGCGTGACATTGAGATTGCGCTTCTCGCCGCCCAGGAGGGACATCCCCGTGGCCTGATAGGTGGCGAAGCCTTTCGCCTCAACCACCAGCTTGTACGTAATGTTACCGGCCCCCACAGAAGCGAAGCTGTAGTAGCCTTCTGCGTTGGTGACCGTATCGCGCGTCGAGGCCGATTGCTCGTTAATCAGTTTCACTGTCGCATTCGGCACCACCGCGCCCGAAGGGTCGCTCACGACGCCCGTGAGAGTGGCAGATATTGACTGCGCCCGCAACTGCATGGCGGACATTGTCAGGAGGGCAAGTCCGACAACGAACACCATCCAGTTTTTCCGCGCTGCTTCTAGAATGCGCCGACCCTCTTGACAGAACGGCGCGAAATTCGGCCTCAAGGCCGAGGTATTACGCATATAGCACCTCCCAAAATTACAGATTTAACCCGGAGATCCCGACGCAATGACTTGCGAAGAAATCCTGGACGGCTTGCTAACATTTGCCCAGGACAGTGAATCTAACGCTTATGAGCCCGACCGAGTAACTCGGTTCGGGGCGGCTATCCTTATCCCACGATGACACCAAACCGGGGCAAACCACGAACCCGCCCTTGGGCACCGCCTGGGACAAGCCCCTGGTTTGGTTGCTTGCTTACATCCATAGTGCCAACCATTGCAAGTTTATTTAGGTTAGTAAACAGTTACAAATGGCTATCACACCTTCTTTCAATGTGATACGCGCTGGGCATGCCGGTGCATGTAGCGATGTCTCAAGCCATTTAAGAAGGTAACTTTCGCATGACCCGTCAAGCCACCAATAATGTTACCCAGGGTCCATGCCTCCTCCATGTCATTCAGTAACATTTAACTTGACTTGATGCCGCGGAGATCACGCACGTTACTTCTGTGGTATACTGAGGGGTGCGGCATTTTACGCGACCGGTGCGGCATTTGGCGCGACTGCCTGAGCGCTAGCGGCCTGTTCATCAGGCAGTTGCCATGGACGTTGCGAGGTTTGGAAGTCGCGGTCTGTCTGCATGCGGCTGCGCGGACCTTGGTCGAAAGGGGGAGAACCATGACTCTCCTAGCAGAAGCCCAGCAAGAGCGCGCTGAACTGAAGTTGGTCCTTTCCTCTACGACATTTGCCAAGTCACCCAATCTAGCTCGGCTACTCCAATTCCTCTGCTTGAAGTCCTTCGAAGGCAAATTGGCGGAACTCAAGGAGTACAACATTGGTGTTGAGGCCCTCGGTCGCGCTCCGGACTTCGATCCAACCACCAACTCTATCGTTCGTGTCGAGTTGCACCGATTGCGTGAGAAACTGAACAAATACTTTGAGACGGAAGGGGACAACGATCCGGTCGTCATCCGTCTTCAACCTGGAAGTCACATTCCACAATTCCTTCCTCGAGGAAACCACGAAGCGGGCAGCCCCGAGCTGCGGAACAGCCTCTTGCCGGCAGCGGGAACTGACGATCGACCTGCGGTGAGCGAAGTGGGGAGAAGCACTGCCCAGCCCCAAGAGGCTATCTCAGATGGGGGTTCAGAAGCCAAGAAGAGGTGGGGATGGGTAGGGGCGCGGGGCCCGCGTTGGGCCGTCATGGCCTTGGTTCTCGTCCTCATTTTGGTGCTGGGGCTGGCCGCTGCGGCTCTGTTTAGGGAATGGAGGGTAAGGAATGGCTTGACGACCACCTCCATGGCGAGCACGGCCTCCCACGAGGGTGCGGCTCCCTTCGCCAGAGGCAGCGACGAAGTCCGAATCCTCGCCGGTTACGCCCGGGAGGGGCACATTGACCGCGCAGGAAATTTCTGGCTGGGTGACCGCAATTATTCCGGGGGCGTGGCATCCAGCCAGCCGCCGCAATTTTTAGCGCGCGCGCCGGATATGACGCTGTACCAGACCTTCCGCTCAGGGAATTTCTCCTACCATATTCCGCTCAAGCCCGGCAACTATGAGCTGCATCTGTACTTTGTGGAGACGCACTATGGGCCCGGAAGCCTCTCCGGCGGCGGGGAAGCCAGCCGCCTGTTCGATGTTCTGCTGAACGGGAAGCCCTTGCTCCGGATCTTCGACATCATCAAAGACGCCGGGGGGAACAACATCGGGGACGAGCGAGTTTTCAAAGACGTGACCCCGGCTGCGGACGGCTATCTGCATTTGACTTTTCAGGCGCTCATCGACTCGCCGATTCTGAATGCGATCGAAATCGAGCCGGCGCCAGCGGGGAAAATCAATCCCATTCGCATCGCGGCTCAGAA
>Ga0187865_1002077_pt1 | contig 20320 bp, 14 predicted proteins | sample June2016WEW_11_1_2_FD_132989 | JGI IMG/M metagenome (GOLD analysis project Ga0187865, IMG submission 132989) | Peatland microbial communities from SPRUCE experiment site at the Marcell Experimental Forest, Minnesota, USA - June2016WEW_11_100 | ecosystem: Environmental > Terrestrial > Soil >...
AAACCCCGATGCCTCGCATCTACAACCTCTCCGGCCGCCCTGCTTTAGCGGCCGTTACTTAAACGACAACGGGGTGACATAGTCTCGTTGCAGTTAATACGACATTTTCTGGTTGCAACAACATACACGGAGTGCCAGACAAAGACGGCGTAGAATTTCCTGATGACGACGCTCGGGATGACGACGAACGGAAGGGTACTTTCTGGAAGGACGATCCTGGTGACGGGAGCCGCGAAACGGCTGGGGCGCGCGATTGCTTTGGCCGCGGCCGAAAACGGCGCGGACGTGGCGATTACTTTTCGCGAGTCGGCGCGCGAGGCTCGGGCGGTGGTGGCAGAGTTGGCGCAGCATGGCGTGGAGGCGCTGGCGGTGCGGTGCGATGTCACTGATGAGAAGAGCGTCCGGGAAATGGTGAAGGAAGTGGCGAGAGAACTGGGCGGGATCGACGTGCTGGTAAATAACGCCGCGAATTATGAAACCGTCGAGTTTGAAAAGATCACGGTAGCGCAGTGGGATGCGATCTTTGCTTCGAACACGCGCGGACCGTTTCTGGTGTCGCGTGAGGCGCTGCCGCATTTGAGAAAGCGCAGAGGGCGCATCGTTAATATGGGTTCGCTGGGCGGACTGCGTCCGTGGGCGACGCACGCGCACTATTGCTCGTCGAAGGCGGCGGTACACATGCTGACCAAAGTGATGGCGAAGGCGCTGGCGCCGGAGATTGCCGTGAATGCGGTGGCTCCGGGGATGATTGATTTGGGAGAAAAATCGGCGGCGGCGTTCCTGAGGAAGGTGGCGAAACAGACGCCGATGCAGCGCACCGGAACGGCAGCGGACATAGCCGCGGCAGTGATGTTCTTTGCTGCGGCTCCGCAGTTTATTACCGGGCAGGTGCTGGCGGTGGATGGCGGGCTGGGGCTGTAGATCGATTTCAACTATGATGAATTCACAGTTAGTCAGAAATGGTTCGCTTACTTGCGGTGCCGTTGCCTGGTTCTTGTTTGGATTGAACGTTGCCGCCGGGCAGACGTGCCCATCGCCCAAGCTTTGGGATTTTTACGATCGCGAGGTAGCAAGCAGAGAATACAATCTTCGGCTCGAAGTGGACCGCATCGCCCGGATGCCAGACGCGCAGCGAGCCACCCAGATTCCCCATGTTTATCGTGATATTTTTGCAGACCTTCATAAACGTTGGTATGCGCTGGACAACTGGATGATGCCGCTCGTCACTTCCCTCGACGGTTATCGGGAAAGCAAGACCCCGGCGCAAGGGATCAAATTCGGCGCGATAGCTGGATATCCCAACATGATTGCTCAGCAAATTTCCCTCTTGCTGTTTGTTGCTTATCCTCAGCAGACGCAGCCGCTGATTCTGCAGGATCTGCGAAGCGCGGACTCGGAAGCGATTTCCCGCGGTCTCTATGTGGCCGGGTGGATGCAAGAGGCTGTCCTTCCAGGGCTGTTCGACGATTTGCAGAGGATTTCTTTATCCGACGGGCAATGTTCGGATGAAGCTCTCAGGACATTGGTCGACTATTCTTTGCGCCCAACAGCGCCCTTCCAACTTCCTGATCGAGGAAAAACCTTTACGCCCAGCAGCAAGGCGCTTGGTCTAATTCCCTTGCTTGTTCCCAAGTTCCAGAAGCAGCCGGAGCGGTATGCCTGGGTGCTCAGGGATCTACTGCGCTACGCCCCTGCGCCGGAATCGTTACTTGCGGATCTGGATTCGAAAGACGTCATTCCTCGGCAGCAAGCTCTCTACGCTCTTGAGCAGAACCAGTACCTCCCTACCACCTCTTACATTCTAAAGCTCGCGGCGGATCGTGATCCGAAGCTGCGGGCGTGGAGCATTAGGCTGGGATTTCAAAAGCGCCGTCCGGACTTCAGCCATATCAAACCCGCGCTTGCCAAGCTGATGAACGACCCAGAATCTGACATTCGCCGATCGGCCACAGAACAATTCGCCGGACGGGGCGACCCCATCTGCGCGGCCTCACTTCTCCGACTGCTCCGAGAGGCCTATGAAAAGGGGAGTGGCGATTTCTTTCAACTCGCCGCTTCGGCCGATTACATAGCTCATCAGAAATTTGGATTTGACTCTGGAACGGAGCGGGTGCCAATGCGAAATGAGAGGAACGAGGCTGCGCTGAAGCGGTACGCAAGATGGGTGCGATCAAGGCAAGAATGAAAACCGGGTTCGGGCTGTGGTAGCGTTCCGGCGAAACCTCGATTTGTTTCGCGACGCCGTTTCCAGTATCGTGACCAGCTGTGAATTTTGATGTCGAATCCAATGAAGATATTTCTCGCTACAGCCTTCTTACTCACGTCGTCACTTTACTTTCCGGCCCTTGCCCAGGATCGCCCGGAGGAGCGCGGTCATGAGCTCCAGGTTTGGACTGGCGGTGGGCGCTCGGTTCCGGGCGGGACCAAGGATACGAGTGTGTGGAACGCGGGAGTTCGCTATGGATGGATCCTGACGGCTCCGCACGGGCCGGGATTTCTCAACGGACGATTCGAGCTTGCGGTGGAGGCGGTGCCGGCGTTTGTCGTGTTCCAGCCGGCAAACACTGCGTATGGAGCAGGAGTGAATCCGGTGGGGCTGAAATGGATTTTCGCCACGCGCGAGCATGTTGCTCCGTACCTCGAGTTGAATGGAGGAACGCTGTTTACGACGCACGAAGTGCCGGCGGGAAGTTCGACGATAAACTTCACGTCAGGCGCGACGTTCGGGCTATATGTTTTGGGGGAGCATGCATGGTCGGTGGACGTCCGGTACATGCATATCTCGAATGCCGGGCTGACCGTGCCGAATCCGGGGGTGAATACGGTGCAGGTGCGGCTGGGGTTTGGGAAGTTTTTTGGGAAGAAGTAGCGCCGTGCAGATGGCGCAATAGTTAGGAGCGTGTGGCGTTCCCGTAGAGACGCAGCTTGCCGCGTCTGAGACAGGGCAAGCCCCGTCTATACACTCTAATCAAAACTAACGTTGACGGGATAACGCAGCGGAGATTTGCCTGGATTCGGCGCGGCGTCCGCAGCAGGGGCCGGGCGGAATGGGGGCGCCGTGGGGGCAGGTGAGCGGATGGTTGAGGAAGGTGCAGATTTTGTCGGTGGCTTCGGGGGAGAGTATGTGCTCGAACTTGCAGGCCTGTTGCTCGATTTCGGTTTCGCTGTCCATGGCGAGCGAATCGGTGAAGAGGCGTTCGGCCAGGCGGTGGCGGCGGATGATGTCGGCGGCGCGCTGGTGTCCACGCGGGGTGAGTTCGACGATCGCAGAGCCGTCGCCGGTCGAAAAGCCGGCAGGCTTCAGCGCGTCGTGGCAGGGATTGACGAACGGCTTGTGGTCGTGCGCTTCGGGCGGGTGCGGGCGCGCCGTCACCAGTCCCATGGCGGCCATTTTTTCCACGGCGAGGGATACGGGCAGAGCGCCGTGAACTTCCATCCGGCCAATCTCAGCGATTTGGCCGTTCTCTTCCAGGGCAAATAATTCTTCCAGCACTTCGTCGAACTGCTCTTCGTCGGCCATCGCAAAAACTTCCTGGGCGGCGATTTTTCCGTGATGCAATTCGATGCGGCGGTCGGCCAGACGCGCCACTACGGGATCGTGCGTCACCATGACGATGGTGCGTCCCTGCTGATGGAGCTCGCGGAGCAGGCGCAGGACGATTTCTTCGTTGACCGCGTCGAGGTTGCCGGTGGGCTCGTCGGCGAGCACGATTTTCGGATCGTTGATGAGGGCGCGGGCGATGCAGACGCGCTGCTGCTCGCCTCCGGAGAGCTGTGAGGGCAGGTGGCCGGCGCGGTCTTTTAGGCCGACGCGATCGAGCGCTTCGAGGGCCTCCCGTTCGTCGGTCATGCTGTGGAAGTATTGGGCGAGCATGACGTTTTCGACCGCGGTGAGATACGGGATCATGTGGAACTGCTGGAAGACGAAGCCGATGATTTCGGCGCGGACATGGTTGAGTTCGGAGGCGCTGAGGCTGGCGACGTTTTGTTCGTCAAGCCAGATTTCGCCGCTGGTGGGGCGGTCGAGGCATCCAATGAGATTGACCATGGTGCTCTTGCCGGAGCCGGAAGGGCCCATCATCGCGACCCACTCGCCGGGCGCGATGGAGAGAGAGATCTCGTCGAGCGCTTTAATGCGGTTGAGGCCGCCATTATTTTCTTCCGCTCTAGCGGGATAACTCTTGGTGACGTTCTTGAGTTGGATCATCGCTAATCCCTTCTACTCTCCCCTCAGAATAATAGCGGGTTGCACGCGGCGCAGCAGCTCAATCGGCAGAATAGCCGAGATGAGGGCCACGGCAACACTGCCGGCAAGCACGTACGGGAAAACACTGAAGCGCGGGACGACGGGCGCGTGGAAGTTGACGCGTCCGATCCAGGCAGCGACCCCGATGCCGATGAAAAAGCCGAGAATCGCGCCGACCACGCCCAGAGCCGCCGCTTCGGCCGCGAAGAATCCGTTGATCAGACGCTCAGAAGCGCCCAGGGCTTTCATGATGGCGAAGTCGCGGCGGCGGTCGAAAACCCATCCGATGAGCGTGGCGAGGACGCAGAGAGCGGAAGTGAGAACGACCAGCGTGGCGGAGGCGTAGAGCGTGGCGCGCGTTTTGTTCAGCACGTTGGCTTCGCCCTCCATGATCTGGCGGACGGGCCGGATGTCGGCGGCGGGCAGAAGCTGCGCGAGCTGCCGAATCGATGTTTCAACTTCCGCGGCGCTTCCGTTGGCGGCGACTTCGATGGTGGAGGGCGCGATGCCGGTCCAGTTCTGGAATTCAGATTGATCGAGATAGATGCGGCTGTCTTCGCCGGCGCCGGTCTGGAGCATGCCCGCGGGAGCGAGTTGGATCGCTTTGCCCTGGAATGTAAGTTCGAAGGGCTGGCGATTGGGGCTGACTACAATCGCGGCGCGCATGCCGATGAGAGCTTCGTTTGGCGCGTCGGGCCAATGGCTCACCTTCCACCAGTGGTTCAACTGGCGGGCGCGGGTGAAGTCGGTGCCAACGACAACTACAGATTGTCCGTCTTTGGTGCGAGCGACAGCGTAAGAGAAAGGAACTGCCATCGTCTTTGCGCCAACAACGGATTCGATTTTGGCCAGTGCGTCGGCGGGCAGAGACTGGCCTTCTTTTGCGACGATGACTACGTTGGCGCCATAATTTCGGAACTCGGTGCGGAGCTTGGCTTGCACGTCCACATAGAGGTTCATCATCGCGGTGGCGACGGCCGCGGCAACAATCATGGCGAGCAGGGCGGAGGCGGCGCGTCTGCGACGGAGGACGGCGGCGCGGAGAAGCATGCGCGCGAACATGGAAATGTGCGGCGATTGAGCGCGGCGATCGGCGACCTGCTTCGGAGTGTGCAGCGTGCCTATGGTGCTCATCCTTCACCTCGCAGGGCGAAGACGGGATCGAACTTCACGGCGCGGCGGATGGCGGCGGCGCTTCCGGCGAAGGTCACGAAGACGGCGATGGCCAGGATGACCGGGAAGAGCACGGGCTCGATGGAAATCTGCGAGTTGAAAATCGACCGGCCGATCTGGCGGGCGAGCAGCGCTCCGGCGGAGAATCCGGCAACACCGCCGGCGAGCGCGAGCAGCAGCGCCTCCGCAAAGAAGATCGCGGAGACCGCGAGATTGCCCGCGCCGAGAGCTTTCATCAGACCGACTTCGACGCGGCGTTCATAGATGGCCGTGGCCATGGCGGCGGAAACGGCGAGAGCGGAAGCGAAAAGAGCGGCGAGCGTGACCAGCAGCATCAGTCCCTTGATGCGCGAGAGCACAGTGCCTTCGTTTTGCGCGACCTGGCGGATCTGCTCCGCGTGCGAATGCGGAATGACTTCCCGTAACTGGTAGGCAATCGACTCCACGTAGGGCGAGCAGTACCAGCGGTCATAGACCTCGGGAGTCATCGTCTTTGGATCGCGGATGGCGAGCGCATCCGGGGGCTTGGTCAAAGCGCTGACGTACACGCGGCGTACGGCGCCGGGCTTGCCGAGAATCTGCTGCGCCAGGGCGAGCGGCGCGACGATCTGGTCGTCTTCGGCCGCGCCGGTGGAGAGGATGCCGGAGACGGTGAGTTGGCGGCCGGCGATTTCGATTGTGTCGCCGGGTTTCTGGTTGAGCTTCGTTGCCAAGCGTTCGCCCAGCAACACATTCTGCGAGTCGTCCGCTGGCCAAGCGCAGTTTGGAGACTCCTTGCCATCCCCGCACGAGACTTTCCACCAGGGATGGGTGATCCGCACGCCGGTGGTGAAATCTTCTTTGCCGAAGCTGAGCGGCTTATTGAAGTAGGTGCCGACCAGGGTGACATCTTTCGCGCCGCTGCCGACTTTTACGGTGACGGGCAGCATGGGCGAGAAGCCGACGATGTTGTGGTGCCAGAAGGTGCCGCGAATTTTCGGGAGGTCGGCTTCGTTGAGGAACGCGCCGTCGCTGGGGGGCTTCAGGTTGACGCCGCCGACTTCCACGTCGAGCGTGTCTTCCTGCGGAGTGACCACCAGATTGGCGCCGTAGCTGCGCAGCTCGCGGTTGATTTTGTCGCCGATGTCGGTGGCTACCGCGATCATGGCGGTGGCGACTGCCACGCCGAGCGTGATCGCGATCCCCGCGAGAAGCTTGCGGCGCGCCTGGTGGCGAAACGATTCGTAAACGAGGCGGGGAAACATTATTTCTGCTCGAAGTAGTGTCTGCCGGCCGCGACGTCGGCTTCGGACACGATGACCGCGTCGTCGGTGACCTGCGCTTTCAGCGGGATCGGATTGCAGCCGCCGGCCATGCCGACCGACTGCGGGTTGATGGGGGCGGCGCAGTTCTTGCAGATCACTCCCTGTGCTCCCTTGTAGAAGCCGACGGGGCCGCAGATTTCGCAGGCGTCGAACAGCGTAGCGATTTTTCCGTCGGGCTTCTGGTAGAGCCAGAAACGGACTTCGACGCCGCCTTCTTTGGCTTCGAAGCGGTGCAGTTCGCCGTCGTAAATCTGCTGCAGCGGGATGGAGACTTTGCCGTCAACGAAGGTGACTTCCACGGCGGGCGAGAGCGCGCTGGCGCTCTTCTCGTAGATGAAGCCGGCGGTGACCATCACGATGAAGACGAACGAGCAGACGTAAACCGAGGCCATCCAGAGACGCTCGCGCCGGGCCGTCCAGAGCGCCTTACGGCGGGCGGCGCCGGCTGGTGGCAACTCGACCGGCTGCCGGCTCTTCATTTCAAACAGCACCATCAGCGCCGCCAGCACGAGGATGGTGATGAAGAAGAAGAGATCGTTGCGGACGATGGGGCCGATGATGGCCATCTCCCGGCGGGAGTGAGGAAACCACTCCACGTTTTCGGAGAGTTCATGCAGGCCGGCGATCACAAGTTGCCCGGCCACCAGGAAAAGAATCGCAGTCGTGACCTTGAAGAATTTCTGCAGGTTGATTTTGACGCTGCCCTTGACGAACATCACGCCGAACAGGATGGCGACGCCCACGCCCAGGACGGTGCCGATGAAGCTCATCAGCTCATTCGAGTTCAGCGTGACGGCGGAGAGGATCAAAACGGTTTCGACACCCTCGCGCAGCACCATGAGGAAGACAAAGAGGAAGAGGCCGATCCATGCGTCGCCACGGGCGAACAAGCCGACCTTGCTTTCGATCTGGCCTTTGAGCTTGCGGCCGGTCTTCATCATGAAGACGATCATGGTGACGACGAAGACGGCAGCGACCAGCATGACCCAGCCTTCAAAGATGTCCTGGTTCCACTTGAGGCGGGAGAGCACGACGGCCACGGCGATCGATCCGGCAAAAGCTGTGGCCAGGGCGGCGTAAACCGATTTGCGCAGATCGTTGCGGCCGATCTTGGCGAGATAGGCCAGGGTGATGCCGACGATGAGAGCGGCTTCGACGCCTTCGCGGAGCGTAATGATGAATGCCTGGAGCATTGAAAAAGGTACCGCTTTCTAAGTGAAAATGAAATTCAATTTCAATATCACTAGCATACGGTTTCGAGCGGGGAGCGGTCAACGCGATGAATCACGGATGGTTGTGATTTACATCACACGGGGAAACGGGGCATTGAACGGCCTTGAGCGTTCCTAAAGAACTTGCTTGTGGAGAGCCGGGCGTCCCCGCCCGGCGGGGCCCTTCGACTTCGCTCAGGGCAGGCTCGCGAGACGCCCGCCGCTCCACTACACCATGCGCAGAAACTTGCGCGCCTGCTCCAGTTCCGGAAACACTTTCTCTTCGGCGCGGAATTCCTGCGAATGCACGCATCTCCGGCTGCCCCGCAGTTTGACCGGATGCTTCAAATGCAGCATCTCGTGGAAGAGGATGTATTCGACCGCATAGCGGGGGACGCGTGGGTGGTCGAAGACGCGGCTGATGACGATGGCGTTGTGGGCGGGGTCGTAGTGGCCGAGGCTGCTGCGGGCGTGGTTCTGGCTCCAGGTGAGTTGCGGACGTCCCATGAGTCCGTGGAAGAAGCGGCGGTTGAGGTCTTCGAAGATTTCTTCCAGATGGTAGTGGTGGCCGCGGGCGGAGCGGATGTGCTTGCGTCCGCGCATCTGGCGGACGAGCCGGGCTTTGGCGGCCACGTCGTGGCTCGCGACATAGCGGCGATAACGGGCGCTGTGGGTGCGATCGACCGGCTTGCGATAGAGCTTGGCGAGCAGGATGTGGGCGATCGAGTGCAACACGGTTTCGGGAGCGCCCTCAAGCAGGTCGGAAAGGCGGATGTAGAGCTCTCCCTGGCGGAGGCGGATGGTGTTGTTGATGGAGACGAAAGAATAGAAATGAGCGTGCAAGGGCGGCGCGGGCGTGCGCGGGCTGAGTTCGCGATACGCTTCGTGAAAGATTTGCGCGAGTTTTTGGGACACGTTAAGGGAAGAGTAGCACGTGGTAAGTAGTCAGTAGGCAAAACCCTATCGAGGGTGATTTCACTGCCCCGCGCGAACCAGCGTTGCATGGCGCTCCATCTTAACTGAGATCTAAGATCGCCCAAGCCAAAAAGCTAACCACAGGGGGCACAGAGGTACACAGGGAGACCCTAAGTTTTCCCCTGTGTACCTCTGTGCCCCCTGTGGTGAAGAAGTTTGCCGCCGACGGCGTCCCGCTATTTCTTTTTTTTGCGCTTCATGTATTCCTCGACTTCGGCGAGGGTTTTGCGGTGGTCGTCGGCGCTGGAGTCCACGGTGTCGAGCGCGTCGGTCAGCAGGAATTCGTACTGGCTCGCTTCGGCGGCATTGGTGTTCGCGGAGTTTTTGAGGGCGCGCAGCTTGGACTGAAATTCAGTGTCGGCTTCGATGATGACTTTCAGCGGCTTGCGGATGTCGTCCTTGCGGCCGACGTACATGTCGATGTTGTCGTTGAGTTCGTCATAGACGGCGAGGAAATCTTCCAGCATGTTATGCGTCTGGCGGGCGCGATCCGTGGTCTTGGGATCGCTGCGCATTTGCTCAAGTTTGGTCATGCGATCCCGCGAGAACTTCACATAGAGCTTTAAGCGCTCGTCGGGATCGAGCATGGCATCGCGCAGCTGGTCGATCTCCAGCGGATTGAGCGGGTCGCGGCGGCGCTGGGCCCAAAGCGGCGAGCAGACTGGCAAGCAGAGCGGGAGCGCGAGCAACAGCGACAGGCCGAGCGCGGTGCGCCAGCGCCAGTGGACTTCCGGCTTCATTTCTTCTCCTTCTTGTTGTCCTTGGCAAACATTTCCTTGAGCAGGGTGGTGCGGATGTCTTCGAGGCGGCGGATGGCCTGTTCGACCGGAGCCTGGTCCTCGAAGACGAGAGTGCGCTTGATGTCACGCAGCTTCTCCGCCATTTTTCGGACATCGATCTCGACATTCTTGAGGTGCTTCCTGGTTTGTATTGCGCCGTCGCGAGCTTTCTCAGAGTAGGTAACGACGTCATCGACGGCGGCGCCGGCCTGGCCGACGTTGCCATCCCTGTAGAGCTTGTCAGCATCGCGAAGCTGATGCTGTGCGATCCGGATGCAGAGTTCGGGGCGGTCTTCGGGACGCGCGCTTTCGAAGCGTGCTTTGAGTTCGGCTACAGTTTCGTCCTTGGCCGCTGCGCACAAGAGGGTAAAGGTTATGAGAAATATCGAAATGGTCAGCCGGCGCATCGTCGTCAACGCTTCTTCGGCTCAATTGCGATCAGGCGATGTCGAGCTTGCCACTCCTGATCGGGATACTTCCCGTTGGCGGATTCGAGGAAGAGGTGATAGTTGACCGCAGCCTGTTTGTAGTTGCGTAAGTGGTCATAGGCCGAGGCACGGAAAAAAAAGCAGACCACCGGCATCTCCGTATTGAACTTGGCGCGCGCGTCGAGAGCTTTAATGGTGAGTTCGTAGTTCTTATTCTCACTGGCGGCGAAAGCCAAATCCACGTAGAGGTCGGGCCAATCGCGTTTCAACTGGACAGCGGCCCAGAACTCCTGTTGAGCTTCGGGAAATTTTTTCTGACGCAGCAAGGCCTGTCCCAGGCCGCGGTGTAATGCGGCGTCATTAGGGTGGGCGGTGACCAAAGTGCGATATGCGGTCTCCGCCTGATCGTTCTTTCCGGTACTGGTATAGAGGTCCGCAAGCTCGCGCTGCGCTTCGGAGTCCGCGGGAGCGAGTTTCAGCGCCGTCTGGATTTCCGCGATGGCGTCGTCTTTCTTGCCCTCCGCAGCCAGCACACGCCCCAGTTGGAGATGAATGCCGGCGTCATCGGCCCGCTCGGCGGCCAGCCGGCGCAGCAGGGGTTCGGCGTCGCCGAGGCGGCCGGATTTCATGTACAGGTTGGTCAGGCCGATCGCGGCTTCCATGGTTTGTGGATCAATGGAGCGCGGATCGAGGGTCAGGACTTGTTTGTATTCGGCTTCGGCGGCGGAGAATTCTTTTTGCCGCTCGTGCAGCAGACCGGCGGCAAGATTGGGTTCGGGATCCTTCGGCGTGAGCTCGGAAGCTTTGCGGTAAGCCTGGAGTGCGTCTTCCGGTTTTTTATTTTCGAGCAGATGCGCCAGCGCGAGCCAGGCGCGGGCCTGACCTTCTTCCGTGTGAGCCGTGGGTTTGAGGCCGGTGGCAGCACGCAGGAATTGCTCGGCCTCGGGATTATTGGCGCGGACGAGCATCAGGCCCAGGTTGAGGTTCGATTCAAAAACGTCCGGCTTGGCGGCGACCGACTTGCGATACGCGGCGATGGATTCGTCGGGGCGGGCCAGGCGGTTCAGGACGAATCCGAGATCGAACCATGCCTGATACGACCATGCCTGATAGTTGTTGGGATCTTTTTCGAGAGCCTTTTTCAGCAGCGTTTCCGCGCCCGTGAAATCGTTTTTCTGGATGGCATCTTCGGCCTGCGCGATTTCTGGCGGTTGCTCCTCGACGCGTTCCTTGTAATGGCGGACGGTGGTGTGAGTTTGCGCAAAGGTGCAGGCGCAGGCGGTTAGCACGACGACGATCAGCAGGATCGCGATGGTCACCAGGCGTTTCATGCGTGGGAGTATCCAGCCCCGGAGGGGCGAAACCAGCTTAGCCCAGCGCTTCAGCGCTGGGAAAAGTGGAAGAAATGATTCAAGTCCCGGAGGGACGACCGAGTTCTCACGCACACTCTTTAGCCCCCGAGGGACCTTCACTTTCCCTCCCTGAACATTTATGACACCAGTTCTATTCTACCGGTCACCATTGCGTGCGCCGTTTCCGTTCAAGACCCGCTTCAGGTACTGTCCAGTGTAAGAGTTTTTCAGCTCCGCAATCGCCTCGGGCGGGCCGAAGCCGACGAGATTCCCACCGCGATCGCCGCCTTCCGGACCGAGGTCGATGACCCAGTCCGCGGTCTTGATGACTTCAAGATTGTGCTCGATGACGATGATCGAGCCTCCCGCATCGATTAGACGGCGAAAAGCGAAAAGTAGTTTGCTGACATCGTCGAAGTGCAGGCCGGTAGTAGGCTCATCGAAAATGTAAAGCATGCGGTGCTTGCGTTTGGGCCCGTCACCGCGCTCCGCGGGGCGGCTGGCCGGGCGGGCGCCGGGCTGGCGAGTTCCGGGCTGGCGAGTTCCAGGTTGGAGGTGCGCGGCCAGCTTCATGCGCTGCGCTTCGCCTCCCGAGAGCGTGGTCGCCGACTGGCCGAGACGCAGGTACCCGAGCCCGACTTCGTCGAGCACGCGCAATTTTTCCGTGAGCCGGGGAACGTCGGCGAAAAACTTGAGGGCTTCGCGAATGGTGAGGTTCAGAACTTCGTGAATGTTCTTGCCCTTGTAGTGTATTTCGAGCACTTGCGGCTTGTAGCGCGTGCCCTTGCATTCGTCGCAGATCAATTCCACGTCGGCCAGAAACTGCATTTCGACGGTGACCGTGCCGTCACCCTGGCAGTTGTCGCAGCGGCCGCCGGGGACGTTGAAAGAAAAGTGTCCGGCAGGGAAGCCGCGCTTCTTGGCTTCCGGCAGCGAGGCGAATAGTTCGCGGATGATGTCGAAGGCCTTGATATACGTAACCGGATTCGAGCGCGGAGTGCGGCCGATGGGCGATTGATCGACGAGAACGACCTCGTCGAGAAATTCGTCGCCTTCGATGCTGTCCCACAAAATGGCGGAAGCGCCGCCATTGCTCTGCCGCTTGGCCGTGGCCAGCGCCTGATAGAGGACGTCATGCAGCAACGAGGATTTTCCCGAGCCCGAGACGCCGGTAATCGCCACCAGCATGTCCAGCGGGATTTCCAAATCGATGTGCTTCAGGTTGTGCGCGCGGGCGCCGGTGATGCGGAGTTTGTGAGACCCCGGTTGGCGGCGTCGCGGTGGAATCTGGATGCGAAGTTCGTGGGCGAGGTAACGGCCGGTGAGCGAGTGCGGCATCTTTAAGATCTCGTTGTAGGTGCCAACTCCGACGACTTTGCCGCCATTTTCTCCGGCGCCCGGGCCGAGGTCGAGAATGCGGTCGGCGGCGCGCATGATGTCGGGATCGTGCTCGACCACCAGGATGGTATTTCCCAGGTCGCGCAGGTCGTGCAGGATCTTGATGAGCCGGTGCGTATCGCGGCTGTGGAGCCCGATGGAAGGCTCGTCGAGCACGTACAGGGTGCCGACCAGACGCGAACCGAGAGAAGTCGCCAGCTGAATGCGCTGCGCTTCGCCGCCCGATAGCGTGGAGGCCAGACGGTCAAGTGTCAGGTACTCCAGGCCGACTTCGTTGAGGAAACGCAGGCGTTCCCGAAGTTCGATAAGAAGCCTGTCGGCAATTGCGGCTTGTTGCGTCGAGAGCGTGAGTTGATCGAAGAAGCGGGCTGCCTCTTCGACCGTCATACTGCACACCTGGCAGATGCTCTTGCCATCGATCTTTACCTGCCGCGCTTCCGCGCGCAGGCGAGTCCCCCCGCAAGCGGAGCAAAGCGAGTATCCGCGATAGCGGCTGAGAAAGACGCGGACGTGCAGCTTGTACTTCTTGCGCTCGAGATGCCGGAAGAAGCCACGAACGCCGCCGAAACCGCGGTCACCGTCGCCGCCACCATCAATGACCAGCTTCTGGTGCTCGGCGTCCAGTTCATGCCACGGCACGTCCAGCGGAATTTCCGCCTGGCGCGCGAAGCGCTTAAGCTCGGTCAATAGCGGCCTGTACTTCGGCTTAGTCCAGGGCTCGATCGCTCCTTCGTTCAGGGTCTTGCCTTTGTCGGGGATGACGAGGTCGAGATCGATATCGATGGTGTTGCCGAAGCCCTGGCAGCGCGGGCAGGCGCCATAGGGATTGTTGAATGAAAACAGGCGCGGCTCGGGCTCTTCGTAGCGGCTGCCGTCGTTCTTGCACTCGAAGCGCTGGGAAAAACGCAGTCGCTGAGGAGTTTCGCCGTCGCCATCCCCATTCCGAAGCGCGGTTTCGAAAATCACTTCGCCCGATTCGCGATAGCCGATCTCGATCGCATCGACGATGCGCGACCGCTGATCGGCGGAGACGACGAGGCGATCCACCAGACCAAAGACGGGTTCGGCAAAATTGACGTCGAGCAGCGATTCCGGGGTCGAAAACTCGAAGACCTGTCCATTCTGAAAGAGCCGGTTGAAGCCGCGTTTGCGCAGATCGAAGAGGCGTGCCTTAATCGCGTCGGAGGGCAGATTGGACTCCGCCGGCTTTTTCTTCGCGCGAGACTTCTTGGCGCCCTTCTCTTCGGCAGCCGGCACGTGCGTCTGAATCGGAAAGAACACATTCAGGCGAGTGCCGTCGCCCAGTGCGAGCAGGCGCTCGGCGACTTCGTCCACCGTATCTTTCTTTACTTCCTGGCCGCATTGCAGGCAGTAAGTGCGTCCGACGCGGGCGAAGAGCAGGCGCAGGTAATCGAAGATCTCGGTGGCAGTGGCGACGGTGGAGCGCGGATTGCGCGTCGAGTTCTTCTGCTTGATGGCAACCGCGGGCGCGATGCCGTCGATCAGATCGACGTCGGGCTTCTCAATGCGCTCCAGAAACTGGCGCGCGTATGCGGAAAGCGACTCGACGTAACGGCGCTGTCCCTCGGCGTAGATCGTGTCGAAGGCGAGCGACGATTTGCCCGAACCGGAGACGCCGGTGACCACGGTCAGAGCGTTGTGCTCGATCTCAAAATCAATGTTCTTGAGGTTATGAACCCGGGCCCCACGAACAACAATGCTGTCTGTGGACATCTTCCCCTGAGCAGGTAGTGCCTGGCCTTGGACGCCGACTGCCGGCGCCACAGATAGCCTCAGAAGCACTACCGAATCTTTCTATTATAAAGCGTCGTTTATAAAGCGTCGTTGGCCGATAGTCGGCTTGCTGATGGAGAGCCGGGCGTCCCCGCCCGGCGGAAGGGGCAACCCACTCGTTCCTCCACCGCATGAATCAGTTCGTAGTGTAGGGCGGACACTCCTGTCCGCCCCTGCGCCTGCCGTAGAGACGCGGCTTGCCGCGTCTCCGGTGTGTACTCGCACGAAGGTTCCAAGGCACAGGAACGCTAGCGTCAAACCTTAAGGCCGTATTCCTTCCGAGTCGCCCGTCACTTGGGGAGAATCGCCAGAGGCGAAACCCCCGCGCACTGCACAGAGCCTAGTCAGGTTTCCCTGTGTAGTGTTGTTCGTTGTGGACATCGGCATGGTCTTCTAAGGACTCCAGGTGAGTCGTGACTTCAGCGGGCATTCCCAGTTCGGCCGGTAGGCGTTCTTCCAGAATAGTTGCGAGGCGGTGGGCTTCGCTGACCGATGTCAGGCACGGGAACAACAAGTGTACTTCGATGATCTGGCGGTATCCGGTGGTTCGGAAGCGTACGCCATGGTATTGAATGGCCAGTTCCGAGCAAATTGCATCCAGCTTGTCGCGAATTTTCCGGCCGGTTTTCGGATCGGAATAATCCAGCAGCCCGACTGCCGAACGCCAGACCAAGTGCCCTCCTGACCAGAGGATATTTGCGGCGACGGCGATGGCCACCAGCGGATCAAACGGTTTCCAGTGCGTCAGCAACACCAGCCCTAGTCCTCCCACAACCCCAAAGCTGGTCCAGCTATCGGTCAAAACGTGTTTGCCATTGGCTTCGAGAATGAGGGAATGGGTCCGCCGGCCGGTCCGCAGGAGATAGTAACCGAGACCCGCATTGAGTATTCCCGCCATCAGCACCAGCAATGCGCCGGTTCCCAGGTGCTCCAGCCGTAGCCCGGCGATCCATCTCCGGATTGACTCAAAGAGAATTGCAATTGCGGCCACGATGATCATTGCGCCTTCAAATCCAGCGGAGAAGAAGGTGATCCGCTCGTACCCGTAGAGGAATTGAGGGGAAGCCGATTTTGTGCTGAGCCGAAGACTGAAACTCGCAAACCCCACAGCGATCACGTGGATGACCGACTCGGCCGCGTCGGAAAAAATGGCCGCCGAATGCGTCATCAAATAGGCTGTGGTTTTGGCAATCAGCATTGCCAAACCAAACATCAGGGAGAGACGCATGGCGAAGCGCGCCGCGCGCAACTCCCGTTCGTCTCTCCGTGTTGCCGGGCTAACCGTGGCTTGCACAGGCACGCTCTGTATCCCTGGCTGAGAAGCTTAGCATTTGGCACATCGTCCCACAGAAATCGCAGCACAAGATGTGACGTAGCTCCCGCACCCAGCGCGGCGGGCTTGCTGATTCTGAACGAGTGGTCGCCAACTCTTCCATAACCGGACTGTGTAAGGGTGGCCAATCCCGAGCGGCGCCGCCAATCGGCTGCCAAGGAAGTCACTTCTACGTGTAGCCGGCCAAGTGTTCGAGCCGATGGGCGGTCGGAACCGTGCCCGCATTCAAGTGGCGGTGGGACCGGCCTCTCGTGGGCTCGCAGCGCCCTACATTCCTACGGTCCGTGAATTCAGTATCTCCTTAACTCGTGTTTACATCAGCAGTCAGAATTCAGCAAGTTGTCCGCAATGCTTTCCACCCGTACACTTGTGGCGCGAGGTGTCATCTATGGGAACGCTGGGCAGACTTCTTGGTTTTAGGCTGTGCCGTTCGTGGACGGTAAGTTTCCTGCTGGGCATTGGGGGCTGTCTCTCCGTTGTGCCTGGTGCTTTGTTGTTCGCCGAACCACCGTCGGCGCAGACGGTCACGCCGCCGCAGTACCTCGCCTTGCCAAGTGAAACGCCCGCCAAATTCCAGCCCGTCACTGATAGTTTCGATTACGTCAGGCGCGAGGTGATGATCCCCATGCGCGACGGGGTGAAGCTGCACACGGTCATCCTCGTGCCGAAGGGCGCCAAGAATGCGCCGATCCTGCTTACGCGCACTCCCTACAACGCCACTGAACTCACCAGCCACGACCCGCGCGGCGGCGCAGTCGCGAACGCGGCTCCAAGCGCCCACCTTGGCCCGATCCTGAACGGCTACGACAACGCCACCGAGGTGATCGTCGAAGGCGGTTACATCCGCGTGGTCCAGGACGTGCGCGGCAAGTACGGCTCCGAGGGCGACTACCTGATGAACCGCCCGCTGCACGGGCCGCAAAACCCGACACCGGTTGATCACGCCACCGATACCTACGACACCATTGACTGGCTCGTGAAAAACACCCCGGAAAGCAATGGCAAGGTCGGTATTCTCGGCATTTCCTACGATGGCTTTCTGCCCTTGATGGCTCTCGTGAATCCACACCCCGCACTCAAAGTCGCGGTGCCGATGAACCCCATGGTCGACGGCTGGATGGGCGACGACTGGTTTCACTACGGTGCCTTCCGCCAGCAGAATTTGCCCTATATCTATGAACAGGAGGCGACGCGCGGGAACGAGGCCAAGTGGTGGACGAGCCACTTTGACGACTACGACATGTTCATGGAAGCGGGATCGGCCGGCGAACTCGGACGCCGCCGCGGGCTCGAACAGGTCGGTTTTTGGCGGAAGATTCTTGAGCATCCAAGCTATGACGCCTTCTGGCGCGACCAGGCCATGGACCAGGTACTGGCAGCCCAACCCTTAAAAGTCCCTGTCATGCTGGTGCACAGCCTCTGGGATCAGGAAGATATTTATGGCGCGATTGCTGTTTACAAGGCGATCAAACCGAAGGATACGGGCAATGACAAGGTGTTTCTGGTCATGGGCCCTTGGCATCACGGCCAGGAGATCGACGATGGCAGCGCGCTCGGCGCTTTGAGATTTAACACCGACACCGCGCTTTACTTCCGCCAAAACATCCTGCGGCCGTTTTTGGATCGGTACCTCAAGGATGGTTCGCCCAAGGCCGACGTCCCGCCCGTCAGCGCGTTTGAAACCGGGACCAATACCTGGCGGCGCCTGCCCGCGTGGCCGGCTGGCTGCGCCATCGGTTGCACGGTCCGGCCGACCCCGCTCTATCTTGGCGCCGGCCTCAAGCTGAGCTTCGCTGCGCCCATGCCTGACGACGCTGCGTTCGATGAATATGTCTCTGACCCCGCCAAGCCCGTGCCCTTCCGCCCACGCCCCATTCAGCCCGTGGGTTACGGCACTGGCTATACCTGGCCGGAATGGCTTGTGGACGATCAGCGTGAGGCGTCCGGTCGCCCCGACGTCGTGGTCTTCGTCTCCGACGTCTTGAGCGCCCCGGTCAAGGTCAGCGGGCAACCAGTTGCCAATCTCGTCGCCTCCACCAGCGGCACGGACTCAGACTGGGTGGTCAAGGTGATTGATGTCTATCCCGACGAAGTAGCCGGCCAGGCTGCCATGGGCGGTTATCAACTGATGGTCTCGGCAGACATCTTCCGTGGCCGCTATCGCGAGAGCCTGGAGACGGCCAAACCCATCCCGGCCGGCAAGCCCCTGCTCTACCGCTTCGCCCTGCCCACGGCGAACCACGTCTTCCTGCCGGGCCACCGCATCATGGTGCAGATCCAGTCGAGCTGGTTTCCGCTCTACGACCGTAATCCGCAGACCTTCGTACCCAACATTTTTTGGGCCAAGCCAGCGGATTACCGCCAGGCCGTGCAGCGTGTCTATCACGCGCCCGGCCAGTCCAGCTTCATCGAGCTGCCTCTAGTCGCGGTGCCTTGAGGCTAGGCTCGGAGGAGTCCCCAGTGGTAGGGGAGTCCGATTGCTGTTGAAATCCTGTTCTTACTCCAATCCGCTCCAGAAACGGTTCCGGGCTTGTCGGGTGAGTCAGATCGACTTGTCCGTGTAACTCCCGGATCGTCGGCCACTCTTCCATAACCGGATTGGGGAAGAGTAGCCCGTGATCCGGGCGCAATCCGCACGGCTCAGACGATTTCCGTTTACACCAATGGAGGATTGTTGGTGCAATGTTTCACCAACAATGCTCAACCGGCTATCGATTGCGCAAATACTCTTGAATCAATCTCCGCTCCTCTGCAATCTCGGCAGCAAGCTGTCTGCGGTCGTCGTCGCTTGACAAGCCTTGCAATAGTACCTCCGCCTCGCTGAGGGCCGCCAAATCCTCATGGGCCGCGCCCAAGTACCCAACGGGCAACTCGTACGAGGCAAAACCCACGCGGCCCAAAATTAGAACCACCAACTTCCTTTGCGCTAGTTCGTCGTCGGGTGCAAGTTCGATGGCACGCTTCAGATGCTCGTATCCGCCGAGCCATCGATGCGGTTCAGAACATCCGGGCTCGACCTCTGTCCACTCTAGGAGAGTCGGCTCGACAACGCGAACGTGAAGTGGATGCGGAACAAGCATGTGTCGGCCCTCACCTAGCTCGGCCAGGTGGCCGAAAACCACCACTCATGGCTGAGGTCGGCCAGTCCATCCTCCACGAACGCATAATCGGCATCGTGCGCTTCATGGAAGCAAAGGAGTTGCGAGGCGCAGCGGGGCTGCGAGTCTGGCACGGCACCTGCATTGCTATAAAGCCGCGAATCCCTCTGTAACGGGATTCCCCCGGGTTAGGTGGGCATGAAACGCAACTTTCTGCTGTCGGTCTTCTTACTTGGATTCTTCACTATACTGGCCAGCGCGCAGGTAGACATTTCGCCCGGAGTGGCGCGCCTCAGCCTGATCCAGGGCGACGTTTCGACGCAGCGCGGCGACACGGGTGACTGGGCAGCCGCGGCGCTGAATCAGCCCCTGGTCGGTGGCGACAGGATCTCGACAGGAGACCGTTCCCAAGCCGAGCTGCAACTCGACCATGCGAACATCCTTCGTCTCGGTAACAACGCGCAGGCAAAGATCGCAACCGTGGGGCGGACGCAGATCCAGGTCCAGGTCGGACAGGGGCTCGCTTACTACACCGTCTTCAAGGATTCCGAGGCCGAAGTCGAGATCGACACGCCGAATGTGGCCATCCGGCCCACGTCCAAGCAAGGTGTTTACCGCATCGAGGTGAGCGGCTTCGAGACGCAAGTGATAGTGCGCACCGGAGCGGCGGACCTTTCCACGCCCCAGGGCAGCACCCGCGTGGAGAAGGGCCAGGCCGCGACTGTGCGTGGCACCGCCGCCGACGCGGGAAACGTGCTCGGCGGCGCGCCTTCGGAGGACAGCTGGGATTCCTGGAACAACAACCGCGACGGAGTGATCCGCAACGCGCAATCGTGGAACCACACCAACCGCTACTACGTGGGGAGCGAAGATCTCGATGCCTACGGACACTGGGTCAACGTGCCGGACTACGGCCAGGTGTGGTCGCCGACCGTCGCCGTGGGCTGGGCTCCCTATCGCGCCGGCCGCTGGGTCTGGGAGCCGTACTGGGGCTGGACGTGGGTCTCGTACGAACCTTGGGGATGGGCTCCCTACCACTACGGTCGCTGGTTCCTCTATGGCAGTTCCTGGATGTGGTGGCCGGGACCGGTTGACGGCGATGGCAACTATCGGCCGGAGTGGGCGCCGGCCTACGTGTCGTTCTTCGGATTCGGCGGCCACCGGGGAGTTTCCGTCGGCTTCGGGTTCGGATCGGTGGGCTGGCTGCCGATCGGTCCGGGCGATCACTT
>Ga0187865_1002081_pt1 | contig 20262 bp, 21 predicted proteins | sample June2016WEW_11_1_2_FD_132989 | JGI IMG/M metagenome (GOLD analysis project Ga0187865, IMG submission 132989) | Peatland microbial communities from SPRUCE experiment site at the Marcell Experimental Forest, Minnesota, USA - June2016WEW_11_100 | ecosystem: Environmental > Terrestrial > Soil >...
CCATCCAAGGGTACCTGGACAATCACAACCAAAACCCTCAGGTCTTCGTCTGGAGCGCACCGGTGGAACGGATCTTGGCCAAGATCGCCAAATGTAAAGAAGCGTCAGACGCACCACACTAGATTGATTGGATCACGAATGCGGCAAACTCGTCCTTGGGCGCAAGGTCAGAATCCGTAATCGAAGCATTGCGCACGTCCAATCCAGGACCATTTTCGGGCGGATGGCGTTTTCGGCTAGGACACCTGGGTTCGGTTGAAAGGCAACGGAAAGGAGAGGGGAAGAATTTGGCTCATGGAGGAGATGTTGGCGCCTTGCCGCGGCTCGGATCAATTCCGAGAGCGTCTGACGGCCGGTCTGTGACATGAGGATAACTCTCCTTGGGGAGCACCTTTGGGCACCCCGCCCAACTTGTGTGCCTCCCTGCTATCCGAGATGGGATCCCAGGCTCACCCGGCTCGGGCGAGCGTAATCCGATTTCCCAATATAATTGCCGCCATGTCGGACCTTGCCCAGGCCCGCTCCTGGCCCAAACGAGCCCAATCCCTGTATGGGTGGACACGCCATAGCTCGTACCTGCTGGCCGCCTTCGTGCTCGTTTGCGGCTGCATCATCTATTTCTGGTGGCCACTCGCGGTGGAGTTCCTGGCGGCCGTCCCCTGGAACGGCGCGTGGTGGCACGATTTCGACTGGTTGCTCGTCGGTATCTACGCCGTAATGACCCTGTTGATCTTGGCCCATGCCGATCTGAAGCGGGACGTCCTGATCATCTTCGTCGCGACGTTGGGGGGTCTCATCATCGAGTCATGGGGGACCCTGACCGGACTTTGGTCCTACTTCACGGCCGAACGACCCCCGTTGTGGATCTTGCCTGCCTGGCCAATCGCCACCCTCGCCATCGATCGGATCACGCGGGGGCTGGACCGCCTCCTACCCCGTCATGGCGTCCGGACTTTCAAAGTCCTCTACTGGCTGACATTCCTCGGATTCTACGGACTGATGCTGTCGTTTGTCGCTCCCACGCTGACGAGTCTCATGACCGCGGGGGCACTCCTGTTGTGCGCCCTGCTCATCCTGACCCCGACCGATGCCCGTAGGGCATGGCTGGTCTTTATCGCCGGAACAGCCCTAGGCTACTTCCTCGAGCTATGGGGCACCACGCGTCAATGCTGGACCTACTACACCTTACAGACCCCGCCGCTCTTCGCTGTGTTGGCGCATGGCGTGGCGGCTGTTTCCTTCTGGAGGGCGGGCCTGCTTGTGAAGGGCATTTTCGCCAGGGCGTGGGGCCTCCTTTCTGATCTGCGGGGAGAACCAGCCGGCTCATAGCCCTGAGGGAATAGAAGCTCCCTCCGGAAAATGGATTACGCTACTACAGCCAGCGGAGCCGGCCCTTTTCCCCGGTCAGGGGTTTTCTGTCTGGAGAGTGACCGTGTTTGCTCATCCAGGAATGTTACGCACGGCCAGACGCCAGAAGGCCTCAAGGCGCTGGGCCAAGTCCCGCTTGAGGCTGGCCGGGTTGAGGGACCAGAAGAGATCCTGGAGATTGCGTTTGGTCTCCTCAGACACTTCAGGGAACTGCAGAACGGCTTGGTCGGGTTGTGCTGGCCAAAAACCCGGTGCGAGGTCATCTGTGGCTTCCGGCTCACATATCGTGCCTGTAGTCGGGGTGCAATCCATTTGGGACGGGAAGGGTGATGAGCCTTTCGCGCCTCGGACAGCCTGGCTGGGGCACATCCCCCAGTAATCCTCCGCCCAATCCGCTGATGTGGACATGCTCGATTGAAGTATTCAACGTATTCCTTGATCACCGGATCGATAGGCGTGTCCCCGACAACCAGGGTTTGATCGAGGCATTCCCTCCCCACGCTCCTGATGAATCCCCTGGAGCCCGCGATGTCCTTTGGAGCGCCGTAGGGGGTGTTAAGGACCCCAATGCAGCTCGCCTTCGCGACTTGTGCGAATCGGACGAGGATTAGCGACCAGGCGGTTACGGGACCAACGAGCTGCCAAACCACTTATGCACAAGGAATCTCGGCAAGTCCGCTGGGTTTGACTGACTAGAAGCCCCTTGAATGAATCAAGACCGAGGCTCAAATACCTCAGTTTTGCATTGAGGTAGCGGGGGCTGGACTCGCCCGTCCTGGCGATCCGGGCCAGGGAACCAGCGACCTCCGGGTCATGAGCCCCAATCTGGAGGAGGCGGTCTCAAACAGGATTTCCAAGCGTTTGAGGGTGCCACCCGTTGTTCAATATCCTCGAGTCCGACGAGGTTGATCCGTAAGTTTAGTTAGAAGGGTACCTCTTGATGGGCGCGTTTGTCAACGCGTCCCGAGATTGATTGAAATACGAAGGCTGCGAATTTTCCCTCGATAGACAGCCGGGATCCATGATGGGAGGATTGTGCATGTTCAATCCGGAGCTAATTTCGGGCTGATGGGGTTCTCGGCCAGGACAGATGGGCCGCCAAGTGAATACAAAATCCCGCATGTCCTCAGCTAGGCTATTGCATTTGCAATAGCCTGTCCATTCACACTACAGGACAAGAACACTTGAACTCACAATCTACCAAGAATCTCCTCGCGCTTGCGTTTGTATTCTTCTTCTGTGACAAGTTCCTTCTCGCGCAATCGTCGCAACTCGTCTAGATGCTCCGCTATGGTCCGCTGTTGACTAGGAGATGAGCTAGGCGTGGCTACAGCAAAAGAACTGGTCAGATTGAGGTGGGTCTGACTTGCCATAATGCTGTTTGGCACGACCACACCGCGATTATCGTCTGTCTTCAAGAGGGTAAAGCCAAGGTTGATGCTCTCGACCAATCCCGTTTCCAAACCTGTTGGTGCGGTCACCTGCAGGTGGTCACCCACGTTGAAGGGGCGATAAAGCAGCAGGGAGATTCCGGCGATGAGGTTGCCCAGCGTATTTTGGGCTGCCAAACCGATAATAACCGAGAGGATGCCAGCACTGGCCAGCCAGGCTGTACCCAGACCCTCCAACGCAGGAACCAAGTGTGCATAACAAATGAACGCAAAAATATAGACACTGAACCGGGCGAGTTGTGCCAGGAATTTGACCGCAGTGCGGTCTACCCGGTTGTTCATATCTCTTGCGAACAGTCGTTGGACTGCTAGATGCGAAGCGCGGCCAAAAAGCCAGGCAAAGAGTAGGAAAACGAGAGCATAGAGAATCGCACCTAAAAGTGTTTTTGGATCGGTCCAGGCCCCGTTTCTTATTTGTTCCAAAATATTCATCATGATTCCATCCAGTCCAATTCAAGAGGCGGCCCAACTATGTTTCGTTCAGTAGAAACTTAGCCATTATATTCCTCACAGATAGAATGTTAGCATTTCAATACCTCTCGGATGAGAGATTATGCGGATCGGACCTCGTCAGCTAGCGGGGGCTGGACTCGCCCGTCCTTGCGTCCGGACCAGGGAACCAGCGATCTCCGGGTATGAGACTTCGTCAACAGGTGCCAGCCTTAGCGCACATTTGGGGGGGCCGTCGAGGCTGCCAACTGACCTCCGAATGAAACGTGCCTGGTGGATCGCGATGGGGAATTGATCGAAAGGGTACCTCTTGATGAGCGTGTTGGTCAATTCTTCGATATTGATTCTTTTATATTGATTGAACCCCGGAGGCTGCGAATTGATCCCCAGATAGATAATCAGATTCCATGATAGGAGAATTGTGCACGTCCAATCCAGGCCCATTCTCGGACGGATGAAGTTTTTGGCCAGGACACCCATTCCCTTGATCAAGAAGAGAACCGCGGTGGCTGTAGCTAGGAAATTGGCCGCGGCGCCTCATCGGCTTCGGAAAACCGGCGAAGCCCACAATGCGAGACTATGGCCCAGGCTGAGCCATCAAGTGAAGAGCGTATAGCAGCACCGAATGGATGGATTCCTGCATGCCTGCATGAGTTGAGGCGTCCGCGTACTCGATGTCAAGAGTCCAATGCCTTGCGGGGTCGTATTGCAGGTTGAGGGTCTTCATCGCAGGATCCGCCCCGGCGGCTTTGACCTGATTGTCAAGGAGTTCCAGGAGGTCATCCGCGTCGGGGACGTAGGCAAAGGCATCGTCACGGAAATCGACGACCCTGGCGTCTCCCACGCCAACAACGCTCAGCTCAAGCGGGTCCCCGGTCAGAAACCAGTCACCAAGATGCGCTTTCTTGCCAGTCCACATCTTCCGGCTCTTCCAGCATCTCTGCAGATACTCATTCGTGAACCCCATCAGCGCCTCCCCTTGGAACTCTCGTGGAGGCCAACGCCTGGTGACTGCGATGCGGCCTCTACGGACTGTCTCCCCGCTGCATGATAAGCGAGACGGCTGGCACCCGGCCGGGCCAATGCGGCAACGCTTCCCCGAGTCACCTTGCGGTGGCTACACCGCCCGGCTAGCTTTACCAAGCGCGTTGAGCAAGTTCAGGAACTCCGAGCGCCAGTGGGCCCAGGTATCTCCTCGCGCAGAACATCGGGTCGCCGATTTTGGGTCTCTACCTTCCTGCTCAGAGATCCCCAGTCTGGCGGGGATATAAGCTGGTAGTCGATTGGGTGTACTTTGCCAGAGCAAAAAACGGGTGGTTGACACGTGACTGTGGAGGCAAAGACGCAGCTGGTGGAATAGCCAGTTGAGGTACCCTGGCCTCGCAGACCAGCCGCCCTGGGGCGGTAGGCCAGGGGGCTGTCAAAAACGAGCGGGCGCACAGTTCGGTTGGCCATCTCGCGCTCAGCCGCCGTGTCCGTCCCAATCTTCACCGTCCCACCACATCTAGGACAGTTTGGGAAGATTGGGGGCGTGTCAGTCATTGTTTCCTCTGTGCCAGAACGGCGAGCCCCCAGACGGCGAAGACGACGATGGCCAGCGCGGGATCGCCGCCGCAGGCAACGATACAGGCCAGTACGATCATCACCAATGCCTCGAGCACAGGGAGCGGGTCCGAGGCTTTCTTGTGAGTGTCGGCGCGTCTCGTTGTCATCATCATTTCCTGCTTGGCTGCCCGAGTTGCTGGTCGAGTCGGGCCGCGCCGGGGCCGCCACTCCCAGCATCATCCGCCGAATGCAAGGAAGCCGCACAACGGGTCAGGCATCTTCGCGTACTCTGGCGGGCGAGGGACAAAGTGATCCGAGCCGGCCGGCCGAGTTCGGCTCGAATGAGTTGCAGGACGTCTTGAACCCTATGGGCGAACGGCGCATCAGGTGCTATCGGCCTTCACTAGCCGCTGAACGGCTTGCATGATGACGAAGGACGCGTTGTCTGGATCGGCGGTGCCGCACGAGTGCAAGAGAGGCTCGTTGCCCTCCCACAGGCCGAATCCATTGCAGATGCCTTGGCCTATGAGGCCGTGGATCAAATACAGTCCGGCCTCATCCGCGTTGGCGATCGCCTCTTTCTCTTCGCGCCCTATGCGGTCCACCATCAACTGAGCGGCCTCATCCAGGGTGGTCGGCCAGTATTCCTTTTCTTTGATCTTCAAAATCTCCTCTGCAACTTCTTCCAACACTTCTGCGTCTTTCAGATCAGAGGCAGGGATATACCGGATCGTTCCATGTTGAGTGAACCCCTCCATTTTGGATATGGCAGATTCATATTTCTCGACTTCAACTGGAATGCAATCCAAGTAGCTTGCATAAGTCGCGGTTGCAAGTCCCCAGGCAAATTCAATCCTGGCAGGAGCCTTGCCTTTTGGAGATGTCAGTGTCAGAAGATTGAAAAGGTGGCTCTCTTGCGAAAAGTGACCGTTGTGATGCTTGCGGGTTTTCAGGCGCAGGTAGATTCGTCCGGGTCTCTGACAATGAATCACTCCACCTGCTTCCCCCCAGGTCTTCATGAGTGACTTGAAGATTTCCTGTTCGGAAGGTTCACATAGTTCAAGGGTTGCAGCAATTCCTTGGGCAGTCCGGGGTTCGGACACCGGCTTCTTTTCGCCTTCGACTGGTCCTATGCTGCCCACCAGTTTTTCAACTTCCTTCAACAATTCTCTGGCTTTTTCTAAGGTGAATTGATCTGTGATGTCGATGTATGCAGCGCTTTCTGTCTCGCGCAGAGGAGACAGGTGTTTGACGGCCTGTTGGTATTGGGAAATAGCCTCCTTGGGAATTGCCGGGAAATTTCGGAGACCATCCCAGTTCAACCCGATCGCGGGAGCTTTCTTGTAGCTACCGGCCATGAGGTAGAGAATCTGAATAGACTTGTTCCCGTACGGAGCTTCAAGAGAGATCGTTGTCGGCGTGGTCCGAACCTTGAACCCCAATTTATCCCACCGTTTCATGACTAGATGAAAGATTCCCTGGGCATGTTGGTCGCAATAGGATAGGATGGTTTCCATTGCCTTCATGTCTGAGGGGAGCAGTTTGATCTCAGGCAATGTAGGTTTGGGGTAAGAGTATTTCTTCCTGAGATCCAAGTCGAACATTTCGTCACTGATCTTGATGAGATCCTTTCTGAAAGCAGATATCCCTTCTTGTGAGGAATCGAGGACTCTTACAACTTCATTCTCTTCGACTGCGGGAATCGGGATCCACAAGTGAACGTACGTCGCAAACTCGTCCATGGAGTAACCCGGTTCAACCGGGAAGCGTCCTGCTGCAAGGAGCAGCTGCATGGTTTCGCCAACATTCAGTTTCCGTCCGATCATCCTATATGAAAGGACCGGGGCCACGGCGATTGAATAACAGGCCTTGCTTACGGTTCTAAGTACTCCGATCCAGCCCTCCCTTTCATCCCATGGGTCCGGACGGTACCAGATCTTTTCGATCTCTTTGGGGTGCAGGCTGCCTTGGGAGCAGGAGTTGATGATGTCGGTGCAAAGAACTTCCGGCACGCCGGTGAAGCTATCTGGATAGGTACCCTTCTGCTGGGAATTTGCCCTATTCATTCCTTCCTTCCTCCTCCTGATCCCCTGGCAAAGGATTCGGCTGAATTTGTTCTCTTCCCCTTCTCTCCTTTGCCCGATCTCGTCCTGCCTCGCTCGCGTCCCTGCCACCTCGCCAAAACAGGCAACCGCCAGCGCAAGGGTGTCTAGCGATTACTGGTAGCACTCATGATTATTCTTGGCCTGAACGGATGCGGTTCCTGCCCGGGACAAGTCAGCTGGGAGGGCTTGGGATCTCCCAGGTCCCATCCTTGCAGACTATCAGGGCACCCAAGTGGACCTTCAGACCGCAATTTGGGCATGTGGCTGTCGTCACGCTTTCGATGTACTCATCGTCGAAATCCTCCAGTTGGAGGTTGATAGATGGCCGGTACCAACTGCGATATGAAGTTCCGCATTTTGGACACTTGATCTAGATTTCCTTTGGAGGTGATGTCATGCTGATAGACCCTCCTGCGAGCTGCCCGGGCTGTCAACTCCCCACGGACGTTCGTGAGATAGGGCTCTCTGCTAAGCCGATGCTAGGCTAGTGTCGTCTTCGTACATGCGCGTCAGGGGCTTCAGGCAGCGACCCTTTCCCCAGCGCGAATGTATCGGGACAGGTGGTACGCTGCAAGCCTCATGTCTTCTTCGGACACCGTTTTTGGTTCGTGGCCAACGTACCCTGGGAGCATTTTGGGGTTGAGCACCCACACGGAGCTTCCCTTTGACCCCAGATCCGCTTCGACGAACCATCCGGGGAAGACGACGGCGGGGCGAACAGGGTAGTCCTTTCCGGTACTTTCCTTGAGCATGGATCGAAGCCAGTGCGCCTCCGCCTTGGCCTGAACAATCGAATGCTGGTCCGGTGAACGGTGATCGACCGTAATGCACTTCCCGTCATATGTGACTGTTTCGGGCCCGATTTTCGACCGGGTCTTGGTTTCTATAGTGACAACCCCATGGCGGGAGACGATAACATGATCAATATTGAATCCCGATCCAACGATGTCATGAAAGACGACCGACCCCTCCTTCTTTAGCTCGTCCAGGTACTCTGCGACGATCCTCTCGCCTTCACGGCCCAATTCAAGTTGAGCGATTCGTTTGTCGAGTCTGCGGATTTGAAAAATACAATACCCTATTACCACAAGGCCGAAAACCGAAAGGAGGTAAGGCTCTGGTCGGATCTTTGTGATCCAGCATCCCCATTCGTACGCTATTACGCAGACCATTGTGCATATTAGCGTCACGTAATAGCCGAGGTCTCCAGTTCGCAACTTCGCTATTTCCTCATCCAGTGACTGACCCGGAGACCTGAGAGGAGGCTCTTTGATTGGTGAATGTGCCTTGGTCATTTTGTTGATCTCGCTTCCGAGTCGCGGTCGCAGGCTTGTTGAGGGGGAGACAAGCTTCACGGTTAGATTTGCCTCTTGAACACTCTGCCGCGGCTCCTTGCTTGTCTGCTACTCCAATCCAAGGAGGCATGCGACCCCTTCAACCGCATCTCGCTATTGCACAGGCGGCGTCTGCCGCTCAAACACAAAGCGGATAGGTGATCGTCCCCTGGTCACTCCTTGAGAGTCCTCGAATCCGGACGACTAAGGTTAGCTTAACGAAATTGCGAAGGGACGTCACGGATATGCAGGCGATGCAAGGAAATGGCAAGCATTGCCGGGGCTTCTGGACATGAACTCGGTCAGCCACACAAAGGATTGAGATGGGGATGATTGAGATTAGACAGTTCTCCGAGGGGCAGGGGTTCGACCACCTGTGGCAGCACCTGTGGTGGCCAAAAACCTCATCCCAACATGTATGGAGTCATTCGTGGCGCGACCAGCACGGGCCCAGTGGACTATCGTTGGAGAGGGGGGCCCGCGAGGGGAATCTTGGACTGGTTGGTTGACTGTCCATGTGAGGTGAATCAGGCTAAATAAGACGATCGGGTGTGGGGGTTTGGGCGAAACTGCGTGCTCGCGACTGCTGCGCATCAACAAAGAACGGAAGCTCAAGTGGCCTGGGTTCCTGTACTCAGTAGGGAGGCAAGGAGTCGCCTGCGCCCGTGCCGCAGGCCAGTCTGCATTGTCGTACGCTAGGGCAACCAGCGACCTCCGGGCTACTGGCCCGACGATCCGAGGTCGACATAGAATCTGACCCCCTATGATTAGGAGAGGGACCAACGATCGGGCGGTTACGAGCCCTACGAGCCGCCAAACTACGTACACACAATGAACCTGGGGAATTTCGCTGGTGTTTGACTGTCCACAATCCCGTTGAGTGAATCAAAACCGAGGCTCAAATGCCTCGGTTTTGCATTGAGGTAGCGGGGGCTGGATTCGCCCGTCCTGTTGGACTGGGCCAGGGAACCAGCGACCTCCGGGTTATGAGTCAGTCTCGATGACCTGGCACCTTGCAGCGAACCGGTTGCCAGATCAACCCCACTCTCGTACTCGAGTTCAGCCGCGCCTGCTGGATTGCATGGACTGATCATGGCAGAGTATAAGAAGGAGGTTGCTCCTTGTCAAGAGAAATTGAATCGAGTAATTGAATTGGTTGCTATTGAATAGCCTCGTTGCCCATCCTGATAAGCGAAGTGGTAAACGCCGAAGAACCTGGTTGACTTCGTGAATTACTTCGACCCGTGGACGCACAAACGAGAGATCGCCCGTTGGGTCGAATACCCTGGACTGCGTCCTGGGGAGGCTACAACCACGACCGCTACCATGAGTTACAGGGCCGTCTGATCCTGGTGAATGTCTAGCCATTCTCTTTTCGGCGAGCATCTACCTCCGCGCCCGTGAGGCCTATACCGGGATTAACGTGAAGCGCCGCGAGCGCGTCGGTTCTCGACACGCTCGCGATTTCGGGCGCCTTCCCCACTGCCGGCTTTGAGGCTAGATCACTTTTTCCGATTTCTTAGTGACTGTTTAAATAACGATGTTCGTTTCCGGAACAGCCGGTCTCATAAAGGGGTACCCGTTTTAGCGATGTCCACTTGCCAATTACGAATTTCCGGACGGTTGGCTTCGCCTCCATGGGCGCTGGACGGGATAACGGCGATGCCAAATACCGACCTGAACAACAATGCCAACAACAACCAGTCCCAAGAAGACCAGCCAATAGTATGCCGGGACATAGGTGCGCAAGAAGGTCATGATGATTTCAGTTCCCAGCAGCACGGACAGGACGATGATGGCCCAATCGAAAAGTGCAGCCACCAGTATCAGCCCGATGATGCCGCCAATGATGTAGATCAACCAATTCCCAGAAGCAGTGGTCATTCCCAGAGAAACTGCCAATGAAGTCGCCAGATACCCGCCGGCTAGGAAGCCGGCGATCAGGACGGCCAACCACTCCAACACAATCGCCAGGAAGGCACCGATGATGCCTGCGCCAATGGCGATCAATACGATGACCAATTCCGACTGGCCGCGCATAAATATCGTAGCGAATGTGAACCCGGCAATAAAACCGACCACGGCCACAAAAATCCAGAAGGCACGCCTGCCAAAGAGCAGCAACAGGATACCTAAAGCTAGCGTCAAGATAGTGGAAATTGTCATTTCAAACTCCTTTTGTAACTTCTCAGCCGTATGAGTCAAGAGTCTAGTAAAAACAGGATGAAGGATTCTTGTCAAAGTTTCCCGATGGACGGACAATGTTGCACATGGAGCCGATCAAGGTCCATCGGGAAGAAGAGATCCGAGCGGTCTACCGCTGATGGTCAGAATATAACATCTCGTTAGCAAAGTCAACTCCTGCTCAAGGAATGCTCAAGGAATTGAATCGAGCTCACCGAAATTGATTGAATCAGCGAAGGCTGCGAATTGATCCCTAGATAGACGGTGAGAATCCATGATAAGACTATTGTGCACACCCAATTCAGCCCCATGTTCGGGCGGATGGGGTTTTCGGCCAGGACAGCCCCATTGAGTGGGCGAATCAATACCTCATATGAAGAGAGGACAAATTAGCGATTTGGCAGTGTGTTTCCAAGCTGTGTCACCGGACATAGGGAGCAGTCTAGTATGCTCCAGAATTCTTGGAACATCAGCGAAACAGTGGAAACGCTCAACCCTTCTTGACAAATGTGCCCTTCTCCAATTCTTCGAAGGCCGTGCGCAACTCTGCCTCCGTGTTCATGACGATGGGCCCGTACCAGGCAACCTTCTCACGGATGGGATGGCCAGAGATGAGCAGAAGGCGCACGGAGTTGTCTTCGGTGTTGATCAAGATTTGCTCGCCGTCATCAAAGACAACCAGGGTGCGGTCGCCCATCTCGAGGTCGTGCTGCGTGTCAAAGTAGTTGCTGCCTTCGCGTTCATAGGCAAAGGGATCCTTCTCATCACAGAAGGTAGCTTTGCCATCAATGATGTAGGCGAATACTGTGTGCCCAGACGAGGTAGGGAAAGCGAAGCGTGTCTTGGCCGGGACGGTAATATCCAGGTATTGTGGGTCAGTGACGATATCTTCCACCGGTCCATGCACACCGGCTACCTCGCCGCAAATGACGCGCACAATTACGTTGTGTTGCAGTGTAACGACGGGGATCTGTGCACTTTTCACTTCCTGATAGCGCGGATCCATCATTTTATTCGCTTGGGGCAGGTTGGCCCATAGTTGGAAACCATACATACGCCCGTCGGGGTCGCCCTCCGGCATCTCCTGATGGATAATACCGCTCCCAGCGGTCATCCACTGCACGTCGCCGGCGGTGATTGCCCCGTGGTTGCCCATGCTGTCTCCGTGCTGGACCAGCCCGCGCAGCACGTAGGTGATTGTCTCCATGCCACGATGGGGGTGCCAGGGAAAACCTGGGAGGTAGTTTTTGGGAGAATCGTTTCGGAAATCGTCCAGCAACAAGAACGGGTCGAAGGTGCGGGTATCGCCAAAGCCAAACGCACGGTGCAAATGGACTCCTGCGCCTTCAAGGGTGGGTTTACTTTTATACATTTTGTGGATTTTGCGATTCTTAATCATTTGATTCTCCTGTGATAAGCTCATCATAGTCCTGGTTTGAAAAGAAGAAGATTATCATCGCCATAGACCTGTGCTGGCCGAAAACCCGATCCGAGGTCGTTTTGAACACTTGGCTCACCCTTCGCGGCGGTAGTCGTGGTGCAATTCGTTGAGTACGGGAATCGTGATGAGCCGTCCTCCTCTGGGCGAAGCTTGCTGGGGTAGGATCCCACATGGAATCCTCTGCCCAATCCCCTGGTGCGGCCGTGCTCGGTTGAAGTATTCGACGTATTCCTTGATCACCCGATGAAGTTGCCTTTCCCCGACAAACAGGATGTGATCGAGGCATTCTGGCCTCACGCTCTCGAGGAATCGTTCGCAGACCGCGTTGGCCTTAGGAGCGCGGTAGGGCGTCTTCAGCCTGCCCTAAGGCCGCCAGGCCAGGGGACTTCGATGGAGCTTGCATTGGCGACTCGTGCGAAATGGTCGCCATATTTGCTGTCCCGGTCGCGAATCAGATATCGTGGCGCTTCGCCATAAGGGGTGGCTTCCCGCAGCTGTTGGGCGACCCAAGAATCGGTCGGATGGGCAGTGACAGCAAAGTGAACGACACGTCGCGAGCCAAGTTCGATGATGAAGAAGGCGTAAATCTGCCGAAAGAACAAGTCGATTACCGGGAGAAAGTCACAGGCCCAGACAATCTGGGCGTGATTCTTGAGGAAGGTTGACCAATTCTGGCCCTGGGCGGGGCGGGGGCGCGCTTGGCGGACGTACTTCTGGATTGTGGCCTTGGCAACCCGGATGCCGAGTTTCATGAGTTCGCCGCGGATGCGTTCCCTTCCCCAGAGACTGTTCTCCCTGGCCATCTGCTGGATCAAGGCGATGGTTTCGCTTGCTACCCTTGGGCGCCCGCCCCGGAAGTGAGATTTGAGCTTCCAGAACAGGCGGAAGCCTTGGCGATGCCAGCGCAGGAGAGTGTCAGGTTTGAGGATGAGGAGGGTTGCCTTCCAACTCCGGACACGACTTGCAAGGAGGACGAGCCAGAGGCGATCGGCTTGGGTGAAGCGTGGTTTATTGATCTGGCGATGGAGGATGATGAGCTGCTGCCGGAGGAGGGCATTCTCAGCGATGAGTTCGGATCTCGGGCGCATGACATCAGGCGCAATGGTGAGAACCAGGGAATGGCGGCAGGGCAGGGTAAGGTGGAGGAAATCCTGTTCCAAGGCATTGAATACGGACTGAACGAGACGAATTAATGGCTTGGCTAAGGAGGACATGCGGATCGATCCCTTGGTAGTCTGTCAGAATCTATCAAGGGAGTCTATTACAGGTCCATTCTCAGCCAATTGCCGGAGGGATGAGGTTTTTGGCCAGGACAGCGAGTGGTTTCTCCGCCAGACGGGAGGTGAGTTTAAAAGGATTGGATGCAGTTCTGTTTCTTTCGCTTTGAATTAAACGGCTTTCCCCGGATCACATCCGGGGAAAGCCTCTCACAGAGTATTAGCCGATCGAACTGGTGCCCCCAAGGGGATACTTTATATAGGTATAATCTCAAAGTTGAGAGGGGGCCGATAACCTGAACTGCCTAGCGGTGAACAATGCTCGTGATCGGACGCGTGCTCTCGGTAATCGACAGCGACGTATCGACCGCTTATGGGATTGTGAAACAGATTCAGCTCATGCCGCTGAACCAGAGTGCTGAAATAATAATATGAATAAGACATCCACTTACCTGGCTATACTCGTCGGCGGGGTATGCAGCTATTTCCTCATCAATTCTTTCGTCTTTGGGCATTTCTTTACCAGTTCTAGAAAGATAGCTACTGACGTTTTGCAAGGCTTCCTGATTGGCTTCGGACTGGCGTTTGTCACGGCCCAAATTTACGCCAGGATCAAGGCTAAGAAGGTCAACGGCTGGATCACCATGTTCGGATTAGGCGAGCCCGGCAACGGCATGTTCCTGCGAGCCGCGCACGCCCAGTTATTTCCCGGCCCGGTGAACATACCGCAAGAGGCGATGTATTGGTGGACGAACGCAAATGACGCCGGCCATGCGCTCTCCGGAGTGCACGACTACGTCATGCACTTTCCGGCAGGTGGGCTTCCGCCCAACCAAGCCTTCTGGTCGCTGACGATGGGCGATGCGAAAAATCACTTTGTGGCGAATCCGCTCAACCGGTACAGCGTCAGCGACAGATCGCGCCTCGTGCAAAACCCCGACGGTTCGGTCGATATTTTCATTCAAAAAGCCGCCCCCGCAGGCCATGAATCCAACTGGCTGCCCGCGCCTTCGGGCAAATTCATACTCTGGCTGCGCGTGTACATGCCCGGCGAGGCCATTCTCCATGGCGCTTATACAGTCCCGCCGGTTGCCGAAGTGAGATGATATATATGAACTACGAGCATTTGCTTATATTCGGTTCGGTTATGGTCGTGGCATGGTTCCTTTTCACCTACTTTTGGCCGCGCTTGTTGTTGTCCGTGTTCAAGAGGGGGATCCTCGTTAATGGGTTCGGCGACGGCCCCATCCCGGTCAATACGCTCTATACGGAGCCCCCAGCGTTTTTTGCGGATCCTATCCACCCGCCCGACTCGGCCTCAAAATTGGCGACTACTGGTGTGAACCGTGACACGCTCATGACGGCTGGCTGGCTCGATCTCTCAAAAGGACCGCTAGTCTTGCATGTGCCCGACATGGCCGGTCGCTATTACAGCGTGCAGTTCACCGATCCGTCGAAGAACACGAATTTTGCCTACGTCGGCAAACGCGCCACGGGCACGCAGGCAGGCGACTATCTCATTACGAGGCCCGGTTGGAAAGGACAGGTGCCCAGCGGCATGACGCAGATCTCCTCGCCGAACAATTCGGTGCTCGTCTTCGGCCGCGTGCTCGTGGAAAATGACAGCGACTTGTCGACTGCCTATGCTCTTTCGAAGCAGATACAACTGACACCCCTGAGCGGCTGGCAACCCAGCCAGCCTGTGGCTTGAAAGGGTATAGCATATAAATACTGGCCTGCGTTTTGTAATGCAAGCTATCGGATGGCATATAAGATAGCGTTCAACCGAAAAGCGGGAACAACCAATTAAGAAGGTGAATTATGCTAAAGCCAGTTCTCTCGTAGGGTTCATCACGTTCCAATCAATAACAGATAATGCTCACTGTTGGGCAACCAGATCGCAAAATCCGCCATGTAAGGCGGATTTTTTCATCCTTGAAATCTCAGGTTTCCACTTCGAAATTACCTGCTTCTGAAAATTTTATTGGAAAAAATGTAATGTATGGAACATATGGATTATATGTTCCAATGCCCCCAAGTGGATTCGAACCGCTGTTCTTGGCTTGAGAGGATCACATGCCGAATCATAAATTAACCAAATGCCTTTAGGGGACTGTTTCAGAAAATTGCGGCGTAACAGCTTGCCAGCGTTTCAGATGAATCCACGCAATCTGTACAATTCAAAAATCAATTGAATCACAATGCCGAATGCTACCGTGACTAGGGCGGGGATGCGTTCCCTCCCTCGTTTGCGCACGACCAGCGCCAGGGCCCACAGGCCTGCGCAGACCATTCCCAAGAGTCCTGCCAGGGGCCACAATCCCCATAAGCCAACCAGGACCCTGGCATCTGCGCCGCCCAGCCAGTTGAAGTACCAAACGCTCAAGACGAAGAAGCTGATAGTTAGCGGGAGAAAATCCAGGCGCACGGCGCGGAATATGGCTGACCCGAAACCCATCACCAACAAAGGCCAGGTCAGCCAATCTGCCATTCACGTTTGCTCCAGTCCTGCAGGCCTGTGGTAGCCGAAAACTCCATCCCAGCCTGTCGGTAGTGGAAGAATCGGCAAAAGCCCGACGGGCACGAGCCCTGTCGAAAATGAGCATAGCAGGGGCGCTCCCAAGGAAGTAGGACCCGGGATCGGGAGGATGCGACTGCAACATGCCATAATCGAGGCCCTCCGAGCCTCGTTTCTTCACCCGTAACCGGAGTTGATTCAAACTACGAGCCTCCGGCCTATCGGCCCGACGATCCGAGGTCGACATGGAATCTGACCCCCTCTGATTAGGACAGGGACCAACGATCGGGCGGTTACGAGCCCTACGAGCTGCCTAGAGATTGCGATCGCAGATCTCGCTTAGATTCCGCTGGATCTGCGACTCGACACCGTGGGGTTAAAGACAGAACCGAGGCTGAAACGCCTCGGTTTTGGCGTGAGGTAGCGGGGGCTGGACTCGAACCAGCGACCTCCGGGTTATGAGTCAGTCTCGAGGATCTGGCACCTTACAGCGAACCGATCGCCAGATCAACCCTACTTTCGTACCCGAGTTCGGCCGCGCCTGCTGGATTCCATGGCTCGATCTTGAGAGGAGTGTACGCAACTGACTACCACTTGTCAAGAGGAATTGAACAGAGGAATTGAATTGGGCCAGATCCCGCTGTGCTATAAGCGGATGTATGCTGCTCTAACCTGGTCGGGGTGGTCGAACTTCAATTGAGATCCTTGCATTGGCCCTTGGAGTCTGTCGCGTCCCCGAATTGATGATTGCCTAGCTCGACAAGCGGAGTTGGTGATGCTGTCCAACCATGCGCCATAGGGTCTTCGGGGCCCGAGGCAACGCAAGCAGAGAGGCCCTCATGGGGAGTTGGCCAGAACGGAAACGCGATTCGCATTCGTAACTGAACCAAGATCAAGGCTTCTCTAGGGCGAGTTGGGTTACCCGACTCTTATTCTCGGACAAGGAAACCTCATAGCCGATGGCTTTGTATCCCGCCCGCCTCCTTGCGTACATCTTCGCAAGCAGTGGGACCTCAAAATCCACGTAATCGTAGATGATCACATCCTTCTTGGTCGCGTTCAGCCGATGAAGCCGCCCGGCGTACTGCGTGAGCGTTCCTCGCCAGGAAATCGGTAGAGCCATGAAGAGCGTGTCCAGGCGCTCGTCGTCAAATCCCTCGCCCAGGTAACGCCCTGTGGCGACAATGAGGCGCGGCTGGTCAGCTGGCACGCTGGCAATTTGCTCCGCCAATTGACTGCGTTGCTTCTTGCTCATCCCGCCTGCCATCACGAAGACATTGCTGACATGCTGAGAAAGGAGGCCTGCGAGTGTGTCTAGATGTTCCCGCCGCTCGGTCAACAGAACTGGACAACGTTTCGCCTGCAGAGCCGCAATCACGTCCGTGACGATCATGCGATTACGTTCCTCGTCCTGGGCGAGCATGGCATACACAACTTGAATCGGCTGCGAGGTCATGTTGTGCAAATAGGATGGCAAGTGAAAGGAGGTGGGGCGAATGATGGCCTTGTGATCGAACGGCCGCTCCTGGGCTTGTTTGCGATCACCCACTCGATAGCGGACAGGCCCACACTGCATGAGAATGATGGGATGGTGCCCGTCCTTCCGCACAACCGTAGCTGATAATCCGGTTAGATACCTGGCCTTGCTCTGCCGCACAACCTGCTCGAAGGTGACAGCGGGGATGTGGTGGCATTCATCAACGATCACGTAACCGTACTTGCCGACGATGTCGTCGACAATGCCTTTGCGGCAAAGGCTTTGAACCATGGCCACGTCGATCTTTTCTGTCGGTGTGCGTTTGCCGCCCCCGATTTGACCAATCTCTTTCGAGGTCAGGCCAAGAAACCGGCTCAATGCTTCAACCCATTGGTGGAGCAACTGCCGGCGGTGGACAACGATCAACGTATTCACTTTTCGTTGAGCAACTAAGTACGTTGCCACAACCGTCTTGCCGAAGGCCGTCGAAGCGGACAAAACCCCAGTGTCGTGTTGTAATAATGCCTCGGCCGCATCCTGTTGGTCCCTGCGCAAGACTCCGTGAAACTGCAGGTCAACCGGGGTTCCCGGGTATCGCTCATCGATGAGCTTCACCTCGACCTTGAGAGATTGGAAGAGATTGAGCACTTCGTCGAGACAGCCGCGTGGTAGCCCCAAGTGGTTTGGGAGATCCTCACAGCACGCTATGATCCGTGGCTTGCCAAGCATGGAAAGGTGCAGAGCCTGTGCTTTGTAGAATTCTGGGTTTTGAAAGGCGGCCAGGCTGATCAAGCGGTTCCGCATGGAAGGCGTCAAGTCTGCTTTGGGAAAATAGACTTGGTTGCTAAGCACCAAGTCAATGTGCTGAGGTAGCGGGCCGACGATCGGCGAATCCCTACGTCGCCGCGAGGGCAGCGCCGCCCACGGCTGATCATCATTGCCGTCGGTTATTGGAATGTGAACTCCCCCGAGGTCGCCTTGCTTATCCGCCTCCCCGGCGATCGCTTCGACCTCTTGACGGCTCATTCGGCGGACGGATGAAAGGAAGGCCCATTGATCTTGATATGGGACAAAGTTCTCGTCCAAGAAAAGACTGTTGCCATTAGCCCGCGGCTTCTGTTGAAGAGGTAGGGCAATCAAATTGCCGAAGCCACCTGTCGGGAGTGTGTCCTGGCTGGGGAAAAAGCGGTCGTATGAGTCCAAGCCGATCTCAGGTCGTCCCTCCAGAGTCTGCGTCAGGAGAAAGGCTCCCATCTTGCGAGCCACGACCGCGGGGACCGGTTCGGCAAAGAAGATCCAGATATGGCCACCGTTGCCTGAGCGCGACCTTTCCAAGGTCGCCGGCACTTGGAAATGCTTGCAAGTCTCCAAGAAGGCCCGAGTGTCGTCTGCCCACGCTGCCTTGTCGAAGTCAGCTGCCAGGAACCAACAAGTCTCGTCCGACAGCATTGGAAAAACACCAATGCCGAACTCGCGTCTTGACTTGTCGTGGGGATCGATTCCCTGGAGATGGTTTCTGACAACCTCATCCGTGAGAGCTAGAAACTCCCGATCCTCCAGCTTTGCGGCCCGAGGGTTGCGACATGCAGGTGCATATCCAGGCTTGCCTGTCCTCAGATTCTCAAACCGCTTTGCGTAGATGTCATCGCGACCCCGAAACAGACTGCGGAAAAGGGCGATTCTTGTTTCATGGGGGGACTGATTCGTGATCGGCGGCTCAGCGGGTAGCAGCGCCGTTGGCCGTCGGTAGATCAATGAGACCTTTTCCTCTTGCAGCTGGGCGACTTGCCTAAGCAACTCAGCCTGGCGGCCATTGAGCGTTGCTAGGTTTTGTTCCGCTTCTGCCAACAGGCGGTTGATCTCATCAATGCTTCTCATCACCGCACACTTTGGTTTTGCCTGTCACGAACGCACTTGAATATGGATTCTCGCCAATTGCTGAGAATACCGGCAGGAATTCTCGGGTGGATCTGGTGACCTGCCAGTACAGAAAAATGAAACAAGTAGCCAAACACCGTGGAAAACTCGGGCTTGACAGGAAGTAGATACAGTTGTACAGTAAGGCTGTACAATAAAGGAGGGCTCGCAATGACAGTCGAATATAGCTACTCGCATGCCCGCCAGAATCTCGCAGCGCTTCTGCGCAATGTGATCGAGGACCGCGAGGTCGTGATCATACGCCGTCGCAGCGGAGACCCTGCTGCCCTGATTGCCGCGGACGAGCTTATCAGCCTCACCGAGACTGCTCATCTCCTCCGGTCACCTGCCAATGCAACCCGCCTTCTTGAGGCCCTGGCCAGGGCACTGAAGGGTGGGGGCAAGACCATGACCGTCGAAGAACTTGGGAGCGAGGTCGGCCTTGGCAAGTAAGGCCCGCAAAGCCGTCTTTCAACCGGAGTTCATCGAAGATCTGAAGTATTGGGTGGCCAACAATCGAAAGACGGCCCTCCGGGTCATCAGTCTCGTGGAGGCCATCCTTCGTGATCCCTTCACCGGAATCGGGAAGCCGGAACCCCTGAAGTATCTGGCACCGGGTACCTGGTCTCGGCACATAACGCAGGAGCACCGTATCGTGTGTCTTGTTCGCGATGAGCGGGTCGACTTCCTGCAGGCTCGATACCACTACTAGCGTCTAACCTCTCCTTGTGTCCCTCGTCGCGCCGTAACGTAGGTTGAAGCCACCCATGGGTGTGCGTTGTGGGCGGCACACCCCCATCCAAGAAGCAAAGACCGCACTCGCAAGAGTACGGTCTCGCGGCCTGCCCTCGAGAGGACAGGCGCGATAATCGCATTCTAGCACTATTGGTGCTCCGGCACTGCCAGCCATGACTCAGGGGAGGCTCTTGCAACTTGTTGGGGAATTGCACAGCAGACGCGGCCGGTCCAGCTCTTGGCCCCCCCGGGTCTGCGCCGACAACGGGCTGACAGGCCGCCAGGGGAACCACCGATCGTCTGGCTGCTGGCCCGAAGGACTGCAATTGCGGCAAAGCAAGAGCCGCAGACCAGTGGATCTGCGGCTCTTGCTCCCTCGGATTCCCGGGAACCTAAATCCGTCGGGTTATGAGTCAGTCTCGATGATCTGGCACCTTACAGCGAACCGGTTGCCAGATCAACCCCACTCTCGTACTCGAGTCCAGCCGCGCCTGCTGGATTGCATGGACTGATCACGGCA
>Ga0187865_1002083_pt1 | contig 20236 bp, 16 predicted proteins | sample June2016WEW_11_1_2_FD_132989 | JGI IMG/M metagenome (GOLD analysis project Ga0187865, IMG submission 132989) | Peatland microbial communities from SPRUCE experiment site at the Marcell Experimental Forest, Minnesota, USA - June2016WEW_11_100 | ecosystem: Environmental > Terrestrial > Soil >...
GGGCTGGCAAAGGGCAAGATAACGGTCGAGGACATTGTCTATTATCAACAGCAAAACTGACTGCAATTATTCACTATGTCTACTGGGGAAGATATCTTCCCCAGAAAAAAAACTGCCGAGTGAATATCAGTAGTCCTTTTCCACGTTTCTTCAACACGTTAAGCGATCGGCTCGCTGTTGCCGGCCCTGCCTTTTTTGTTTTTTATTCATATAGGGTTATTTCTTAAATCTTCTTCTTATACCAACCCTTACAGCAAAGCAAATACCAGGGAGAGGCAAACGGGCGGCGGGCTAAGACGGAGCGGTTGGCTGCGGAGTTGCTGGCATCTCACTTGCTCCCAAAACCTCCCTTATCTTACGAGAAAAATCCCCAATGTCGAAAGGTTTCTGGATGAAAGCCCGACAACCCCGCTCCATCATCCTGGTGACCTCTTCATTGATGCCATACCCACTCGAAAGAATAATCCTCACCTCCGCATCGATACCTTTGAGAATGTCGAAAACTTTTCCCCCTTCTATGCCGGGCATAATCATATCAAGGATAACCAAATCGATACCATCTTTCTGGGCACTGAAAACCTCTATGGCCTCCGCCCCACTTTGGGCCACGATAACTTTGTATCCCAACCTTTCCAGAACCATTCTATTCACATTGAGAATCACCTCCTCGTCATCTACCAGAAGGATGGTCTCTTTCCCCTTCATGAGTTCCTTGGCGAACTTCTTCTCGTTTTCTATTATCTTTTCCGAAGCCGGCAGATAAATGGTGAAGGTCGCCCCGTGCCCCTTTTCACTATAAACATTGATGATCCCTCCATGGCCTTTTATGATTCCGTAGGCGGTTGCGAGGCCAAGCCCGGTCCCCCGCCCCATCTCCTTGGTGGTGAAGAAGGGCTCAAAGATCCTTTTTCGAGTCTTCTCATCCATCCCCACACCCGTGTCGGTGACCGAAACTTTTACATAATTTCCCGGCTTGACATAGAAAGGCTTTCTATATTCCTCATTGAGGATGACATTCTTTGTCTCCAGGAAAAGGGAACCCCCACTCGACATGGCCTGCCAGGCATTGACATAGAGGTTTAACAAGACCTGTTCAATCTGGCCCCGGTCGACCTCCACCGGCCAGAGGTCCGGCTGAAAGGTACTGTGAATGCTGATCTCTTTTTTGGTGCGGCCGAACATTGTGGAGGTCTTCTTGAACATGGCGTTCAGGTCCGTGGACTTGACTTCAAATTTCCCCCTTCGGGCAAAGCTCAGTAATTGCCAGGTGAGATCCGCTCCGCTCTTTACCAGTTCTTCGATGCTTTTTAGCATCTTATAATAGGGTTCACTGGGGTTCAGGTCCAGAAGTAGGAGAGAGGTATGCCCCTGAATACCCATGAGGAGGTTGTTGAAGTCATGGGCAACTCCCCCGGCCAGGGTGCCCACAGCCTCCATCTTCTGGGCTTGAAGATACTGGGCTTCCAGTTTCTTTTTGGCAGTGACGTCCCTTACAAAGTTCAGCGTCGCCGGTCTCCCTTCCCAAAGAATGCGGACAGCGTTGATTTCCGCCCACACTTCCTCTCCTGATTTATTCATTACCCTGAAGGAATAAGTGCTGGGTAATTTCTGTCCTTCCAACCTCTTCTTGTGGTTTTCGACGACCATTTCTCGTTCCTCAGGATGAATATGATTTACAAAGGGGATCCTGACTAATTCAGCCGCAGAATATCCGAGCAACTCTTCAGTCTTGCAGTTGGGAAATTTAATGACCCCATCCTGAGCGACGAAAATCGCATCGTTGGAATTTTGGATTAAAGGCCGATATTTTTCTTCCGACGCTTGTAAAGCTTCCTCCGCTCGCTTGCGCTCCGTGACATCACGAAAGCTCCAAACCCTGCCAACAATTTCTTCCCCGATCCTTTGCGGTTTCGAGTAGCGTTCAAAGACTCTCCCATCCCGGAATTCCAAAACATCAAAACTTTCAACCCCGGGTTGGGCATACAAGGCCTTCACTTTACTCAGAAAAATTTCCGGATCCTGAAGCTGATCCAGAACATATTTCAGCAATTGATCGTCATCTCTTGATGCTAGAAGGGAATCCGGGATTCGCCAAATGGACAGAAATTTCTGATTAAAAGATGTAACTTCTCCTCTCCGGTCCACCACCAGAATTCCATCCGCGGTGGAATCGAGAGTCGCCTGAAGAAGGGAAAGGGATTTTCCGAGGGCTTCCTCCGCCAGCTTGCGCTCAGCAAAGAGTTGGGCATTGGCAATGGCACCAGCAATCTGATGGGCAATACTTTCAGCAAGCTTCAAGTCCTTTTCCGAGTATATTTGGTATTTTTTAGACCGGAAATGGAGACCCCCTATGGGCTGATCCCCCGAAATCAAAGGAACGGATAGGAATGACCGGAAACCGGCCTTTAATTCCGGCAAGAGCCCCGGATAGGCTGCGGCCACCTCATTTCCATCTTGGCTATCGACTACTAAACCTTTTCGGTTTTGAATCATCGCTTCGGTCAATGTTCCCGCCCGGGGGAAGACTTCTCCGGAATTCCTTTCGGGAGCGGATTCCCCTTCCACATAGCGGTTAATAAAGGTGGTGCGATCTTTTTTGATCAGATTAATCGCAATCCGATCATAAGGGATAAGGCTTTTGACCTTTGCAGAAAATAGTGCATATACCTCATCAAGGTTCAGGGTGGAGCTAATGATCCGGCCGATCTCCGACATGATGGCATTCTCTCCGGCCAATCGCTGAGCTTCCTCTTCCCTTTTCCTCAGCGCCTCCTCCATCTGCTTGCGCTCGGTGATGTCCTGGATGATACAACGGATCCCCGTAATCCTTCCCCGCTCATCCTTCGTGAGCCGATCTTCAATGAGAACTGGAAAAGTGGTGCCATCTTTTCGACGATAGGTCCGCTCAAGAGAGCGGCCCGGAGGCCGGAGCCCTGCCAATTTTTCCAAAATTTGTTGACGGGCAAAATCTTCTTCGGCATTAAATTTCCAGATGTATTGTCCGATCATTTCTTCCCGGCGATAGCCCAACATCTCCAAATCTGTCCGATTGACATTGGTGATGAGACCTTCTGTATCGTACTCATGATATCCCACAGGAGCACTGTCGTATAAATCTCTGAACCTTTCTTCATTCTCTCTAAGTGCTTCTTCCGTCCGCTTCCGCTCGGTGATATCACGGACATATTCGATGACCCCCTTCATCTTTCCATTTTCCGTGTCGAAAAGAGGAAAGCTATAGAGGTCCAGCCATCCAACAATTTCTCCTCCTGGCCCCCTCTTGGCGACAACTTCATAGGCCGGTTTTCCTGTCTTAAGGGTTTGGATTGTAGGACAGGCTTTGCAGGGTTCACTATTAGAATGGTAGGCTTCATAGCATTTCTTTCCGATGAGCGGTCTGGCATGTGAATACCAGCTCTCCATCGCCGGATTGACCCGGATAATATTGAGGTCATTATCCAATATGCTTATCCCATCTTGTATGCTGGCAAAGATATTAGCTAACAATCGTTCCCCTTCCGGCAATGATATTTCTCCTCGTCTCAGCTCGGGGTCTGACTTTTCCAACTCCCCAGATCTTTGAGGGAATTCTCGCAATCCATGGATGAGCTGTTCTTTTATCTCATTTCTATATTCCATAAACCGTCTCTCCCGATGCCTCCGCCATTAAAATTAATTTAGGGGAACCATTCTTAAAAATTCTTATCTTATTAAATCTTATCGCCTTTTTAAAATCATATCTTAATTTGAAAAATCGCCGGAAAGGGGAAAGGCCATAATTTCCAATGAATTATGGAAGTAATTTTTTATTTCAATCTTCTCTTTGGGTTATTCCTTGAAGAAAACAGTAAGGAAACACCGCAACATATTGGGGGCAACACCGGCCTATGAAAACCTTCGATTTCATCCCAAGATATGCACCTTCCATAAACTTTCGAAGAAAGGGGTATATCAAAACCTTAGACAACGATTTTCGATAGAAATCTACACCCTCTGACAAAATTTGTCGCCCGATGATTTCAGGAAAAACATAGGCCGAAATCGGCTAAAACCAATTATCATTTGGCGGATAAATTTCAACTGCAATTTGTGAGGCGGGAATAAAGGTAAGGGGAGTGGAGACTTCAGGCGCCGGCATCCAATTTATGTTCCCGAATCCATTCATCGAGGGGCTTCATCGAAGGGAGGTCGGGATCGAAGGCGACCCCGTAGCCGGGAACCTTCAACGACTCCACGTGGAGCTGGCCGTTGGCGATCCTGATGAATGCCTCTCGTTCATCTCCCACATAGAGATCTCCATGAAGGCGCGTTGCGGCCTCCCGTTCGCGAGGCGAGCAGTGATCGAGGCCGCGTACATAATGATATCCATTGCGTTCGAGGTGGGTAAGTCCGAGAGCCCGCACCGTGGTCAAATCCTGCTGAAGGGGAACGACCGGGACATTGGTGAGGTCTTCCCCACTCATGAATAGCCGCACCTCTTCAGGAAGCCCACGGTTCATTCGTTCGATCAAGGTCCGGTTCAGGAATGATTTTATGATCCCTTTGCAATTCTTGGAAGAGACCCCCCGATATCCCAGCTTGATGGCCCTTTTAAATGCGCCCAGATTATCATCACTCTCATCGATAAGGATCGGGCAAATACGGGATACCCCAGCAAGCCCTTTGGTGACAGAGGGGTCGAGGGCTACAGCCCGGTCGAGGGGTTGCTCGATGAAAAGGAGGGAATCAAGGAAACGCCGAAGTTGCGGAGCCCTTCTGATGGCCTCCATCAACTGCCCAAAAGGGTCGATGGATTTGTACTGTTCGTTTCCATCGAGAGTAACCACGTAGAGTTCAGGAATCAGCCGGTCCAGAGTTTCGGCGATGTGATTCAACCGCTCCAGGTCTGCATCTACGTTGCCGCGCACCTTCACCTTGAAGAACCTGAGCCCGTATCGGGAGATGTTTTCCTCCAGGGTTGTGGGGAGGCCGTCGTCCGGATTTCCATCCTCCGGAAGTTCAGGGGAAGTGATCGTGTCGAGGAGGCCAACCGTATGGCGGACCATCAGGGTTGAGGGGGGTGGCTGATTCGCCCAGGCCTGAAGGTCGCCATCTTCGACCTCCCGGTGAATCTCTTCGGGCCGTAACTCCAGAACGTCTCCCCGTAGCATGCTCACCAGGTCGAGTCCGGCCAGCCGACCGGCAGCATCGGTTAGGGCACGCTCAAAGAGCGACGACCCAAAGGATGCTACGAGCGGGTTTAACGTAAGAGCCGCCCCCTGGCGGAGGCACTCCGGATAGGCATCCATCCAGATGGGCCAGAAAGGGTGGGGCCTCCGGGCGGCATGAAGGTAGGCCTTTTGAGCGATATGTACGGAAGCTAAAAGATCGGAGATGTTGTTCCGGGGAGTTTTTACAGGGTTCTTGTCAAACCATTTGGGCACGAGGTTGTCTGCAGCAAACCCTCGAGCCAGGCGTCCGTTTTCAGCTTCTGCCTCGACAGCCAGGTGCAGAAGCGGTACCTCCTGCAAGGTGAAAGCACCGAATCGGAAAGGGAGGCGAGTCTTGAGATCCCGGATATAGAAAGATGCACTCTTGATCGCCAGTTTCAGGGACATTGAAAATTCCCTATGGGAATATTGGAATGGTGGGATGGCGAGAGAAGATCGATGAATATTCTATTTTTATTCCCCACATTCCATCATTCCATTATTCCATCTGCTGTTTTCAAGAGTCACTTTAATTTCCCCTCGATGGCCTTCAAGGCCTTCATGGATTCTTTGGCGATGGTCTTCGGGCCGGGGGAAAAATCAAAAACTTCCAGAGAAACCCACTTGTCATAATGTAAATTTTTTAGCCTCTGAAAAGCCCCCACAAAGTCCTTAACCCCGTTGCCGGCTCCCAGATACTTCCCGTCCATTTCCTGTACATGAACATGGTAAATGTGGGAGAAGTATTTTTCGATGATTTCATGCAAGGGAAGCTTCTCGTCGATCGTATTGTGGAAGTCGAACATGGTCTGGAGGGCAGGATGGTTAACCTCTTCTATGATCTTTATCGCCCCAGCAGTCGTATTCACAACATTGGTCTGGTTGTGTCCCAAGGGCTCAAGCAGGATTTTTACTCCTCGCTCTTGGGCGTGATCGACAACCTGGGCCAGGCCTTCGGCCAAATATTTCGTTGCCCCTCGAACGGATATTCCTTTCACCGCGTTTCGCCCTTTGGGGGAGCCGAACACCATGACCCTTCCGCCAAGGTCGCCGCAGAAGGCGATGAGCTTATGAAAGTATTCCAAACTTCTCCTTCGGACTTTGGCATCCGGCGTGGTCATGTGCAGATCCCGGGGCGGAGGGGAGAGTAACCAATGGAGCCCCACACATTCGATCCCGGCATTTTTCATGGCCAAGACCATGGCCTGTCGCTTTCGGGGAGTTAATTCCTCAATCCCCTTCTGGACCAAGGAAAAAGGAGCAATCTCAATTCCTCTACAACCAGCCTTGGCCAGGAGCTCGCATTGCTCCGCCCACTTCATCCCCTGCATGCTCTCATTACACATGGCGTATCGGAACCCGTTCCATTTTGCTTTGGGTTCCTCCTTTGAAGGAGGGGAAGAAAACAATTTGTTGGCGGCCGGAGAACTTGCCTCGCCGTCAATTTTCTTCCGTCCGTCCCACAAACTTTCTTTGGTCATGATCTCTCCCTTCCTTCCTGCAACCGACGGCACTCGCCCAGCGATCTTTTTTCAGGGGGTCCAGTAGATGGATAAGGCCCAGGCAAAGAGGAAAGTCGCGACTAAACGTAATCCCTGCGGAACCAGGCTCATCTGAATGACCTTTGCCAGTCTGGCGCCAAAATATTCATTTCCCACTACCATGCATATGTGAACTGGCGAGTGAGTCTGCCCAATGGCATTGGCCGTCATCATGATCAGGACGTAAGGTAGAACAGGAGCCCCTGGGGGAACTAATCCCAACAAAAGCGGATAAGCCATCCCCACCGCGACTATCTCTATACCGGTGGCCAGGCTGATGAGGAGGGGCAGAGTGAAAGCAAGGAAGACTAGGGGAATTCCATAGCCAGGGAGTAGGTCGCCCAGAACCTTCACCAAACCAGAACTTTCCAGAGAGGCCTTGAAGATCATAACCGATGCCAGAATCAGAAGAAGCTGGGGACGGATTCCTTTTTTGCAAATTTTCCCCAGCATGCTCCGGGATACGGGCTGGGTGAGCAGTCCGAACAACAACCCTGTGGCCATAGCGTAAACAAAATCAACCCGGAACCCTAACCCCAGAATCAGGGGAATCACCAGTGGAGCCACCTCGACCCAGAGGGGGCGCTCACCGTTGCGGTCTGCTGATCGGGCTTGTTCGACCCACTCCGGAGTGGAGTGACGTCCGATCAGATACCAGTAACCAATGAAAACACTGAACAGCGTAATCGGAAGGTGCCAACCAATAAGCGTAAAGAGGGGGATATGAACCACTGCAGCAGCCAGGATCAGGTGCGGTTTGAAAGGAAAGACCTGGTCCCAGATATGGCGGAAGAAAAGGTTGACGGCTGACTTACGGTTACCCTTGAAGCCGATCTCATCTCCATAGACTCCCCCACCATGGGAGCCGACAGCATGGCCCCGCCAGGGACAGGGAATAGACCCAGCAGAGACGGAACCAAGGCGATCAGAACTCTCGAGTCCGCAAAGACTCTTCTCAGGGCCACAAGGATCCTTTGGAGACTCCCGGTGAACTCCAGGAAGATGGTGAGCATTTCGATGAGGGTTATCACCCCCAAAAGCTGAAGCGTCGATGGGTCGAGCAGCCCCTGGCTGAAGATTGCGGCGACCTGGATGAAATCCTTTCCTGTGACCAGTCCTAAAACCAGAGCACCGGCAAACAGCACATAGACAAGCGTCATCTTAAAACTCTTCTCTCGATTTCATGCCTGGATTCAAATCGATCCCGTAAAAACCAACGTTTGTATTAATCTATCAGTTTGAAATTTCCTCCCAGAAATCCCTCCCGTCCTCCCTTTACCAAAGGGAGGAGAGCTGCGCGGGGAAACCCCCAAGGGGGGAGGGAAAAATGTCCCAACTCAGATCGTCATGCCTCCATCGATGGCGATGGTTGCCCCATTCATGAACGCCGCCTCGTCGGAGGCCGCAAACAGGATGGCCGCGGCGATCTCTTCATCTTTTCCCAAGCGGCCCATGGGCTGGCGGGCGATGAAGTCCACCCTGGCTTTCTCCGGGTCGGCGAAAGCCTGAATCCTGCGCTCCAGAGAGGGGGTGTAAGTTGTGCCGGGGCAGACACAATTCACCCGGATGTTTTCAGAGAGATAATCGGCAGCCATGGCCTTGGTCAACGCCCAGACCCCTCCTTTGGAGGCCGTATACGCGCCCCGCTCCTTCACTCCCTTGATGGCTGCTACGGATGCGTTGTGGACGATTACGCCGCCCCCGACTCTGCGCATCTCCGGGATGGCGTACTTGGAAACCAGGAAAACACCTTTCAGGTTAACCGCCACGGTCCGGTCCCAATCCTCCTCTGATGTGTTGTCCACCCTACCGGGGAGGACAATCCCCGCATTGTTCACCAGGACATTCAGCCGGCCAAAGGCCTTGACGGCCTCTCCCACCATTCGCTTGGCGTCAGCAGCTTTGGAAACATCCCCCTGGATGTAGATCCCTTCTCCTCCGGCCTCTTTTAACAGCCTGAGCGTTTCCATTCCGTTGGCGGGGGTAAGGGAATTAACGGCCACTTTGGCCCCTTCTTTCGCGAATCGAACGGCGGCTGCCCTTCCGATCCCCACTCCGGCACCGGTGATCAAAACAACTTTTCCTTGAAAGCGCATACTCCCTCCCATAAAGAATATTTACCACAGAGGTCACAGAGAGGCCAAAAATGGAAAAAATCTAAAACCCCATCATTATTCCACCTGTTTTTGTTTAATCTCTGTGTACTCGGTGATCTCTGTGGCTAAACAATTTTTTTAAAAACCTCGGCTGCGTGAAACGAGCTACGAACCAGAGGAGCGGAAAAGACCGCTTTGAAACCCATCTTCTCGCCCTGCTGGCGCAATTCTTCAAATTCCTCCGGCGGGACATATCTCACCACGGGATGGTGCCTGCCGGAAGGTTGAAGGTACTGTCCCAGAGTGAATAGGTCGCAGGAAGCCGCCCGAAGGTCGGCCATCACTTGAAGTACTTCTTCCTGCTCTTCTCCCAATCCAAGCATCAGCCCTGATTTGGTAATCTTTTCCGGGTTGATCCCCTTGACCCTTTTCAAGAGATCGATCGACCTGGAATACACTGCCTGGGGCCGGACTTCCGGGTATAAGCGGGAGACGGTTTCTAAATTATGATTAATAATGTCCGGGTCGCTTTCAACTACAATCTGCAATGCGGCCCGGGAACCCTGAAAGTCCGGGATCAATATTTCAACGACGATCTTAGGGTTATTTCTTTTTAAAGCTTTGACTGTTGAGGCGAAATGAGAAGCCCCTCCATCTTCCAGGTCATCCCGGGTCACAGAGGTGATTATTACATGCTTCAACTCCAGCTCCGCCGCCGCCATGGCGACCCGCTCGGGTTCTTGCAGGTCCGGGGCCGGCGGACGATCCTCCGAAGGAATGGCGCAGAAGGTACAATTTCGGGTGCAGGTGCGGCCCAGGATTAAAAAAGTTGCGGTCCCCTGGCCGAAACACTCACCCTGGTTCGGGCATAAGGCCCCTTCACAAACGGTGTTCAAGCCGTACCGGCGAAGCAGGGTGCGCATCTTTTGCAATATGGCTTGATCAGGGAGTTTCCGTCGCAACCAAACCGGTTTCACAGGTAGGGCTCCAGATTTTGCAGAGGTTCTGATTTCAAACGAACGCTAAAAACGTCCCCGAATGATTGCAGCATTAAAGATTCTATTTCTTCCATAGGAAGTTCACGCCCCAAAATCCTGGCCATTGAGGTCACCCGCCGCCCGGTCCCGCAGGGGTTGATCAGATCAAAGGGATCCAGGTCGGTATTCACATTCAAAGCCAAGCCGTGCTTGCTGACCCAGTTAGAAAGGTGTACCCCCAGGGCGGCGATTTTTTCGTTTCCCACCCATACTCCCCGTAACTTTTCTATCCGGCCTGCCGGGATGCCGTAAGAGGAGAGTAGGCGGATCGCCATTTCCTCCAGGTTCCAAACATAACCCGGGACACTCAGCCCGTACACGCGCAGGCTGAGGATCGGATAAACCACCAGTTGCCCCGGCCCGTGATACGTAACATCTCCCCCCCGGTCGGTGAAGATGATTTTAATTTTTTTCTCCTGGAGCGTCTGAGGATCGAGCACATTCTGAACCTTCCCCGACTTCCCCATGGTAATCACGGGAGGATGCTGCAGGAGGAGTAAGACATCTCCAATCTTCTCTTCCCTGCGGGCCTCAGCGAGGCGATTCTGCAAAAGGAGGGCATCCTCATAACCGATGACCCCCAGACAAAAAGCCCGGCAGGGATGAAGGTTTCCTTTTGCACCGCCCATGAATTTAAACTATCACTGGAGGGAAAAGAGGTCAAGCTGATTGGGCACCTTTAAGGAAAGGACACATAATTAATGAAGTTGATATAGTTTCGTAAGCCCTCGCCAAGGATATTCCAATTTGTAGCCTGCTTGACGAAGATTTAGGCCCACCCGTTGTCTAATGCTGATCCCGTAATCCGCCATCGATGGCGATGGTCTCCCCGGTCACATAGTTGGACATGTCGGTAACCAGGAACTCCACTACATTGACGCAGTCTTCGATCGTTCCTTCCCTCCGCAAGGGGATCCGATCCGCCAGCCGGCTTCTGTCGCCCATTCTGCCGGTGCGGATTATCCCCGGGGCGATACAGTTGACGTTGATGTGGTAGGGGCCGAGCTCCTGAGCCAAAGCGCGCGTATAATAGATGATCGCCGATTTCGCTGTACCATAGGGATGATAACCTGCACTGGCGACCAGCCCGGCAGTTGACGAGACGGTCACAATCTTGCCTGATTTCTGTTTCTTCATGTAAGGAGCCACGGCCATGCAGGTGTACATGCAGGTCATCAGGTTGATGTCGAGCACCCTCGTCAGCATCTCCTGTGGACAGTCCGCAGCGGTTCCCGTGGTGGTTATGTCCACTGGCCCCGATTCTCCCTTTCTTTTAGATCGGGGCTCATTCGGGTTGACCTCATTGGCAAATTTGACGGTGCCTCCGCCAGCGTTGCAGACCGCAATGTCGATTCTACCCATCTTCTTGCCAATCTTAGCAATGGCTTTCTCGGTCGTCGCCCGACCGGTTAAATCGACCTCCCAACCCATCGCTCTCACTCCGAGCGCCCGGCATTCGTCCATGACCGTAGGTGCAGTCATCCGTTTCTTCTCAAACTCATACACTCCGAACCCTTTCAGGTTTCGGTCGATGATGGCTATGTCGGCGCCGAGGGTGGCCAGGCGCAGGGCGTAGCCTCGGCCAAGGCCCCGTGCCCCTCCCGTAACGAGAGCCACTTTACCAGCTAACTTCTTCTCAACCATAATGGGTTCCTCCCCATTTCACTTGACTAGCCAATTCTATCTACGTGGGGGTCTCCGACAACCTTCAAAATGAGCCTCCGGTAAACAAGAGCGGGTAGGGGGTTTCCAAATTCTTCTTGACGATCTGGAGGAAACGGACCGCCTGCGCGCCCATGATGATCCGGTGGTCATAAGAAAGGCAGAGATACATCATCGAGCGGATGACGATCTGCCCCTCCCGAACCACGGGCGTTTCCATAACTTTGCCCATCCACAGAATGGCGCTCTGGGGCTGGTGGATGATGGGTGTCGCCAGGAGGGCGCCGTAGACTCCGGCGTTGGTCAGAGAGATCGTCCCTCCCTGGATGTCCTGTAAGGAAAGCTTTCCTTCTCGGGCTTTTTCTGATATGTGGCTGACTTCCCGGCTCAGTTCCAGGATGCTCTTCCTCCCCACATCTTTCACTACGGGGACCAGAAGACTCTCCCCTGTATCTACAGCCACTCCGACGTTGACCGAGCGATGGAAGACGACTTCTTCACCCCTAAGGGACGCGTTCAAGATGGGGAACTCCTTTATTCCCTCGGCGATGGCCCGCATGACCAAGGGGACATAGGTCAGGTTGACTTTGTACTCCTGTTGAAATTTTTCTTTCAGCGCCTTCCGTAGCTTAGCCAGTTCGGTCATGTCCACTTCAGCCATGGTGGTAACCCGGGCTGCAGTCCTGGTGCTCATAGCCATATGTTCAGCCATCGCTCGCAGAGCTCCGCTCAAGGGCTTGGCCTCTTCATCTCCAATCCCTCCCCCAGCGGGAGGAGGCGGCCCCGGTTCTTTCTCGGCAGCCTTCCCCTTTTGCGTCTCGATGAAGTTCAAAACCTCATCCTTTCCGATTTTCTTACCCGGAAACTGGGCCGCCACCTCGCGGATGTCTACCCCATGCTCGGCGGCGATCTTTACGGCCAACGGGGATACTTTAAAGTCTCCCCGGCCTGCTCTTTCGGGCGGCCCCGCTGCCGCTTGGCTTTGGCTGAGGGGGGTATATTGAGCTTCTTCAGCTTTGGGAATCACCTCACCTTTTTCTCCCGCGGCCCCAATGATCGCGATCGTCTGGCCTATCTTCACCTTTGTGCCTGCCGGGCAAATAATCTTCAGTAAAACTCCGGAGACTTCCGCCGGGACCTCCACGGTCACCTTCTCGGTGGTGATGGCCACCAGCAGTTCTCCCTTGGCCACGGAGTCCCCCTCCTTTTTGAGCCATCGCTCGATGATTCCCCCGGGGATGCTGAGCCCTATGGTGGGCATCTGAACTTCTACAGCCATGATCTTCTCCTCGATTCAAATTAAATTGGACGCAGATGAACGCAGATTTTTAGGATTTTGACGTGGGGGTGACCCCATGTGGCCGCCCACAATGCGGGCAACCACGACGGGTTGCCCCTACAATTTTGGCCAAGATCTGCGCACGAATAATTTACTCCAATATTTCCTTGGCCGCTTTTACGATCTTCTCTGCGTTGGGCAGATAGAATTGCTCCAGCAGGGGATGAGCCGGAACCGGAGTGAAGGGAGCGCCCACCCGCTTGATCGGCGCATCCAGGGTGTAAAAGCCCTCCTCGGCAATCAGAGCTGCAATCTCTCCGCCGAAACCTCCAAACGTCGGCGCCTCATGCACGATGACCACTTTGCCCGTCTTTTTCACCGACTCCAAAATTCCCTCCCGATCTAAAGGTACCAAGGTACGCGGGTCAAGGACTTCGGCTTTTACGCCTTCCTTTTCCAGGATTTCAGCAGCCGCCAGAGCCTGCTGCACCATCGCCCCGGTGGCGATGATGGTTAAATTTTCTCCGGCTCGCTTGACATCGGCTTTTCCCAGGGGAATCAGATATTCGCCCTCGGGAACGGGTCCTTCCAAACGGCTGTACAAAAATTTGTGCTCCAGGAAGACGACGGGGTTATCATCCCGGATGGAGCTCTTCAACAAACCCTTCGCATCCGCGGGCGTGGAAGGCATCACCACCTTCAAACCGGGAACATTGGTAATCCACGCTTCCGTGCTCTGGGAATGATGCAGCGCGGCCCCCACTCCCGCCCCAAAGGCCATCCGGAACACGACCGGCACGGTAGCCTCTCCCGCATAGGCAAAACGCATCTTGGCGGCTGAATTCGCGACGTGATCCATGGCCAGAGCCATAAAATCGGCGAACATGATCTCAGCCACCGGACGCATCCCCCAAAGGGCTGCTCCCACGGAGGTCCCCGCAATGGCCGATTCGGAAATGGGGCTGTCAATCACCCGATCCGGACCAAACCTGGCCAGAAGTCCCTTGCTTGCCCCAAAGGCTCCTCCCTTATAACCAAAACGGACATCCTCCCCGATCAGGTAAACCCGCTCGTCCCGGGCCATCTCTTCTTTCAAAGCCTCATTAATCGCCTCTACAAAGGTCAACGTATGCATTTTTGTTCTCCCCTTTTAAGATCTTAACCGCAGAGATTGCCAAGAGCGAAGAGAATAAATTGAGCCCAAAAATATTAGATTTTTCTTTTGAAATTCCTTCTTGATTTCAGACTTCATTTATCTCAGCGCCCTCTGCGATCTCTGCGGTGAGTCAATATCAATCGGCATAGACACAGGTCAGGATGTCTTCAGGCCGGGGCATGGGGCTGGACTCCGCGAAACGCACCGCATTCTCGATCTCCTCGGTCACGCTTCGATAGATTTCTTTTACCTTGATATCATCCAACAGCCCCTTGGGCCTTAAAGAGCTTTCCAGTCTTTGAATCGGATCTTTTTTCTTCCAGGATTCGACCTCTTCCACCGTCCGGTATTCCTGCGGATCGTTGATGCTGTGGCCCATCCACCGATAAGTCTTGCATTCGATCAGGGTTGGGCCTTCTCCCCTCCGCGCCCGGGCAATGGCCTCCTGGGTGGCTTCATAGACGGCCAAAACATCATTGCCATCCACCACCAATCCGGGGAATCCATAACCCGCAGCCCGCACGGCAATGTCTTTGACGGCCACGGCGCATTCTGCCGCAACCGTCATGGCATAACAATTGTTGTCGCATACATACACGATGGGCAATTTCATGACCCCGGCTATGTTCAGAGACTCATGAAAGTCGCCCCGGTTCGAAGCCCCGTCCCCGAAAAAATGCAAGGCTACGCTGTCTTTTTTTTGCAATTTCATGGCCAGGGCCGCCCCCGTGCTGATGGGAATCCCCGAACCGATTAAGCCCGTTCCCGCCAGCACGCCAATGGAATTATCCCCCGAATGGGAAGCCGGGCCAACGCCTTTGCCCGATCCATTTTTTCGGCCGAACATACCGGCCCACATGATTTTCATGTCCACGCCTTTCATTAGATACTTGAGCTTTCCCCGATGCGTGGGCATGATCGTATCATCCCGCCGCAGCCTGTAGCAAGTCCCCACATCCACCGCCTCCTGGCCCACGTTGGGATGATGGAATCCCACCAGTTTATCGAGCTTCAGAAGCTCAAGGGTCTTCTCTTCAAACAATCTGCCCAAGACCATCCACCGATACATCTGCACTAAATCTTTTTCCGTTAAATCCATATGACCCTCCAATTCTGGGTTGATCCGGCCAACGCCAACAGTTTCTTTTCTGGATCGAGATTAACCAATTTTAAACAGAAATCCCTATCCCCTTGCGGAAGAGAGGAATTTTCGGGTTTCCGGTTGCACACGAACTAAAATTTTACTGCCCCACCGCATACGCTCAGGCACTGACCGGTTACGTAATCACTGAGATCGGTGACAAAAAATTCCACTACTTTAGAGATATCCTCCGGCGTAGCCATGCGGCCCAGGGGTATTTGATCAAGGAGCTGTTCCTTCTTGCCGGGGAGACTGAACACCTTCTTTTCCAGCCTCTCGGTGCTGACATAGGCAGGAACAACGCAGTTCACCAATATCCCGTACGGTGCCAGTTCCTGAGCCAGATAGCGGGTGTAAGCGATCACCGCAGCTTTCGCCGCGCCGTAGTTAGCGTAGAACCCTCCTGGCTGGGCCTGAAGAGCTGCCTGGGAGGAGGTATTCACGATTCTCCCCCATCTCTGTTTCTTCATGGACTCAGCCACCGCCTGGCAGCAGAAGATGGTACCCATCAGGTTCCGATCCAGGGTGGCCCGGATATCTTCTTCCGGAGCCAGGGAGGCGTAACTCTTCATCACCTCACCCGCCAGTCCCCCCGCATTATTGATGAGGATATCGATGTGCCCGAACTCATCCAACACTCTTTTCACCATGGACTCTACCTGGGCCTTCTTCCCCACATCGGCTTCAATTCCGATGGAGCGCACGCCTAGGGCGCTCACTTCCTCCACTACCGTTGGTGCGGTAATCTCTTCCCCGAATTCCTTGTAGGATTCAAGATTCAAATCGTTGATCACGATATCCGCCCCCAATCGGGCCAAACGCAATGCATGGGAACGGCCAATCGCTCTGGCCCCTCCGGTAATCAAGGCCACTTTTCCTCTTAACTTCATTTCCTTCTCCCAAATGGATGACGACCTTATACCGCTATCAGACATTACACCTCAGACTTCAGACATCAGACTGAGCGAGAAAATGGCCAGAGATTACACCAGGAAGAAGTCTGGGGTCTGCAGTCTGAGGTCTGGAGTCTGAAGTCCAGTGTCTGAATTGCAGGACCTTATATCCCCAGGTAGGCTTCCCGTACCTGGGGGTTGTTTAAAAGTTCTTTCCCCCCTCCCTCCAGGACCACACTCCCGTTTTCCAGAACATACCCCCGGACCGCCGTCGAGAGGCAATGGAAGACGTTCTGTTCTACGAGCAAAACCGTGATCCCCTGTCCATTGATCGCCTTTACCGTTTCAAAGACCTGCCGGACCAAGAGTGGAGCAAGGCCAAGGGACGGTTCATCCAGCATGAGGAGCTTGGGCATGGCCATGAGCCCCCGGGCAATGGCGAGCATCTGCTGCTCCCCTCCACTCAAGGTACCGCCAAGTTGGCTCATTCTTTCCTTTAAGATCGGGAAGAGGGAAAAAACTATTTTTATATTCTTTTCTTTGGCCCTTCTGGCTTTATCATTGAAGGCCCCCAGCTCCAAATTCTCCAATACGGACATGTAGGGAAAGAGGAGTCGGCCTTCGGGGATTTGAACGACTCCGCGGTCCACAATTTGATGGGGGTGGAGGTTCTCGATCCTCCGGCCCAGAAATTCGATGGTTCCGGAGGAGGCCCGCAAAATCCCCGAAATGGTATTCAGGGTCGTGCTCTTCCCGGCGCCATTCGAACCGATAATCGAAACAATCTCTCCCTCGTTGATTATAAAAGAGACCCCGCGCAAGGCCTGAACATCCCCATAATGGGCGCTGACTTCATTCAACTTAAGCAAGATATTCCTCCCCCAAATAGGCTTCGATCACCCGTTTATCCCGGGAAATCTCGAGCGGAGTCCCCTCGGCGATCCTCTCCCCATGATGGAGAACGATAATTCGGTGGGAAAGAGCCATCACGGCCTTCATCACGTGAGCGATCATGAAGATGGTAATCCCCCGGTTGGAAATCTTTTTGATGATGCCGATGATTTCCTCGGTTTCTTTGGGATTCAATCCTGCGACCACTTCATCCAATAGCAGAAGTTCCGGCTGGGTAGCCAGGGCTCTGCCCAATTCCAATCGCTTTCGGTCGGCGATGGTCAAACTCGAAGTCAGTAAATCCCGGTGCTTCGCCAGACCTATAAAGGCCAATATTTCCAGAGCCAGTTTCCTGGCCTCCTCGGCATTCAGGACCCGGGCGAAGGCCCCGACCATGGCATTTTCTAACACCGTCATATCTTTAAAGGGCCTCACCACCTGAAAGGTTCTTCCAATGTGCTTCAAGCAGACCTGATGGGGCAGCTTGAGGCCGGTAATGGATTCACCCTGGAATACCACCTGGCCCGAGTCCGGAGGGATGAACCCTGTGATCAGATTGAAGATCGTCGTCTTTCCGGCCCCATTGGGTCCGATCAAGCCGAGAATTTCGCCCTTTTGAATCTGAAAACTCACATCACGGACAGCGACCAAACCTCCAAAGTGCTTATTCAACGACCGTACTTCGAAGAAAGGAGATTTCTCCCTTTCTTTCGCGGGGTCCAAAGCCTTGGTCAGAACCACGGAAGGGAGCCTCTCCTCTTCCCATTCCCAGGCTCGCTGACCGCCGGGGAGCCTCTGCAATAACGGGCCATACCAGGATTTCACCCAGCCGAAGATTCCCATGGGGAAATACATAACGGCCACCATTAATACCAGCCCATAGACGATGAAATTCAAACCCGCCGAAACGCCGCCAAGCCAGGCGCGGAGGAATACATCCAGCGGGGTCAGCATGAAGGCCCCCAAAATGGGTCCGGTCACAGTTCCCAGGCCTCCGATGATGGAGAAAAGAGCAAGCTCAACAGAAAAACCCAAGGAAAAGAGCGTGGAAGGGTCGATAAACAGAATATATTGGGCATAAAAGGTACCCGTGATGGAGGTAAAGAAAGCGCTGATGATCAAGGCGATCAGTTTCGAGCGGGAGGTTTTGACTCCCAGGCTCTCCGCCGCATCCTGGTCTTCCCGCAGGCTGATCAGGTGAAACCCAAAGCGGGATTTACGGATCCCGTAACAAATGAACAGCATGACCAACATCAAGGCCAGGGCAATATAGGCGTAGGGAAGTTTGCTTTTAAACATAAAGTTTTCGATCCCCGGCTTAAAGGGTATGAGTAAACCGACCCCCCCCTGGGTTAAACCTCGCCAGTAGGAAGCCAAATAGCGAAGGACTTCGCCGATGGCAATCGTCGCCAGGGCGAAGAAGTGGCTTTTCAACCGGAAGCAGGGAATCCCAATGCCGATGGCCACCAGCACAGAGAGGACAGCCCCGGCCAGCATCCCCAGCCAGGGGGATAGGGCATAATGGAGGTATAAAAGGGTTGAGGCATAGGCGCCGATTCCAAAAAAGGCGGTATGGCCCAGGGAAATCTGGCCCGCAAAGCCGCCCACTAAATTCCAGGCCAGTGCCATGGCCCCATAAAAAAAACTGGAGACGATGATGTCTTCATAGAAGGGATTTTGAGGAACCAGGGGAAGGATGGCCATCAGCACCACGAGGAGAAAAGGAAAATAGATTTTCGGGTGGAGTCCGTTTTCGCTGATATTCCTGAAAATCAAGCTCATGGTTATACCCTTTGCTTTACCGGTTCATGCCCGGCCAAAAAGTCCTGTTGGCCGGAAAAGGAGAATAAGGATGAAAATGGCGAAATAGATGGCCTCCTTCAGATGGGGAGAGATGAAAAACCCGCTGAACGCTTCGACCACTCCGATGATGAGGCCGCCGACCAGGGAGCCGGTAAGGCTGTTATATCCGCCCAGGATCACCACGACGAAAGCGATCAACACGAACAGGGTTCCCACCGAAGGAAAGACGAAATACACGGGAATCAGCATGGCCCCGGCCGCTCCGACGCAGGCAATCCCGATTCCGAAAGCGATCTGATAGGTGCGGTAGACATTGATCCCCATCAACATGGCCGCTTTTCTTTCCTGGGCCAGAGCGCGGATGGCCTTGCCGGTATACGTTTTTTGGAGAAAGACTAAAAGGGCGGCGATGAGGCCCATGGCCAGGATGAAAGCCACCAGACGGGGGAAGCTAATCATCAAGCCCCCCGTCTTCAACGTCAAAGCCGAATAACTGGTTTTCACGATTCGGTAGTCGGCCGTCCAGAAAAAGAGGGCCACATTCTGCAGGACCATGGACAGCCCCACGGTCATGAATATCTGGTTCAAAGGAGGAGCATTGAGGATGGGCTGGATGGTGGCTCTTTGAACCGCGACCCCGATGAGGAAGAATAGCGGAAGGATGATGAGCAGGCTGAGATACGGGTCTATCCCATAAAACTGAAATAAAAAATAGGAAGCATACATGGCGAGCATTAAGAACTCACCATGGGCAAAATTGACGATCTCCAGGACTCCAAAGATCAGGGTTAGCCCGATACTGATCAGGGCATACATTCCCCCCAATAATAACCCGTTAATAATCAATTGCAGGATGGTGATTTCCATTCTGGTTTCCCCGGGCAAAAGATTGCAGAGAAATAAATAGGGAGAAAGGGCTAGGCCCTTTCTCCCCCTTCCACCTACGACCCGCTGGCTATTTGATAAACCGGGTGATGCCCTTGGCCCGCTCTTCCCAGGTAGGTAAGGGTAGGAGAAGCTGGCCTACGGCAAATCCCGCGGGATAAACCACTACCATTTTCTGATCCTGCCATTGCATAATAACCGGATGAGCTCTCAGATTCTGCCCGGCGGCAGGGTTATCGGGGGGAGCAAACTTTACCCCGAAGCCAAAGACGGTTCCTCCCTGGGGTATATCCACGGCGAGTGCCGCCTTGCGCACGGCTTCCGGATCGTCAGAACCCGCCTTCGGAAGGACGTCTTCGAAGAGGACCCGGGCGGAAACGAATCCTGAAGTGGCGTGGGTTGCGGGATAATGGCCAAATTTCTTGTTGAATCTTTCCCGGAAGTCATTTAAAACGGTTTGGGTGTTCCCTATGAAAATCTTGGGGTTGAATCCGATCGGGGGGTCACCATTGAATATATAATTAGCCTCATTGCCAAAGGTCTTAGCCCATTCCGGCATGCCATGGCCGGCCCCGGTCCCGATGAAGGCTTTTACATTGAGGTCCATGTCCTTGGCTTGCCGCCAGAAGAGAATGGAATCTTCCATATAACTGGTCGCGATGA
>Ga0187865_1002084_pt1 | contig 20235 bp, 15 predicted proteins | sample June2016WEW_11_1_2_FD_132989 | JGI IMG/M metagenome (GOLD analysis project Ga0187865, IMG submission 132989) | Peatland microbial communities from SPRUCE experiment site at the Marcell Experimental Forest, Minnesota, USA - June2016WEW_11_100 | ecosystem: Environmental > Terrestrial > Soil >...
AAAAGAGGGTAGGTCTGCCCTACACGCGGTAGCGAGAGGCCGTCATTGACGCGCAAGGAGTTGCGCGACGAAACCACCCCAAAATGGCGGAAAACCGTCGTCAACTGCGAAAGTCAGGCTAGCCAAAAGGAAAGATCGCTCAATCAGGCGAGGGCCACCGTGGAGAAATTATGCGCGCTTTCTTGTTACTCCTAGCGGCGTTTCCCCTTTGCGCACAGGGGTGGAACGTTTCGTGCGAAGCCTCTGACAAGACGCTTCGGCTGCTGGAAGCCGTACAGCCGCTGGATGACCCCGAAATTCCGTATGAGCAGCGGATCGGGGCGCTGCGCCTGCTCGCTCAGCGGAACCCCGGCGAGTTCTTCATCCAGCGCGCGTATCAGGATTCGTTCCGGCAACGTAACTACCTGGGAGACGAGTTCGACCAGGCGCTGAGTATGTATCGCAAGTGGGGCGGCAATCCACTGGCGCCATACTACGAGGCGCGGCTGTTGCTGTATTCGAGCCCGCGCCGCTCAAGGGAAGTTCTGGAGCCTCTGTTGAGAGAACATCCCGAATTCGTCTGGCCGCACCTGGAATTCGTGGACCTCAGGGGCGAGGATGCGGCGGCTCACCTGAAGGCATTCACGGCGGTGTGCCCGGAGGCGTTGATAACCGGCGTCGGGGGCAGGGGCACGCTCCAGGAGGCGGCGCCGATGCGGCGGGCGCTGGAGAGGCGCAGCACCTGGCTTGATCTCGTTTCGTGGCCCGCGCTGTGGATCGCCGAAGAGCGTTCGGGAATCGGCGCGGAAGTCCTGCAAGCCCGGATTCGGGGCGACTTGAAGCGGATCGAAAGCTGGCCGTTCCGGCCAGATCCGCGCCTGGCATCGATATATCGAGAGGCTTCGCGAATTCTTCGCGACCCAAGCCTGGTTGATACTCTCGAAGCCAGAGTCAGGCGGGAAGCTCCGGATTCGCAGCTTGCGCTTGCGCTCCTCCAAGGCAGATGGGAGCGTGACAACCCGCCGCCCAAGCCGGACGATAAGGCTTATCGGGATTACCAAGAGAAACGCGCCGCGGCGGAGCGCGAATGGCTGCGTCGCTGGCCCAATGATATCGCCTCCGCGCAAGATCTTTTCCGTCGTATCGAATCTCGCGCGATGGCGGGCGACGTGGGCGTGGGATCGGTGGAGAACCTGGCGATCATTGATCGGGTTGTACGATTCAGGCAGTCGTCTCCGGATGCCAGTGTGGAATTCCCGCCGCTGGAAACCTCCCTCGCACGCGTCTATGTGACCGGGAAGGTTAGGCTGGAACAGGTTCCCGAGCTCCTCGATCTCGGGTTGCGGAACACCGAAACGCAACTGAGGTACGCGATTTCCGATGACCTGCTTCCCGAGGAGTTGCGCGTGCGCCGTCCGAACTGGGGCGAGATCACATCCGTGCAGACGGACCAGATGCGGGCTGACTACTTCCTGGCAACTGGGCGGCCGGCCGACGCGCGCGCGTTGGTGGAGCAGGCGTTGGGGCGGTTGAAGGTCCAGCAGGGGGGCCGCTCCCAGTCTGACAGGACCGAATGGATACGCCGGTTAGCGGACGTGGAGGCTGCCGAGGGCCGAACCCGGGACGCGCTTGTGCATTATCAAGCGGCGCTCGGAATTCCGAAGGAGAGGATACCCGAAGACCTTGCCTCCGAACCCAGGCTGGCGGCGATCAAGCAGTTCTATATGTCGCACGGAGGGACCGAAAAGAACTGGCCAGAGTGGGCTTCGGCAAAGACGGATTCCGCGAACATTTCAGTCGGACGGACACCGCCCGCGTTTGTGAAAGCCCTGCCGGATTTTACCGCCAAGGACCTGGCCGGAAGGTCTTGGCAGTTGCGCGACCTCAAGGGAAAGGCCACGTTTGTGAACTTCTGGGCCACGTGGTGCGCGCCATGCAGGGGAGAACATAAGGGCCTCAAAGACCTGCACGAGAGCATTCGGGGCCGCAAGGACATACAGGTACTCACGATCAGCGTGGATGAGAGTCCCGGAGCTGTCAGGGACTACCTTACGGAACAGGGCTATACATTTCCTGTGATTCAGGCGCCCGAGTTGGCCGACAAGCTGTTCCCTTACGCCGGTCTGCCGACGAACTTCCTGGTGAACGCGCAGGGTATGCGGACGGGCATGTACGGTTTTGCGGGAGACGCCGAAGGCGTACGACGTCTCATCGAGGACTTGGAGAAGGCATCGAGACCGGGACGATAATCGGCCCCTGGCCCCCAGCCCCCGCTTCCATATGTGATGATCGAGATCATGCGTAGAATCGCCATTTGCCTGTTTATTGCCCTGACGCTTTCGGCCGCCGATAAGAAGCCCGCCAAAGCGCCGGCGCCAGTTGCGGCCGCCGCGCCTCAGAAGAATGACGAGGGGTATACGGCCAAGATCCGCGAGTACACCACGGAGCCGTTTTTCCTGACGGAGCTGGTGGACCACCTGCCCGCTTCCGATAGCGTGCCCACGCCGGAGAAGGTGCTGGGGTACGCCATCGGCACGCCCAACAAGCTCACGTATACGAAGGACATCTACCGCTACATGCGGGAGCTGGAGAAGGCCTCGAAGCGGGTCAAGGTGTTTACCATCGGCCACTCGGAAGAAGGCCGCGAAATCATCCTGGTGGCGGTCTCGGACGAGGGCAACATTGCCAAGCTGGACCATTACAAGGAACTCACCGCCCGGCTGGCGGACCCGCGCCGGACGCCTCAGCCGGAGGCGGACCAAGCGATCGCCGAGGCGCTGCCGTTTTATTGGGCCTCGGGCAGCATCCATTCGCCCGAGACCGGCTCGCCCGAGATGCTGATGGAACTGGCGTACCGGCTGGCGGTGGAGGAGTCGCCGCTGGTTCAGAACATCCGCAAGAATTCGATCGTGCTGATCACGCCGGTGTCCGAAGCCGATGGCCGCGACCGCGCGGTGGACGTGTACAACTATCGGAAGGCCAACCCGGGCAAGACGGCGCCCACCCAGATCTACTGGGGCAGGTACGTGGCGCACGACAACAATCGGGATGGGTTGGGCATGGCGCTGGCGCTGAGCCGGACCATGATGAGCACGTTCCTCGAGTACCACCCCACGGTCTTGCACGATCTGCACGAATCGCAGCCATTTCTCTACGTATCCACGGGCATGGGCCCTTACAATGCGTGGCTGGACCCGCTGGTGATCGACGAGTGGCAGCAAATGGCGTACGTGGACATCGAGGAGATGACCAAGCGCGGCGTGCCGGGGGTGTGGACGCACGGGTACTACGACGGATGGGCGCCGAACTACATGTTCTACGTGGCCAACGGGCACAACTCCATCGGACGGTTCTATGAGACGTTTGGCGCCACCGGCGCGGATACCGGCGAACGCACGGTGCCGGGGAGCGCCACCAGCCGGACCTGGTACCGACCCAATCCGCCTCTGCCGCGGGTGAACTGGTCATTCCGCAACAACATCAATTTGCAGCAGAGCGGCCTGCTGTTCTCGATGAACAACGTGGCGGCCAATCGCAAGGAGTTCCTCGGAAACTTCTATCTGAAGAGCAGGCGAAGCGTGGACAAGGCCAAGAATGAAGGACCGGCGGCATGGGTGATTCCGGGCGACGATCCCCGTCCCGCGGAGTGCGCGGAGGTGGTCAACCTGCTGCGCATGCAGGGCGTCGAGGTGCAGCGTCTCGCGAGCGACACCGAAGTTGCGATTGGGCAGGATGGGAAGAAGCAGAAGTTTGCCGCCGGCAGCTACGTGGTCCGCATGGATCAGCCTTACAGCCGCATGGCGGACATGCTGCTCGACACGCAGTATTACAATGTCAACGATCCGCCGCCGTACGACGACACGGGATGGACCCTGGGCCCGCTGCACAACATCACCACGGTGCGCGTCGCCAAGCCCGACATTCTGCAGGCGCCTATGACGCTGCTGGTGGACGGGGCCAAGCCCGCCGGCAAAATCGCGGGACCGGCTTCGGCCGCGGCGTACGTTATCAATCACAACGCCGACAACACCCTGGCGACCTTCCGTTTCAAACTGAAGGACGTCAAAATGTTCGCCGCTGAAGATGCCTTCAAGTCCGACGACCGCGGTTTCGCCGCCGGGTCGTTCATCATCAAGACGGAGGGCAATCCGGGCGACCTGCGCGCGCGGCTGGAGAGCGCCGCGGCGGCCCTGGGGACCGCCGTCTATGCTTCGGCCGAAGTTCCTAAGGTTGCCATGCACGAGCTGGCGGCTCCGCGCATCGCGCTGGTGCACACCTGGACCAGCACGCAGAACGAGGGCTGGTTCCGGGTGGCCTTCGACCGCCTGCAAATCCCCTACGATTACATTTCCGACCAGAAACTGAGGGAGACGGCCAACCTTCGCGACAAGTGGGACGTGATTCTGTTCGGCCCGGTGGGCGGGACCGCGCAGCGCATCGTCAATGGCACGCCCATGCGCGGCGACCCGGTGCCGTGGAAGAAGACCGACCTTACGCCGAACATTGGCGGCTCTCCGGACACGACCGACGACATGCGCGGCGGCATGGGGCTCGAGGGGCTGGTGAACGTGGCCCGGTTCATCGATGCGGGCGGCCTTTTCATCACCATCACGGGGAACGCGTCGATTCCCATCGATTACGGCATCATCGAGGGCGTCACCATCAACAGCACGCCGCAGTTGCGCGCGAGAGGCAGCGTAATCAACGCGGCCGTCGCGGATAAGCGCAGCCCGATTGCGTACGGTTACGGGGACAAACTGGCCGTGTACTTCAATCAGTCGCCCGTGTTTTCGGTGAGTGCGGGCGGCGGATTCGGCGGGGTGCCCTCTGGGCCCGGCGGCGGAGGAGGAGGCCGTGGCGCAGGCGGAGGCGGCGCAGCAACAGTTGGCGGCGGAACGACAGGCCCCAACCGTCCGACTGGCCGCGGGACCCTGACCGAACCCGATATTCCGCAAGGACGCCCCTTGGAGATGGCTTCCCCGCCGGCCCCGCGGGCCGCCGGCCAGCCGGCAGAGGAAGCGCCTTTGGGCGATGCCTTCGGCGGTGGAGGTGGCGGCGGCCGCGGCGCTCCGTTACCGCCAGAGCTGAGGCCTCGCGTAGTGGTGCGGTTCGCCGAGGAGAAAGACCTGCTGGTTTCCGGCATGCTGGCGGGCGGCTCCGAGCTGGCTAACCAAGCCGCCGTGGTGGACGTTCCGCGCGGCAAAGGCCACGTGTTGTTGTTCGCCGACAATCCGATGTGGCGCAATGAGACGCAGGGCAGCTACTTTCTGCTGTTCAACGCCATGCTGAATTTCGACCACCTGGGAGTGGGCGTGGCGGCGGCTCCAGCCGCGGGCAGAGGCGGCAGAGGCGGGGGACAGTAAAGACCTGGAAGGTTTCCGCGTAGAGGTCCTACTCTTCCGGATCGAGTTCCAAACTGCCGCCGGTCATTTCGTGGGGCGGGTCGCCGCCGGCCATCTGCTGCGCCACAATCAGCTTGCGCGCGTGCACGCGAATCTGCGGCCACCACATCCAGAAAATGGAGGCGGCCAGCATCGAGGTGACGCCGCCGGCGGCCACCGTCAGGGGCGCTCCCAGGCGGCCCGCAACCGCGCCCGCCAGCAGCGCGCCGAAGGGCGCCATCCCCATGAACATCATCGAGTAGACCGACATTACACGGCCGCGCAACCGATCCGGCGACATGCTCTGTATGAGCGTGTTGGAAGAGCCCATCTGGATCATCATGGAGAAGCCGCATAGCGTCAGGATGGCGGCTGAGAGCCAGAAAGTCCGCGAAATGGAGAACGCCACCAGCCCGGCGCCGAATCCCAGGGCGGCGAACGCCACCCAGCGCCCCAGTCCCTTGAGGTCGCGGCGGCTGGCCAGCGTCAGGGCGCCCGCCAGCGCGCCGATCCCGGTGGCGCCCATGAGCGAACCCAGCGCCCTCGCGCCGCCGTGCAGGATGCGGTCGGCGAAGATCGGCATGAGCACCGCGTACGGCATTCCCGTGAGGCTCACCACGCCCAGCAGCATCAGCAAGGCGTGGACCGGCGGATGCTGAATCACGAAGCGAAACCCTTCCGCCATGCGCGACAGGGGCGATCCCGGTTGCGCCGCCCGCTGATGCCGTGGGACACGCATCATCAGCAGCCCGATGATGACGGCGATGTAGCTCGCGCCGTTGGCGAAGAAGCACCAGCCCTCGCCGATGCTGGCCACCAGGACGCCCGCGATGGCCGGTCCCACCACGCGCGAGGCGTTGAACATGGAGGAGTTGAGGGCCACGGCGTTGATGAGGTCGGGCTTCGCCACCAGGCCCACGATGAACGATTGGCGCGCGGGAATATCGAAGGAATTCACCACGCCGAGCAACGACGCAAGCACAAAGATGTGCCAGACGCGCACGGCGCCTGAGAGCGTGAGGGCCGCCAGCGCGAAAGCCAGCAGCATGGCGGCCGTCTGGGTGCCGATGACCAGGCGGTGGCGGTTGTGCCGGTCGGCCACGATGCCTCCCACGGGCGCCAGCAGGAACACCGGAATCTGCGCCGCAAACCCGGCCGCGCCCAGCAGCACCGGCGATCCCGTGAGCCGGTAAACCAGCCACGCTTGGGCCACGTTCTGCATCCAGGTGCCGATCAGGGAGATGAGCTGGCCGGCAAAGAAGAGCCGGTAATTACGGTACTGGAGGGCGCGCAGGGTGACCGGAAGCGGCATCTCAGCGTTGAGCGCCGGGCGAAGGCTGGGCCGGCAGCTTCAGGAATTCCGCGGGCGGCAGCGCGGCGCGCGTCATGCGCGCCAGGGCGACTGCGCCTTTAAAGTAATCCACCTTGTTGATGCGCACGCCGATCGAAGAATGGCCCGGCCCCTGGGGCGACAGGTGGAGTTCGCCAGAGCCTTCCAACACGCCATCGACGTAATTGCGAAGCTCGTGGCCGTCGTAGACCATGGCGACGCGATACCAGGCGCCGAGCGGATGCAGGCGCTCGCGATTGAGCAGCGCCCGCGATTGGTCTCCGGCAAGAGCGAAGCTGTCGAGGCACCAGCGGCCATCGATCACGCGGATCTCCGAGAGCATCCGGGTGGCCGTGTCCTCGCCGGTCTTGGGGTCCTTCTCCTGCAGATGGAAAAAGCGTTGCTCCGGTGCGCCACCCGGATCGGGGCGGAAGACGATCTCCCAAGTGAACGTCTCGGCTCCCGCCAGCGGATGGACGTCCACGAACAGGGCGTCATCGACGCCGTTGAACTCCACCGCCTTGCCCACGGGCGAGTCGATGACTCGCGGGTGACCCAATACGGTAGTCTTATGCCCGCCGATCTGGTCGATGCGGTCGAACCTCCAGAGTTCGGCGACCGGAGGAGCGGGCGACGCCGCATTGCCAGTGTTCGAGAGAAGGTGCAGCCCGGCCAGGAACCCAGACACGGCGAAAGTGCGTCTTGTCATGCGGAGACACCTCGGTGTGATTCTAGCGCGCTACGGGGTGGCATAGACCAGGACCAAGCCGGTGGAATACTGACCGCCCGCCGAGAGGTTTACTCCGATAGCGGACGCGCCGGCGGGGAGCGCAGGGACCTGGAAATTGATCTGGACGACGCCGCCGACGATGCCCGGCGAGGCTCCGGCGTAGGTCACAGGCGCCGGCGTTCCCCATCCGACCACCCGGAATTCCGGAGGGCCGTCCGCAAAATTGTTCGAGTTGAAGCCGACTCCAATCTGGCAACAATTGAAATTCAGGGCGGCGGCGGCGAGTTCGCTGGCCTGGTACAAGTACGGCAGCGGCACTCCCGTAGCCCATATGGAAACGATGGAACCGGCCTTGGCCGGATTTGAGGCCGAATTGATCGAGTTGTCCTGATTGACGGTGGCGGCGGAGGCGTCGGGATGCTGAAAGATCTCCGGCTGCGCGGAAATAACCGCAACCGGAAAGCTGGGGCCGGCGACTCCGTTGAAAGCAATCTGGATGTACTTCGAATCCGGATACGCGCCGGAGGGCACGACGGCATTGATCTGCGAGTCGGAAACGTAGAGGAGCGACGCGACCATGCCGTTTATGGACACCTGCACGCCCGCCAGCGACGTGGGCACGGAACCCTGGGGGTCCGCCGTGAACGTGGCCGGGGTGGAGGGCCCGATGTGCGGACCGTAGATGGAAACGACTTCACCGAACACGACGCGGCCCGAAACCGGGCCGTGCGCCGCGTTGGCGACGCCGAACACGCGCGGCAGCGGCGCGCGATTGGGCGACACGGTGGAGACGATTCCGGTGGGGCCGGCGAGGTGCAGCAGGCCGGAAGGATCGATGGCGACGGATTTCGATACGGCGTCGTCGGGGTAGCGCGCGGAGTAGGCCAGCGCGGAGCCGGAAGGGTTCAGAGCGGTCACGAAGTCACCGCCGTTCGACCATCCTTGCGCGTTGGGGAAATCGGGGGAAGCCGTGACGCCGGTGAGCCAGAGGTTGCCGGATGAATCGAGGGCTACGGATTTGGGAACGTCGGCGGCTTTTCCGCCAAGGAAACTGGCCCAGACCAGCGCGGTCCCGGTGGGGTTGATTTTCGCGATGAAGGCGTCGGTAGGCGGCAGGGTGTAGTAAGGGTAGGCCGGAGCGGGGCCGGTGAACGTGGTCTGCCAAGCGCCAGGTGTGGCTGGGAACCACGGGTCGATGGTGGAACCGGCGAGATAGGCGTTGCCGCCGGCATCCACGGCGAGCGCGGTGGCGGTGTTGGCTGGGCGCGAGGATGGATAGAGGACCAGATTGGTGCTGCTGAGATAGGTGAGATACACGAGAGCAGTGCCGGCGGCGTTCACCTTGGCGACGAAGGGACCCGGGCCGCTTGGGAGAAATGCGCCGGGCGTAGAGGGCAGGTTCGTAATATCGGTGTTGCCGGCGACATAGGCACTGCCGGCCGGGTCCACGGCCACCGCCGCTCCGATGGCGCTGCGATTGCTTGTTTGACAAGTGCTGCCCGAGCCGCAGTTTTTTGCGTAACCGGAAAGGCGCGTGGAATAGACGATGCGCAAGCCATCTGCGGAGATCTTGGTGAGGAACGCGGCGGATATCGTCGGACCGTATCCGCCGGCCGGGCCGGCCGGCAGCCCGGCGGTTGTGGGGAAGGCTGGCTGGTCTGTCGAGCCGGTGACATAGACATTACCGGCGGCATCCACGGCCAGTGCGTTGACGGCGGCCGGGAAGTACGTGGAAAAGAGCAACTGGCTGGCGTCGGGGCTGAGCTTGGCGACGAAACCGGGGCCGGGCGTGGATTGCAGGGCGTTGTGCAGAGGGAACTCCGGCGAGGACGTGGAACCGGCGACGTAGATGTTGCCGGCCGAGTCCACGGCAAGATCGTTGGCGGCGTCGCTGCCCATGCCGTTGAGGACTGTAAATAGCACGATCTTGCCGGCGGGATCCAGTTTCATGACGAAGACTTCGGAGATGGCGCCGAGATTGCGGGTTCCGGCGAGGTAGGTGTTGCCCGCGGAGTCGGCGGCGGCGCGCGCAACCTGGTAGTCGTCGGCGCCTCCAATGTAAGTGGTGAAGTCGGAGGCGGAAACCGCCGCGCAAAGAAAGGTCAGTAGTATGACGGACCTCATAGTCCGATTGTAAGTTCAATTCCAGCCACCGCGCGATCGGTCGGTCACCGGAAAAGCCTGGGAGCAAAATCGGCGAGGTCCCGGCGCCACGTCTGGAACTCGTGCGCCGTGCCCTGCGATTCGTAAAAGACATTCTTGATACCCGCCTGATCGAGCGCCTCATGCATCGCCTTGGCGCCGTCATGCATGGCGGTTTCGGCGGTGCCCGCGCCGATCCAGAACAGGTGAACTTTCTGGTTGAAGGCCGCGGGATCGGCGAACACGCCGTTATAGGCGGTCTGGGCATCGAAGCTCCGTATGGGCGCGCTGAAACAGCCGATCCAGGAAAACTTGTCCAGATGCGAGAGCGCGATTTGCAGGGTTTGCGCGCCACCCATCGACAGCCCCGCCATGGCCCGATGCTCCCGGTCCGCAAGCGTGCGGTAGGCGCTGTCGATCATGGGTATCAGGTCGTCGACGACGATCCTCTCAAACGCGGATGGGTTGCGACCGGCGGCGGCAGCGGCGGGCGCAGGCGCGGGAGCCAAGAGGGCGGCGGGTTGAGTGGCATAGCCGGTCTCCATGACGACGATCATGGCTTGAGCTTTGCCGGCCGCGATCAGATTATCCAGGATCAAGCCGGCCCGGCCCTGGCGGCTCCAGCTCGACCCGTTCTCGCTCGACCCGTGCTGGAGATAAAGAACCGGGTAACGCGCGCCGGCATGGCCGTCGTAATCCGGCGGGGTGTACACGTACGCGCGCCGCCACGATCCGGTGGTTTTCGAGCGATACCAATGGATGCGCACGTCGCCGTGGGGGACGTTCTGGACGTCGTAGAAATCGGCTCCCTTTTCGGGCACTTCCACGCCGCTCAGCTCCTTGTTGTGGGCAAAATACGATTCACTGGATGGATCGCTCACCTCGATTCCATCCACCACGAACCAGTAGTAGTGAAACCCGGGGACCACCGGCCCCACGGTGACGTTCCACACGCCGTCCTCGCCGCGGACGAGGTCGACGGGACCCTTCCCAAACCCACTGTCGGCAGTATTGGTGGCGACCAGCACCTTGTGCGCATCGGGAGCTGCGATCCGAAAAGTGACCCGCAGATCGGAATGAATGCAGGGGTATAAGGCGCCGCCGGCGTTCGAAGGGGCCGGCTGGCAATCCTGCGCCGGTTGCGCCCAGCAGCAAGCCGATGCCACCGCGGCGAGTATCAAGACACGCTTCATGTGATTGATGATACCTTACGCGCGACTACTGAGCGCCGGCCAACTGGCGGGCGGCGCGAAGGCCTCCGGCGCGCTGGATGCCGGGGACGAAGAAGCTGTCGATGTAATCCTGGTCGGCGCCGGTGAAGCCGCCAAGATCGGCCTGGAGATCGACGGGCTGGCGCGATACAGCGGCGGCGAAGAGACACCAGACGGCGGCTTTGCCGAGGCCGATGAGGCGGGTCTTGGGCGTGTTCAACCAGGCCAGAGCGGTCAGGATGTCCTGAACGCGGTTGGCATCGTCGGACTTGTTGAACGTCAGGAAGTTCCGCACGGAACGGTCGCGCGGCGCTACGGCGCTGCCGGTCTGGAAGGCGTCGATCATCAGGACGGAGCGGCCGGACTCGACCAGGCGCGTAACTTCGGGCGTCCTGCGCGCGGCGTCGGCGCCATCGGGATGGACCACCAGCACGGGCGGGTTGGGACCTTTCACCCAGATGCCGGGGATGCGATCGCCTATGCCGGGGCGGCCCAGCAGGATGCGGCCGCCATCCGCCTGGCTGAGCACTTGGGACGGCCAGTCGGCGGCCAGGGCGCAAGCCAGGCGCTGGCGCGGGTTCCCGGTCTGCTCCTTCGCCAGGCGGACCCACTCATCGAAGAGTTGCTGGAAGGAAAGGGCGTTGGCGGGCAGTGTGCGGTTGTGCAGGGCCAGCATGTCCTGGAGCTTTTCGACGCGGATGGGTTGCTCCTTGAACTTGGCGGGGTCCTTCTCGCCGAGCACGTGCTTGCCGAAGAACGCGTACATGGCTTCGCGGTTCGCCTGGTTGTAGTTGTGGGGAGCGTCGAGCAGGAGGGCTTCCACGTCCTCGCCTCGGCCGTAGAGATCGTAGATGGCGCGGACGGCGGGATACTCCTCTGTGAGCATGTTGCGGGTCCAATCGCCGGTGGCGGCAGCCATAAACATGGGGCGCGGCGCCATCATGGCGGCGAACTCGACGTTGTTGGTATCGAGGCGCAGGTTGGGCGAGTTCTCGCACAGCGAGCCGCCCTGCATGAGGAAAGAGACCATGTTGGCGGGGGCGGAGAACTGGACGCGGCCGTCGACGGCGGTGAGCATGTACGTCTGGGTGCCGCCGCCGGAGGCTCCGGTGGCGCCGATCATATTGGGGTTGACGCCGGGGAGGGACTGAAGGAAGTCGATGGCGCGGATGGCGTTCCACAACTGGAGGCCGAACGGACCGAAGCCCCAGAGCTGCTCGACGGGTTTGTCGCCGAAATCGTGCGGCGTCTGGATGGTGTCGTTGTAGCCCACCATGTCCACCGCCAGGACGACGTACCCCTGGCGGGCGAGGTTGATGGCGCGGGCGGGCACGGAAGCAATGGTGGTGTGCTCGAGGCGGCCGTAGACCCAGTGGCCGTGGGGGGTGAGCACCGCCGGAAAACCTTCAGGTGGGGCGGGCTTGAGCGGACGGTAGAGGTTGCCGCCGAGATAGTAGCCGGGGAGGGTTTCGAGCAGCACCTTCTCGATGGAGTAGTCGCGGTTCTCGATGCGCCCGAAGATCTGCGGGTGGAGGTCGTTTTTCGGGAACAGGGGCAACAGGCCGGCAGCGGAGAGAATCTGTTGGCGCAGAAATTCTTTGCGGGCCTGCCACTCGGCGAGTGTCTTGTAGGTCCTGGCGGCGAAGTGCGTGTCCGTGTTGGGGAGGTTGACGTTGCGCGCGTCTTGCGCCGGGATTTGGGCTTGCGCGGCGAGGCAGGCGGAGAAAACAGCGAGAAAGAGACGCATGGTTATACGGTAGTACAGGTTGGGGCAGGGGGCCAGGGGCCAGGGGCCAGGGGCCGGGGGCCAGGGGCCAGGGGCCGGGGGCCAGGGGCCGGGGCATAAGCGTTAAGATGTTGTATACTCGGAACCGTCCGATGGGCTTGTCAGATTAGGTGAGCGTCTCCATGACGAAGAAACCATGTCATTGGGATGCGAGTATCGAGCGATATTGCTTCTCAAAGGTCTCTGAACAGGAAGTCACCCCCGAGATCCTCTAACGAGCAGGCGCGGCGGCCGCGTTCGTTTGCGCGGATCTTCGTATGCTCAGGCCTCCCAAATCTGTCTGGATCCGCCCGGTACACCCGCCGGCGGCAGCCGCAGCGCTCGGAGGCCGCGCGCTCGACGTCAGGTTAGAAGAGAGTCATCGATCTGCGTTCACTCGATTGCCGGAGCCCGTCCGCGAGGGGTATACCCCGTGCCACCCGGACTTACACGAAATATGGATCCGAAGCGATCTGACAGCGTCACCCGACTTGGAGTACGTTGTGGCCCACGAGTTACGGCACGTCTGGCAGAAGCTGCACCTCCCCGAGGTCTTTCGATGTGACTGTCGAGCCGAGGGCGACGCTTATCCATACGGCTACGAGGTGCTGAAGCGATACCTTGAGTCGCAAGGCAGGCTTACGAGCGCGATTCGCCGGGACATTGACGATAAGCGAGCAGCGGCGGAAAAAGAGTTCCGAGCCGCGTGGCCGGACGCATCCTTTGAAATAATCGCAGCGGATCCCACAGGATGGACAGGCGGTTCATAATAATTCACTCTGCGCGGTCACTGTCTCCGCGCCGACGAAGCTTCGCAATCTCGGTGCCGACCCCCGCAACCTCGCCGGCAACTCTCGTGAGCTCGGCAAAGAGTTGGGATGCATTGTGATTCAGTTGTTTGATCTCTGCGGCCAACCGATCCAATCTGCCGGCGATCAGATCACAGCCGAAGAGAAATACTACCGACGAGCAGATCAAGGCCCAAACCGTCGGTACCAGGCCATCAATTCTTTAGCCCTATTGTCGCACATGCCTGTCGGCGCGCAATAGGCGAAGGCCGGGTAGACCGCGGCGGCCTAACTCATGCATCCGTTCGCGGCCTCCGCCAGTCCGCGTGAGCAGGCGGCGCATCGCGTCCCTCTACAGAGGCGGCTCCATCGGCAATACCAGCGGCGGCTCCAACAGGAAGTCGAGCTGAGACATCTCCGCGGCGGCCTGGCGCACGGCTTCCTCGGTGGTGGGCATTTAAGGGACGGCATTTAAGGGACAGGCTACGAAACTCCCAAACGCCAGCCGCCGAACGATTTGGGGGTTGCGTAGCCTATCCCTGAAACCCTGCAATCACGTCAATTCCTCAAGCAATTCCACGTCCTTAATCAAGAGATCGCTTACAACGTCGCCGACATCCTGGCCCTTCTTCTGCGCGATGCGTTCCAAACGCTGCTGCAACTGGCCGTCAAGGTAGATAGGCAGACGTATGCGCGCTGCCTTCCGGCAAAACTTGCCTCGCTCCGCTTTGGAAAAGTCGTAATATGGCTTCATGGTTCCAGCCCCCGATACTGTGCGGCTTCTTTCCGGTCCGCCCGGCGCGCGGAAATCAGACGTATCTTTGCGCTTGCCTCACCGCCGGCTTCCTTCTCCTCGCGGAACGTGTGGCACACCACCAGCAGCGCTCCAGCGCGATCCAATCCGAGGGTGATCCAACGCTCCTCTTTCTCGCTGTGGTCATCATCGCCACCCAAGGATTATCTCATGAAGTCCGGGTTGCCTCGTCAGGGCAAACCCACCGGCGGCAAGACCCGCATCGGGCGTCTCCGCCGCCGGCGCTACGTAGACCCGTAGGGCGCCGGCTCGACGTGCACCAGCACGTCGGCTACCCAGTCCAGTTGCTCGACAATGCGTCGCCGCACCTGGCGGGCGATCTCGTGCGATTGCCGCACGGTGATTTCGGGGTCCACTTCCAGGTGCAGATCCACGTGATACCGCAGGCCGGTCTTGCGCGCGAAGCATTTCTCGACGCCGCGCACGCCGGGCACCGTGGACGCCGCCGCCCGGATCTGCTTCATGAGCCCCTCATTCGGCATGGTGTCCATAAGCTGCAGGGCGGTTTCGCGCGCCACGCGCACGCCCACGGACACTACGATCAGGCCTACCACGAAGCCTCCGTAGCGGTCCGCATTGAAAAAGTGCAGCGGATCGGAGAGCGTCAGGCCCACCGCGATCAGCGCCGCCACGGCGGAAACGGTATCCATGGTGTCGTTCCACGCGTCGGCGGTGAGCGCGGCGCTCCGGAGCTTCCGGCCATAGTGAAACTTGACTGAGGCAAGAGCCACTTTAGCCAGTAGGGAGGCGACCAGCGGCCACACCACGTAGGCGGCCAGCGGCATGCGCGGCTGGCCCAGGCGGCGCAGCGAGTCATAGGAGATCAGAGCGCCGCCGGCCGTGAGGGCCAGGCCGATCAACAGGCCCGTGAGGATTTCCGCCCGGCCGTGGCCATAGGGGTGGTTTTCGTCGGCGGGCCGGGCGGCGAGGGTCAAGCCGAGAAGAACGAAGCCGGACGCAAACACGTCGCCCGCCGATTCCAGCCCATCCGCCACCACGGCGGTGGAATGGCCGGAGAGGCCCGCGAAGACCTTCACGATGGCGAGCGAGCCGCTCACTATCATCCCGGCAATGGCGACACGTTGGCCGATGTGCATCTTGTTCATCAGGCGCGCGCGGGGTCGATCTTTTCGGTGTCGCACCCCAACTCGGCGAAGGCCGCGCGGGCTTTCCCGGAGTCGAACTGGCCGTCGCGCGCCAGGCGCGAGAGCGCCGCGGCGGCTATCGACTCGGCATTGATCTCGAAATGTTTCCGCAGGTGCTCGCGGTTGTCGCTGCGGCCGAAGCCGTCGGTGCCGAGCGTTACCATGCGGCCGGGCAGCCAGGGGGCAACCTGGTCGGCCACTACTTTCATGTAATCGGTGGCGGCGACCACCGGTCCGCCGGCGCTTTTCAGCGCCTCGACGATGTATGGCGTCCGGGCCGGCCGATCGGGATGCAGGCGGTTCCAGCGGTCCACGCCGAGGGCTTCGCGCCGCAACTCGTTGTAGCTGGTCACGCTCCACACATCCGCCGGAACGCCGTACTTCCCGGCGAGGATCTGCTGCGCGCGCAGCGCCTCGTTCAAGATGGGGCCGCTGCCGAAGAGCTGCACCTTGGCCGCGCCGGGCCCAGAGGGCACCCCAGCCGCCTGGTAGCGATAGATGCCCTTGAGCACGCCCTCGGGGTCGAGGCCTTGGGGCATGGGCGGCATGGGGTAATTCTCGTTGTACAAAGTGAGGTAATAGAAGCGGTCCTCCTGCTCCTGGTACATGCGCCGGATGCCATCCTGCACGATGATGGCGATCTCATAGGCGTAGGCCGGGTCGTAGGTTATGCAGGTGGGCAGAATGCTGGAGAGCAGGATGCTCTGGCCATCCTGGTGCTGCAAGCCTTCGCCGGCCAGGGTGGTGCGGCCGGCGGTGCCGCCGCACAGGAAGCCTCTGCCGCGCGCGTCGGCGAATGCCCAGATCATGTCGCCCACGCGCTGGAAGCCGAACATCGAGTAATAGATGAAGAACGGCGCCATGGCCACGCCGTAGTTCACGTAGGCCGTGCCCGCGGCCGTGAAGGAAGCCATGGAACCGGCTTCGGTGATGCCCTCTTCGAGAATCTGGCCGTCCTTGGATTCCTTGTAGTACAGGAACATCTCCGCGTCGTGCGGCTTGTAGAGCTGTCCCTGGCTGGCATAGATGCCGAATTGGCGGAACAGGGATTCCATGCCGAACGTGCGCGCTTCGTCGGGAATAATCGGCACGACGCGATGGCCCATTTGCGGGTGCTTCATGAGCAGCGTCAGGACACGAACGAAGGCCATGGTGCTGGAGACCTCGCGCCCGGACGATCCTTCGAGCGACTCCTTCAGGTAATCGAGCGGCGGAGCTTCGACGCTGGCGGCCGCGACAGTACGGGTCGGCATGTATCCACCCAGCCGGCGCCGCCGATCGTGCAGGTAGGCCATCTCCGGGCTGTCCGAGGGCGGCCGGTAGAATGCGGCGCTGCGGGCGGCTTCCTCGGGTATGGGGATCTCAAAGCGCGACCGGAAGTGCTCGAGCTCCTGCTCATTGAGCTTCTTCTGCTGGTGGGTGATGTTGCGGCCCTCGCCCGCTTCGCCCAGCCCGTAGCCTTTGATGGTGTGGGCCAGGATCACGGTGGGGCGGTCTTTGGTTTCCACGGCCGCCTTGTAGGCGTTGTAGACCTTGCGGGGATCGTGGCCGCCGCGCCGCAGTTTCATCAGGTCGCCGTCGCTGAGGTGCGCTACGAGGTCGAGCAGCTCGGCGTACTTGCCGAAGAAGTTTTTGCGAATGTAGGCGCCGTCCTTGGTGATGTAGGTCTGGTACTCGCCGTCCACCGCTTCACCCATGCGCTTCTGGAGCAGACCGGTGGTGTCGCGGGCCAGCAGCGCGTCCCAATCTTCGCCCCAGATCACCTTGATGACGTTCCAGCCGGCGCCGCGGAAGGCGGCTTCCAGCTCCTGAATCACCTTGCCGTTGCCGCGCACCGGCCCATCCAGCCGCTGCAGATTGCAGTTGATGACGAAGATAAGGTTGTCCAACCTTTCGCGCGAGGCCAGGGTCAGCGAGCCCATGGATTCCGGCTCGTCCATTTCGCCATCGCCGAGGAAGCCCCAGATCTTCCGCGGCGTGGGCGAAATAAGGCCGCGGTTTTCCAGGTACCGCATGAAGCGCGCCTGGTAGATGGCGTTGATGGGCCCCAGGCCCATCGACACAGTGGGGAAGCTCCAGAAATCCGGCATCAGCCAGGGGTGCGGATAGGAGGCGAGGCCCGGGTGCTCGCGCAGCTCATGCCGGAAATTCCCGAGGTGCTCTTCGCTCAAGCGGCCCTCGAGGAAAGCGCGCGCGTAGACCCCCGGCGAGGCATGGCCCTGAAAGTAGACCAGGTCGCCCGGCTGGCCGTCATAGGATGCGTGGAAGAAGTGATTGAACCCCACCTCGAGCAGCGTGGCCAGCGAGGCGTAGGTGGAAATGTGGCCGCCAATGCCGGCATCGTACTTGTTCTGCCGGACCACCATGGCCATGGCGTTCCAGCGGACCAGGCTCTTGATGCGGCGCTCCATGGCGCGATCGCCCGGGTATGCCACTTCGTCTTCGGGGCGAATGGTATTGATGTAGGGCGTGTTCAGGTGAATGGGGAGATCGGCGCCTTGAGTCCGTGCACGCTCGGTAAGCTGTTCCAAAAGGTATGCGGCGCGGTCGGGCCCGGCCTGGCCGATCACCTGCTCCAGCGATTCCACCCACTCAGCGGTCTCCTGTGGATTCAAATCCACAACCCTCTCGTTGCGTATTTGGTGCATGGACACCTTCATTATAGTGAACGCCCGGCCGGGACTTCCCGCGTGCTAGTACAATGTGGTCATGGTCAGAGTGGAGCACGTGCTCGATTCCTGGAAGACGATCCGGCAGGATACGGCTGCCGCCGTCGAAGAGTTTCCGGCCGGCGATCTGGATTACCGGCCCACGCCCGAGGTCATGACGTTCCGCGAAATTGCGCGCCACATTCTGGACGCGAGCCACGCATTGACCGGCATGTTGCTGGCCGGCGACGACAATTTCGCCACGCCCGATTTTCGCGAACGCCTGAAACGGCACATGAGGGGCCTTGGCGCGGACGCAGGAGCGCCCGAACTGGCCGCGGCTTTGCGGGATTCGCTGGAGGAGCGCACGGCGCAACTGGCCGCCCAACCCGCTGAATTCTTTTCCCACATCATCACCCGGATGGACGGGGAGAAGGTCACGCGCCTCGAAATGGTGCAGACCATCAAAGAGCACGAATTGACGCATCGCGCGCAGTTATTCCTGTATCTTCGCTTGAAGGGCCTGGTCCCGGCCACCACCCGCCGGCGGCTGGCCAAGCAAGCCGGCAAATAGAGGTTGCAAACACGGCGGTTTATCGTATATCAGTAGTATGTCGGGAGGATTATCGATGGTCACCTGTCCGAAATGCCAAGGCTTGATCGATGTGGACGAAGAAGACGTCGACGAAGGCGACACCATCAGTTGCGATGAGTGCGGCGCGGACCTGAGAGTCGTGGGCACCGATCCTTTGGAGCTGGAGTCGGCGGAAGATCTCGAGGAAGACGAGGACGAAGACGATTTTCTGGAGGACGACGAGGAAGAAGAATCCGACGAGGAATGGAAATAATCACATGAAAACGATCTGGCTGGCCGTGCTGGCGGTTTTCCTCCTCTGTGCCTCCGCCACGTTCGCACAGAAGAAGAAGGGTGGAGAAAACACGCGCAGCGTGCAAGGCACGGTGACCGTCGCGGACGACAGCCCCGTCAATGGCGCCGTGGTGCAATTGAAGAACACCAAGACGCTGGGAATCCGGTCCTTCATCACCAAGGACGACGGCACGTATCATTTTTACGATTTGAGCCCGGACATCGATTACGAGCTCAAAGCCGACTACCAGGGCGCTTCCAGCAACACCAAGACGCTGAGTTCTTTCGATTCGCGAAAGCAAACTGTCCTCAATCTCAAGTTGAATCCCAAGAAATGACCGGATCGGCGGGCGTCTATCGCCAACGGAACAGTTTCAGCGCCAGCGTGAACGACACCAACAGCCAGGCCAGCAACACACCCAATTGCGGAGCCACTTGCGCCAGGCTGGCGCCTTGCAGCATGTGGGCGCGCAGAGCGTCGATCACGGCGGTCAAGGGAAGCGCCCGGATCACAGGTTGTAGCGCGCCGGGAAACCGCTGCGCCGAAAAGAACACGCCGGAGACGATCCACATGGGCATCATCACCGTGTTCATCAGGCCGGATGCGGCTTCGATGGTCTGCGCGCGCGAAGCGATCAGCAATCCCAGGGCGCTGAATGCCAGCGATCCCAAAACACACAGCACCGCGAGATCCAGCATGGAACCGCGCACCGGAACCTGGAATACCCAGGCGCCGAACCCCAACAGGACGCCGACTTCCACCACCAGCAGCAACAGCCGCGCCAGCACGAACGAGAACAGGTAGTAATGCCGCGGCATGGGGGTGGCAATCAGGCGCTTCATGAGCTTCTTGCGCCGCGCATCCACAATCGCGAACCCCATTCCCCAGATGGCGCTGCCCATCAGGTTCATTCCCAGCAGGCCAGGGATCAGGAAATCGATATAGCGGGAGCCCGGCTCGCGCACGAGCCGGTCGCTCGAAGCCACCGGGTCGGCGCGGCCCGCTGCCCGCTGGACGGCTCGATCGGCCAGCATGCGCGCGGTGCGTCCTTCGGGATTGGTGTCGTCGTAGCGGTACACCACCACCCCGCCGGGCGACGGCGCAACCAGCAGCGCCACCTTGCCCGTGCGGAGCGCCTCTTCGGCGGCCGGGGCCGATAACTGCTCCACGTCGAGCAGCTTCTCCTGCCGGAGCGACTTGGCCAGCTCCGGCGTCACGGCCGCAATTTTGAGCACGTCCGGGGGACGGTTGCGGAAGGCCAGCCCCAGACCCGCGGCCAGCAGGACCGGGAAGATGAACACCCAGAATATGGCTTCCGGCTCGCGCCAGAATTCGCGGAACCGCACCAGGGTCAATTGCGCCAGCGGATGGTCCGCCCATGCAGTGCTACTCATCGCGCAGATGCCGTCCCGTCAAAATGACGAAGACGTCCT
>Ga0187865_1002089_pt1 | contig 20201 bp, 18 predicted proteins | sample June2016WEW_11_1_2_FD_132989 | JGI IMG/M metagenome (GOLD analysis project Ga0187865, IMG submission 132989) | Peatland microbial communities from SPRUCE experiment site at the Marcell Experimental Forest, Minnesota, USA - June2016WEW_11_100 | ecosystem: Environmental > Terrestrial > Soil >...
CCTGACAAAATACACCAGAAAAACACCCCACCTTCGGCTCTCGCTTATAGGCCTCTTGAAATCCTTTAGCACTACAATTATTCATGGGGCTATCCGGATAGTAAAATTGATAATTGGAGGTCCCGATGACTTTCTCCGGTGCTTCCAGGCCTAACGGGGCCAGGGTGCTAAGCTCTGTTGCCGTGTGAATATAGATCGGGATTCTTTCGGCAAATCCGGTAGCTTTCGCCGCCTTCATGACGTTGACCATACTGGCGCCGCCCGTGGCGAAGATGACGGCATCAGGCTTGGCGGATGAGATCGCGGTGAGGTAGGGGGTCAACTCCGGCTCCCCCACCTTCCACCAGGACTGTCCCACCAGTTCCACATTGGGCTTGATTTTTTTGAGATGGCCCCAGACCCCATCGGCAAGAGCATGCCCGTATTCATAATCATCCCCCGTGATCCAGTATTTCACGAAGGGCCGCTTGGCCAGGCCAACGGCGGCGGCTTTACCAATCATGGCGGTGTTTTCGGTTACGGAAAAAACGTACCGGTGCCCTTTCTCTCCGGTTATCTTGTCACTCTTAGAAAAAGTGACCAGGAAGGGGATCTTCTCGGTTTTACAAAACTCTGAAACCGCCAGAGCCCCGGCGCTGTTAATGGTTCCCATCAGGATATCGACCTTCTCATTCATCACCAGTTCTTTGGCCGTACTGAGCGCCAGATCGACCTTGAATTTGTCATCCCGGGTGGTGAACTCAATCTTTCTTCCCAGCACACCGCCTTTGGCATTGATTTCATCAATGGCCAATTTGAAAGCATCCCGCACGTCATAGGTGTAGGTCGTGGGGGGGCCGGTGTACGTATCGATGATCCCCACCTTAATCGGAGCCTGGGCCGGGGCGCTCCCGGGATAGAAGATGAGGAAGAGGGCTAAGAGCCCGGCGAAGATGGTTAAAGTGTTTCGCATGACGATTGGCTTCATTTCATCTGACCTCCTTTAACAATAGGATCTAGGATCTAAAAATAGGACCGAGGATCGAGGTCAAAGGCTCGAGGAAAAAATAAAGTATCTCGCACCATTATTTGTCTTTTCCTCGACCCTCGTTCCTCGAACCTCGAACCTGCATTTAATTTCCTCCACGTACTTTCTTGATCTCCTCACAGCTGGGCAGGATTTCCTTCCCGGGCAAGGTGACGATATCCGAAGAAATGAGGAAATTGTATTGGGGGACTCTCTTCAGGGTTCCCATAAATAACGGCAACACCGCCTGATGGTCGCAGGCCCGCATCTCGACCTCGCCCACCGGGCTGTCAACCTTCATCCCCTCCAGGGCGTTGATGAACTTCTCCCGGTCGATGGCTCCGGCTTTCTCATAGGCCTTGGCAACCAAATGGGCTGTCAGGTAAGCATGGAACGCTGGGAAGCTGGGGGGGGTTCCGTAAGCATCCTGAAACGCTTTCACGAAAGCCCGATTGGCCGGGATATCAGGATGATAAAAATGATAGTCCATCGTACCCATCACCCCCTCGGGCGCTTCTAAGCCCAGGGGTTTAATGACGGAATGGTCGGTAGCGGTGTGAATCCAGATGGGAACCTTTTCTGACATACCGGTGGTCTTGATCAACTTCAAGGCATTGGTCATACTGGCACCCCCGGTCGCAAAGATGACCGCGTCAGGTTTGGCGGCCAGGATAGCCGTCAGGTAAGGAACCAGGTCCGGCTCCCCGACTTTCCACCAGGACTGTCCGATCAATTCAACATTGGGCTTCAGTTTTTTCAGATTGCGCCAGGCGGAATCCGCTATGGCATGGCCATACTCATAATCGTCCCCGGCGATCCAATATTTGATATAGGGCTTCTTGGAAAGGGCCAAGCCCCCGGCTTTACCGGCCATATAAGTATTTTCTGCGGTGCAGAAGGCGTAGCGATGTCCTTTCTCGCCGGTTATTTTCTCGGTCTTGGAGATCCAGACAATAAAAGGTATCTTTTCCTCTTTGGCATAATCGGAAACCGCCAGGGAAACTCCGCTATTGATGGTCCCTACCAGTAGATCCACCTTTTCGTTCATGACCAGCTCTTTGGCCATACTGAGCGCGATGTCTACTTTGAACTTGTCATCCCGGTTGGTAAATTCAACCTTCGTTCCCAGAACGCCTTTCTTGTTGATGTCGCTCAGGGCCAGTTTGAAACCGTTCAGAGCGTCCTGGCCATACACCGCCGGCGGCCCAGTGTAGGTATCGAGGATTCCCACTTTGATGGGTCGTTGGGCTTCGGCAAGGGCAGGTTGCAGAATCATCCCCAGGATGAAAAGGGCAATTAAGAATACAAGGCTCCTCGCCGCAAAGGCGTATTTCATCTTTCCAGGCCTCCTCCCCTTTTTCTACGGCGTGATTAGGTTCAAAAAAGGGTAGATTGTCCAAAAATCTAGATGAATGAATTTTTACCACATGTTTCAATTAATTGTCCAGGAGAAAGGCCACCCTCGAAAAGGCTGAAGTCTGAAGGCTAAAGTCTGAAGGGAAAGTTTTGCGGGAAACGTGCCGATGGGTTCATCCCTCTTTCTTTTCAAGAAAAGGAAGAGGAGTTCCTTTCCGATAAACGAGTGCCTGGCAGGAAGCGATCAAACCGCCCTTTTCGTCGGTGACTTTGATGTTATAGTTGGCGGTTTTGGGGGTAAGGCTGAATTCCTTGGCCTCGGCGATGAGCCTGCTTCCGGGAGCAGGAGAAGAGACATAGGTGATGTTCAAATTCAGGGCCACGGCCATGGTACCATGAGAGTTCGATGCGGTCTCGAAAGCTTCGTCGATGAGGGCGAATAAGGCCCCGCCGTGAGCCATTCCGAATATGTTTTCCATATCCGGAGTGAAAGCCATCTCCACCCGGGAATATCCTTCATCCAGGTCTACCAGTTTCAGATCGAACTTCTGAGCAAAAGGTTCTCTCGCCACCTGCCCGAAGATCGCTTTTTTAATCTTTTGGTCCATTCTAAAAACCTGGTCTGGTCTTTCACTTTGATTCCTGTCCTTTGGTAAACGGGCCTAGAGCCGGCTAATTTTTACAGGGCAAGGGATATTTATCAATCAAAAAGGGGGCGGGAAGGGGGAGATGAAGAGAAGGTTGCCTTTCATGAGATTCCTGGTAGAATAAGATAAATGAAAAAGGGAAGACAACCGACAAAAATCCGTCTGGGTATTGACTTCGGCACAACCCGAACCGTTGTTTCCCGGGTGGAAAGCGGTAATTATCCGCTGATCACTTTCGAGAACGAATGGGGGGATGGGCAGGAATGGTATCCCTCTTTGATTGCCGGAAGAGGGGATCAGCGGGTCTTCGGATGGGAAGCGTGGTCGAAACAGTCCGAAGAGGACTGGCAGAAGATTCGATCTCTAAAGCGCTATTTACCTCGGGCAAACCCGAAAACTTGCCTGCAGGTGGGGGATGAAAATGTCCCGGTCCTTACCTTGCTTATCGAATACCTGAGCGCTTTGCGCCGGGAACTCCTGGAAAGATCCAACCTTCATCTCCGGTATCCGGCCATCCTGGAAACGATGATCGGCGTTCCGGCCAACGCCAACAACAATCAACGCTTTTTAACCCTGGAGGGATTCCGGCGGGCCGGCTTCGAGGTTTTGGGGATGGTGAATGAGCCTTCGGCCGCGGGCGTTGAATACGCTTTCCGCTATCGTCAACACCCCTCCGAGCGGAGAAGAGAATACCTCCTGGTTTATGACCTGGGCGGGGGGACGTTCGATCTCTCCGTTATTCAAATGCGGGACCTCACTCACCGGGTCATAACCACGGGAGGTATTGAGCATCTGGGCGGGGACGACTTTGATTTTGTTCTGGCAGACCTGGCTCTGGAACACGCTAGTCTGAGACAAGAGTTGCGGTCGAATTTCTGGCTCCTCGAGGAATGCCGGGAGAAAAAGGAAAGTCTGAAACCCAACACCAAGAAAATGCACATCGACCTCAGCCAGCTACTGGGGGAGGATCGGGAAGTAACCGTCATGGTCGCGGATTTTTATGGGCGCAGCCGGCCGTTGGTAGAGCAGACGGTTGCTGCCGTGGAGCAGATCATGGCCCGACCTTCTCTGGGTACACCTTCGGCGGCCTGGCTCCAGAACGCCGGGCTCTATCTCGTAGGGGGAGCGGCCGAGCTTCCTCTCATTGCCCAAATTCTACGGGAGCGCTATGGCCGTCGCCTGCGCAAGTCTCCCTACCCCCGGGCCGCTACGGCCATCGGGCTGGCCATTGCCGCGGATGAAATGGCCGGCTTTACTTTACAGGACCGGTTTACCCGCCACTTCGGGGTCTGGCGTGAAGAGGAGGAGGGCCGGCGCATTTCCTTTGACCCCATATTCACCAAGGACACCCTTCTGCCGCCGAAGGGCAAGCCTCCCCTGGTCCAGTCGCGCCGGTATCAGCCGGCCCACAACGTCGGCCATTTCCGTTATCTGGAATGCAGCCATATCGACGAGCAAGGGCAGCCCACGGGTGACCTCACTGCCTGGGACGAGATTCGTTTTCCTTTTGACCCCGATCTTTCCGGGGAGACTGGATGGGAGAAGATTCCAATCCAGCGCCTTGAAAGCCCCAAAGAGGGGGAGGCAGAAGAAATCTACACTTGCGACAGCCAGGGAATTGTAAAAGTAACCCTCATCAATCACGCCACAAGCTTCAAGAAGTCATACCAGCTCAGACACGGGAATTAAAGGATAAGGAAATTCACCGCAGAGAACGCAGAGGACGCCGAGTAGTCCTTCCCCTATCCCCTCCCCGAGGCGGGCGATGTGAGTGCGGGGACATGGCTTCGACCGACACCCAGAGCCTATGGAAAAAGAATATGATGTGATCATTGTTGGTGGAGGCCCGGCCGGTTGCAGCGCGGCCATCTGCCTGGCGCGGCAGGGATGCAAGGTGCTGTTAATGGATAAAGCGCAATTCCCGCGCGACAAAGTTTGTGGAGATGGCATCGGTCCGCCAGCCCTGGAGGTACTGGATCGCTTGGGAGTTCTTCAGCACATGATGGCCCGAAACCCCTGGAGGGTCGAGGGGATCGATTTTTTCTCGCCAGCGGGCCAAAGGGTCAGGGCTCCCTTCTCCCACCTTGAAGGACGATATAAACATGGACTGGTCCTTCCCCGGAGAGAGTTTGATTTCCTGCTGTGGCAACATGTCCGGGGCTTTTCCAATGTTCAGGTACTGGAAAATTGTGAAGGCGTGTATTTGATTTATGCCGGCAGCAAAGTTCTTGGTATCCAGGCGAAATACGGCAGCTCCCTGGAGGATTTCGGCGGAAAGGTGATCATCGGGGCCGATGGTGCCTATTCCCTGGTGGCCAAAAGAATTTCTTCCCCCACCAGGATTTTCCGCAGCTACGCTTTCGCGGCCCGAGGGTATTTTCATCAGGTTGAAGGGTTGACCAATCAAATCGAGATCCATTGCGAGAAAAACCTCCTGCCCGGTTATGGCTGGATTTTCCCCACCGGGGAAGACTCGGCGAACGTGGGGGTGGGAATCGCCTCGCGGTTCCTCAAGAAAAAAGATATGAAAAAGTTATTCCATAGTTTTATCTGGGAAAATCCACCTTTGAGGCAAAGATTTCGTAAAGCCCGCTTAGTGGAAAATTCTTTCAAGGGTTTTCCGATTCCTCTGGGTACTTTCAGCCCCGAGCGCAGCCATGGAAATGTTCTGCTCCTGGGAGATGCTGGACGTTTTGCCGACGTTCTCTCCGGTGAGGGGATCTATTATGCCCTGCGGGGGGGTGAATGTGCTGCGGAAGCGATCCAGGAGGGGTTAAAGATGGCGGGGGAAGGGGAGCGGATCGGTGAGATTTACGAAAAGTTATGGAGGCGAGCCTTCCGCGCCAAAGAATATTTGATCGGAAACCTTCTTCAAAGGCTGGTCATTGGAGAATTCTTTCTTAATCTAAATATTCGCAGGGCCTGCAAGAGCCCACTCATGGCCCGCAATTTGGCCTCGATCCTTTGCCATGAGAAAACGAAAATGAGATTGTTGTTTTAACTTGACAAGATTTTATTTTTAAGCTATTTCTTTCCCCGAACCTTACCTCACAGCCGAATCTATACCACCGTAATCTGCCGTTACTTGGATCGAGGAATGCAAAGAAGATTCCGAGGATTTTACTTCTTATCCATCCAGCGGCTTTTGGTCCCCTGTAAAGGTCTAAATTACCCTCTCGTCCAAACAACGCAAGATTCAACTCTTGAGCTCTTCGGGCCTTTCCATTCACGGAATCAAGTTTGGTATTGAGATAGCCTATAGACGGGAACTTTTCCCGGAAAAGCAATATTGAAAAATTTGAAGACTGTGGTGGCTAAAAAGGGCGACGACGCCCCCGCAGTTTAACGGTTTTTTAAACTTGGTCTGATCGGATAGAATTCTATCCACGCCTGGGTTTATTGAATCATCCCGTAATCTCAATTTTTTTGGTTGGCGAGATCTATTAAAGGAAAGGAGGTAGGGAGATGAAGTCTTTCATTAAGAAGTCGTGGATTGTGGTTTTGATAAGCTGTTTTTCCATTGTCTCGGTTTGGGCCTGGGGGCCGTCCGGGGCTATGGCCTTTACAACCCCTAAGGCCGCATTTGATGTCACCAAAATGGGAGATATGTCCGACTTCGACCCCAACAACCCGGTCATCCCGACCGGGGACACCATCAAGATCGCCTGTGTCGCCTCCCACTCCGGCCCGGCTGCGATTGTCGGCCAGATGTACTGGATGAATCTTCTATGGGTGGCCCACGACATTAACAAGAGGGGCGGCATCCTGGTGGACGGAAAAAAGAAATTGGTCCAGATCATCAAAGCGGATCATATGTCCAAGCCGGACCAGGGGAAAAAGATATGTGAGAGGATGGTCCTGCAGGAAAAGGTTCACGTCCTCTGGGGCACGGACGGAAGCAACCTGATGAAGGTGATCAACGACACCGCGGCCAAGTATAAAGTCATCGCCCAGAATACGGCCGCCCTATCGGACGAACTCAATGACGCCACGAATTTCTCCCGGTATTCTTTCTTTACATCTTTTTCCACCGACCAGATCGGACGAGGAATCGCCTATTACTATGCCCAGATCAGGAAAAAGGAGAAAAAGTTTTACATCCTCTGCCAGGATTACATGTTCGGGCACGCCATGGCTGAAGGATTCAAGAAAGGTCTCAAGGAATATTATCCCCAGGCCCAGATCGTCGGCGAGGATTACCACAAACTCTTCCTCACGGACTTCGCCCCTTATCTCACCAAGGTCAAAGCCTCCGGGGCCGAGGTCGTCTATACGGGTGACTGGGTCCCGGATGCCGCCAATCTCCTCAAACAGGCGCGGCAGATGGGCATCACGCTTCCCATTGCCCACATCTTCCTGGACGAGCCCAACTTCCTGCACGAGGTCGGGGTGGAGGGCACCAAGGGATTGGTCCAGCTCAGCCAGTATGGGTCGGAAAACCCCGCCTTCAAGACACCGGAACAGATCAAATATTATAAGACCTGGAACAACCTCTGGAAGACCAAATGGCAGGCGCCTTTTAACACCAGGCTCTATGAACACGGGACCGGCAACTTCGGCTCCTACATTATGCAGACTTATTGGCTCCTGAGTGTGATCGAGAGGGCCAAGAGTACCGACCCGGAAAAAGTTATCAAGGTCTGGGAGGGGGATACCTATCAATATGTTAACGGGAAAGTCATGAAGATGAGACCCTGCGACCACAAGGCCATCCAGGATCTTCACATATTCGAATTCGTCCCTCCTGAGCAGCAGAAAGTGTCTTTCAACATTCCGCCCTATTACTGGTTTCAGGGGACTTCCAATACGGGCCCGACATTCGAGATCCCCGCAGAAAAGGTACTCCCTCTCATGGATCGAAACCTGGATCGGTGCAAAGGGAAAAGTGATTGGGGAGAATAACTAAAAAAACGCAGAGTGCAGGGTGCATAGAGCCTAGAGCAAAATTAGGGTTTTAAGTCTCAAGTTTTCGACGCTATGCGCTCTGTGCCATGCGTATTTCTCCTGGAGAGGTTGAATGGATGGACCCAACGACCGCAATGTATGTTGCCCAGGGAATACACGGACTCGCCTACGGCATGGTGCTTTTCCTGGTGGCCTCCGGCCTCACCCTGATATTCGGCATGATGGACATTCTGAACCTCGCCCATGCCGCCTTCTTCATGCTGGCCGCCTATTTTTGCTACCAGGTCTTGTCGATGACCGGAAATTTTTGGGCGGCGTTGCTCCTGGCGCCGGTCGCCACCGCTTTTTTGGGAATTCTCCTGGAAAGATTTCTTCTCAGAAAAATACATGCTTTTGGGCTTATGAGTCAATTGATCTTAACTGTGGGTGTTTCGCTGGTCATCTTGGCCGGGGTGAAGATTTTCTGGGGCACGGAGAGTCTGCCGGTTAAGATTCCTCCAATTATGAGCGGATTGGTGATGATTGGAGGCATGGACTATCCTATCTATCGGCTTTTCGTTATCGGACTGTCTCTGGTGGTTTTGGCGATCATGGCCCTCCTCCTGTATAAAACCCGTTTGGGCAAAATCGTGCGCGCGGCCGTTTCCGACGCCGATATGGTCAATGCTCTCGGCATCAATATCCCCCTGGTCTTCACGTTTGTCTTTGGAGCCGGCATATGGCTGGCCGGGGTGGCCGGGGTGGCCATAGCTCCCATATTGACCGTATACCCCGGTTTAGCAGATCAGATGGGCATGGATGCCTTTGTGGTGGTGATTACGGGGGGATTCGGCAGCCTCACGGGAGCGTTTATCGTCTCCATCATATTTGGTCTGCTGAGCTCATATGGTGTGCAGTTCGTCTCTTCGCTTGCGCCGGTCCTGATGTTCGCCTTCATGGCCATAGTCTTGGCGATTCGACCCACGGGCCTCTTTGGAGAAAGGGAATGATGAATAAAAGGATTCAGTGGATTTTATGGGTGGGGTTAATCGTCATTCTAACTTTCTACCCCAAGGTTTTTGGTATCTACTATACCAACTTGTTTGTAACTTTCGCTGTCTTTGCCGTTTATTCCGTCTCTTTTAATTTGCTGCTGGGCTATACCGCGCTTTTCAGTTTTGGCCATGCTATGTTTTTTGGTGTCGGAGGCTATGGCACGGCCCTGGCTTTAAAGCATATTGCCGGGTTATCCCTTTTAGGGGCGATGGGGATCGGTTTGTTAGCAGTCATTATCTTTGCCCTTATCTTGTGCCCTATAGTCGTCAGGGTCACCGGCGCAGCCTTTTCCATGCTGCACCTCGCCTTTGGCCAGCTCATGTATGTCCTGGCGCTGAAATTAAGAAATATTACCGGCGGAGAAGATGGAATCGGAGGGTTTCCCATACCACCGTTCCGCATTCCCGGGTTTGTATCGATTGATATGAAATCCCCGGAGAACTTTTATTATTTTGCCATCGTCGTCCTGGGGATTAGCCTCTGGATAATGTGGTTTTTTACGAAAACGCCCTTTGGCCAAATCCAGGTGGGTGTCCGGGATAACGCCATGCGGATCGACTACCTGGGGTTTAAGGTGCCGCAGACGAAGGCTGTGGTTTATGTTATCGCCGGCGCTTTTGCCGGGGTCGCCGGCTCCGTTTTTGCGTTGTTTCAAAACCTGATTGCAGCCGATAGCGCATTTAGTATTATGGTTTCCTTTGGGGCAGTCATAAATACCTTGATCGGGGGCATGGGCAGCTTCTTTGGCCCCGTCTGGGGCACAGCGATCATGCAAATTTTGGAGGAGGTGACCACCCGCTATACGGATCGCGTTGAACTGGTGGCAGGCTTGATCCTGATTCTGGTCATCATGTTTGCTCCCATGGGGTTTGTGGGCTGGATGAGAATTCTGAAACAGAAATGGCTGGCCCATTCTGCCCCCAAGGTTAAATTGGAGAAAGCTTCATGAACATCCTGGAGACCAGCGGACTGTATCACGATTTCAGCGGGTTGCAGGTGCTGTTCGATGTCAACTTGCAGGTTCAGGAAGGAGAGCGGCACGCCGTCATCGGGCCCAATGGGGCAGGGAAAACGACTCTCTTCAACGTCATAACCGGAACTTACCAGCCGAGTCGGGGGCAGGTGTTCTTCAAAGGAAAGGAGATCACCGGAGCCAGGCCAAACGAGCTGACACGCCTCGGTATGGGGCGCTCCTTTCAGATCACCAGCACCTTTAATCGGTTGACCGCTTTCCAGAACATTCGGCTGGCCGTCCTTTCCAAGAAGGGTATCCGGTTCCAGCTGTTTCGCAGAGTGGACAAGATGCAGGACATAACAAAAGAGACCGACGAGGTCTTAAAGCGGATCAATCTGGATCGGGAGCGGGATATGCCCGCCGGTGTGTTGTCATACGGTAAACATCGTTCCCTGGAAATCAGCCTGGCCCTGGCAACGGACCCGGACCTGGTCATGCTCGACGAGCCCACGGCCGGCATGTCCCGGGATGAAACTCATTATGCCGTCGAGCTAATCAGGCGGCTCACGGAGGGCAAAACCGTGGTCATCATCGAGCATGACATGGATGTAGTCTTCTCCCTGGCAGACCGCATCACGGTACTCCACTATGGGCAGATCCTGGCAACGGGCCCTCCTGGCGAGATCCGGCAGAATCAAGCGGTCAAGGATGCGTACCTGGGAGAAATGGAAGTCTAAGAGGCATAGGGCATAGCGTTAAAAATTTGAACCCGGTGAGCGGGGTAAGCCGAGATGTTATTAGACGTTCATGATCTGAATACCTACTACGGCATGAGCCATGTCTTACAGGGAATCTCCTTAAACGTCGATCGAGGGGAAATTATTGCCCTTCTGGGCCGAAACGGGATGGGAAAGAGCACAACCCTGAAGAGTATCATGGGCCTGCTCAAACCTAAAGCAGGATCGGTTACCTTTGAAGGAAAGAATATTACGGGCAATCCGCCCTACAGGGTGGCCAGATCCGGTATCGGTTATGTCCCCGAGGAGAGGCGAATCTTCCCTAATCTCTCTGTGCTGGACAATCTAGATATCGGGATTAAAGGAGGAAAGATAGCCGACCCGAAAAATCCGAACGTATGGACTGTGGACAGGATCTTTCAGCATTTCCCCATGTTGAAAAAAAGGGCGCAGCAAAAAGGGAAGTTTCTATCCGGTGGCGAACAGCAGATGTTGACCATTGGACGTTCTCTGATGGGGAATCCTGCACTCCTTCTCGTGGATGAACCCACGGAGGGCCTGGCGCCCCTGCTGGTCAAAGAGGTAAGGGATATCCTGGAAGGGATTAACAAGGTCGGTGTTTCCATTTTATTGGTCGAGCATAACATCAAGGTAGCCCTGTCTCTAGCCAACCGGGTCTACCTGATGGGCAAGGCGCACATCGGATTTGCGGGAACCGTTGAAGAATTAGAGGCCCATCCCGAAGCCAGAGAGAAATACCTGGAAGTTTGAAAGATACAGGTCCCCGGTCTCAATTTTAAAAAACCATTACCAGCTGTAGCCTTAAGCTGTGACCTGAGACCTGAAGACTGGGACCTGGATCCTGATTCCTGTAATACGCAACGCGGAACCTGGAACCCGAAACCGCTTCTTTAATACCCCATCTTCTTTTCCACGTCGTACAGGGCCTGATCGACGGCTTTCAAACCTTCCTCAACCTCACTTCGGGTGAGGGTGAGGGGAGGGGCGAACTCCAGGGCATTTCCCATCCCCCTGAAGATGACCCCATGATCCCGGCCGGCCAGGGTAAGCTGGGAAGTGACATTATCTTTGGCCGGGAAGGGGAGGCGCTTCTTCTTATCCTGGACGATTTCCAATGCACACCAGAGCCCGATCCCGCGGGCCTCTCCCGCGATGGGATGTTTCTGCAAATCCTTCAACCCTTCCAGGAAGTATTTACCCATCTCTGCGGAATTGGCCACCAGCTCTTCCCGTTCGATGATCTCCAGGGTTTTCAGGGCGGCGACGCAGCATACTGGATGGTTGCCGTAAGTGTGAAGGTGCAGGAAGGTGGGGATGGCTTCCGCAATTTTGCGGGTCGTGGCAGCCGCCCCCAGGGGAGCATAGCCGGCGGTTAATTGCTTGGCCATGGTCATGATGTCAGGCTTTATGTTGTAATGCTCACAGGCAAACATCTTCCCCGTGCGGCCGAAGCCGACGATGACTTCATCGATGATGAGCAGGACCCCGTATTTGTCGCAGATCTGTCGGATCCGGTCGAAGTATCCGCCAGGAGGAGGAAGAGCACCTACTCCCTGCATTACGGTTTCGGCGATGAAAGCAGCTACCAGGTCCGGCCCCTCAAATTGAATCAATGATTCCAGGGCATCGGCGCAGGCCAGGTTACAGGCAGGATAAGTCAAATTAATGGGGCAGCGGTAACAGTAGGGAGGGATCAGGAAGGCATGGCCCGGAACCAGCGGAGCCATGACGTTGCGCATCGGGTTCAGAAAACCCAGAGCACTCAGGGCGCCCATGGTCTGCCCATGGTAGGCGTTCTGGCGAGAGATGATTTTAAACCGCCTCTGTTTGTTGGCATAGTAGTGATATTGCTTGGCGATCTTGAAGGCACTCTCCACCGCCTCGGAGCCGTCACAGACAAGACAAGTGGTGGTAAGCTCACCGGGATATATGGAAGCCAATTTTTTAGCGAGCTGCACGGAAGGGGTGGTGATGTAAAAGGCCGGGCTAAAATAGTGCATCTTCACGGCCTGTTCATACATGGCCTTGGCCACCTCTTCCCGGCCATACCCGATGGCGTTGGGCCGGGTGTTTCCGGCCATTAAATCTAAGTAGCGGTTTCCTCCCTCGTCGAAAACGTAGTCCCCTTCGCCCCGAACGATCACGGGAACCTTGCCATCCTGGATATCTTGCTTTACCGTATTATGAAGAAAAAGGTATTTTTGCGCATCGTCTAAAGTTGTTGAACCCATTTTGTCCCTCCCCATCTTGAATCGTTTTAGATATATCTATCAACTCCGTGATGTCCCTGTCAATGTTTTAAAATCCTTTCTCCCTTTGCTCGCTATGTCTTCTAACCGGTCTGGCCGATCCTGAAACACCCTTTCTGGAAGACCGAGATTATTTATCCCCAAACCGCAAGGAAATCTTTGAGAACTACAAGCGCATGACAAGCACAGGCGGTCTCAATGCCTTCTCTGTATTTGTCACAATAGAAGAAGGGGAAAGCCAGAACAAGCGAGGGAGGATCTTACTACTGCTATGATGATATTCCGCGAAATGAAACTGGCGTTCTGGCTGGAGAAGGCCGAGGCAGAGATGAAGGACCTTTCTGGACGCGGATGAACGCAAATTATCAGGATTAATATTTGGAATTCAGAAGTCAGGATCGGAGGCTTAACCCTGCAACGACAGCCTGCGGCTGTAGGTTGAATAAGATGTCATCAAGGTTATGCTAAACCGTTTTCCTTGAGGTAGTCCTTTCCTTTGCTGGTTAAGTTGTACCTCACATGACCCATCCCGGCGGGGCTAGCATAGATATAATTCCAGTCAATAAGCCCCTTCAACAAGGACATAATCTTTTTTTCCTCCATTTTAAAATGCTCGGCCAATACTGCAGAGGTATACCCATAGCTGTTGGCCAGGACAAGGATAATCTCCATATGGATGGGTTCAAGGGCCGGTTCGGCGGTTGCCGCCTGCTCAGGTCCTCTAGCCAAGGTGGGCATTTCCGGAGGGACGGTTTCCTGGACTGCTTGCAATTCTTCCCGCATCTGCCGGTATTGAATCGGCGGCAATTGGGATATCCCCAGTTCCTGGGCAAGAGTGGAAAAAAGCTTTTGGGGAAAGTCTTTTTGATTCAGATCGAATCCAGAAAAGATCGCCAGAGGTTGCGGAAGCTCGGCCAGGGATAGTCCCGAATAACAGACGGGGATGATAAAAATTTTCCGCATCCAGGCGCACCCGGCGTCGAAGGAGATCCAGGGTCTTTGAAGGGAATTCGGACTACAGAGGATGAGCAGAGCTTTGACCTCGGATAGGGCCTGTTCATCCTTTTCCAGATATTGGGCCACTACGGGAATATTCTCCGGATCGGTGCTCACCAGTACTTCGCAATGATCAGCAAATGCGGAATCGATCCATTTCTTCAAGACCAGGGCAACCTGGAACTCTTCTTGAATATGGCTGATGAATATTTTCATTCTTATTGGGGTTTGGGATTTTTATTCTTTCAGGTGCATTATAAGGGAAGTAACGGCCCTTTTTCAACAAGATCTTGCTAACCAGAAACTCGCAACGAGAATCGAGCCATGAGTAATTGTCCTCCAATTCCTTGACTTTAGAGGCATAACGGGGTATTTTTATTCTGGCTTCTTTAAAACCCTGGAGACGATAGAACTGCTCAATGGTCACTCTTGCAGAGGTGGGGATTTAAGATTCAACCCAAAGACGATTCCTGGATTTCCGCTTTACCGGGCATGAAAAATAGGCTCAATATCTTGAGCAAAAGCTTAAAAGCAGTTCTTCTATCTTTTGGTTGCGGTTAACCCGTGGTGTGTCCACCGCGGTTCGATTGAAGGAATTAAAAGAAAGGAGGATTCGATGAGCGCTGAGAAGAAATTAAAGGAACTGGGAATCACACTGCCGCAAGCGCCCAAGCCGCTGGCCAACTATGTTCCTGCCGTGAGAGTGGGCAATCTGCTCTTCGTTTCCGGACACGGACCTTATAATGACGGGAAGGCTATCACCTCCGGAAAACTGGGGAAAGAACTGACGATCGAACAGGGATATCAAACCGCCCGCAATGTAGCCCTGAATTGTCTGGCCTCGGTCAAGGCGACGATTGGGGACCTGGATAAAGTGAAGCGTGTGGTCAAGCTCCTGGGAATGGTCAACTGCACTGAAGATTTTAAAGATCAACCCAAGGTGATAAATGGAGCTTCAGATATTCTGGCTGAGGTCTTTGGAGACGCTGGCAAGCATGCCCGCTCAGCAGTGGGTATGCAATCATTACCCAATGGGATTCCAGTGGAAATCGAGATGATTCTGGAAGTTGGGTAACTACTAACGAAGGCTTTAAGGTTTTCCTTAATTCAGCCGAAAAAATTCTAAGGGCGAAATCCGCAATCCTAATCCCGGAAAAGGCGGGACGAAACAAATTCAATCCCGCCAGTGCGGAACAGAATTCAAGAACCGTACAGATCAGGTTTAGGGGTTATTCAGATTTTGAAATTGTTTCGGATTTCAGATTAAGGCCTTCTTACAGCTATTGTTAATGAAAGAAAGGGAGTTCCTCTGGGGTGAAAGATGATCAAAAAGAGTTTTGAGGATATTCAAGTCGGACAACGGACAACTTTTGGAAAGACCATTACCGAAGCGGATGTCTTTGCTTTTGCCGGTATAACCGGAGATTTCAACCCCATTCATGTGAATGTAGAGTTCGCCAAGACTTCCATGTTCGGGAAAAGAGTTGCCCACGGAATGCTTACGGCCAGCCTGGTTGACCAGACCCTCACCAACCTGGGAGGATTGGGAACCATTCATCTTTCCGAGACGGTGAAATTCCTGGCTCCTGTTTTCATTGGGGACACCGTAACGGTCGTTTCCGAAGTGGTCGGCAAAGATGCGGCCAAAACCCGGATGACGGTCAAATCGACCATTACGAATCAGGAAGGGAAAACGGTCCTGGAGGGGGAAGCCCTGATCATGATGCCCAGGGAGAAATAAAGGAGGAAGGATGCCCAAATACAAGGTGGTCGCCAAAGCGAAAGATAGCAGGTGCCCGAATGTGAAGGTGGGGGACCAAATCGTCATTGAAGGAACGATGGTAAACCTCAAGGAATCAAAGAACGTCTGCGCCGTGGCCCTTGGCGCCATCCAGTATTCCCTGTTTATGATGGGTAAGGCCAAGGACCCAAAAGATTTTGGGCGGGATCAGGTTTATACCCTGCAATGTCCAGATCCGGAGACGCGGGTGATATTCGAAGTCTCCAGAAAGGTAATGGAAGAATAAATAAGCAATGAACGGGCAGCCGTTAGCTTTCGGTCAATAAGAAACATAAAGAAGATGCGGAGGGATCATACGAAGGAGAGTTTCTTCTAATGGTTACACTGCTCAATTTGGAGGAGGCGGTCCGCCGTCATAAGCAAGGGGAAGACCCTTTCGAACTGGCGATCGAAAAATGGGTACGCATCCGAGATTTCCTTAAGAGAAAAGCAGACCCGGACCGGTATCGGGAAGCTTTTCAGTGCGGTTCGACCAAGATCATCTTCTGTCTCGATTATAAAGACCACTGTCCCTTCTGCCCTCTGGAAAAGGTCTGCTTCGACGGCCAGAGTATTTACTACCAGATCATGCGTTCCCTTCAGGTGTATTCCCTGGCGGGAGCGCTCCTTCCCCGGGAGCCCCTCATTGAGCTCCTCGATTCCTACATCCGGGATCTGAATGGTTACCGCCAGGAGTGGGTAAAGAAGAGCAACTAACCTCTGGAATGCGGAATATAAAAAGACCGTAATCTCAATCCTGTCATTGATACAATTCTTTAATTCAGGGTAAATTTTCCTTCATAGGTATAATTCATGACCAGCGTGGTAGCGAGAGCCGTGACTTCGATCAGCTTGCGGGATTGGCGGCGGGGGCTAAGGTTCAGGCTAAGGTCTTTGGCCCGGTCGATGAATTTGTCGATCAAGGGGGTCACCGAAGAAGTTTTTTCCCCGGTCCAGTGCGATATCATGTCCACCAGGTGATTCCGGTTCTTCTCAATAAACGCCCCAGCGGGTATTCGCTTCTCTCCCTTTCCATTGGTACTGAAGATTTCCTGCAAAACGTCATCCACGTAGCCCTGGGCCTTCTGCCGGTACCTCTCCTCGCTCTTGTTATAGTATTCGAGGAGAGTTATGTTGAGGTTTTCGATGGGGTTAATCCTCTCGCCGTCGGTCACCAGGGGTTTCTTCGGTCCGATTTCCCTCATCAACTGATCCACGAACCTGAGCTTTTTCAGCGCCCCCCAGTTCCGGTATTTTCCCCGCCATTTGGAACGGGGGGTCAGCCAGACAGCGAAGGTCTCGGCAAAATCTTCATCGGGATGCTTCTGGGCGTAGATCCTCCCGGCGTAAGAGCCGACTTGCTGGTAGAGGTGCTTCACAAACTGCCGGGATTGAGGGTTGGGATGGAAAAAGTCGTGATAAGGTTCATCAAATCGGCCGAATGTCTCCTGCCATTCTTTCAAGCTATAGAGCCGATAAGCGTAGTTAATGGCATGCCCGGCTTCATGACGGAGGGTCATCATCAACTCATGTTCATCTTCCAGGTCTCCGTGCATGCGGTCCTCAATCTGGGAGAGAACAGAATTAGCATAATAAAAAGGAATACCGATCAGCGGAACTTTATTGGGGCAGCCCCAAGTATCGGTCAGGTAAAATCTAGGCTTGAAACGCATCTCCCTCCGTTCCAGTTCTGAATATAGCCGGGAAATCAATTTCTCCAGGTTTGATCCTTCGATTTTAAGGTTCATTTCGCTGAGGGGTTTATTCCATTCCATCAGCGTCGTTTCCCAATCATTTAAGATAGCTTCGGCTTTGGACATTTACATGTTTCCTCGAATTGATAAAAAGATTATAAGTTAATGTTATTTAATTCTTTTTTAATAATTTAGCTGGGGAAACCGGGAAAAACTGGGTGGGTTTTTCTCTTTCTCTCAACCTGTCTATAAAATAGGAAAAAAGGGGGCCTCTGTCAAGGGGAATTTAGTAAAATAAATTATAGTAATATTCAGTGGTTATATATTAACGTGGGAAAGGAGGCGGTTCCGGATGGGGGCGACAACCAGAACGGTGATTGCGGTCTTTAGAATGTCCCCGGGGATGAAAAGCAAAACTCCAATCTTAATAACCGCTAAAAAGGAGATGGGCTTGTGAAGGATGAAGTTCAAATTAAGGTAGAGGTAGGAAATCCCCAGCAAGTAGATGGCTATTTGCCCGAAGACTAGAGCCATAAGAGTTCGGGAGAGGCCTAAGTTTCTTTCCCCTTCCACCATTTTCCCTATAACATAGGCGCCGGCGACAAAACCCAGGAGGAAACCGAAAGAAGGTTGCAGGACGTAAGCCGGTCCTCCCCCCTGGGCAAAGATGGGCAATCCCAGGAGGCCGAGAATGAGGTAAAGAAGCTGACTCAGGGCTCCCCGCCGGCTGCCGAGGATCAAACCCGCGAACATAACCATCAAAGTCTGGAGGGTAAGAGGGACGTAGGGAATTGGAATCCTAATGAAGGCCCCCACGGCTGTAAGGGCGGTAAAGAGCGAAATCAGAATCGCATCCGCAGCTTTCTTTTTCATCTTTTATCTTAAATACTCCAATTCATCATATTCACCCCTCTGCCCGGCTGTCAAATGATTCTGTCCTTAATTCGGAGTGAGGAATGTGGATCAAGCGACAACAAGGGAAGATATTTAAAAGAAATTTCAGATTATGTTGATCAAAAGGAGGGTTTTGGTATAAACTCTTGCAATCTACTCTTATCTTTCGGACTGGAGGCCCATCGAAATTTCAAGGGAGGACTGGGGTTATGGCTGAGAAATTAAAGAGTGCCTTGGAGCTCGCCATGGAAAAGACCAAGAAAATAGGCGGGGAGGAGATTCCTTCTTTTACCGGCGAGCAGAAAGACGAAATTGCCCAAATCCGAAAAGTCTACGAAGCCAAAATGGCTGAAGTGGAAATATTAATTCAGGATAAAGAAAAAAAAGAGATCGATCTCGACCGCTTAAGGCGAGAAAGGGACCGTAAGATCGAGTCGGTCTACCAGAAGGCCAAGGGGAAATAGTGTCCGGGTGAGCATCAGGAAAACCTAAAAGGATCATTGCCAAATTAGTTGAGGGCTAAAGAGCTGGTATGTATGAAATGTGCGGTTATTTCAGGGGCTCGGAACGAAAGCCATCTTGCTTGCAATCATAAGGCACGGATTTCCTCTTAGCTGGGGCGGGGGTGTTCTCTTATCCTCCGGACCTTTCTTTTCCCGCCCCCGCTGCGCTTTGCGGAAGGCGAGCAAGGTAAATATGGAAAACAATATCCCGCCGATGCTTGCGGCGCAATCTGTCTTTCGTTCCGAGCCCTTGCCGGGCTTTCATAAAATATTCGATCAACCAATTTGGAGATGATCTACCTAAAATAAAGTGCAAGTGCAAAGGTAAGTGTAAAAGAACCTTAGCAGTCTGCATTTGGGAGAAGATATGCCCAGAGTGACCGGAGGAGAAGCAGTTGTCGAGTCGTTGAAGAGGGAAGGGGTTGAGTACCTCATTTCCATTCCCGGCGTCCAGATCATGGCTGTCTTCGATGCCCTTTACGGCGAGAAGGACCTTCGCCTGATTACTGTCCGCCATGAACAGAGCACCATTTACATGGCAGATGGGTATGCCCGGGTCAAAGGTAAGCCGGGGGTAGGCTTGGTGGTGCCGGGCCCTGGAGTTCAGAATGCGCTCGCCGCTCTGGGTACGGCTTATGCCTGTTCCTCCCCCGTTCTACTCCTTGCCGGGCAGATCGAGAGCAAGGATTTAGGGAAGGACGGGGGGGCGCTCCACGAAGTGAATGATCAATTGGATATGGTCCGCCCGGTGACCAAATGGTGTAAGCGGGTGATGCGGATAGAGGAGATTCCGGGAGCCATTCACGAGGCTATGCGTCAGATGAACACCGGCCGACCCCGTCCCACAGAGGTGGAAATTCCCTGGGACACCCTGAGATCCAGCGGGGAGGTAAGGTTCCTTTCCCGGGAGGCCATGCCACCCGCAGAGCCGGACCGACAGAGCGTTCGCCGGGCTGCTGAGCTTCTGGCTCAAGCCGAAAAACCATTTATCTGGGCCGGGGGAGGTGCGATCCTATCGGATTCCTCTGCCGAGCTGAAAGAACTGGCTGAATCTCTGGGAGCGCCAGTGGCCACTACCGCTGAAGGCAAAGGGGCGATTTCTGAAGATCATCCCCTCTCCCTGGGCGGTGGATATTATGGATTCGGAGCGGCCCGCTGGGCCTTACCCCAGGCTGATGTGGCCTTGGCTGTAGGAACCCGCCTTACCTGGTTACAGATGAGGCCGGGTACCGCCTTGAAGTCTCCCCAGAAACTGATCCATCTGGACGCTGATCCCTCCATGATCGGCAAAAATTATCCGGCAGAGGTGGCTCTCGCGGCAGATGCGAAAATCACCCTGAAAGCGCTGGTGGAGGAGGTACGGAAGAAGAAAGTCAACAGAGAGCGCTGGGCTTCTTCGGAGTTGGATCAATTTCGAAAGAAC
>Ga0187865_1002092_pt1 | contig 20199 bp, 17 predicted proteins | sample June2016WEW_11_1_2_FD_132989 | JGI IMG/M metagenome (GOLD analysis project Ga0187865, IMG submission 132989) | Peatland microbial communities from SPRUCE experiment site at the Marcell Experimental Forest, Minnesota, USA - June2016WEW_11_100 | ecosystem: Environmental > Terrestrial > Soil >...
AACTGGATGCAGGCGCGCACTTCCGTGCTGGCCTCCCCGCTCTTCGGCGACGACTTGAAGAAGCTTGAACCCATCATTGCGCCGGGCGGAAGCGATTCGGCGAACCTGGATAACGCCGTCGAGTTGCTGCTCCTGGCGGGCCGCAGCCTTCCTAACGTGATGGAGATGCTGATTCCCCAGGCCTGGCTGAACGACCCCACCATGCCCGACGACGTCAAGGCGTTTTACGAATATCACGCTTCGTTGATGGAGCCTTGGGACGGTCCAGCCGCCGTGGCCTTTACCGATGGCCGCATGATTGGCGCCAAGCTGGACCGCAATGGATTGCGCCCCGGCCGATTCGTGGTGACGAATCGCGGCTTGGTGATCATGGCCTCTGAGGCCGGGGTGTTGCCGATTGATCCGGAAGAGGTTCGCTTCAAAGGCCGCCTCGAACCGGGGCGGATGCTGCTGGTGGATACGGAAAAGGGGCGCATCATCCCCGACGAGGAAATCAAGAAGCGATTGGCAGCGCGCCAGCCTTATGCGAAGTGGCTGAAGGAAAATCAGATTACGCTGAAGCATTTGGCTGACCCGCCGCGCGTCCAGGCCACCGACCACCCCACCATCCTGATGCGGCAGCGCGCCTTCGGGTACACGGACGAAGACCTGAAGACCATCATGATCCCCATGGCCACCCAGGGTGAGGAGCCGGTGGGGTCGATGGGGACCGATACGCCCCTCGCCTGTCTTTCCGACAAGCCGCAATTGCTCTTCAATTATTTCAAGCAGATGTTCGCCCAGGTCACCAACCCCGCCATCGATCCCATTCGCGAAGACCTGGTGATGTCGCTCTACGATTACATCGGGCGCGAAGGGAACATCCTGGAGGAGACGCCCCAACTCTGCCACACGCTCAAGAAGCGGCATCCCATTGTGACCAACTGGAACCTGGAGAAACTCCGCCGGGTAAGCTGGGGAGATTTCCTGGCCACCACGCTGCCTATGCTTTTCCGCGTGGACGGAGGCGAGAAGCGCCTGGCGGAGGCGGTTGACAGCCTTTGCCGCCGTGCCTCCCTGGCAATTAAATCCGGCTACACCCTGCTGATTCTCTCGGACCGCGGCGTGGATGAAGAATATGCGCCGATTCCGACGCTCCTGGCGCTTTCCGCTGTACACAATCATCTGGTCCGTGAAAAGACGCGGGGTCAGGTGGCCCTGATCGTCGAGACGGGCAAGCCCCGCGAGGTGATGCACTTCGCTTTGCTGGTGGGCTATGGCGCCAGCGCCATCAATCCCTATCTCGCCATCGAGACGCTGGAGGACCTTCACGCCAAGGGTTATTTCCCGGCGGAATACACCTTTCAAAAGGTGCTGAAGAATTACATCAAGGCCGTTGACAAGGGCTTGCTGAAAGTCCTTTCCAAAATGGGGATATCCACTCTCCAGAGTTATTGCGGCGCGCAGATTTTCGAGGCCATCGGATTGAACAAATCGGTGGTGGAGCGCTACTTCACCGGTACGTCGTCACGGATTGAAGGGGTGGGGCTGGAAGTTCTGGCGCGCGAAGCTCTGATGCGGCACAAGTTCGCCATGCAGCCTCCGGCGGAATCCGACACCGAACTCGAGATCGGGGGCAGCTATCAATACCGCGAGCGCGGCGAACGCCACCTGCTGAATCCGCTCACCATCAGCAAACTTCAGCACGCGGTGAGGCAATCGAGCTTCTCGACCTACCAGGAATACGCCCGCATTGCCAACGAGCAGAGCCGGAACCTCTATACGCTGCGCGGGCTGCTGGACCTTCATCCCGCAGGCCCGGCCGTGCCTATCGAGGAAGTGGAACCGGCCGCGGAGATTGTCAAGCGCTTCGCCACCGGCGCCATGTCGTTCGGGTCCATCAGCAAGGAGGCGCACGAAACGCTGGCCATCGCCATGAATCGCATCGGCGGGCGCTCCAACACCGGCGAGGGCGGCGAAGATGAAGCGCGCTTCCAGCCCGACGCCAACGGTGATTGGCGGCGCAGCGCCATCAAGCAGGTGGCCTCCGGCCGTTTCGGCGTCACCACCAATTATCTGGTCAACGCTGACGATCTTCAGATCAAAATCGCGCAGGGTGCCAAGCCCGGCGAGGGCGGGCAACTTCCCGGGCACAAGGTGGATGAGGTCATCGCCCGCGTGCGGCACTCCATCCCCGGCGTGCAGTTGATCTCGCCACCGCCGCACCATGATATTTATTCCATCGAGGATCTGGCGCAGCTCATCTACGACCTCAAGAACGTGAATCCGCAGGCAAGGATTTCCGTCAAGCTGGTGGCCGAATCGGGGGTGGGGACGGTGGCGGCGGGCGTGGCCAAGGCTCATGCCGATGTCATCCTCATCAGCGGTTATGACGGTGGCACCGGCGCCTCGCCGATCTCCTCGATTCGCCACGCCGGAATCCCCTGGGAGCTCGGCCTTTCCGAAACGCAACAGACGCTGGTGATGAACGACCTGCGCAGCCGGGTCCGCCTTCAGGTGGATGGGAAGCTCCAAACCGGCCGTGACGTGGCCATTGCCGCCCTGCTGGGCGCGGAGGAGTTCGGATTCGCCACCCTGCCGCTCATTTCCATGGGCTGCATCATGATGCGCAAGTGCCACCTGAATACTTGTCCAGTGGGGGTGGCGACGCAGGACCCTTTACTGCGCAAGAGATTCCAGGGCCAACCGGAGCACGTCATCAATTTCTTTTTCTTCATCGCGGAAGACCTGCGGCAAATCATGGCGCAACTCGGCTTCCGCAAGCTGGATGAAATGGTGGGCCGCGTGGATTGCCTCACCCAACGCCGCGACGTGGACCATTGGAAAGCCAGTGGCTTGAATCTTTCCGCCGTGCTCTACAATCCTCACGTGCCCACGCGCGTGGGACGCCACTGCACGATCAAGCAAGAGCATGGGCTGGAGAAATCTCTCGACTACCAGTTGATTGGCCACGCGCGCGAGGCCTTGGAGCGCGGCAAGAAAGTGTCCATCAGCCTTCCCATCCGCAACACGCACCGCACCGTGGGGGCGATGTTGAGCGGCGAGATTGCCCGCCGTTATGGAACCGAGGGCTTGCCTGATGACACCATCCGGTTCCAGTTCACGGGCTCGGCGGGGCAGAGCTTCGGCGCGTTCCTGGCTAAAGGCGTCACCCTGATTCTCGAAGGCGAGGCCAACGACTACGTGGGCAAAGGACTCTCCGGCGGCAGGCTTATCATCTACCCGCCGCGAAATTCCTCGTTTCAGCCCGAAGAAAACATCCTGGTGGGCAACGTGGTTCTCTACGGCGCTACGAGCGGCGAGGTCTTCTTCAACGGCATGGCCGGTGAGCGCTTTGCGGTGCGGAACTCCGGCGCCACTGCCGTGGTGGAAGCGGTGGGCGACCACGGCTGCGAGTATATGACCAAGGGAACCGTGGTGGTGCTGGGCAAAACCGGGCGCAATTTTGCCGCGGGCATGACCGGCGGCATTGCTTACGTTCTCGATGAGACGGGCGAATTCGTGCGCGTGCGCTGTAACCGCGCGAGCGTGGATCTGGACCCCGTCGTCGATCCCCAAGACATCGACCTCATCCAACTCCTGATTGCTCGTCATGCGGAATTGACGGAGAGCCCGCGCGCCAAATGGATTCTCGACAACTGGGAGACCATGCTGCCAAAGTTCATCAAGGTTTTCCCGCATGAATACAAGCGCGTGCTGGGAATTCCGCGATCCCCTGCCGCTTTGGCATCGGGAATCCGGAATCCGGCATCTGCAAGCCCGACGCTTTCCTCACGGGAGGTGCCGCGTGGGTAAGGCCAAACAAAGAAGGATTTCACCACAGAGACACAGAGGTCACTGAGAACAGATGCAGATAAGAAAAGCGGGTCAATAAACTATTGAACGCAACCTTTATCTGCACAAGCAGAAAGACTTCTCTCTGTGATCTCTGTGCCTCTGTGGTGAATCTTTTCTTCGATACCCGAGAGGAATATGGAAACTAGTACTACAGGGGTGCTCTTTGGGTAAAGCTACCGGATTCATGGAAGCCACTCGCGAAACCCCGACGCGCCGGCCCGTGGAAGAGCGCGTGAATGATTACCGGGAAGTTTATCAGGAGTTCCCCGGACAAAAGCTGCGCACGCAGGCGGCGCGCTGCATGGATTGTAGCGTTCCCTTCTGCCACACGGGCTGCCCCCTCAACAACATCATCCCCGATTGGAACGACCTGGTTTACCGCGACCGATGGAAAGAAGCCATCCGCACGCTGCACGCCACGAACAACTTTCCGGAGTTCACGGGCCGCATCTGCCCCGCCCCCTGCGAGGCCGCGTGCGTGCTGGGCATCAATGAGCCACCCGTCACCATCAAGACCATCGAAAAGACCATCATCGAGCATGCCTTTAAGGAAGGACGGATTCGGCCGCAACCACCCCTGCGCTGCACCGGCAAACGCGTGGCCATCGTCGGCTCGGGGCCATCGGGGCTCGCCGCCGCGCAACAACTGAACCGCGCGGGACATTCGGTGATCCTCTTCGAGAAGGCCGATCGCATCGGAGGCTTGTTGCGGTATGGCATTCCGGATTTCAAGATGGAGAAATCCGTCCTCGACCGGCGGCTGGACCAGATGCGTCGGGAGGGCGTGGTCTTCCAAACGGGCGCGCACGTCGGCAAGAACGTGCCGGTGGAAGATATGCGCCGTGAGTTCGACGCCCTGTTGCTCGCGGGCGGCGCGGAAAGTCCCCGCGACCTCCCTGTGCCGGGGCGAGAGTTGAAGGGCATTCACTTCGCCATGGAGTATCTGCCTCAGCAAAACCGTCGCGGCGCCGGCGATGTTGTGGACGGGCAGATCCTGGCCACGGGCAAACGCGTCGTGATCATCGGCGGGAGCGATACCGGAGCGGATTGCCTGGGCACTGCGCATCGGCAAAAGGCTGCCTCGATCCACCAATTTGAAATCATGCCCCAGCCGCCGCTGGAACGCTCACCCCTTACTCCCTGGCCGCTCTGGCCGCTCCAGTTGCGAACTGAGAGCGCGCACGAGGAAGGCGGCATTCGCGATTGGGCAGTTGCCACCGTGCGCTTCACCGGCGACGAATACCGCAACGTGAAACAACTGCACGCCATCCGCGTCGGCCCGCCACCGAAGTTCGAGGCGATTCCCGGAACCGAGTTCACGATTGATGTTGACCTCGTGTTGATTGCCATGGGCTTTCTGGGTCCCGTCAAAAATGGCATGATCGAAGCCCTCGACGTGAACCTCGATGCGCGCAGTAATGTGGAGACCGACGCGGATTACATGTCCTCCATCCCCGGCGTCTTCGCCGCCGGCGATATGCGCCGCGGCCAGTCGCTGGTGGTCTGGGCGATTACCGAGGGCCGCAAAGCCGCGCGCGGCGTTGATAAGTTCCTTATGGGCGAGACACACTTGCGGTAAATGACTGCAAAACCCGGCCTTCGGTCGCGCGCACTAATCCGGTTGGGACTAATCCGGTTGGGACTTTTCATTTGTCCATATCTTTAGTAAGATGCGCCCGCCTTGACGACTAAAGAACATAAGGTTTTCCCGCCCGACTTCCGCGTGACGCTCCGTGGGCTCGTCGGAGTTCACCAGTCGATCTATCCACTGATACCACCTCAGGGTATCTACTTCGAGGCTCTGGTAGAGGAAGCCTTCCGGAGGATTAAGAAGCCATTCGACATCGTGAAGGCTGGGGGAAGAAACCAACCCAGACATGATCTCCTGGTGGAGAACACGAGGATTTCCATCAAGACCGAGACCGGCAACAATACCAAGCCTAACCAGATCACGATAACAAAACTCTGCACGACGGAGCGTGAGCCCTGGGAACCCAAGGTACTCATCGGGCGCGTGATGGAACACCTATCGAGGTACGATGTTGTTCTGATGTTCAGGGCGGTGTGGACCGAGAAGGCCATTCGTTATCAACTCGTGGAAATTTCGGTGGAGATCCTCAGGCGAATCGGCGACGTGACACTGGAGCCAGTAGGTCGCCGGGAAGGTCGCCAGAGCCTTGGAACCGATGTGCTGTGGCATGGCGAAAAGGTCTTCCGAGTGCATTTCGATGCTTCAGACGGAAAGTGCTCGGTCAGAGGTCTTGGCCTTCAACATTGTGAGATGCTGGAAGAGTGGGACGTGCGCCGCTGACTGTCACTCACACTTATTGGACTTCCTGAAGACAACCCAGTAGCAATGCTGTCGACGAGAGTGGTGCGCAACCTTCCACTTCGGGTCAATGATTGGCCCCTTGCGGATTTTGACTATGCAATCACAGGCTAAGAACCCGGCATCTCGGGCGGCTTGAATTAGTTCCACATGAGCCCATTGATAGCGATGATGGTGAACATAATCCGCGATTTTGCAGAGCAAAATACCTTCAGGCTTCAGGACACGGTAGGCTTCTTGCACAAAAGGGGGAAAAGTGTGAGTGAAGCAGTAGCCCAGTTCCTTCGGAGATCGAGACCCCAGACCGAACCGAACATTGAAGTCCTTTTGCTGATCTCGGCCTTGGTTGGGAATGTGCGGAGGGTCGTAAACTACCACGTCGAAAAACTCATCCTTGAACGGCATCTGTGTGTTGTCGGCCACCACAGTGGGTCGGTGGGATGCCTCTATGTCTAAACCAATGATCTTGCGCTTGCTTCCTCGCCAAAACCTACCGCCGTTGATCGTGGCATCCAAAATGCGCTTAGGGGTTCTACGCGGGTAGAACTGGAGTAGTCTTTCGAGCAGCTCAGCATCCTCTCCAGTCCAAACCGAGGGGAGCGGATCGTACCCGCTTACTTTCGGCTGACGCGGCATGAGTAGGGTGGCCATTGCGGAGACAACTCCAAAGTATTCTAACTCCAATTGCTCTGGCATCGTTAATACTATCGGCTGATTCCTGGATCAGCGATAGACTTTTTCAATTCCAAACGCCAGGCTACCTCTTAACACGATCCGTTGATAGGGCCGGGGGCATAGCTATCCTCAGAACAAAAGCAGCGTAGCCACGGTCAGAAATGCACTGATCGTGGCCCGCTGTTACGCAAGCACAAATGTGATAACATCTTTTGGAGGGGAATTATGGCAGCCACCAAAACCAAATCCGTCCATACGCCCGAGGCTTACACTGGAAATGAGTACCGTGGCAAGCGGACGCGCACGGGAAACTCCTATGGTTTTTGCTTTGATCGTGCTCTCTTCAAAAGCCATCCCGAATTTGCCGGAGAGGTCAAGGCCCACGTGATCGCGCCCGGCCGGATGCTGGTCTCCGTTGTCGCGCCGGTCACCAAACGCCGCGATGCCGTGATGCAATCGTTCCTTGCCTTCCTCGCGAACGATATTGCCAAGGCGCCTGAAAGGGTCAAGCCGATGAGCCCGGACCTGGCGCGGCGCATTGACCGCTTGGTTGAGGGAGTTTCCGTCTCTTGCCATGAGTTAGCGAAATGCTAAAATGGTGCTCAGAAACAAGGGTTATCAAGCAGAGGTAACACAAGCGGGCACAACAATCAAAGCACGTTTCTCCGGTGGCGTTTTGGAGCCATTGGAAAAGCTTGAGCTGAAGGAAGGCGAGGAGGTCGCGGTGACGATCTTTAGTTTGCCTTTGAAGAGAGACGCGGACTTTCTCACTCGCACGGCTGGCGGTTGGGCAGGATTGATTGATGCAGAAAGATTAAAGCATGAGGTTAATGAAAGCCGCTTGGTAACGACGCGCCCGGAACCCCGCCTATGACGCTGGCTTCCTACCTGATTGACACCGATATCGCAGGCATTTTGAGAGGATCGAGGGTCTCCGAATAGAAAGTACCCCTTCCGTAAGCAACCGTAGCGCGGCCCTTGGGTGCGACCGTGAGAAGAGCCGTAGAGATTGAGATTCAGATCGGCGCCAGCTAGCCAATTATCCACGACCCCTTTCATGTCTCTGCCACAATATTCCTATGCGAACCACCATCGAGCTTAAACCTGAGCACCGGAGTCGCCTGATGGCGATTGCGGCCAAGCGTGGGGAGAGGGGCTTCTCCAGCGTTCTCAACGAGGCGGTTGAGTCATACCTCAGTGAGGAAACGGAGCGAGACGCACGGCGACAAAGAGCTCTTCGCCTTCGCGGGATACTGAAGCATGAGGAGGCGGCTGAGTTGCAGAAAAACGCTGCTGCCCTGCGCGCGAGCTGGTAGGCGCCGTCACCGCACTCGTGACCGTGGGCTTTCCCTTCGATGACGAACTGGAACACGGGAATCCCGTGCGCAAGGGATCGGCGAAGCAGCCGGAAGATGGGCGGTGGTCGAATGACAACCGTTTGGCTGGGGAGAAGGCGACGGTAGCGGGGTCCCCCATTCCGGTTGACGACGTGCGGTTGCCGTAACGGTATCGCGTATGAGAAAATCCTACGGTCAGGACGGCACTGCGCCGGCTAAAGCGGAAATTCCCATAGTGGGTCAATTTGATGTAGAGGCGGCGGAACCTATCCCGATCTTATCGGGACGCCGCAAGATGGCGAGGTAAACTCGCCGCTACGACATCAAATTGAGCCACTACCGAAATTCCCGTCCCATAGGAGAGAAAACATGATGAAGAAACTCACAGGGGCAGTTTTGTTGGTTCTTGCATGTGTTGGGCTGGCCTTTGCCCAAACACCGACGCCACCGGCCAAAGGCCCGAGCGTGGCGCAAGCTATTCAGCAACTAGAACACAATTGGGTTGATGCAGAGAAAGCCCGAGATATTGACAAACTCAGCCAGATTCTTGCCGACGATTGGGTGATCATCAACGACGATGGCAGCAAGGACACGAAGCAGAGTTTTCTGGCGAAGGTGAAAGCCGGCGCGGAAAAGATCGAGTCCGTCGAGTTTGGGCCCATGGATGTGAAGGTGATGGGCAGCGTTGCCGTGGTCCAGGGCAGCGACACCGAAAAGAGCACCACCAAGGGAAAGGACAGCAGTGGCAAATATGTCTGGATGGATGTCTTCGTAAAGCGCGACGGCAAGTGGGTGGCCGTCCGCTCCCAATTGGCCATGGTGAAGTAAGTTCCAGCGGTAAATACCCAGCGGGCCATGGTCAGTGGTTTGCCGACCGTGGGATTTTCTCACGCGCGATATCCCCGTGGCAATCGGATGTAATCAATCCGAATTGGGCAGGCAGGTACGTTTGCCTTGTCCAAGACAACATTCATGTAACTCGACCACCGCCAGAAGAACCCACGGTCCAAATTGCACTGACCGGTGTCAACAATGCCGGGCGGGGGGAGCTATAATGTCTGGGACGAGGTATTATGGCAAACGCCCTCGAACAACGCGGATTCTTCTGGTGGTTAAATGAGCCGAACGGCCAAACGAATTCAAAAGAAACCTCTGTTCCAGGCTCGCTAACCATTAGCGAGGCAGGACATGTCAAGCTCGATTTGGACGGGGCCTTGTGGTATGCAGAGCCTCCCGAGCCTCAGCCTTGGGGAGAATCCCGATTTCTTCCGCGCGGAAAGTGGATTACTGGAAGGTTGGGCTCCTATGGCGATGGGGGTCATGTGCTCCTCGATGGCCTTGAGCGCACAGATTTTTCCATCGCGGACGAGATACCAAGTCCGCAAAGCTATAAGGCCGATCTCTGTATTACCAAGGACTCACCATTTGACACCGATTTCAATTTAGCCAGCTTTGATCATCTTCGAATTGAATTGGTTCGACTAGAGGAGTGGCTCAATCTCGATAGTATCCAGATAGGAACTGAGCAAGTAAATGATGTCGATGTCGAGGTTGCGGTTAAATATAAGAATCATAACTTCTCATATAAAACATCCGATGGCACGATTTCAATCGAATCGCTGACGCTCGGAGCGGGCATTTTGGCTTCCCTCTATCAACATCCACAGAGAAATTTAACTTTCAAGCAAACGCACTGGCTGATTTACACTCCAACTTCGCAATCCTCCATTGAATCGTTGCAGAATGTTTTTACTCGCATTGAGGAACTCCTCGCACTTCTAATTGGATCATATTGTCAACTAGACTGGCCAATTGTCGTTCAACGCAATGATGACCTTGATTCTTGGCATCGGTTCTACTTTTTGCGAGACTCGGTTCCAGCGTTCGAACCCAACCACTGGTTTATGTGGACGAGTTTTGATGTATTACGAGAATCCTTCGGGGATTTATTCTTTGCATGGAAAGCGCTGCGTGAACAAAGTGGAGCAGGGTATTACCTGTATTTGGCTGAACTGCGAAATCCGCTCCCGTATACCGAGCACAGATTTGTCAATTTGATCTGGGCTCTTGAATCGCTTCACCGCGTAAAAAGATCTGACACAGCAACATCCCCGAGTGAACGCATCCAGCGAATTCTCAACAGATTTAATGATAAGGCAGATAAGGCTGACCTTAAATGGCTAGAGGGCAAGCTAAAATACGCGGATGAGCCAAGCCTTGAGGTCAGAATTTTCGAAACCTTTTCCGCATTGCCGCTCAATTTAGATAAGGCAGGTCTACGCAAGTTTTCTAGTCGTTGCGCACAACGAAGAAATCAGATTTCGCATCAAGGCGGCCCACCAGGAAACGAGCCCTAAGAGGATTTTTATCAGGACTTGCGCGAACTGACCGGTGCATTTTCCTACCTCTACCATGCGCTCTTATTGCATGAGATTGGCCTTGACGCAAAAGCCTTGCTCAGAGCTATGACAAAGGGCGGATTGGCAGAGGAACGGATATTGCCTGCGCTCCGCAGAGTCGGACTCAGCATACCTGAGGCAGCAGAATAGTATGTAGCCACGGTCACTGCACTCGTGATGGTGGGTTTTTCCATCGATGAAGAACTGGAACACCTGCACTTGAACCCCGCGCGCAAGGGATTAGTCGAGTTGCCGGAGGATTGGTCGTGGTCGAACGACAACCTTTTTGCTGGGGAGAAGGCGACGATAGCGGGCTCCCCCCTCCGGTTGACGACGTCCGTTTGCCGTAACGGTATCGGGCATGAGAAGATCCCATTGTCAGGAATGCACTGACCGGTACTACCCGCTATTTAGTGAATTGGAGGCACGCGATGCGCCACGCGCGAATCACGCTTTCCATGTTGAGTTGCCTTCTTTGCGTCATGTCCGTTTCTGGGAAAGAAAAAGAGAGGCAATGGCAGACGGGCAAGGTCATCGACACAAGCCGGAACTCCGTATATGCGGGTGAAGTTGGTTCCGCCAACGGTTCTGCTACGACTAGCGGAAACACTACGTATGGAAACGCGAATGGCAGTTCGACCGCCGTCTACAGGGTTTACGAGACTTACACCATTGACGCGGGGGAGTACATTTACGTTTGCCAAGAGCATATTAAGTGGAGATGGTCCAAACCCGCCGAGCTAACCGTCAATGGTCCGGTCCAGTTCGCTGTCGAAAAAGACCATATCTATATCAAGGGCGAAGACGGCAGCGAGCATGAAACGAAGATCATCAAGAAAGTCGCAAAGCCGCAACAAACGACACTTACGGAAACGCCAGCCCAATCAGTGGTGACTGCGCCGCCCGGTTCTGCCGCGCAAGCCCAAGTGCCAGCGACAGGTACAATCACTGTGAACTCCAATCCCGACGGTGCCGACGTGTATGCTGACAATTCCTTTGTAGGCAATGCGACTGCTGTGCTGAAACTATCGGAAGGAAAGCACGTTATAAGAGTCTCGACGGCTGGCTACAAGGACTGGACCAGAGATATTACCGTGCTTGCAGGGTCCGAAGTAAAATTGGTGGCGACGCTCGAAAAAGTGAACTAGGAATCTCGACACTTATCACTGTTAAGATTTCTGAAGGGCGAATTCTACGAGTGGGTAGCCACGGTCAGTGGGCTTTTCCTTCGATGACGAACTGGAACACGGGAATCCCCTAAGAACTCGGGACACGGGATACGGGACACGGAGCTACGGACCTGAATTCGCGAATCTGTGTCGGCTTTCACCTTGCCACCCGTTGTTGCTGATAACTGAAAACTGAGAACTGAAGACTTCCTAAATGTAGCTCCCCGTTAACCCTTGCTACTAAACACCTTGTCAGTCCAGTGTTACGAGTAAATTAAATGGGCGATTCCGGCGCCAGCGATACAACTGAAAATCCCCATCCAGGGTAAGGATGTCTCCCGTATTCAGCTCCTCGGCGAGTTGAATCAGGCAGGCGTCAGCAAAGTCCGCGGGCAGGTCGCGGTACTTGCGCATAATAGTTCGCACGGGCGCGGCGGAGCGGGAGAGCTGAAACGGAAGCTGAAAGACTCCGCGCTCAACGTTCTGAAGCACCGTCTCAGCCGCTCCGGGAAGCCCGCGCAGCAGGTAGAAGCTCTCAGCAATCACCGCCTCGCAGGTCACCAGCGGCCGCTCGAAGCCCTCCATGATGGTCACACACCGCGCATGGCGTCTCTCGCTTCGGTCCAGAAGCGCCACGATCACGCCGGTGTCTAGGAGCACGGGCTTCACCGGCCGAACCCTCGCAGGTGCTTCTTGTTGGAACCGAGATCGGGAAGGCCCGAGGCAAATCGCCCCACGCCGATTACGCGTTGGGCCGAGGGGCCGCCATAACATGCGGCGAGCAAATGCACTCCCTCGCGCACCACGCGGGAAGGGCTCCAGCCTAGACGACGAACCAGCCGTTCTAAAGCAATTTGGGACCGCCGGTCCAATCGCGCTTGCACATTCGCTTTCATACCCGCCATTGTATCACAAATTGTCTTAAGTAGTACACAATCACTACCGCCCCAAGAATCGAGCCACGGTCACTGCCCTCGTGACCGTGGGCTTTTCCTTCGATGACAAACTGGAACACGGGAATCGGTTAGGGGCTCGGGACTCGGGATACGGGAAACGGGATTCGGGACGCCGGATTCGGGGCACGGGATACAGGGCTCGGGATTCGCGATTCGGGTTCACGGGGTCCGCGCGACACTTGCTACCAGAGAGGCTCGCCGTCGATTGAGGAAGGCGAAGTAAGCAGGGAGCGACCGGTTTTCAGGTCAACCGCGAATCGGGACTCGTGTGTGACCAGATTCGTTGGATCGTATCCAATGCCCTCAATGATCCCGCGGTTCACGCTTACAATCTTCAGTCCATCCCAGCAAACTCGCGGGCTTCGCCATGCGAGACCGCTGCTGCCATAAGCCATCAATCGGGTAGAATCTGAAAAGATCAGAAGCCCGGCATCAGGAATCACCCGGAAATCCAAGACAGGGACTAACGGGATTTGTTCCCACGCCTCGGGCTTATCCGCCTTGACGATGTAAGCTGCTCCCTTCGATATGACGCACATCCGATTGGGATCGAGTGAGTCGACGACGCAAGAGAAGGCGGGAGGGGACGAATAGCCGAACTTGAAGACACCGATCCATCTTTTGCCGCTTGCAGCCGTTACTTTCAACCACAGGCCGTCGTGCGCCAACCTACTCTTGGGCGGCGGAAAGAAAATCAGCGGGACAGCGAAGTTCCCCGTCCCCGGCAGATCACCCATTTCTTCCACTGCGTATGCGTGAGGAAGCGCGAGATCGATTTCAAGCATAGAAAATTCCTGGCCCTTGTGGGCTCATCTTACCACTGGCGCGCGGAAAGCGCAGATCTTCGGCCCACAGACAAGATTGATATCAAGCGGAGCCGATCACTCTCAAAGAGCCTGGCACGGCGATAGGTGCTGCCGGCTAGGAGTTGGAGCCGTCCGGGCGCAATGTGGCGTTTGTGGGTGGGCAAGATCAGCGCTAATATAGCACGCTGAAGCGCAGAGTTGCCCTCTGCGCCAGCCAGCCACTTCTGCTCCACATGCTTTCCAACATTCCCTACAGCATTTCTGGATGTTCGGCCCTAATCCATCGTTCCCACCTTGCGACGCAATTCCGCGGCTTCCGCTGCCATTTCTTTGGCTTCTTCGTCGGAAACCATCCCATCCTGTTCGTAGCTTGAAAGGTTCCTTACCGCCTAACAGGTTCTCGATCTCCTCGCGGCTACTCTGGTGCTCGGCCAGCCAGCCGTATTGGACCCAGTCTCGCAAGCTCATGCTCATCGCCCATGACAAAGACCTTTTCATTTCTTAGCACACTGGACAGGAAGTGGTGGTGCGCCTTCAGCTTTGATCTGAATTCGGCCGGCGAATAAATCGTGGGATTAATCTCGCGATGGACCAACTCCTGGGCAGCCCTCAGGGCCGCAATGACCTCGCCGAAACTCACCTCACCTACCACCATCAAATCCACATCACTGGCGCTTCTCTGCTGGAACCTGGCAACCGAACCATAGATGAAGGCCACCTTGATCCGACCGGCCAAGGGCGCCAGCGCCTCGCGCAGGACATCCGCAGCACCAGCGGTTTTGACGACCAAGCCTTTCAGCTCGGCAAAAACCGGACATTCCGGATTGGCCTGGAAGTAAACCTGGTGTCCACGAACGGTGCGCCGGAGAATCCCTGCCTCGGCGAGCCGCTTGACCTCCCGCTGGACTGCTCCCAGGCCGAGCCCGCCCGAGCGGACCAGTTGACGAAGATAATAGGCCTCGTCGGGATGCCCATAAAGCAGAGCCAAAATGGCTCGCCGCGTCTGGCCGAAGAGTGCAGCCGACAGGTTCGAAGTGGTCGACGCTGTACTCATATTGGTTACGATTGTAATCAATTCGGTTACGTTCGGCAAGCGGGAACCTCGCGGGGGCTGGCGCAGACCTTGCTACTTAGGTCTGCGATGATCGCGAGACCGTGGGCAGTTTTGCCCCCCTTAGGCGTTAAAATAAGTGAGCTACCACACAGATTTAAGCCCCGGAAGGGGCGACATCGTGTGGCCCACGGCGACCAGCCGTGGGACTACACAGCTCGGAGTAAAGAGTGAGCCACGGTAGTGGCGACATAAGGTTTCCGCTCGGTCCATCGCGATGATGTCGCCCCTGCCGGGGCTTGAAAAAATCATTCCATCTCTCGATTTTCCCACGGCTGGCGCCATGGGCTAAATGATGACGCCCGCTACGCGGGCTTTCAAGCCTCCCTTCGGTTAGTTTAACGCCTGCGCCCCCCGGCCTCTTCGGCGGAGTGACTTTTAGTAGGCTCTAAAGTGTTTTTTCCCATTGACAAGATTATGGTGGTGGGCTACAATGGAGCGTGTTCGAAGGTAGGTGGCGCCGTGTCGCTGCGTAAGTCTCCCACCCTGACTGCTGCTCTGATCGCTTCCAATCGCCGCAACGCGAAGAAGTCCACGGGCCCGCGAACCGCGCAGCGCAAGGCTTGGTCGCGGCTGAATAGCCTGCGGGATGGGTGGCATTCGCCGGAATACATCAGCCTAGTCAAGGCCCTGCTTGATGCTCCACCCGGCCGGGTGGGTGTGACTGCACAGGCCCTCCTCTCATCCAAACCAGCGCTTCATCCCCTGTTTAGGGAGATCGCCGAGATAAGTGTGCAAGCGGAAATCGATATCTGCAACGAGAGCCGACGCCAGCACGCACGCAGGGAACGAAAAAAGAATTCTTTTTTTCCTACGAGCGAAGCCGGGATGTTATTGAAAACAAACAATGGCGAAAATGATGGCTTCTCCCGTTGACGCTATATTATTGAAAATAAGCAGGTTGTATTGATTTCGCAGGACATTGATCTATTTGTATGAAAACTCAAGGGATAGCCATACGGCGTTTGATACTGACCCCCTCACCCCCACCCGCAAAACGTGGGGCCCCCTCCGCCTTGCGGTCCCCCCTCCCCGATTCCTGGGGTCCGATGGGGCCCATCGGGGTCCAGAAATCGGACTCCCCCAGGGGGCGAGGGAAGAAGAATTTTTGCTTTTGGCGCTGTATTCCTGAATCCCTCTGCACTAAAAGGAGGGGGCGGAGGAGTTGGCGGTTCCAGACCAACTCCGGGGACGGGTCGTGGATTAAGACAGTGCTTGACTCACGGCTATACTCCGAGGAGAATTCCTTGCGGCCGGTTGTTTTGAACGCCGTTAGGACATGACAGAGAATCTTCTCCAACGAATCCTTTTCGATTCCAACCACCAGAGGACCCACATGATTCGCCGCATGGTTCTATTATTCCTGTTGTGCCAAACTCTGATGGCTTTTTGCACGGGCTCTGGGGGCTCATCTTCTGCGCAGGGGGCGCTTATGGTTAAGAAAGAGGCTTTTGGAACCACGCCCGACGGGAAAGCCGTCGAGCTTTATACCCTGACCAACACGCAAGGCATCGAAGTCCGCGTGATGACGTATGGCGGAATTATCGTTTCATTACAAACCCCCGATAAGAGAGGGCACTTGGCTGATATAACGCTGGGATTCGACACGCTCGCCGGCTACCTTGCCAAGAATCCCTATTTCGGGGCGCTCGTGGGACGTTATGGAAATCGCATCGGCAACGCCAAGTTCACACTCGAGGGCAAGGAATACACGCTGGCGAAGAATAATGGCCCCAACGCTTTGCACGGAGGCCTGAAAGGGTTCGACAAGGTGGTGTGGCAGGCGCAATCCTTGCAGAAAAGCGCCGAAGTTGGGCTGATCCTGAAGTACACCAGCGCCGATGGCGAAGAGGGTTATCCCGGGACCCTCCACGTGACCGTCACCTACACGCTGAGCGACAAGAACGAATTCAGCATCGATTATCAGGCCACCACGGATAAGGCCACTCCCATCAACCTCACCAACCACGCCTACTTCAACCTGGCCGGCGAGGGAAGCGGAAGTATTCTCGGGGAAGAACTGATGCTCAACGCTGATCGCTTCACCCCGGTTGACGCCACGCTGATCCCCACCGGGAAAATCGCCAGCGTAAAAGGAACTCCCCTCGATTTCACCAAGCCCGCCGCCATCGGAGCCCGGATCAACGACAAGCATGAGCAAATGGTTCTTGGGGGCGGCTACGACCACAATTTCGTAATCAACCGGCAGGGCCCGGGATTGGTGCTGGCGGCCCGCGTTTATGATCCCACCAGCGGGCGAGTTCTGGAGGTAGACACCACGGAGCCGGGAGTGCAGTTCTACACGGGCAACTTCCTGGACGGCACGCCCGGCAAGCACGGACACAGCTACAAAGCGCGCGATGCCTTCTGCCTGGAGACCCAGCACTATCCCGATTCGCCCAATAAGCCGGATTTCCCGTCCACGATCTTAAAACCCAAACAGACCTACCACTCGACAACGGTTTGGAGATTCACGACGCGGTAGGGCTTCACTTCTCCGGGGGTGCGGAGACGTATTGTACGAGGATGGAGATTCGCCGGTTCGAGGGATCCTCGGGAGCGCCGGGTTTGCGCAGATGCTGGTCCGCGTAACCCCTCACCTGTGTCACCTGGTCCGCGCGCAAACCACTCTCCTGCATCAGCCGCCGGGCGCTGTTGGCGCGGTCCACGGAAAGCTCCCAGTTTCCGTATTCACCCCCATGCCGGAGCAAGGGCCGGGAATCGGTGTGTCCCTCGATCGAGATTTTGTTTGGAACGCCACCTAACTCCTTCGCCAGCGCAATGAGCGTTTCCTTGCCACTATCGTTCAGCTCAGGACTGCCACTGTCGAAAAAGGTATTCTTAGCCGATTCCAAAAGTTCAATGCGCAATCCTTCGGACGTGACGGTCATCTCGATCTGGTTCCCCAGCTTATTGAGGTCTTCAATCCGCTGAATGGCGCTCTGGAGGTCATCTTTCAACTTTGACATGTTGTCTTTGGATAAAGTCACGCTTTCCCCCGGGCCCTCCCCGGGGCCCTCGCCCTGACCCTTTCCATTGCCACCCGTTAGTTTGGACGTCCCGGAGGGATCTCGGAAATACCCCCCCACCGCCTGCTGGATTCGCTTGCTACTGTTCATGAGCCAGAGGACGATGAAAAGGGACATCATGGCGGTTACAAAATCCGCGTAGGCAACCTTCCAGGCGCCTCCGCTGTGTCCCCCGCCGTGGCCAACTTTTTTCTTGATGACAATGATGGGCCGAGCTGCCGCCATAATGATCTGCACCATTTGTGATTTGCGATTGGTGATTTGTGAATTTTAGTCGCAGTATCAGTTCCTCGACGCGGGCGCCCCAAGCCAGGTCATTCCTGGGTCTTCGAAGGCTCCGCTGGCCAATTGGAACCGGGGCCCGATTTTTCAATCACCCATCACAAATCACCAATCACCAATCTGCTGTCTCCTTTTTCACGCCGCGGCCTCTTTCGGCGCAGCCGCATCACCGCGGTTGCGGCAATAGGTCTCAAGCTCCTGAAATGAGGGGCGTACGTGACCGGGAATGGCCCGCCGCGCCATTTCCACCGCCATGATCGGTGCCGTTCCTCTGATAAACGAAGCCATGGCCACACGGAGCACATACAGGCAGGCATGCTCATCATCCGCGGCTTTGGCCATATTGGAGGAGAGAGGTCCCACCAAACCGTAACAAAGCAGAATGCCCAGGAACGTACCCACCAACGCCGCGGCAACCTTATGTCCGATCTCTTCCGGCGGGCCGCCCAAAGCGCCCATAGTGATGACCACGCCCAGCACTGCGGCCACGATGCCGAGGCCGGGAAGTGAGTCCGCCATGGTACTGAGCGCCGTCACAGGCTGCGTGGCGTCGTGGTGATGGACGTCCATATCTAACTCCACCATCTGGTCAAGTTCAAACGCCTCCGCGGCGTTGCTGGCCACCAAGCGCATGGTGTCACAAACAAAACATAAGAGGTGATGGTCACTAAGAAAGGCAGGGTACTTGGAGAAGATCGCGCTCTTCTCCGGGTCATCCGTGTCGCTCTCCAGCGCCACCAGTCCATCCCGGCGCGCGCGGCCAAAGAGTTCGTACATCATCTTCAGGGAATCGAGGTACCAGGCCTTGTTGAATTTGGACCCTTTGAAAATCCCCGGAAGGCCAGCGGCGATGCTCTTGAGGATGTGGAGGGGGTTGGAAATCAGGAGTGTTCCCACGCCCGCTCCTGCGATGATAAGCAGTTCGGCCGGCTGCAAGAGCACTCTGATGTTTCCGTGCTCCATCAAATAGCCGCCGACCACGGCCCCGAACACCACCACGATTCCGATGATCGCAAACACCTGAGTTATCTCTCCTTACTTACGGCGTTTCCGGTGCACAAAGCACGATGGCAAAATTGCCGGCCTTGGCAACGGCCTGTTTAAGCGCGTTTCCGGTACGATCCAAAAGTGACTCAACGGGTTCGCCGGGCTTCAGGACCGTTCCGCCCACCGACACGGTGATCGACACTTGGTCGCCCCACCAAACGATCTCGGAGGATTGGGCGAGCTGCTTCAGGCGCTCGGCCGTGGCCAACAAGTCGCCGTTACCGCAATTCGCGACGATGGCTAGGAACTGGTCTTCTGACCAGCGACCCACAAAGTCCAGGGGGTCAAGGCCGTTGCGCAGCGTGTGCGCGACGACATTCAAGATGGTCTCGGCAGCGTCCAGGCCATGAGTTGCCATCAGGGTATCCAAATGGTCCAACTGAATGCGGAGCAGACCGAAGGGAATTACGTGTTCGGAAGCGAACTTGAGGCGATCCACCAGGTATGATCCCGTAAAAGGATAGTCAGGGAGCTGCGTGACCGCATCCAACCCGCGGCCTACTACCAAGTCAGAGTCCGGGCGGCGCCGCGTGGACACGCAGGGCCTTTCCACAAAGCTTTCCACCGCGCCAATCACATGGCCGTGAACATCCCGGATAGGAGCGGCTCGCAAACTGATGGGAACGGCGTACCCGGACTTGTGGTGGAGGTAGACGCGCGACTCACGGGCCTTCCCGCCTCGCATAGCGGCGACCAACGGGCAGGCGTGCTCGCAGAGCGCCACCTTGTTCCCATGAAACTTGACCAAAAGGATCTCGCCACAAAAGCGCCCGAGGACATCTTGACGCAAATAGCCGGTTATTCTTTCCGCGCCGTCATTCCAAAAACTAATCTTTCTGTCCCGATCCACCATGCACACGCCCGTCTGCAAGCTTTCCAGCGCGGCGCGGAAGATTTCCGCGTTTTGAAGGTCCAACATCTATAAACCCCTTATGTTTCTTATCGGCGGAAATGATTCTGCCTTGAGGCAGTCTGCGCCGGTCAGCCACCAAACCTGCCCAAATTTCGCTCAATCGGGCGGTGACCAGCGATTCTGCCGCCTGCTGTCACGAATACTCCGCCAAAATCAAGAATTTTTCTTCCCTCGCCCCCCTGGGGGAGCTGATCGTGTCCCACATCTTTTGCTGGACACCGCGGGTGCGCGCATTCAGCCCCAAAGGGGCGGCCTAGCAAAGCCCAGGCCAGCGGCCTGGGTTAGGAAGGTCACCCCATTTTCCGTTCT
>Ga0187865_1002094_pt1 | contig 20187 bp, 17 predicted proteins | sample June2016WEW_11_1_2_FD_132989 | JGI IMG/M metagenome (GOLD analysis project Ga0187865, IMG submission 132989) | Peatland microbial communities from SPRUCE experiment site at the Marcell Experimental Forest, Minnesota, USA - June2016WEW_11_100 | ecosystem: Environmental > Terrestrial > Soil >...
ACCGCTCACCTCTCCTATGAACGAGAGATCGGGGACCCGGGAAAATTTCCCTATGTGCGCGGGATCTACCCGGACATGTACTGGAAGAGGCCCTGGACGCGAAGGCTCTATGCCGGTTTTGGGAATGCGACCGAGACCAATCAGCGATTCAGGTTTCTTTTAGAGCATGGCCAGACCGGCCTAAGTGTGGCTTTGGACCTTCCCACCCAGATGGGTCTGGATTCCGATGATCCTCTGGCTGCCGCAGATGCAGGAAGGGTGGGGGTGGCGATCGATACGCTAAAGGATATGGAGGAAATATTTGAGGGTATCGACCTGGGGAAGATCAGCACCTCTTTCACCATCAATGCAACTGCGGCGATCATTTTAGCCATGTACGTGGCGGTGGGAGAGAAGCAAGGAGTCTCTTCGGAGAAGCTGAGAGGCACCGTCCAAAATGACATTTTGAAAGAATACATGGCCAGGGGGCAATATATTTTCCCTCCGAAGCCCTCCCTAAAGATTGCCGGAGATACTAATGAATATTGCATCCGCCATGTTCCGCGCTTCAACTCGGTCAGTGTTGCCGGGTCCCATATGCACGAATACGGGGCTACTTCCGTACAACAGGTGGCTTATACTTTTTGCGACGCCCTGGCCTACATCGATGAAGTCCTGCGACGGGGTTATGCGATTGATCAATTTGCCCAGAATATTTCTTTCCTCTTCTGCAGCCGGCAGAATATGTTCGAGGATATCTGCACCTACCGGGCAGCGCGGAAGCGGTGGGCCCATATCATGAAGGATCAACTGCAGGCGAAAGATCCCCGCTCCTATATTTTGAAGTTTGCTGCCGGCGGTGGGGGACTTTGGATGACCAAACGTCAGCCCTTAAACAATATCGCCCGGGCGACCATCGTTGCCCTGGCATCGGCGTTGGGCGGGGCGCAGTCTGTCCTCCTGGCGGCGTATGACGAACCTTTTGCTATTCCCACAGAGGAATCCGCGCGGATTTCCCTTAATGTTCAGAATATCCTGGTCCACGAAGTAGGCCTGACGGATACCATTGACCCTCTGGGAGGCTCCTACTTTATTGAATCCTTGACCGATGAAATTGATAAGAAAATCGTGGAAACGATGGAGTGGGTGAAAAAGAACGGAGGAATCGTCTCCCTCATCGAGAAGGGAGACATTCAAAAACAACTGGCCCAACAGGCCATGCAGGAGGAGATGAGAATCCAGAAGGGCGAAAGTGTGCTGGTGGGGGTAAACCGGTTTGTGGTGGATGAGGACAAAACCGAAGAGGAAATGACCTTTCATGAACCGGACCCCCTGACCCGCCAAAGGCAGGTGGACCGCCTGAATCAAGTCAAACGGGAGAGAGACCCGCAGAAAGTCTCCGCGGGACTCGCGGAATTGAAGAAAGCCGCCCTGAACGGAGAAAATCTATTGCCCCCGTTGATTCAAGCGGTAAAAGCCTATGCCACCCTGGGGGAAATGGTGCAGATATTGAAAGAAATCTACGGCACCTATCGAGCACCGTCAGGAATCTGAAAGCGGAGGAAGAGTGGATTATTTTAAAGCCTTTAAAGATTTTGTCGCTGGGGAGAAGATCGATAAAAAACAGGCGCTTTTTTTTAACGGGAGGGCGACGACCTATGGGGAACTGATCCAGGAAGCCGACCGGGTCTCCGCCGCATTGGCGAAACATGGGATCAAAAAGGGGGATGTGGTCAGCCTCTATATGGGGAACTGCAAAGAATTTTTGTCCATCTTTCTCGGGGTGGCCCAGTGTGGGGCCATTGCTGAACCCATCAGCATTCTTCTGACGGAATATGAAATCCAGCCTCAGCTGGAAAAAACGGGGTCACAGTTGATTTTTGTCGCCCCGGCCCACCTGCCGGTGGTTGAAAAAATCCGGCCCCTTCTTCCGGGCCTGAAAACTGTCGTTTTGATGTCCGAAAAATCAGGGGAGAATGCCGTGTCGTTTTCTCATTTTTTGAAGAGATCCGAAGGGGATTATCCCCCGGCGGCTCTGGACGAGGACGATACGGTGTTAATCTTATTCACCGGGGGGACGACGGGGACCCCGAAGGCGGTGATGCTGACCCATAAGAATCTCCTCTCGGTCATCCAGGGGCTGAAAAATCGATTCGGACCCCTGGGGGAAATGGTGGTCCTGTGTGCCTCCCCTCTCTCACATATTTTCGGGCTCAATACGATCACCTTTGCTTCCCTGTTCCGCAAATGCCCGGTCGTGCTGGAGGAATGGTTCCAGGTGGAAGAGGCGGCCCAGCTCATCGAACGCTACCGGATCGCCAACGTTTTCGGCGTTCCCACGGTGGTTCGGAGCCTGACGGACATGGCGGACAAGTATGACCTGAGCTGCCTGAAGCTGATGATGACCGGGGCCGCTCCTGTTGCCGAAGAGCTTTACCACCGGGTGGAAAAAACCTTCCGCTGTTCCCTGGTAGAAGGGTGGGGGCTGACGGAGGGGGCCGGATGCTCGACCGTGACCCCCCCGGGGGTGCGGAAAGTCGGGTCCTGCGGGATCCCTTACGAGGGGATCGGATTGGAGTGCGCGATCGTGGATAAGGACGATTATCCCCTGCCCCCCGGAGAAGTCGGCGAGCTCGTCCAGCGGGGACCTCTCAACATGAAAGGATATCTGGGAAACCCGGAAGCCACCGCCGAGGTCCTGCGGAACGGATGGCTGCACACGGGGGACCTGGCGCGCATGGACAAAGACGGGTACATCTACATCGTGGACCGGATAAAGGATGTGATCATCCGGGGTGGGTTCAACATTTATCCGGCGGAGGTCGAGGCGGTCCTGTACAGCCTTCCCGGCGTCCAGGAAGCGGCAGCCTTTGGGGTTTCCGATAAACGCAAAGGGGAAACCGTGGCTGCGGCGATCCGGCCGTCAGAGGGCTCCGTGATCCAGGAGGCGGAAGTCATCGCCCACTGCCAAAAACGTCTGGCCAGGTACAAAGTTCCCAAGTACATAAAAATCCTTCCCCAATCCCTGCCCAAAACGGCGGCGGGAAAGATCATGAGAAGAGTATTGAAGGAGGACCTGGAAAAAGAACTGAACTTGCAATGATTTATCCGCTGAACCAGATCAGCGGGAGGAACCCCGGATCGATTTACCCGCCGGGATTTGAAATGTAGTGAACGGCTTAACAAAGTTGTCATTGCGAGGAGCGCAGCGACCCGGCAATCCCGCTCATAGGGGGATTGCCTCACTTCGTTCGCAATGACATCCATATAATGTCAACTTATTTAAGCCATTCACTATAGATACGCGAATGAAGAGAGGAATTCCATGAATTTTGAACTGACCAAGGATCAAGAGATGTTCCAGAAAATGGCCAGGGAATTTGCCGAGCGGGAATTTTTGCCCTCAGCCCAGAAATATGATGAGACCGGGGAATATCCGTATGAAATCTACAAAAAGATGGCCCCCCTGGGGTTGCTCGCCGAGTTGATTCCCGAGAAATACGGAGGGCTCGGACTGGGCGTGCTGACCTGGATTATAATGCTCGAAGAACTGGCCTGGGGGAGTTTGAGTCTTACGGCCGTCACCCAAAACGCGATGCTCCCGGGGTCCGTCCTGGTCGATGCCGGCAGCGAAGACCAGAGGCAAAAATACCTTCCCCCCATGTGCCGGGGGGAAAAAATTTATGCCGTGGCGGTTGCCGAGCCGAACGCCGGCAGCGATGGGGGGAATATTGAAACGACGGCTGTTCTCCGGGGGGATTCCTGGGTTTTGAACGGGAATAAGGTGTTCATCACCAACGGCTGCGTTGCCGATATGATCGTCGCCTTAGTTCAAACGGACAAGAGCAAAGAGAATAAAGGACTGGCCTTAATTGCCGTCGATAAGAGTTGCCCGGGAATTTCTGCCGCCCCCATAACGGGCTGCAATGGCCTGCGCTGCGATGACCTAGCCCAGGTGCGGTTTTCCGATTGCATCGTACCGAAAGAGAATTTAATCAGTGAAGTGGGAAAAGGTTTGAGGTTAGCCCTGGGGGGCATAACCAATATGCGGTTGTCCATCGGCTCCTATTGCGTGGGCGTGTCCCAACGTTGCCTCGATATATGCGTAAAATATGTCCAGGAACGACAACAATTCGACAAGCCGATCGGGAGCTTCCAGCTCATTCAGGCCTTGATCGCCGAAATGGCCCTGGAGACGGAGGCAGGGAGGTTGCTGACCCGCAGCGCCGCTTTCAAAAAAGAAAAAGGAATGAAGTGTATCAAGGAAGTCTCGATGGCCAAATGGTTTGGCAGCGAGATGGTAATGAGAAACACGGTTAAGGCTATTCGGATCCATGGAGGCTACGGCGGGTTTGAGGGGTACACGGTTGAGCGTTTGAACCGCGAGGCCCTTAATTTTCTCGCCCCCGGGGGGACGATTGAAGTGCATAAATTGACCATCGGGCGGCAGGTATTGGAATTGGATGCGCTGTCCCGGTAATCGTGAAAAGTTTTGCCGGCGTAGGTGAGGAAACCTGTTCAAAATTCGATGAATCTCACCATCTCATGGTAATAAGAGATGCATTATCAAATAAAAAAGGAGGGCATTATGAAAAAAGGCATGCTGACAATCGGAGTTACGGGGTTGGGGGTCCTCTTCTTTCTTGCTGCCATTGCCGGCGCACAATCCGCTCCTCCCATAAAACTCGGGGTGAATGAATCCTGGGATTATCCGGGCGGACAGGGGGCGAAACGGGGAGCGGAGATGGCCATCAAGGCCATCAATGAATCGGGCGGCCTGCTGGGAAGGAAAGTGGAAGGAGTGTTCTATGATAATAAGGTAGACCCCAATGAAGCCAAAAATGCAACGGAGAGGCTCCTCTATAAGGATAAAGTGGATGCCATCACCGGTTTTTGGAGGAGTGATCTGGCCATCGTCTGCCAACCGCTGATTATGGAAGCGAAGAAATTAATGTTAATCGGAGGAGCATCGACACCCGTCGCAACGTATGAGCGCATCAAACAGGATTATAAAACCAATAAATATACTTTTACCACCATGGTCAACACGTATACAGCTTTGATCGCCTATCAGCAAGGGATTGAGGAGGGATTGAAACTGGGTTTAAATAAAATTGCCATGGTCGTGGAAAAGGCCGCCTGGTGCGATCCTCTTTTTGACGAATGGATGAAGAAATATGCCAGTAAAATAGTCTATTCGACCCGGTTCTCTACCACGGCTACGGATTTTTCCGTAGAATTTGCCCAGGTCAAAGCCAAAGGGGCGGATATTATGGTTTTTGTTACCACCGGCCGCGGGGGAACTCCTTCGGTGAAACAGTGGTACGATATGAAAATTCCCGCCATTTATGTAGGCTATAGCGTGGATGCCCAGGACCCTAATTTCCCGCAGATTACCGAAAAGAAATGCCTGGGGGTGGTAACGGAGAAAATAGGCGGGGTTTCCGGTCTGCCCATAACCCCCAAAAGCATCCCTTACATTAACGAGTACAAGAAAGTTTATGGGGAATTTCCGATCGCCTATACCAATGGGGTTGCCTATGACATGGTGATGGCTTGGGCGCATGGGGTGAAGCTGGCGGGCGCCGTGGATGCGGACGCCGTAGTAAAAGCGATGGAGAGAAAAGATTTTAAATATGAGGGAGTCTGTGGAGAAATCGAATATTTTGATGAGATTCATAATCCCGTTGGAGGAGGTTGGGGCAAAGGGGAGCCCTGGGGATGGGTCGCCTACCAATGGGGAAATGATGGGAAACCCGTCGTCTTCTGGCCAAAGAAATATAAAACGGGCAATATGATGATTCCGGATTGGATCAAAGGAATGCAGAAAAAATAGAGTTGCCGTGAAAAGGAATTAATCGGAAGGGAGGGCCGGGTCGATCGGGGGCCCGGCCCGAAACGAAAGGATACGCATGGTCCAAACGGTTATCGTCTTCGGGGTCATCTGGACAGCCCTCTATTGCCTGATTGCCTTCGGATTTTCTTTGCTCTTCGGTGTTGCCCAGGTATTGAATCTAACCCATGGTATGATCATCATGAGCGCCTGCTACGTCGCCTTCCTGCTGGTCACCGGCCTCAATTGGTCTTTGGGGTTCAGCCTGATCGGAGGGGTCATCGGCTCGGTCCTCTTGATCCTGATCATCTATCTGGGGTTTATCAAGAAACTGCTGAGCGCTCCCCACACTTCGATGCTACTTCTCACCGCGGGGTTGGCCAACGCCATCCAACAGATCGTCATTCTCACCGTGGGACCGCAGAATAAATTCGTTCCTACCATGATCACGGGGGGGACAACGATCTTTTCCGTCGTTCTTTCCAATCAGCAGATCCTTAGCGTTGTCGTGGCCTTCGCCTTAGTTGTTTTGCTCGTCTTATTTTTCCAACGAACCAAGATGGGGCGCGCCATTCGAGCGGTGACGCAAGATCGAAGCACGGCTTCTCTCTCGGGGATCAATGCGGAGGAAATGTACCTGGTAACGATCATGATCGCCGGGGTTTTAGCGGGGGTAGCCGGTCTGCTCATAGCCCCGATCCAGACCGTTACGCCGGAAATCGGCTGGGAGATGATGGTCACCGCCTTTACCGTCACCATCCTGGCCGGGCTGGGGGGCCCGATCTGGGGGGTTGTCGTAGCCTCGGCAATCGTGGCCTACGCCGAAATCATCACCGCCTTTCTCATCGCTCCCATGCTCAAAGAGGGGGCCGCCTTTGTCATTATGATTCTAACCCTCATGTTCAGGCCTCAGGGGCTGTTCGGGAAAGGAAGGCTTTAATGGAGACCGTGCGCAAAGAGCTCTTTTCTATCGTCATGGTCGGGATCATCTCGATTGGGCTTGCGGTTGTGGCCCCGGTCTCGAGCTATGATTTTTACCTAATGGGCCTGCTCACCTCTGCCTGTTTATGGGTTGTCTATGTGGTCTGCTGGGACCTTTTGGCCGGCTATACCGGTATGCTGAATTTCGGGCAACTGCTCTTTGCGGGGGTGGCTGCTTACACCGTCGCCCTGATCGAGATCAACTTAAAAATGCCCCGGCCTCTCACCATGTTGATCGGTCTACTCACCGGAATCCTTTCCTCCCTTCTGATCGGACTGCCTTCTTTACGCGTACGTTCCACCTATTTTGCTCTGGTCAGTTTTGCCGTTCTTTTGGTTTTTTTCCGGATCACCCTGACCTTTGTAGAAACCTTCGGGGGAGATTACGGGCTGAGTATCGCCCGGATCTTCAGTCGGGAAGTTTTATATTATACCTCCATTATCCTGATGGCGCTCACGCTGATCACCCTGAGGCTGATCGTGAAATCCAGGATCGGCATGGCCTTGCAGTGCATCCGGGAGGATGAAGAGACGGCCCGGGCCGTGGGGGTCAATATTCAGCGGTACAAGCTGATGGCCTGTTTAATCAGTGCTTTCTTTACCAGCCTTGCGGGCATATGCGGATTTTATTATATGGGGCATGTCGGGCCCGAGGTATTCGGAATGATGGGTTCTTTCAATGTTGTGATCATGGGAGTGGTGGGCGGCGCGGGGACCATTTTCGGGGCCGCGCTGGGGGCAGGGGCCCTTTCCGTGCTTCTGGAGTTCATGAGGCCCATCGCTGAATATCGAAACCTTGGATATGCCCTCTTGCTCGTCGCGGTCGTTATGATGGCCTCCCGGGGAATTTGGGGCAGCTTGGCTTCCTATTTCAAAAAATAAGTCAAAAGCCGGCAGGGAGGAGACCCTCCATGGCTCAGTTTTTAGAGGTAAAGAACATTCACAAAAACTTCGGCAAACTTGCTGCCTTGAGTGATATCAGCTTTTCGGTCCAACAGGGGGAGGTGGTGGGCCTAATTGGTCCCAATGGTGCCGGTAAAACGACGCTCTTTAATGTGATTACCGGCTTTTACCGGGCCAGCTCCGGCCAGATTTTCTTTAAAGACCAAGATGTCAGTCAGGCTGCTCCGAATAAACTGGCGGAGATGGGTCTGGTTAGAACCTTTCAGATCCCGAGACCCTTCCGGGAATTGACGGTCCATGACAACGTAGCCGTAGGGACTTTATTCAACCCGGAAAGAATGCACAAGACCCAGCTTTCCACGACGGAATTCGTGGAAAAGGTCTTGGATGGGGTCAAGCTCCTTCCCCAAAAGGGAAATCTCGCCGGTAATCTTGGTTATGGAAACCTCAAAAAGCTGGAGGTGGGCCGGGCGCAAGGGCCTTTACCCGACCTCCTTCTCCTGGATGAACCCTTTGCGGGTTTAACCCTCAGTGAAACCGAGTCTCTCATTGAAATCCTGAGAGGGCTGGCCACCCAAGGCTTGACCCTGGTTATTGTCGAACACAAATTGAAAGAACTCATGAAATTGGTGAAGAGAGTCATTGTGCTTCATTATGGAAAGAAGATCGCAGATGGAAACCCTGAAGAAATTGCCCGGAACGAACAGGTTTTGAAAGCCTACTTGGGCAGGAGGTGGTCAAAGTCCAATGCTTGAAATCAAAGACTTAACCGTTTACTACGGTCATGCCCTGGCCCTGGAGAACGTAAACATATCCATTCCCGACAAGGGCCTCACCGCGGTAATTGGACCGAATGGGGCCGGAAAGACCACCCTCCTGAAAACCGTCTCCCGGCTTATTGACCCGGCCAAGGGATCCATTATTTATGATGGCCGAAACTTGCTGGAATATCCGGCTCACAAGCTGGCCAAAATGGGGATCGCCCATTGCCCGGAGGGTCGGAAGCCTTTCCCGGAAATGTCCGTATTAGAAAACTTGCTCATCGGAGGCTATGCATTACCTTCCTCCCAAATGTCATCTCGGCTGAAAATGGTCCTTGATCTTTTCCCGATTCTTCAAGAAAGAAGAAATCAGTTAAGTATAACGTTATCCGGCGGCGAGCAGCAGATGCTGGCCATCGGGAGAGCACTAATGGTTTCTCCTTCGCTATTGCTCATCGATGAACCCTCGCTGGGGTTATCTCCATTAGTTGTAGATGAACTAGAAAGAATTATCGCCAATATCAAGGAATCCAGTGTAGCCGTATTAATGGTTGAGGGGAATGTTGATCTCATTCGTGACCTGCCTGATATTGTCTACGTTCTGGACCACGGAAGTTTAGTCTATTCGGGCACGGTTTCCCAAATCATGAATGATGCTAATCTTTCCAAAACCTATTTCGGTATGTGAAAAACCGGCCGCCAAGTATTTGGGTAAGAAATGGAGAAAAGATCATTGCCTTATGATCTAAACCAGCGGATCCGCTGCAAGGACCTGCTGGGGAAATTGGGCTCGGTGGAAACAGCCGTCAGCCTGATTCAGAATGGCATGACCGTCGGGGTCTGCAGTGATCTCCTTCCCCTCTGCCGGACTCTGGAAAAGCAGGGAAAAGAAGGGCGGAATCTGCGGATCCAGCTGTGGTCCGGTGTAGCCATCCTGCAAGCCGATCGTATCCTGGGGAAGTTGGGGATGATCGAGCGCAGGATCGGACAGCAGACTTTGCTGAGGGCCCCGATCAACGCCAAACAGGTGGAATACCTGGAAACTCCTCTGGGGTTTTTTTACCAAGGGATCCGTGGAGGCGAGCTGGGGAACCTGGATCTGGCGATCGTCGAGGCGGTCGGAATCACCAGAGAGGGAAATCTAATCCCCGCTTATCGTCTCCACGATATGGCCAATTTTGTCCAGGCGGCCGAAAGGGTGGTTGTTCAACTCAGTACCTGTTATCCCCTGGATTTCGAAGGAGTGCACGATGTGTATCTCCCCGATAATCCTCCCCACAAGAAACCCATTCCCATCCTGCGGGCGGATGATCGGGTAGGAACTCCCTATGTTCCCCTGGACCCGCAAAAGGTTGCCTGTATTTATTTCTCCGAGCACCCGGAAACGGTCGAAATGATCGATTCCTTTGATGGGGTCAGCCAAAAAATCGCCCAGAATCTGGTTGATTTTCTCGGGATGGAAGTCGCCCGGGGGAAGCTCCCCCCCGCTCTCCTTCCCATGGAAATCGGATTGGGGTTGATTCCCGCAGCGGTCCTGAATGAACTGGGAAACTCAGAGTTTGAAAATCTGGAGTTCTATTCGGCGGTTCTCAATGACGGCATCCTGGATCTGATGGCCAAGGGGAAAGTAAAAACCGCATCGGGGACCGGCTTTTTCATCTCTTCGAAAGGTGAAAAAAAACTTTTGCAAAACCTGGCGGAATATAAAAGCCGGATTGTCTTACGGCCGGTAGAGATTGCCGACTGTCCTGAAGTGATCATGCGGCTGGGAGTTTTAGCCTTGAACGGGGCCATTGAAGCGGATATTTATGGGAATGTAAACTCGAGCCATATCACCAATGGAGATGTTGTCAGCGGGGTGGGGGGAGCAAGTGAATTTGCCCTGAATGCCTACCTTTCCGTTATTCTGCTCCCCTCGATCACCAAGGGCGGAAACATTTCCTCCATCGTACCCATGGCTTCTCATGTGGACATCCCTGAACACGGGGTAGACGTGATTATTACGGAGCAGGGCGCGGCGGACCTGCGGGGGCTCACCCCCCGGGAAAGGGCGAAAAGGATCATTCAGTCCTGCGCCCACCCCGCGTACCGCCCGATTCTTCAGGACTACTTCGAAAGGGCGGTGAGGGAGGGTGGAGGACATGAACCCCATCTGCTGGATGAGGCTCTGTCCTTTCATGTCAGATTTCTAAAAACGGGAACTATGGAAAAATAAAAAAAAGAGGAGAATAGAATGGCCTCCAAGACTCTGGCGCAAATTTTGGGCGATTTTGTTTTTGAACTGTCGTACGGAGATTTATCCAAGGGGATCGTCGAGAAGGCCGAAATCAGCGTGGCAGATGGGATCGCCTGTTCTTTCGTGGCATATGAATTGCCTTCCTCCCAAATCGCCCGCAGTTTATGGAAGGAGGTAAAAAGAGAAGGCCGGGCTACGATGTGGACGAACGGAGAGGAAGGAGACCCCGAAAACACCGCCTGGGCAAATTGTATCCACATGCACGGGATTCTCCACGACGATATGCAGGAATCGACGGTCGGCCACATGGGTTCCTTTGTCATCCCCTCGGCATTTGCCGTCGCCGAGCAGGAGGGAAAAGGGGGAAAGGATTTTCTTACCGCAGTCGTTGCGGCCTATGAGATTGCCGGCCGAATTGCCCTCAAGTCGGGCCTGGCCATCGTCAAGCGGGGGTTCCGGGCCAGTCCGGTATTTGGGCCATTTGCCGCCGCCGCGGCCGCGGGAAAATTGATGGGCTTGAGTAGGGAGCAAATGCACAACGCCATCGCCTGCGCCGCCAGCTTTTCCTGCGGGTTGCTGGAAGCGGTCAATGCCGGTTCCATGGAATGGAGGTTTCAAAACGGGGGGGCGTTGAGGAACGGCTTTATGGCGGCCATGCTGGCCAAGAAAGGACTCGTAGCCGCAAAGACTGCCCTGGAAGGGAAATGCGGATTTTTTGCCGCTTTTGGAGGCCCCGAGGTGAGGGAGGCAGTTTTGGCTGGGATGGACTCGATTACCCGTACCCTGGGCAGCGATTTTGAAGTGGGAAAAAATATTTTTAAACCTTACCCTACCTGCGGATATAACCAGGTCGGAGTGGAGGTGGCCGTGGAGATGGCCAACAAGTACAATATCCAGCCTCAGGAGATAGAGAAAATTCATGCCATTGTGTCCCCGGAAAATAAGAATTACCCGGGAGGAGATTTCCACGGCCCCTATGCTACCCTTGATCAAGCTCTCCTCAGCAAACCTTTCTCGCTGGCTGCAGCCTTCCTGTTTAGAAATATTACCGTCGACATGTACTTGTCCAAATTAAACGCCCCCGAAATTAGCCAATTGGCCAAAAAAGTCACCTCGGAAGGGAAGGAGGGGATGGGCTTCCTGGAGTACAAAATCGAGGTGAAGCTTAAGAACGGAAAAACGGTCAGCGGAGACCATACCTTGGCCAATAGGAAGAACTACTCCCTGGATAAAAGCCTGGAAGCAGATAAATTCTGTCACCTCACCTCAAATCTTTTAAAGAAAGAGGAAGCATCACAAATCGCCAAGGCGATCTTCCAGCTCCGGGATATGCCGGACCTTCATGAGCTTTCCCGGATGTTGAAAGGGCTCAAAATAGGCTAGGCGCGATTGGAACGAAATGAAGAGGTTAGAGATTGCTGCTTACGCTCCTGACAATGACTGCAGAGGCGGGTTTTTTCAGCAGCCTACAATATGAAAGGGAGAGGGTAGGAAAATGAAAGTCTTCATTGTTCATGCCCACCATGAGCCCAGGAGCTTCAACGGTGCGCTAACGGAAGTCGCCCAACGAGTACTCACCTCAGATGGGCATGAGGTCAGGATATCCGACCTCTACGCTATGAAGTTCGATCCGGTCTCCGACCGTCGCAATTTCACCAGCGTCAAAAATCCGGACTACTTGAAGCAGCAAATGGAGGAAATGCACGCCTCAGAAGTGAATGGGTTTGCCCCGGACATCCAGAGGGAGATGGAGAAGGTACAGTGGTGTGATCTGATGATATGGCAATTTCCCCTATGGTGGTTCAGTGTGCCGGCCATTCTCAAAGGCTGGGTGGATCGAGTATTTGCTATGGGGCGGGCATACGGTCAGGGGCGGGCATACGAAAAGGGGATATTTGGTGGCAAGCGAGCCATGCTTTCGATCACCACGGGGGGAGCCGGGGAAGCCTTCGTGGAAAAATGCGACCCCCTGCGGGTATTTCAAGAAGGCCATGGGTTCCATGGAGACATTTACGGCATCCTCCGTCCCATCCAGCGCGGAATTTTGCGCTTCACAGGATTTGATGTATTGCGGCCGCATATCGTGTACGGACCCGTTCGCCTAACCGATGAGCAACGGAGGCAGTGTCTGGATGCCTACGCCGCGCGTCTGCGCGGCCTTGCGGGTGAATCATCCATTGAAGTCGGGCATTATTAAGCGGGACAGGCGGGGTCCTCCCGAATCCCCTTTTTCCTAATTTGATCGGTGAAAAGGCCTAAAACTCTGTGAAAGGAGGAAGAGAAATGATTAAAGAGATTCAAGGGTATTTAACCACGATGAACGAGCTGCGGGACCAGATGAAAAGCGTGCTGGAGGGGTTGCCGGAGGAAGCTCTGGATTGGAGACCCATCGAGGGGGAAGGAGAACTGGCGACAAATTCCTTGGGCGTGATTGTCACTCATCTCGCCGGTTCAGGAACGTACCTCATAAAAGAAGTCATCGGCGGTCAGCCTGTCCATCGGGACCGGGAGGCTGAATTCGCCACCCGGCGGGTGAATGCTTCCACATTGAAGGCCCGATTGGACGGAGCCGTAAAGATCGTAGAGGAGGTTTTATCTCCTTTAAAGGAGAGTCAGATGGAGGAGGATCGTAAGTATCGTGACCGCACGGCAAAGGTCCGATGGATCATCCTGCATGTCATTGAACATATGGCCCAACATCTTGGACATATGCAGCTCACCCGCCAGCTGTGGCTGGCCAGGGACCGGAAATAGAAATCATCTGAAAACTTCGTAATCCGGCTCGGACCTGTGTAAGAATTGGAATTTCAAAGAAATTTTCCTAAATGGGAACCCTTTTTTACCGTTAAAGCCGCATTTTTGACTATAGAAAGGATCATTTAAGCGATGAAAATGCCAAGGGGACACTTTTCAACAGCGCAGTGGATGCCGCACGCTGAATGGTTGGTTCTATGAAATCACAGGTTACACAAAGGCAGGGCCTTGCATTTCGGAGGTCCCTTGGGAGAAATGGACTGAGCGATTGAAGGAAATTGACGCTATTGTGAAAGACTCCACTGCGGGGAGTGTCAAGCTTAAGCAAGCTGAGGAGGAGATCCGGAACATCATTGCCGAACTCGCCTCCGAACTGTACCTCAAGAAGAAAAGAGCCCGGAAGCGCCCTCATAATCTTAATTCTACAAGAGTGAGGAAAATGCTAGTGGAGTGCGGTGTCGGAAAAAGTGATTCGAATCTCCCCGATGGGAGTCGGGTCCAAAGGGCCTCAGTTCATTTCTCATTTCTTTTATGGAGAATTTCTTCGGCTTTGCGCCTTAAAACAGAGGACACATTTTTGTCTCGAGATAATAAATTAAGGTCCCTTTCGTGGAGGTGGGACACGAAGGTGATGGATACGGAAAGAGGAGTTTTGGGGTTGGAGACGAGGGCGAATATAATTGGATAGTTCTTCCTCCATTTTTGATCTTGGGCAATCGCCAAGATGATATCCTGAGCGAGGTCCCTTCTCTGAGCATATTGCAAAACTTCACTTTCATTTACTTTTGCATTCTTTAAAACATTCAAGGCGATCAACTTGTTCGGATCGCGGATGAGCAGGGTCCTTGCTTCCCGGTTGGCGAGGATGGCCAGGCGTTGCCTTTCTGGAATGCTCATATCAAGGATCTTACGGTATAGATTTTGGCGTTGTTCATCGTTGAAATCTTCCTGGAAATCATAGATCAATTCTGGAGGGAGTTTAGTCGCTTCTTCTTCCTTGCCGTCGGCCGCAGCAGAGAAGGTTTCCTTTTCTCGTTGTTGAAGAGGTTTCCATTTTTCTTCCTGGGAGGGTTCGTCAACTATTGGCTGCCCGCCCTCTCTATCCATTACCGGGATTCCAGAGGTAGCCAAAAGCCCGGGCGGAATATTTAATTCGGATGGGGCTCCTGAATTCATTGGGGCATTCAACATATTTTTCAATTCGTCCATATTCTCCGCCGAAATATCGACGAATTCCACTCCGCTCCGATGGTAATAGTCCTTTTTTCCGACATGAGAATCATACCAAACAGCCTTACCTATTGCTTCTATGGTTTTTGATTCGAAGCCAGTATCGATAAATATCTTCATTCCTATATTTTGACCAACCGCGATTTTCTCGGGAAGATAGAGAAGTACCCCGCCTTCGCTGATATCTCCCGTTCGGCCAAGACGACTCTTGGAACTATTCACTGGCCAATATTCAGCCGCCAAATCAAGTAAGAATCTGGGATGCTTCCTCCGCTTTAAATTGACAGGGTCCATTGTTCTTTCTTCGGTTACATTTTCTATCTTTGTACTTCTGAATCTTCTGTGTAAATTATCGGACTAAATAGGGAAAAACTTAAAGGCAGGGAGAGCAGGGACGAAAGAATAGTATATCCAGGTCAAGGGTGTTGAAGGGTAGGGAGAGGGCAGGTAGCTTGGGCCACAAAAACTTGGCTTTTAGTCGGTTAATGACCTGCCAGGGGGAACTGCTCCCTACTCGGGGGCCGGGAGCCCCTTTCATGAGTGCGGGGAGCAGGTCATCTTCAAGGCCCCGCCACCCTTTTAGGCTATAGCACTTTCTTCCTGCAACGTCCTCTCGAATGATTTGCAGTCTTCCAAACGTCCCCTATCTTTTAAGCATTGATCTAATAATTTATTCGCTTCTATTGGCCTTTGTCCCATTTTTAATGCCAGTTGGAAATGTTGGATTGCCTCATCAATTAACTCCATTTCTTTACACACCAACCCCATTTGATAATGATAATTGGGATACCATTCCTTCTTATTTGCTGTCTTCTCTAATTCTTCAATAACTCCTCCCGCTTTATAACTTTCTTCCAAAGTGATTGACCTGGATTCTTCTAATTCAACCGGACCATTCGCTTCCAATATTTCAGCAAGGTCAAAAAAGGAAGAGGTTTCTTTTTCTCCAGGATAATCTATATTCATTTTTGCAATTTTTTCATTTGCCCCTGGTCTTTTCAAGATTCCATCAGAATCCTCAGGATCTAAACTATTTGACGCATCCAGGGTAAATCTTTGGGGATCCAATTCGGCCATCATACCCACAATTTCCAAGGCTTTATCCTTCAACCCGATGTTCCTGTATGAGCAAAAAAGCTTGTAGTATTGGATAAAGGCCTGCTCTAAGAATCCCATCTTTCTGTAGGTATCAGCCAATTTGATTTTCACGGAATCCATCTCTGGGTTCTGTTTCAAGATCTTTATGAAAATGGAGGCTCCTTTATGATACTGTTCAAAATTACAAAATATTTCTGCGGCCTTCAAATACTCCTGAAGCGCATTCTGCTTTTCGCCCAGCTTCTGATATATTTCACCGATTTTCAGGTGAGGATGGCCATTCGTCGGCTCTCTACTGGACAGTTCTAAAAGGAATTGAAGATTCTTTGAAGACTCTTTTTTCCTTCGACCAAAAAGGCGACCAAATTGAGAAAGGAGTTCTTTGATTTTGTTTTCTTTCATTTCCAAACTCCAAGTTTTTATCTCTGGGCTGTCATGCCAAGAAGACAGGCAAATTTCATTCCACTAAAGAAAAACTTTTCTCATTCACTCGAAGAACTCTACTATTAAGAAATTATAAGGGTTTCAAAGAACTAAAGCTTTTCTGAGAGAAATATATCCTGAATAAATGACGCGTCAATTCACCCCAGTGACAAAATGCGGCATAGGGGTTATGGGCCTCTGTTTTAAGCTCCTACGGCGAACGTCGGGACCTTTTCGCCTTTTTTCCTTTCGGGCCATCATTCCATGCAAATCTTCAGATTTTGGCGACCGGACTCTTAAAATTGTGCGCCGATCTTTATCTGTTTGAGGATATTCAAGGAAGGGCAAATGCAATGTTCCTTCCGAGACTGTCGAAAAAGTCTTCTCCTGAACCTTTTTTCTTTTCAAACTCTCGTCATGGATTAATGGTTTTGGCTGACTTGTTTTAAAAGAATTCATTTACGAATCTCCCTCCGTATGGTATTTCTTAACCCGTCCTTTGAGGACTATCCCCTTTTCAGAGAATGGAGCTATGGCCAAATACGAGAGTTACGACTACTCTCAAAGCGTTCTCATTCCCGTTTCTCTTGAAGGGCAGTTGGTGCCGGGGACTCTGGAATTTGCGATTCACACGCTGGTGGAAACCCGGAAAGATATGTCGATCTTCGATCACCGATACAGGAATGAACTGGTTTCTCGTGGCAATATGGAAATGAAAGAACTTCAAATAAAAAAGTGTTACAATAATTGGGCGTAGATCAGTGATAGGACGGATGGAAAGGATTTCTACAAGCCGGTAGCGTCAGGCTTCCGAATCACGTGAAAGGAGAAAAATGATGTTACCACGTGTGTACTACCGTCCAGGTTGAAGTTCCTGCGCAAAGACGAAAGAGTTGCTTTCGTCATGGGGGATCGAGTTTGAACCGGTGAATGTGGAAGCGAAACCGGAGGCGATCCAGGACCTCGCCCGCCACGGAATCCGGGCCGTGCCCGCGGTGATGGTGGGAGATCGAGCCTTTCACGGGTGGAATCCGCAGAGGCTGGCTCAATTTGTGGGGGTAGAATATTCCCAGCCCGAGCGTCTCTCTTCGAGCGAACTAGCCGGACATCTGGACAGGATTCTGCAGGCCGCTCAACGCGCCATCCGCCAGGTGCCACCGCAACACCTGGGGATGGTCGCCCCGGACCGCGCCAGGACTGTCCGCGACCTTGGGTATCATGTCTTCCGGCTCAGCCTCGCCTATCGAGAGGCCATGGAGCAAAGTGCCCTTCTCAAGGAGTGGCTTCAAGAGGGGGCCCCTCCCGAAATTCCCGACGGCCCGGCCATCGTGCTTTACGGGCAGAAGGTTCGGAATCGGGTGGCGGAGTGGCTGGCACGTCCGGAAGGTTGTAAGGGGCGCGTCACGACCTATTATGGCCCCCAAACCGCCCATGAGCTGCTGGAGCGGACGACTTGGCATGCTGCCCAGCACCTCCGTCAGCTCTATCTCTTTCTCCAGCGCATGGGAGTGACTCCGGATCAACCCCTTACGGATGAAGACTATAAAGGATTGCCCATGCCCAAGGAAGTCTGGTCCTAAAGAAAATAGCAGAGAAATCGGCGTGCCTCGTTTCGGTGGAAGGAAGAGGATGAAGGGGAAACAGATTTGAAGGTCCCGTAAAAGGTCCTCACTCCGGTGAAACCGGAGTCCAGGGAACTAATAACTGATGGAAAAAACTGGATTCCGAGTTTCGCCGGAATGACGGAAAACGCTACTTCCTGACCTGTTACGAGTTCATCAAATTTTGCCCATGCATATCACTGGCGCCTATCAAAAAGAAAGGAGCAGAGTTCGATGAAGGAAAGAATCATCACCCGTAGGGATTTTCTCCGCGGTGCTGCTGGGACCGCCGTGGCCGCTGCTCTAGGACCCGGAATCCTGGGAGAAGCCCACGCGCAGACAACGGCCAAAGTCGTCGTCATCCGGAATGCCGATGTGCTAGCGCAGCCGGACAAGATGCAGGGAATCCTGGAATCCATGCTGGATGAAGCGGTGAAGACTCTCCTAGGGACCGGCGACCCCGTGGAAGCCTGGCGGAAGCTCATCAAGAGTGCGGATGTGGTGGGGGTGAAGAGCAATGAATGGCCGAAGCTGCCGACTCCCAAAGCTTTGGAGGGAGCCATCAAACGCCGGCTGCTGGATGTGGGGGTGGCGGAAGAAAATATGAGCATCGCCGATAAGGGAGTCCTGGAAAACCCGGTCTTCCAAAAAGCCACGGCGCTGGTCAATGTGCGGCCGCTGAGGACTCATCACTGGGCCGGGATCGGAAGCTGTTTGAAAAATTACATCCAGTATGTCCCCAATCGTTCCTCCTACCATCCGGAAGCCTGCGCGGCCCTGGGCAGCATTTGGTCCCTCCCCATGGTGCAGGGGAAGACGCGTTTGAATATCCTTAGCGTGCTCACACCGCAGTTCTACGGAAGGGGAGCCAATTTCTTCGACACCCGGTACATTTGGCCCTACCGAGGGCTGATCGTGGGAATCGATCCCGTGGCGGTGGATACCATAGGAGCTCATCTGCTCCAGGTGAAGCGGACGGCCTTTTTCGGCGAAGACCGGGCCTTGGATGCGCCTCCCAGCCATATCATCGTGGCCGACAAGAAATATAATCTGGGGGTCAGTGACCTGAGCCGGATTCAGTTGATCAAACTGGGCTGGATGGATGAGGTGCTGATCTAGCCTCAATCATGGCGAAGGACTCGATTCGATAAAGCCGGGGATTCTCGGTTGCCCGAAATTCGCTGCCCCTCAGGAAGGGGAAGGCGGGCCTCGCCCCTAGGCGAAGACTATCGTTAGCTGGCAGGAAGGCGAACTGCCGGGGGGTCGGCTCAGGAAGCCACACCCGATGATGCATCACCACCCTTTATGGCTATCTCATTCATTTTTCATCGCTTATCGCTGGATTAAGGGGGGAAGCAAAGTATGCTCATGAAAACCTTCAGATTGTTTTGGGCAGTGTTTTTTCCGGTGTCATTAGCTGCATGTCTGCCGGGGTGCGGGCCACAACCACCAAGCTCCATTGCTGTGACTCCAACCACCGCAGTCATCAGCATGGCCGGCACGCAGCAGTTTTTAGCCACCGGCACAAATGCCGACGGGAGCACCGGGGACGTGACCACGCAGGCGACCTGGAGCTCGTCCAATACAGAGGTGGCGATAGTGGACAGCGGCCTGGCCACCGCCGTCGAGGCAGGCACCGTCACCATTACAGCGACAATCGGAACCACCACGGGCACCGCCACCCTTACCGTAACTTCCGCCACCCTTTCATCGATCGCCGTGACATCGGCCAATTCAAGCATCCCCGCGGGAGTGAGCACGCAGCTTACAGCGACGGGCACATTTTCGGACGGGTCCACCTTCAACCTGACGGGGCAGGTGACCTGGAGCTCGTCCAATACATCGGTGGCGACAGTGAACAGCAACGGCCTGGCCACCGCCGTCGGGGCAGGCACCGTCACCATCACGGCCCAATATGGGAGCACCTCGGCCACCACAACCCTGGCGGTCACCTGAGGGGACCCGGCCGCCTGACTCGCTATATATCTTCTATTTCCAAGCGCCCAGAAAAGTTACGAATTTCGATCCATATATTCAATTTGGAAAGATGCCTGCTTTCACTCGGTAATCTTCAATCGCTTAGACATGGGGTAGCTGAGGTGAACTTCTCAAAGACAACCCTCTGTGCTATTCCTGGTCAAATCCAATTTATTATTTGAAAAAGAATCCCAGCCTGATTGCCCAGTCATTCTTGGTGCATCATAACATTCCCCTTTGCAACAAATAGTCTTCATCGAAATCGGCATCCTGTCCTTCATTTCAGGGGTAATTTCACACCTGCCATGAACCCGACAAGCGTGCTCGTTAAAGAGACTTATGACCTCATCTTCCTTCTCAGATCGGACCAGAAAATCGCAATCTGAATCACATGTCATGGCTTTGCCTTCC
>Ga0187865_1002098_pt1 | contig 20169 bp, 14 predicted proteins | sample June2016WEW_11_1_2_FD_132989 | JGI IMG/M metagenome (GOLD analysis project Ga0187865, IMG submission 132989) | Peatland microbial communities from SPRUCE experiment site at the Marcell Experimental Forest, Minnesota, USA - June2016WEW_11_100 | ecosystem: Environmental > Terrestrial > Soil >...
GGCCATTTCCGCCAGGTGCATGATCTTCATGGAGAGAGTGTAACCCGTACGCGGAGTCTTGATGCTGATGACCCCGATGGCCCCCAGGTCGATTTCCCGGGCCACATCCTGGGGCGTGAAGACGCTCTCATCCCCCATAATCGGGATGGAGATGGCCTGGGCAACCTTCAGCCTTCCCTTCCAGTCCCAGGCCGGGACCGGTTCTTCTACGAAAGCCAGCCCGTATTCTTCCATTTTTTTAATGGTGCGAATGGCGGTGGAGACCGAGTAAGCCATGTTGGCATCCGCATAAATGAGCACGTCCGGACCGAGGTGCTCTCGCAGAGATTGAATGACCTGGATGTCTTTTGCCGGGTCGAGTCCCACCTTCACTTTGAAGGCCTTGATCCCTTTAGACCGAATGTCCAGGGCTTCCTGGATCATTTCAGGAATGGAGCGAATTCCCAGCATCCATCCGATCGGAAGGCGGTCAGAATGTCCCCCTAGCATCTCCCAGAGAGGAACACCCTTGGCTTTCGCCACTGCATCGTACAATGCCAGGTCAATGGCCCCTTTCGCAGTAGGGTTCCAGCGGATACCTTCGAGCTTGGCCCAGATTTTTTCCGTGTGGTTTGGATCCAGCCCCACGATCATGGGCGCGAACCAGTTGCGGATGGCATAAAGGATGGAGGCCTGGGATTCTCCGTAGATGGTCGGCCGGGGAGTTGCTTCAGCCACACCTACGACCCCCGAATCGGTGTGGACCCTGACGAGAACATGCTCTGCAGCCTCCATGTATCCGGTTAGGCCCCACTTCAGAGGGGTCTTTAAAGGAATTTTAAAAGGACGGGCCTCGACCTCAGTGATTTTCATACCAACCCCCTAAATCCAACCCAAGACATTTTTCTCACAGAGAGCACAGAGTTCACAGAGAAAAAAATAATAAAACTTGAAACCTGAAACCCCGAAACTAAAAATTGTTTCAATCTCTGTGCCCTCTGTGTGCTCTGTGAGAGAAATGGTTTTAAAAATATTTCCACAGCTCCCGCTTATCCATGGAAGGATCCAGGACTCCCGAGAAGACGATCTGCCCTAGCTTGACAACGATGATTTTTTTCGCCACCCGTTTTACCTGCTCGAAGTTCTGCTCCACCAGCATGATCGAATTTTTAAGACGGCGGTTGATTTCCGCAATGTTCTCCATGACCAGGTGGACAATCCGAGGGGCCAGTCCCAGGGAGGGCTCGTCCAGGAACATGAGGGTGGGTTCGTGCATGAGGGTCAAACCTACGCCCAGCATGCGTTGTTCTCCTCCACTCAGGGTCCCGGCTCTCTGCTTCTTCCGTTCGTCCAGGATGGGAAACAACTCGAAGACCTGCCGGGAGCGCTTCTGCATTTTTTCCCGATCCAAACCGAAGGAACTGATCTCCAGGTTCTCCATCACCGTCAGGTCCGGAAAAAGGCCCTGCCCCTGAGGCATGTAGGCAATCCCTTCCTTAACATTGGCCCCGGGCTTCCGGCCGGTGATTTCGTGCCCCCGGAAAAAGACCTGCCCTTCCCAGGGAGACAGGAGCCCAAAGAGGGATTTCAAGAGCGTAGTCTTCCCGGCCCCGTTGTGACCGATGGTCCCCACCACTTCCCCGTCCTCCATGCTGAAAGATAGGCCGTGGAGAACCCTTTTATTATGGTATCCGCTGACTAATTTCTTTACTTCCAGGATCATGTTTTTTCCCTAACGATTTTTTTCTTGTTCCTCGAACCTCGTGACCCGTGCCTTTTATTTATTATCCCCCGAAATAAATTTCCGCTAGCTCGGGCGCTTTCATGATTTGCTCCGGCGTGCCGCGGGCTAGGACCCGCCCTTCATTCAGGAAAACAATCTCATCCACCATCGCCCGAATCACTTCCATATTGTGCTCCACGATGCAGATGGTCTTGCCGAATTTCACCAGGTCTTTAACCAGAGGGAAGAGGCTCTCCATGACCATCTGGTCAAGCCCTGAGGCCGGCTCGTCCAATAGGATCAGCCGGGCTTCTGTGGCCAGGAGGCGGGCCAGGCTCAAAAGCTTCTGCTCGGCAAAAGAAAGATTCCCGGCCAGCTCGTCCGCCTTATCTGCCAGCCCGACGAACTGCAGATAACCCAAGGCCTTCTGCCGATTCTCCTTTTCTTCCCGGGAAACCTGCCCGAAGCGCAAGAAAGCCCACATCAGGTTCTCTCCGGTCTGCCGAGGCCGGGCCACCAGCACGTTGTCCAGCACCGTCATGTTGTGGAACAGCCTCAAATCCTGGAACGAGCGGGCGATGCCCAGCTGGGTGATCCGATGGGCGGGAAGCCCGGAGATGTCCTTCCCCGCAAAACTGACTGACCCGGTATCAGGAGAATAAAATCCCGTGATCACATTGAAGAGAGTGGTCTTCCCCGCCCCATTGGGTCCGATCAGGCCTACGATTTCTCCCTCGGACAAATCCATGGTGCAATGGTTGACCGCTTTAAGCCCTCCAAAATTCTTGCTGACCCCATTTAACCCGAGGAGTTTCTCGGGGGATTCAGGCCTCCCCTTCTCCTGGAACAGGCCGGGAATTTTTCCTCCGACCCCTTTGGATGGCATTTTCGCTTCGTCTCCTTCGGGTAAGGAGGCCCGTTTCTCACCCTCTTTCTTGGAGCGCGTGGCAAATTCCCCCAGGAAACCCTGAGGCCGGAAACACATAAAGAGGATGAGGATGGCACCATAGGCAATCTGCCGGGTGAAACCCACGATCGCCGGCGATATCTCCATGAAACGGAGCGCCTCCATCACGGAGACCAAAATGGCTGCCCCCACGACCGGCCCCCACGAATTGGCTGTCCCGCCGATGATGACCACCGCGAAGATGAGCGTCGTGTCAATAATGGTAAAATTCGCAGGACTGATGTAGGTCATGTAATGGGCGAAGAGGCTCCCGGCGATGGCGGCCAGGGCTCCGCCGGTCACGAAAACCCAGATCTTAAAACTCCGGACGTTCTTCCCCAGGGATTCGGTGGCCACTTCGTCTTCCCGGATTGCCCGCAAGACTCGCCCGAAAGGGGAATGGACAATTCGCCAACAGGCCATAAAAACGATCACCACGAAACCAACCATTAAAGGAATAAAAGCCGTAGGAGTCGAAATTTGATAACCAAAGAGGAAAGGCCGGGGAATACCGGACAGGCCAGCCGCGCCCCGGGTCAGGTCAATCCAATTCATGAGGACCGTATAAACGATCATCAATAAAGCCAGGGTGGTCACGATGAGATATTCATCCCGCACCCGAATGGCCGGGATGGCCACCAGCAGGCTGACCGCGCCGGTGACGATCATTGCGGCCACAATCCCCAGCAAGAAATTGATCTTGAAATGAATACACAAGAGAGCGGAAGTGTAGGCCCCGATGGCAAAAAAGGCGGCATGGCACATGGCGATAAGGCCGGTGTAGCCCAGAATGAGGTTGAAGGACAAACCCAGGATCGCGAAAATGGCGATCATAATCAGGATGTGAAGGATATAATCCATAGAAATCTAATCCTCTAATCAGTTTCGGGTTTCGAGTTCAAATCAAAAAAAAGAGAGCCTCTTGTAAAACTCCCGACAGGAAGGGGAATTCGTCATTCCGGGCAAGCAAAGCGCGACCCGGAATCCAGTCCCGCCACCGGCGGGATTCAAGCAATTCTAGATTCCCGCGTTCGCGGGAATGACGGAACAGAGACTTTGGCAAGAGGCTCAAGCAATAGCAGTTTTTTCCCACTCCGAACTCCGAACTTTTGTAAATCTATATTTTGCCCCTATATACTCGGAAACCGAAGAGCCCGGTGGGTTTCAAGATCAGCACTATTACCAGAACGACGAAAGCGATCCCTACCTGCCATTGGGAAGAAATCTTCCAGATGCCGATGGATTCGGCCAACCCGATTATGAACCCTGCCAGAGCTGCTCCGGGAATGCTGCCGATCCCTCCGATGATCACCGGGATAAAGGCGTAGAGAATAGCCCAGTGACCAAGGTCGGGCGTGGCCCCCCTTTCGATGGTCACAAGAACCCCCGCCGGCGCAACCAGCAAAGACCCCAGGGCAAAGGCCAGGAGAAAATATTTTCGGGTATCGATGCCGATCACCTCAGCCATCTCCGGATTGCTGATCACCGCCCGCAAGGCCTTCCCGTTCTTGGTGCGATGGAGATAGAGCATTAAAGCGGCAAAAAGGACCCCGGCGGTAATGAACATAACCACGTCCAGGTTATTGAAGCCAACCCGGCCGATTTTAATGACCTTCAACGGGAACCCCTCTAGGGGCTTGGTGTCCGTCCCGAACGCCATGGCGATCAAATTTTCTGCGGTGATCAAAGTTCCCAGGGCAGCGACAAAGATAACCAGAGGAGTGGCAAAGGATTTTCGGAGGAAGCGGTATAAGATCCCTTCAACAGCCATTCCAAAGAGAACCGCCCCCAGAATCCCCCCCACCGCAGCCCCAACTAAGGGAAATCCCAGTTGCTGGAAGAAATACGCCGAATAACAGGCCACCACAAGGGTCGCACCATGGGCAAAGTGGAAGGTTCGGGTCACGGCAAAGATTAATCCCCAACTGATTCCTAAGAGAGCGTAGATGCTTCCCAGAGAAAGCCCGTTGATGGTGAGTTGTACTAAGAGGTCCATAAACCCCCTTTATAATTCGAGGCGGACCTGGGTCCGCCCTGCGCAGGCAAAAATTTACCGCAGAGAACGAAAAAAGGCAATGAATCAAGCTTTAGCAGGTTGCCGAAAGACTCAAATAACGTCATTGCGAGGGAAGCGAAGCAATCTTCGCCCTTTCGAAATCAAGGAGTTAGAGATTGCCTCGTCGTGAACGCTCCTCACCAGGACTGCAAAGGCGGTCTTTTCAGCATCCTGTTAGAAATTAAACCCGTGATCCAAAATCGATTACCCTAAGCATCGGGTTTTTGCTTCTTGCTTTCTGAATTTTGGCCCTTCGTTTTCAGCGTTCTCTGCGGTGAAGAATTCTTTTATTTTATCTCGACATAATTCTGGAAGACGGCTTCGGCATTCTTGACTACGAAAAGAGCGGTCTTCTTCTTGCAAGTCCCGTCTTCGGGGTTGAACTCTACATATCCTCCGTAGACGCTGGGGAACTTTTTGACCTCCACCAGGACATCCCGCAAGACCTTCCCGTTCCACCAGTCGCCTCCCTTTACCTTGGCTTTCTTAATCAGCTCAGTCAAGGTGTAAACCGCTTCATAAAAGTTAGCGGCATAGAATTCCGGCTCTTTGCCGGTCTTGGCTTTGTAATTGGCCACGAAACCCTTGGCCCACGGGTCGTTGCTCTTGGGGTCAAAGAAATCGGTGACGGCTTCATAGCCATCTGCCGTGGCCCCGGCGAGCTTGGCCGCATCCGGGGTGAACTCGATCCCCAGGACGGGCTTGTTGAATCCCATCTCCCGGGCTTGCTTTACGGCGACCCCCCAGTCTTTTCCCCACTGCCAGAGGGCCAGAAAATCTGGGTCAGAAGCCATGATCTTGGAAAGGTAAGGCCGGTAATCTGTGGCCCCAATCGGATGCCCCTCGGAAGCCACCACGGTCCCTCCCATTGTCTTCCATCGGGGCTCGATATATTTCTGGAGGCCCAGACCGGCATCGTCGTTCCAGTAGAGGGAGGCCATTTTCTTGAACCCTCTCTCTTTCGCCCGCTGGATCACGCCCACCCCGTGCATTGTGGAAAGCATGCGGTTATTGAATAGATAGGGACTGGCCTTTACTAGCTTGGGGCCCGTCCCTCCACCATTGATCAAGAGTATATGTTTTTCATCGGCCACCGGTATGATCGAAAGAGTCGCTTGGGTATAAGAAGTTAAACTGAATGGAACCTTGTCCACGTTGACTAATTTGTTAAAGCCGTTGATCGCTGCGGCTCCCGAACCGCTTTGGTGATCTTCAATGACTACCTTGAATTTGATCCCGTCGATGCCGCCTTTAGCGTTTATTTCATCAATGGCGGTCAGACAACCCTGGCTCATCACCTGGCCATACCAGGCCCCAGCGCCAGTCATAGGCAAAACCGCACCAATCCTGAACTCCTTGGGGTCTGCAGCCTGGGCCGATACCCCGAAGGCCAGAGCGCAGACCAAAACGATTCCCACTACCCCTGCGCGATGTTTCATCTCTCCTCCTCCTTTTCTCAAAAATTTACTCCGGTAATTAAAAAGAGAGCTGGACCGAATCTTATTCTCCTCCTTTAAAAATGTCAAGTCAGAAGCCCTCCCCCCTCTGTCCTCCCCCCACATTTTGCTCTTCGCAGTGCGACTGGTTTCGAATCTTATTTTTTCGGGTCCAATGCCTTAGATGTTTTGCATCTAATCTTTAACCTTGAGACTAGCCTCCCGAACCTTGAGCCTATAGCCCTTGCTTTGACCCTTGCGCCTGGGGCCTTGAGTGTGTAGTCCTTTCTTCGGCCCACAAACCTCAGGCTTCGATCCTGCTTTTATCTCCCCGGGATTTTCCACAATCTGGATTCCGCAAGGTCCAGTTCCTCCCGGACTACTTTGATTTCCTCGGCCTGGGGAGGAGGGATAGCAGTGAGTTTGTCAGCCACCTTGAGGTCCCATCCCACATTGGCTTTGATCTTTTCCATATCAGCATCGGGATAGACCCCCCAGAGGTAGGCCTCCTTGGAAACGGGATCAAATTTGAATATTCCCAAGGTCGAAATAATCATCTCCGGGCCGGTGTCCGGACGAAAGCCCGCCCGAATTCGGCTGTCGAACCCCTCCAGATATCCAGGAGTCGTGACGTAATCCACCCGGGCAGGAAAGCCGTCTTTGGTTGTGCGGTCAGAGAGCATGATGAGTTTTTTCGAGTTGGCCCCCAGGTCCGCTGCCCCCCCTGAGCCGGCAAGCCTGGCCTTCGGGTGCTCATAGGGTCCGATGCAGGTGGAATTGATGTTTCCATATTGGTCCACCATGGGGGCATCGATCATGGAAATGCGCAGGTGCCCCGCGGCCAGGAGCCCGCAGAGGGTGTCATAGGTTTCACCTGCCATGGCCAGATGAGGGGTCAAAATCAGATCGGCGCCGGTGTTGGGCATGACGGGGCAGTAGGTCCTCTCGACCCCTCCTCCCTCATACACGCAATAGATGTCCGGAGCGTGGAGGCGCCGGGCGACCCGGGAGGCCACCATGGGCCAATGGAAACCAACAAACAGCGCATCCCCGTTCTGGATCTGTTTGGCGGCAGTTAGAATCATCATCTCAAAGGAGGTATAATCCTGGTTTTCCATTACTCTTGTTTCCTCCAGCGAAGTTCTTCTTTCTTTTTCCTTCCCAGCTTCTCCAGGTATTCAGCCCGATTCTCCACACCGTATACCCATTCATCCATGAATTTTTGGAAGCCCTCCACGGTTTTGGATGCTTCTGCGTAGGCAGCCTGAAACCAGATGTCCCGGTAGTAATGCTCGAAAACATCCGAGGGGTGGGCCCCCCATGGTTCATGTATCACCGCGTTCACCCGGAAGCCGGGAACGATGGTCTTGTAGGGCTCTTCCAAGATCGTGGCCTGATCAACGATCTCCTCGGCGGCCACGATTATCATTTTCCCTGCATTGGCCGTCCCTCGAACATCCCCCAGGGGGCCCCACATTTGGGCATTCCCCTCCGGATCCGCCCGCTGGACATGAACCAGGCAGACTTCCGGGACCAGGGGCTTGACCAGGCAGACTTTCTCTCCGGAAAAGGGGGATTCCATGACCCGCACCTTGTCCGGCCCCAGGATCGACCGGTGCCGAAAAATCCCTGTCCCCTCCAGCGGGTAAGTGGCCATGAAGGGCAACCCATGGGCAGCAGCATAGATGGCCATACAGAACGACCCGAAGGAAAATTCCTCCAGTTCGATCTTGTGGGGGATTTCTTTTTCGATCGCCCGGCGGAAACAGTAGGCCGAGGAAGGCCCGGTTGGATTCCACACGTAAGGAGAGATGACCCGGCTGATGCACCCGGCCCCGATCATTTGGTCGGCCAGAATATCCCCTGAACTGCGGATGAGGGTGAGATTCTTTTTCTTCTGGCGGATGATCTCGTGAGCGAAGGCGTACCCCTGGTTAATCGAAAAGCCGGAGATTAAAAAACTCTGGCCATCCTTTATGTATTTCGCGACGGCCTCTTTCATGGTCATCAGTTTGTTCATAAGATCCTTTTCCCCCCCGCAGCGGGCGGCCGGCCGGTCGCCCCTACCCCTTCTTTCTCTGCTTCTCCAGCAGCATTTCTACGAGTTTGAACTTCTGCACCTTCCCGCTTCCGGTCATCGGCCAGTCCGTAATGAAATAAACCTCCTTGGGCACCTTGAAATTGGCCATTCTTTCCTTACAGAAGGCGATAATCTCCTCCGGGGTCGCTTCCGTTCCGCCCTTCAACTCAATGCAGGCCACCACCCGCTGCCCCCATTTTTCATCCGGGAGCCCGATCACCTCAACATGTTTGACTTTGGGGTTGCGGAAGATGAAATTCTCCACCTCTTCCGGAGAGATGTTTTCTCCCCCGCTGCGGACCACATTCTTGATTCGGCCCATGAAGAAAACCAGGCCCTTCTCATCGATGAAACCCAGGTCACCGGTATGGAGCCACCCCTCGGAATCGATGGCCTTGGCGGTCTCCTCGGGCTTCCGGTAATACCCTTGCATGAGGTTCCATCCGCGAACGCAGATTTCCCCTTTCTCGTTGGAAGAGAGGGTCTCTCCCGTTGGAGGGTCCACGATCTTCATTTCGACTCCGGGCAGGGGCTTCCCCATCCGATTCATCCGGTCTTCCACCGGGTCGCGGAGGCAATCCGAAATGGAACAGCAGGGAGAGGCTTCGGAAATGCCGTACAGGTTGGTAATCCCGGTCACTCCCATCTTCTCATAGATATCCCGGACGGTCTGGGGAGGGCCCGTGGTCCAGCCCGTCCGTAAAAATAACTTCCTCCGGTCCAGGCCCGGCTCTTCCATCATCTTGGTGTACAGGGTCTGGATCCCTCCCACAGCCGTGCACCGCTCTCGCTCCATGACGGCCAGAGATTCCCGGGCGTCAAAGGAAGGAAGGGTTACGTTGCAGCTGCCGTGGGTGAGGGCGGCCAGGATCCCATCCACCAGTCCGGCGTTGTGGTAGTACGGGCAGGGGTTGAAGTAGCGGTCCTCCCGGTTCAAACCCAATCGTTCGCCGATCTCAAAGCCATTTCTCAGGATGTTATTATGGGTGAGCATAACCCCCTTCGGGAAAGCCGTGGATCCGGAGGTATAGAGAATGCTTACGGTTTGATGGGGGCGTACGGAGCCCTCCACCGGCCTTAGATCGATCTCGTTCCCCAGCTGATAAAGGCTCTGGAAGGAAAAAGTCCCGGGCAGGTTTTTTTCGGAAAGGCAGATAACGGTCTTCAAACCAGGGATCCTGGCGGAGGTTAAATTTCCCGGCCTGAGGGACGTAAGCTCGGGGCTGAGCTGCAGGAACATTTTCATAAACTCCGACTTCTGAAAACGCTCCGCAAGGATCAAGGTGGAGGAATCGGATTGGTTTAGGATATACTCCAGCTCTTCAGCCTTGAACCGGGTATTCACCGGAACAAAGGTAGCCCCGATATTGGCCAGGGAAAATACGGCATCCACCCATTCGATCCCGTTGGGCAGCCAAACCGCCACTTTATCCCCGGGTTTTACGCCCGCTGCCAGCAATCTCCTGGAGAATTGTTTGACCCGATGAGCAAATTGCGCATAGGTAAACCGCCGGTCATCCACCACCAGGAATTCCCGGCTGGAGTAAAGGCGAGCGGCTTCTTCCACCGCGAAACCGATCGATATAGGGATCCAGGTACCCAAGGTCTGTTCTTACCCGAGGCTAAATTTTTCCACTGCTCCCGCGGGGTTCATCCCTTCTCATTGCCGAATATGGCCACGGCACTGAGCTGCGGCGGACCGCCGAAAGTGTGGGAAAGCCCGCGTCTCGGGTTCTTGATCTGTCTTTCAGGTTTTTCCGCTTTGCCCTGCAGCTGCTTGTAAACTTCATAGGTCATGCGAATCCCGCTGGCTCCTACGGGATGACCGAAGCATTTCAACCCTCCATCCGCGTTGACCGGCAGGCCTCCCTGCAGGGTAAAGAACCCGGAGTCAATATCCTCTCTGGCCCTCCCCCTGGGGCTGAATCCGAAATCTTCATAAATGGCCAGCTCGGTAATGGTGAAACAATCGTGCACCTCGGCAATGTCAAGCTCCTCCCGCGGGTTCTTGATCCCGGCTTGTTCGTAGGCTTTTTGGGAAGATTTGACCAAAGCGTCAAAGCTTGTCCAGCTGAACCCCGGCCGGAAATGGGGAAGCATGGAATCCATGGCCACCCCAAACCCTTTGACGTAGATCGGGTCCGGACGGAAATTCTTGGCCATATCGGCCCGGGTGATAATGGCTGCGGCTGAGCCGTCGCTGTTGCCGCAGCAATCGTACAGGCCGAGCGGCCAGGCAATGATGGGAGCTTTCATGACGTCTTCCAGGGTGATTCGGTTATGAAAATGCGCCTTGGGGCAAAGGCTCCCGTTATTGTGGTTCTTCACCGCGATCTTCCCGATCATCTCTTTGCCCTTTTCCGGGTCGATTTCATACTGGTGGAAGTAACGGGTGGCGATGAGGGAAAAGGATCCCGGAGAGGTTCTTCGAGCTTCATAGACCGGGTGCATGCCCCGCCCGGTCCCGAGCCCCGGAAATCCTGTGTCCTTGAGCTTTTCTACGCCCAGGGCCAGGACTACGTCATACATGCCGCTGGCCACGGCCATAAAGGCTTCTGCCAGGGCGATGTGCCCGGTAGCACACCAGTTCTCATTGCGGATGATGGGGATTCCACGAAGTTTCAGGGCATCGGCGACCACGGTCCCGCCGACCCCAATCATAGGGGCGGTCACCGTTCCCATGTAGCAGGCCTGGATATCTTCCGGGCCGATTCCCGCATCCTGGTAGGCCTCATAAGCCGACTCGATGGCCAGGTCATTCAGCCCCGCGTCCCATCTCTCCCCGAACTGCGTGCAACCCATTCCGACGATGGCTACTTTATCTTTTATGCTTTCCATGGCTCTCCCTCCTTATCGCACTGGACGGCATTTCCAGAAGTAATTCTGGAATCCGGCCCCCTCGTAGATCCTCCGGAAAGTAAACTCTACGGTCATACCAACCTTCACTTCTTTCGGCTGGAAATCCGTCATCAGGCAATAAATCCGCGCCTGGTCCACTTCCGATTCGACCACCGACTGGACCACCACCGGATCGTCACTCCGCCCCGCTAAATTATCCAGGGAGAAAGTGAAAATTTTTCCTTTTTTATCGGATAGACGCACCTCATCGAAGGAATCCTTGGTGCGGCAAGAATAGCAAACTCGCTGGATGGGAAAGGCCAGGGTACCGCAGTTCTTACATTTACTCCCGTGAAAACGGAGGATGGAACTAATATCTCTCCAGTAAGCGGTGGCCGAGGGCAGAAGCCGGAAGGGGTCGCCCGGTTGGGTCTCCAGGACCCCCCGGTAGCTGAGATATTTTTCATAGGTGGGCAAAGGAAGTTTGGATGGTAACCAGCCTTTGATCCCTCTCCGTGCCTTGAGCTGGCTGATCTCTCCGGTCACCTTGAATAAAAAGGCTTCAGCCCCATTTCCATAAGCCCCCAGCAAGATCGTATCCCCTGGTTTGGCTGCCTCCAGGGCCGATACCAAAAGCATCAAAGGATGGGCGGCCCCGCAATCTCCCACCTGTCCCAGGAGAGGATCGATCACCTGGGACTTGGGGTCGAATCCCAGAACCTGGGCTAAGCGGCGATGGGTACGGGCATCGGGGGCGGGGATGGCAACCAGGTTTACCCTTTTGGCATCCAGGCCCTTCTTCTTCATCAGGCCGGAAAGGGCCTGCTCCATAAGGTTAGAATAACCTTCTCCCAGGACCCAGCGGTTTTCCCAGGACCTCACGAAGGTATCATCCGCATTCCGCCACACATCCATCATCTCGTTGGAGATCGCATAGTGACCTTCCTGGGTGGCGATAACCCCGGAACCACCGATGGCCAGGGCCGCTGCCCCATCCCCGAAAGCCTGCTCCGATTCAGACTGAGGATAACCCAGTCGGGAGTCGGAAGCCACGACCAGTAGATTTTTCGCCGAGCCGCTCGATACAGCATCCATAGCGGCCCGGAGCGCTGCCGCCCCTGCCCGCAGGCCGTTGGCAAAATCCGCAGTGAGAATTTCCGTGGGGAAGTCAGCGGTTGTGGCGACCAGGGAAGAAATCTCCTTTTCCCGGTAGGGGGCCGTAGTAGAGGCAAAGAAAAGGCCTCCCACCTCGTCGCGCTTCTCACCCTGGAGGCAGTCGAAAACAGCCTCTACGGCCATGGTCGCGCTATCCTCGTCGTTATTAGCGATACTCCTTTCGCCTCCGATTGAACCCCGTCCCCAGGCCTTGGCCATCAGATCTCGGCTCAATCGAAAGGCAGGGATGTACGCTCCGTACCCGGTGATTCCAATCATGGATCTAACCTCCCTTCTTCTCGGCTGAACAAATAATCTTTTTATTACTTTCTTCCATTCAGGATTTCCCGGAGCTATAAATTTTTCCGATCTTGTTTACCGCAAATCAACTCCTACAATAATAATGTCTACAAAAATAGTTTTCTCCTCGGTCTTTGTCAAGCGATTCTTCACCTCCTGCCTATGCGTCTTTTGCATCTTCAGATCTTTACCCTTCGCGGGCCCGGGAGGATTCTAAGGATGTCGCGCTTCCCTCAAACTTTAAAGCAGGTGACCGAGCGATGGAAAGCGGGACAATTTGAGAAAATAATGAATGGATGATAGTTCGCATGAATGCCGGGATGGGGAACTTATCAGGGATCGGTTGGTCGATCAATGAATCGCCTTATTTCGAAGGCCGTAGCGAACGAAATGGCCGACCGCTGAAAGACAACGAGATGGATGGAAGAAAAGGGGAATGCCTGCCTTTTCCAGACACCCGAAAGCCTGGCGGGCCATGTTTCCCACCGGCCAGCAGACGACCAAGGGCTTGAGCAGCGACGGCTGAATAGCCGCAATCCGTTCTGCAACCTTCAAGGTCCGGTCGGACGTCGCGACCGTGAAATTCAGAACCAGGACGTCAAAATTCTCGTCTTCCGCAAAGGTCTGGAGGTACCGGGCGATGACCTCCGGGTCGTTCATGAACTGAGTGGTAATGTCCATGGGGTTCGCGATGGAAGCCACTGCCGGAGCAACATCGCGCAATCGCTCCCAGGTGCGGGGTGACGGGGCTGGAAGAGAAAGATGGTGGTCCGAGCCGAGATCGGCCAGAAGCGCCCCGCTTCCCCCGGAGGAAGTGAGGATGGCAATCCGGTTACCCGCCGGAGGTTTGTAGCGGGCGAAGAGATTGGCCACTTCCATCAGGTCATCCACGTCGAAAACCCGGCTGATCCCTTTCTGCCTAAAGAGTCCATCGTAAATGGCATCTGCTCCAGACATAGCACCGGTGTGCGAGGCTGCGGCCTCCCGCCCCTTCTCGGAGCGCCCAACCTTGAGAGCTACGATCGGTTTCCCGGCTTTAAGGGCCCGGGCGGCAATCTGAGAAAACTTTAAGGGGTTTTTCAAATCTTCCAGCAGCAGCGCGATGGACCGGGTCCGTCCATCTTGAACAAAATACTCCAGAAAATCTGCCACCTCCAGGTCCAGTTCGTTTCCGGAAGAGATGAAGTAACTGAGGCCAATCGAGCGATCGTTGGCCCGGGTGAGGAAACAGTTGCCGACTCCTCCACTCTGGGTGATAAGGCCGATCGCGCCGGGAATCAGGGATTCGATCTCCAGTCCGCTGGTGAAAGAAGAAGCAATATGCTCATGGGTGTTAATGATCCCGATACAATTGGGGCCGACCACCCGGATTCCCGCCCCCCGGACAAACCGGCGGAGCTCCTCCTGCTCCTTTCTTCCGCTCTCCCCCATTTCGGCATAACCGGCGCTGAAGAGGATGACAAAAGGCACCCTCTTTTCTGCGCACCCTTTGAAGGCCTCAAAAACGAACTGCCGGGGAATTCCAATCAAAGCCAGATCCACCGGCTCGGGGATATCTCTAAGGGAAGGATAGCAGGGAAGCCCTGCGATCTCCCTGTATTTGGGGTTGACGGGAAATATTTTCCCTTTATACCCATGCTGGCGAAGGAAGCGAATCGGCAGCCCCCCGATGCGCGTCAGGTCGTCGGAAGCGCCGATGATAGCGATTGAGCGAGGATGGAAAAGAACATTCAGCGTTGTTTTCTGATCTTCCATTTATCTTCCAATCTTTCTTTTCATTTCTTCCAGGGCTCGTTCTTTCAGCTTAAACTTCTGGATTTTCCCGCTGCCGGTCAGGGGAAACTCTCTAACGAAGATAACATAACGGGGAACCTTGAAATTGGCAATCTTACCCCTGCAGAAATTCAGGATCTCTTCCTCGGTGGCTGACATCCCTTCTTTGAGCTCCAGGAAGGCCATCCCCACCTCGGTCAACCGGAGGTCCGGGACTCCGACCACCTGGGCCTGTTTAACCTTGAGATGTCTGAGCAGAAAGCTTTCCACCTCCAAGGCCGATACATTCTCCCCTCCAACCCGGAGAATATCCTTAAATCTTCCGGTAAATTTCAAGTACCCGCTCTGCGGGTCCATGAGGCCCAGGTCTCCCGTATGCAGCCATCCCCGGGAGTCAATCGTTTTCTCTGTTTCATCCGGTTTCTTGTAGTATCCTTTCATTACATTCCATCCCCGCACACAGATCTCCCCTTCCCTTCCCGCAAGCAGGCTCTCCCCGCTTGCCGGGTCAACAATCTTCACTTCCGTTCCGGCATGGGGCAGGCCGTGGAAATTGATCCGACGCTCCAGGGGGTCATCGACAAAGGTGGTGGTGACATTGGGGGAAGTCTCAGAAGTTCCGTAGATATTTAAGATCCCGGTCATCCCCATCTTTTGGTAGGCACTTCGAACAACCTCGGCCGGCCCGATGGCCCATCCTTTTCTCAGGGAGGAGACATCATATTGAGCAAAATCAGGATGCTGGTACATCATCAAAAAATGAGTCTCGACACCGTTCATGGCCGTGCAGCGCTCCTGCTGGACCGTCTTCAGGCTTTCCAGGGGTTCGTAGGTCTCCAAAAAGACCATGCAGGCACCGTGGGTCAGAACAGAAAGCGTGGAAATGACCGCTCCGCCTACGTGAAAGAAAGGCAGGGGGCAGAAGAGCCGGTCTTCGGAAGTCAGGGTTTGCCGTTCTCCCAGGGAAAAAGCATCCCGGACGACCCCGTCGTGGGTAAGCATCACTCCTTTGGGGAACGCAGTGGTTCCGGAAGTGTACTGCAACAGGATGACATCGTCTGGCTGAACCTGTCCCATCCGAGATTCCAACTTTGCATCGGAAATCTTCTCTCCCCGTGCCATGACCTCCATAAGACGGAGGGCTCCGGTTGGTTTCTTTTCATCCAGAAAGATTACGTTCTTAAGAAGAGGCAACCGGGCGCTGCGGATTTGCCCGGAAGAGCCGGTGGTTATCTCCGGAAAAATCTCCGTCATCATGGCGAGAAAATCAATGTTCAGGAACTGATTCACCATGAGGAGGGCCGTTGAATCAGATTGTCCCAGAATGTATTCCAGTTCGCTCGTGCGAAAACGGGTGTTCACAGGGACGAGGACCGCTCCGATGAAGGACGTGGCTAATTGGGTGTAAATCCATTCCGGGCTATTTCCCGCCCATATGGATACCTTATCTCCATGGCCGACTCCCAACGCCATCAAACCCTTAGCCAGGGCCCTGGCCTTTTCCCAGAGCAGCCGGTAAGAAACTCGCTGATTCCCGAAGATCAGAGCCAGATGATCCGGACAGGCCTCGGCGACTTCTCTGATCATGCGCCCTAGAGTTTTCTTTACCCACTCAGTCAAATGCTCCCCCTGAATAACCGAATGGCCTAAGGCGAAAGACCAAAGTCTTGAGTCCTGAGTCTCGGGTCCTGATTTTTTCGTTCTTTAGACTTATGCCTTACGCCTTACGTCGTGTTCGCTTTGCCTTGCGCCCTTTTTAGGCCTTTTTAAAAGCTAAGTCAATATTGAATGAGTAGCCAAGTTAAATATTTCTTGACTCCCTCCTACCCATTTCGTAAAATCCTTCCGTCTTAATCTCGCGTTGCCAGTATCTTCAATCATCCTAAAAGGGGGACTCCCAAAAGGTTATGGAGAAAACCTGGCGCCTGCTTGACCTGCCCACAGACTCCTATGCCGAATCTACCATGGCTCTTTCCCCGGCTTTGATGAGAGCCCGGAAGGAAGGTCTTGTTCCGGACACGGTTGCTGTTTTCACTTTCCGCCGCCCCAGCGTGGTAATGGGTTACTACATCAGTCCGGACTTTGATGTGGACCTGGAATTCTGCCAACGCCATGACATCGCAATCAAACGGATTCCCACTCAGGGCCTTATTTTCGGCCACCAGGGTTATATTTTGGCGGGTCTATACGTCCACCGCCGCTTCCTCCCCGAAGAAATGGCCGAGGCCTACCGCAAAGTCAACGAGGGAATCGCCCGGAGGATCGAGAGGGAATGGAGTGTCCGGGCACGCCATCGTCCTCTCAACGATTTGGAGATTGAAATCGGGGGGAAGTGGAAGAAGATCGGCCCTCAAAGCCTGGCTTTTGACGGGGAGGTTGCCGTGCAACGGGTGGGACTCACCATAACCCCCATGCCCATGGACCTCGTGGCCAAGGCCCTCATTCCCCCGCCGGAAAAATTCGCGGATAAAGAAGCCAAGTCCATCTCTGAACGAGTGGGGTCGCTGGAGGAAGGTTTAGGCCGCCCGGTTTCCATCGTCGAAACCAAGGAGATGGTGATCCGGGCGCTGGAAGAGACCTTCGATGTTTCCCTAAAGCCCGGGGAGATCACCGAGCCGGAGAAGGAGTTCCGGCGATCTTTTTCGGAACTGTATGATAATGATCGATGGTTTTTCGCTAAGTCCACCCGAAGGCGTTTTGCCAACCTTCCCCCGGGAGCAAAGGTTTCTCAGTTCGTTTACAAGGTCTCCGGTGGGCCCCTCTTCCGGGTCAATCTCTGTATCTACCAGGACAGGATCTATGATATTTTACTCACCGGTAATATGCAGCCTTCCCGGAGGGAAATGCCGGAGGAGATAGAGCAAGCCCTGCGCCAGGCCCCGGCGCAGGAGGCCGAGATCGAAGGGATCGTCCGTAAGGAATGGGAAGGGAAAAAGATAGTCATTGCCGGGGCCCGGGTCGAAGATTGCATTGCGGCAGTTTCAGGGGCCATGAGAGCGATAAAATAAAAGAATTCCCGATTAGCCCACCGATCTGTTAAATGTAAAGCCATCAACTCATTTTTCGCAAGGAGGTTGGACCATGCGTAAGACTTTGCGATTATCCGGGATTCTTCTCTCCTGCTTCATGATTGCTCTCCTGCTTCCCCCACCGGTTGGGTCCGCCAAGGACCTGGTCATCGGGATCAACACACCCCTCGGCGGGGGGGCCGCGCCTACCGGGCTTGGATTATTGCGGGCGGTGGAACTGGGTGCTGAGGATGTCAATGCCACCGGGGGGATTAAAGTTGGAAGCGACGTCTATACTATTAAGCTCATTACCTATGATAACAAATACGATGCCAAGGAAGCGGTCGCCGCAGTCAATAAACTCATTTACAGTGACAAAGTAAAATACATTGCCACCACCGGGGGCACCTGCGTTATTGCCGTGAATCCCTTGATTACTGAAAACAAGATTCTCCATATTGGATACACCTACGGCGGAAAGAAGGCGACCAACCCCACCGTACCCTACACGTTCCGGTCCATCATGGAGCCCATCCACGGCCATACCATCCTCTTGCCCTGGATTGTTCAAAAATACAACGTGAAGACGATCGCCCTTACCTCCACCGATGACGAAACCGGGTTGATCCAGGCGGAGGATGCGGAGATCGTGGCCAAAAAGCTCGGGCTGACGATCACCGATAAAGCTCTTGCACCCCGGGGCACTGCGGATTTCACCCCCATGCTCACCAAGTTGATTGCCAAGAAACCCCAGGCGATTGACTTTGGGTCCTGGGCCGGTTCGGAAGGCCCCCTGATCTGCAAACAGGCCAAAGAGCTCGGTTACAGCGGGGTGATGATCTTCAGTTACTCCCAGTCGATTCCCACCTTTGAAAAGGTAGCGGCCGGGTTCATGGATGGAGTACTTTTTTATGGTATTTTTGCCACCGACCCCACTCCTCTTGCGACCAAGGTGGCCAAACGGTATGAAGAAAAATACAAACAAAAATTCGACCCTATTGTTTGGAGAAATTGTGACGTGGTCTATGTACTCAAGAGAGCCATCGAGACGGCCGGGTCCATTGACTCCACCGCGGTAAAGAATGCCATGCCCAAGGTCCATATTGATGGGGTCTTCGGTAAGACCAGCATCGGTGGCAAGTCTTACTACGGCCTGGACTGTCAGTTCCTCGCCCCTATACCGCTAACCACCTATGACGGCAAGCAGAAAAAGCTGGTAGAACTTCATCGGGGAAGCATGCCAGCGGACTATTAAAAACAGAATGTTGGAAGAATGGAAGGCCCCCATGATTCCGGTCGTTATCCACCAGTCCAATATTTCAACGTTCGATTATTCCATTCTCAGCGGGTAATGGACTCTTTTCCTTTTTACATGCAAATCTTCACCAACGGGGTGGTGCTCTCCTGTTACTACGTCCTCGTAGCTGTCGGCTTGAACCTGATCATGGGAATCATGCACATCGTGAACTTTGCCCAGGGTACGGTTTACATGCTCTCGGCCATGCTGCTCTACATTCTCTGCGTCGAGTTGGGCCTCAATTATTTCCTTTCCGGAGCCATCGCCATCGTTGGGACGGCTGGACTGGGGATCCTGATGGAGCGCTTCCTCTTCCGGCGTCTTTTGGGGCAATTCCTGCCCAGTCTGGTTATGTCGCTCGGGCTACTCCTGGCTATCGAGGGCGCAACCTGGCTCGAGTTCGGGATTATCTCCAAGGCTGTTCCTTCGCCCTTCCGAGGTATGGTGAAGTTCTGGGGGGCTATGGTTTCTTACGAAAGGCTGGTAGTCATCATCGGCGGCCTCCTGCTGATTGGAGGTCTATTTATCTTCATCCGCCACACCAAAGCGGGAAAGGCGATCCGGGCAGTGGAGCAAGACCGGGAAGCGGCCATCCTTCAGGGGATCGAGATCACCCGAATCTGTCGCCTGGTTTTCATCGTAAGTTTCAGCCTCAGCGCTGCCGCCGCTTTCTTGGTTTCTCCCATGCTGGTCATCGATCCGACCATCGGCCATACGCCCCTTCTGAAGGGGCTGGTCATTATTGTCCTGGGCGGGATGGGAAGTGTAACCGGCACTCTGGTAGGGGGGTTCCTCATCGGGTTCATCGAAAGTATTACGGGCAGTTTTTTCGATCCCACGATCGCCAGCATATTCAGTTTCGTCATCCTCATGGCGACTCTGCTGATTCGCCCGACAGGTCTTTTGCCTTACCGGATGTGAGATGAAAGCTCATCCCTTGCTCATAGCCGCTATTGTCCTTGCCGGGCTCCCGGTCCTCATCGGCGACCCTTACTGGCTTCATGTCTACATCATGACCTGCCTGAATATCTGCCTGGCGGTAAGCCTTCGGGTGCTCTGGAACGTTGGACTCCTCTCCTGCGGCCATGCCGCCTTCATGGGAATTGGGGCCTATACCTCCGCCCTTCTGGCCAAGGGGATCGGTCTCAGCCCCTGGTTGTCCATCCCGGTTGGGGGCGGCGCAGCGGTCCTTATATCCCTGGCTCTGGGCTACCCGGCCCTTCGCCTTACCGGGATTTATTTCGTCCTGGTCACCTTTGCTTTCAATGAGGTGTTCTTTCTGATTGCCACCCGCTTGCGGGAATTTACCGGGGGGCCCAGCGGTCTTCTCGGCATCCCCCGACCGACGGGAATTCCCTCCGGCAAGATGGCCTATGCCTATTTTGCTTCGCTGCTCCTTCTGATTACCCTTACGGTTCTCTATCGTTTTGAATTCTCCCGGGTGGGCCGGATTTGGCTGGCCATCCGCGACACCGAACTCAGGTCGAAATGCGTGGGGATCCAGACGACTTATTACAAACTCTTCGCTTTTGGGGTGAGCTCCTTTTTTGCCGGGTTGGCAGGAGCGGTCTATGCCCA
>Ga0187865_1002099_pt1 | contig 20167 bp, 21 predicted proteins | sample June2016WEW_11_1_2_FD_132989 | JGI IMG/M metagenome (GOLD analysis project Ga0187865, IMG submission 132989) | Peatland microbial communities from SPRUCE experiment site at the Marcell Experimental Forest, Minnesota, USA - June2016WEW_11_100 | ecosystem: Environmental > Terrestrial > Soil >...
CGCCAACAGATGTTCCATCACCTGTCGTTCGGCCGCGTTCAACTGCGGACGCACCTGCGTACCCATGTTTCGTAGCATACCTGATCCGCATCACTATGTCAAGTCTTTTTTACGGGACACTAGGACGGGATGGGGGACGCCTGCTCAACCGGCCGCCGAAGGATCTGTGAGCGGCCGGTTTCTCCTTGTGTGAGCGGCCGGATGGCGTCTTCTTTGAACGTCCGATTACTGGTTGTCGTACGCCCGCTTCAGCACCTTGAGATCCAGCTTGCCCATTCGAAGCATGGCCTCGGTCACCCGCTTTGCCGTTTCCGCGTCCTTGTCCTGGAGCATGGCCCCCAGGACCGCCGGGACGATCTGCCAGGAAAGACCGAATTTGTCCTTTAGCCAACCGCATTGACCCTCTTGGCCGCCGGCGCTGAGTCTCGCCCACAGGTCATCGACTTCCTCCTGGGTGCTACAGTTCACGAACAGCGAGATCGCCTCGGTAAACTTGAAGTGTGGACCCCCGTTGAGCGCCATGAACTCCTGGCCTTCGAGTTCGAACGTGACGGTCATGACAGAACCCTTGAGACCGGGCCCAGCCTCCCCATATCGCGACAGACTCAGAATCTTCGAATTCCTGAAGATCGAAACGTAGAAGGTGGCTGCCTCTTCGGCGTTGTTGTCGAACCACAAGAACGGCGTGATCTTCTGTTTGGCGTACATCCCTCACTCCTTTTCCCCATAAGTCGGTGGGTGCAGGCCCGGACGAATTTCTTTTCCGCTTTCGAGCCCGGCATTGCCACTTCACCATGGCTGGAAGCCAATTGGAAATGAGCCAGAGAAGGAATTCGATCCTTCGGACCCCTCCGCAACCTTTCGGGAGAGTAGGCTGAGTTTTCCTTTCACCCGGTTCTCCCTTCCGCCTTGTGTAGGACATGGCGCAGGGTTTCCTCCTCCTGGGTTCAAGGGGCTTTATCAGATCGCCCCGAAGCAGGCCGCCCGCGCGCTCGAGGGCCTTTATGCGGAATCGAAAACAGTGGCCGGCGGGGAGACCTGGTCATGTCCATGCCTGCGGGTCGAAATCGGCGGTGAAGGGGTTGATGAAGCGGACTCCTTCCAGGGTCGTTCCGGCGCTGGAATCCCCGCTGAGGACGAGCTGGATTTGATTGAGTCGCGCCATGGCCCACACCTGGGCATCCCAATAGCCCAGTTGATGGTCTCGCACCCCTCGTGCCGCCTCAAGGACAACCTGGGCATTCAGGTCGAGGACCCGGTAGGCCTGAGAAAACCGCTCCAATTGATCCAGAGCTTCTCTGTCGGTGAGCGGGGGGCGAAGGCGTCGGGTGCAGGCACTGAAGAATTCTGCGAGGGATTGGGCGCTCAACCGTCCGGCGCCGCTCAACTGGAGTTGCTGGAGAACCCCAAGCGCACGTTCCTGTCGTTGCGCATCGTTTTGATCAAAAGCATAAACCAACACATTGGTGTCAATGAGGACAGCGGGCATCGGTTCCTCACGAGCGATCGAAGGATGGGTCTTTTAGCGCTCTGGATACAGTTCTTCTCTGTCCCAGCGGTAGGGTTCGGCGGTTCGGCCGTGCTTGCGGCGCGCCAGAGCAGATCTTACGATCGCGTCCAACGAAGCGGGATCTTCGGGAACGGGAGGGAAGCCGCCGCCCAACTTGTCATCGATGGCCTGGCGGATAATCTCGGCCTCACTTAGGCCGCGGGCTTTTGCGAAGCGCCGAAGTACCAGCTGCTGCCGCCTGCGGATGTAGATTTGCTTGCGGATCATCTGGGCCATTCGGTCCTCCTTATACATCGGATTATACATCACATATAGCCAGGGGGATCAAACCACGCTGGAGAGGACCGGGACCTTAGGCTGGACCTAGTTTTTTCTGCGGTGAGGCCAGTGCAACTTGCGGAGACTTCGAGACGATGGCGTCCGGGAATCTGGGCCCAACCCGGGTCGTGTTAGCGTGAAAAGCACTGGTTCCCCAGTTCTCCGGATCGTCCTGTCCATATGCCCTCTTGCTCCTGGCGCAGAGCGCCAGGACCCGCACGGTGCGGAACGGCAGGCTTTTTGTGGGATCCGCCCCTGTCATCACAGTGAGATGCCGCCGTCGGACGATGATCGGCGCAGAACCGGCCGATTCTCGCCGCCGAAAAGCCGACCCCCGGGCAAGTCTGCTCGACCATGCGTATGCCTCAAGCGGGGCAAGCCCGTTCCGCGGCCGCCGGGACCATGCTAGACTCTCCTTCGGTCCTCAGGCTGACGTGTCGCTGCGGGGCCAGGGGTGGCCTATGGGTCCGGCGTCCGGTTCCATCACCTTTCGCCCAAGGGATTTCAATACGCTGATGATCGACGAGCGTCTTCGGGCTGGAGTCCCCGCCGGGCAGGGCGCTAAGCGTGTTTCTCTGGCGGGGCTCGGCCCGATGCCTCTTTGATTCCATCACCATGGATCGCACGCTTGGAAGACGAAAGAATGAAGATCCCGAAGCAAGTTCGCTACTTCAATAAGCGCTTTCCGAACCAGCTGACCACCCGGATCGCGCACGATTCCTGGGGTCCGTTTTCGATCGTCTACCATGTGGGACGGCGTAGCGGCAAGCCCTACGAGACCCCCATCTTCGTCTTCCCAACGGTGGACGGTTTTGTGGTCGCGTTGACCTACGGCCCGGAAGTTGACTGGTTCCGAAATGTTTCTGCGGCTGGACGATGCCGGATTCTCTGGCATCGTCATGAGTATGGCATAGAAAAGATCGACCCCCTGGACAGTGAATCCGCGCTGCCTCTGATTCCTCGGTTCATCCGGATGAGCCTGCAGTTGATGGGCATGCGGGACTTCGTGAGGATGAGGTATTGAACCGTCGAACCACCCTGAGGAGGACAGGAGGTTTGTTGTGGCCGAACAGACAGTGAGCAGAACAGCGCTTGGCGCGGCAATTTGCCGGTTGATCGAGCAGTACCAGCCGGAGAAGATCCGGCTGTTCTGCGATCCGGTAGCAGGAGAGCTGGTCGGCGGACCTCTCCGGTTTCTGATGAGGTTCGCCAGCATGCGGAACCTCACCATGAAGCAGACGGATGCCGTCGCAAAAGGTATCTACGGCACCCAGATATGCCGTACGCGCTACATTGATGAGGCTGTCCTCGCCGCGGTGTCTCAGAGGATCAAGCAGTTGGTCATCCTGGGGGCCGGGTTCGATACCCGTCCCTATCGTTTCCCTGAGATAAAAAGTGTGAAGGTCTTCGAGGTTGACCTGCCGGCGGTGCAGGAGGACAAGAAGAAAAAGCTTCAAAGATACCTTGGTCAGCTGCCCGATAACGTGACTTTCATCGGAATGGACTTCGATACGCAGTCCCTGGAGGCTGTCTTTTCGGAGGCGGCCTGGGATGCTTCAGAACCCGCTGTCTTTATCTGGGAAGCCGTGACCCAGTATGTTTCGGAAGAAGGCGTCCGCCGGACCTTGGCGTTTGTCGGAAAATCGCCCCCGGGAAGCATCCTCCTGTTCACCTATGTCTTGAAGAGCATCATCGAATGGCGCTCAGATATTCCCGATGCGAATCGTTTGATGGATGTGGTTGCCAGACAGTCGCCCTGGGTTTTTGGCTTGGAGCCCTCGGGGATCCTGGAGTTCCTGAGGCCGCATCATCTGGTGCCGACCGCAGATGTTGGCAATGCCTATTATCAAGAAAAGTATCTCCAGCCCGTGGGGCGTGCTCTCATTGTCTTCCAAGGCGAACGGGTTGTTCAGGCCGTCGTATCTTGATGAGGACCGTGGTTCCTGCTACGGCCTGGCTGCGGTCACGGGGGGTCGGGGGACCATGCCCCAACCTTCAGGCGAAGGGCAAGCGACCGTGGAAACTCGGGCCTTTTTGGTGGTCCTCCCCACGCGCGGTGCCCCATTTTCGACAGTCTCCCCGAGGGGGGGCGCATTCTCTTGGCGGGGCCCGCGCCCTGCAGGCTGTGAGAGGGCTCCTATTTCTTCTCCATGAAAAGGTAGTTCGCGAGGTGAGAAGCCGCTTTGCCCCCGACCTCGATCGTCTTCAGTTCCTTGATGTTGAAGTACGGATCGAAAAGGCCTCTCAGTTCCTCTTCCGAGGAAAAATACAGGGTTGTGCCGGGCCGAGTTTTTCGGCATTTCCCTACTCCCCCAAACTGAGGGTCCTCGATGATGAAACAAACCGAGAGGTACTGGCCTTTGGTTTTGAGTATTCGCTTCACATTCTGCACATACCTCTTCCGTTTCTCCGGGAAGAGATGGTGCAAGAATTCATAATCGTACGCAAAAACCAAACGTCTCATCATATCGACCCAGGGGGCCCAGGACGTCCAGAACTACAAAATCGCATTGGACCGATTTCTTCCTGGCGTTCTCTTTGGCATGCTCTATGGCCGCGGGGGAAATATTGACTCCCGTGGCAGCAAATCCTTGGCCGGCAAGATAGACCGTACAATTGCCGGCACCGCAGCCCAGATCGATAACCTTGCAAGGTTTCAGTTTTCCGCCCTCGATCAGCTCAACCAAGGCAGGGGCTGGTGTCTCCATGTTCCATGGAATCTTTTCCAGGGGGGTTTTCCTGTAGATTCCTTCCATTTCCTCCTGCTGCATGACGGCCACCGCATCGGATTGTGAAACCCTTCCGCTCAAGGGAATGTCCTCCACTCGATTGGTGGCGAGGGTCTTCCACACCCTGCGTTGTTCGAACCTATGGTCCTGGCGGCTCTTGTGATTGTCTTCTGACATGCCGCAAGGCCGCTTCCATTCCTACGACCGTTCCGCCTGCTGGCGCGGCATTCGGGTTCAACCCTATGGCCTCTGCTAGCCAAGTCTTTGGGCGATTGCCGAGCCGCACGCGGGGATCGGCAGTTGCCAGTCCTCGGCAGGGCGCCGGGGGTTGGCGGGGTCAAACTGTGTGCGACAAAACGACCGCGAGTGCGATGAGGAGCAGGACTATCCCGCCCCCGAGTTGGGCCCTCTTGCCCACCCAAGCGCCGACCCAGCGGCCGGCTGTGATGGCGGCGATACTCATGATCGCCGTGACGATTCCCGCCACGATGCTGGGATACCACACAGCCATGCGGAGCATTGACATGCTCAGCCCCACAGCCATTGCGTCCGTACTCGTCGCGATCGCCAGCATCACCAGTTTCCACCCACGACTCGGGTCGTCGCGCTCCGCCTCGGGCTCTGGCGCAAGCGCCGACCGGATCATGCGGATGCCGACTATGGCGAGGAGGCCGAAGGCAACCCAGTAAGCGAATTGAGCCACAGCGGGCTCAAGGATCATCCCCAGCGCCCCTCCTACGATGAGCATGAGACATTGAAACAATCCAAAGTGGAACGCGAGCCGGAAGGTTGCCCGATTGCCCTTGGCGAAGCCCGAGGCGCTGGTCGCTAGTGAGACGGCGAATGCGTCCAAAGACAGCGCCAGGGCGATTACCAGGACCTCGAGGAACGGCATCGTCAACACCCACCTCGTTTGGTACGAGCCCGGAAGGTGGTCACGACGCTTATGGGCTCGCCAGCCAGCGCACAGGCTCCGGGCCGCCTTCCACCCGTTGCAACCCGGCGCGGCGCAAGATAAAGGGCAGGGCACCCATGGGAGCCTCGCCGGGAGCTATCACTCGCCCCCAAGTGTTCGGCTAGCGACAATTCAGACCCGCATGGCATAATTAGTCGCCTCCGTCGGTACTTCCAACGCCAGGGTCGTCGATGGTGGCTCCCAAAGTTTAATGGTCTCGGGTGGGTTGCGCCAACTTGCCCCAAGATGTGGACTTCCTAAGGTGGCGGAACAGCTGGGCTGATGGGACGTAGAATACCAGAGGAGAGCCCCTGCTCGCCGGTATTGTATGCCACTCTCCTGCCGTGGGCGGAGGTGCGACCTCCGCGCCTTGGAGCGACACGGAACTCAGCTGGGGGGTTCCAGCGTCTATGTGGTAGTGGCTGCCCGTGGCAGCCGGGCGCGGCCGGTGCTGGACCAGGAGGGATCGGGATATGAAGACATCGATTGGCGTTGCCGTCTTCGCCCTCTTCGTCCTGTCCCTTGGCATGACAGGGTGCGCTGCGAGCATGGCGCCCGCAGCGCCGTCTCCATCCTACCCAACACCGGACCTCCTGGCGACCCTTCAAGCCATGGAGACCCTGGTTGGACCAACGCCTACTGCGGCGCCCGTCATTGTACCGGTTGCAACCCTCACGCCCGCCCCGGTTGTCTGCAGCGGAACAAACCTGGCGGCTCTCCTGACACAAACCGTGGCCGACGGGACACAGGTGCCGGCCGGCGCGGCATTCGTTAAGAGTTGGACTCTGCAGAATGTCGGCAGCTGCACGTGGACGACCTCCTACACGCTGGTCTTGGAGGGCGGGACGCCGATGAACGGTCCGTCGTTGCAGCCCTTGTCGGCGGCGGTCCCGCCGGGGGGCATGATTACGATTTCGGTCAACCTCGTGGCCCCGAGCACGGCCGGCACATACCAGGCGTGGTGGATGCTGAGCACTCCGCAGGGAAATCCGTTTGGGGTCGGCAACGGAAGTGCGGCGCTCTGGGTGCTGATCAACACGGGATCCAATTGGTCATCCCATTTGCCATTCTATGGCGCCCTGTGTTCGCAACCTTCTTCATCAGGCTCCTGGCAGGCGATGATCTGTAACGGGCGGCCGTTCGTCAAGAAAGTGTATGTGACAGTTGTGGTCACCGCCACCTCAACGAGGACGCCGACAGTCACCTTCACACCGACGGCCACCTTCACACCGACGGCCACCTTCACACCGACAGCCACCTTCACACCGACGGCTACCAACACACCAACGGCTACCTCCACACCGACGGCCACCGACACACCAACGGCTAGCAGCACGCCGTGATCGACCCGCCCACCTCGACTGATGCGGAACCGGCCACGGCTACAAGCACTGACACTTCGGCGACTGCCGCCCCAGGGACGGACACGGAGACGCCACCACCCGCTGGAACTTCTGGGCCATGAGTGACCCGGCCGAGGCAGAAACACGGATCCCAGCCGCTCGGGATTCTGCCGGGTGGCTTCCTTAGTTGTAAGGCGTCCGCAGCGATGACCGCGGGCATTGCGCCACGAATCAGAGCGGTCTCTTGGTCGGGAGTTTGACGATTGCGTGTGGAATTCCCGGCTACTGACCTGCGCCCCATGCCGTTGGAATGACTTGCAAGAGAGCTGACCAGCGGGGCGTATCTGTTGGATCAGAGTTCTCCGTCCGCCGGGATTGCAGAAGCAACGCCTGGACGGTGATCCTGCGTGACCGAACAGAAAAAAGCCTACTTATGCAAATCGTGGAGGGCGCAGCCATTTTCCTTGCGGATCCGTCCGAACGCTTTGGGTTTAGTTTTCCCGGAAAGGAGATTGAGTCCTGAGTTGAACCTTCCTAGATTCTTATGGCGGATGCTCGAGCTCGGTCCGCGCTTCCTCTACGCGATCGGACTGGGTGGGCTTATCGGCCGTTCTCTCCTTCTTCTGACGACGAGAGGGCGCAAGACGGGCCTTCCGAGAACCGTCCCTCTCACCTACGAGGAGACCGGTGGTGCTTATTTGGTCGCATCGGCCCGGGGTCCGGCTGCGGACTGGCTCAGAAACATTCAGGCGAATTCGGATGTGGAGATCCGTGTGGGCCATCACCGGTTTGGGGCCAAGGCTGTTGTGATTACGGACGTGTCGAGGATCGCTCAGTACCTTCGGGGGCAGATAGACCGCAACCCGAGGATGTTCCAAGGCATTCTACAGGCCGAGGGTCTATCCCCTCACCCCGATCAGGCCGAGCTTGAAGTCCTCGCTTCGAGACGCCCGATGGTGGAGATTCGGCCCAAGGAAGTGCAGCTCGAAGACTGAGAAGCAACGCCCGCCAGAATAGAGGCGTCCGAAGTCCGAGGGACGTGCTCCGCCAAACGCGGGCGAGCTCCTGAGACTGCGAGGGCCGCTGTGGCTTTCGTGTCCAGTGGAAGGCCCAGCCTCCTCAGACGCCCAATACCGTGAAGCTTCGGCGCCTCATCAGGTGAGGCGTCTTGGCGGGATGCTGGCCTTGGCTGGTTGAGAGGCTCGGTTCGCAGCCAATGGGGGGGCCCAACCTGTGCTGGGAGTTCGCCCGAGGCGAGCCAGCAGCCTCCGAGATGGGGGCAACCCGCCCAAGCCGGGAGACCTTCTTCAGCCTAGCCGAGGCTGCCGCCCGACCTTGGATGGAAATGCATCCCGCGATTCATGAGCACGATGTGACCGAGAGAGCGTCCGGCGGGGGGCGCCATGACCAGCCCGCAGGGACGAGTGCAGATCATCATGGCCTTGCCCTTAGGTTGGTGCGCTTGTCGCCTGTGGCACCAAGCGCAATGCGGATCTTCTCTCCCACGCCGCCCCTCTTGAGTGCGGCCGACGCAGTCATCCGCCCCGCGGCTTAGGAGGCCGTGATTTCCTCAGCCGTCTGATCTTGAAGACCTACGGCGGGGGCAAGAAGTATCTCTTCGGGGGTGTCCGCTCTTTATCGACCCTCTTGAGAGGAAGCCGGCAGCGCGTGGCTTCTGGGTGGATGCGGTCATAATAGAGGGAAGCCGCGGGTTGCGCAGGGATCGTTATCCGTCCGGCCGGGCAAGCACGCCATCAGGAGCCAAGTGCTTCCTTTACCAGGATCATCGTTGTCCGCCCTGGGATGACTTCCTTATAAACGACCAGGAGTTTGCCGATGCTGCTGTTTCGGCCGGCGGCCTGAAGCATGCGCTCATCCTCCAGCGGATAGGAGTACTCCCAGGCGCGCTTCAGGCCCTCGCCCAGGTCGGCCACAATCTTCTGGGCGCCGACCACCCAAACGACGTGCGCGGCGCTGGCGGCGTAGCCTGCCAGCTGGCTTCCGGTGTTGGAGACGATAACCACCTCGCCGTCCTCCGTCACGGCGTGGACGCTGCCGACGATGTATTCAGGAACCGCGCCGAGCTTGATCATCTCGCGCATTTGAGTCTGGCGGTCCATGGTCGCCAGCTTGGCGCGCACCGAGTTGTACCGCTGGTCGACTTCGGCGGGGATGCCCAGGGTATCCAGCGTCCGCGAATTGCCGGTAAATACTTCCGCGCCAGCTGGGATGGTCTCGAACAGCTTGGCCTTGGCCTCTTCGCCGTTGGCGGCAATGAGCACGCGGATGCCGTTGGCTTGCAGGGCTTTTGCCGCGCGTTCTATTTGTTCGTCACTGGCCAATTGGGCGTAGGCCATGTTGGGGGTTAGTTTGGAAAGCGTCATTGCCAAGTTCTCCTTGACCGGTTGGGCTTGCCTGCGAGACCGGCGTCCGGCGAACCGCGGTCGTCGGCAATTTGACACCGGTTTATAGAGTCGGTCAAGGGTCAAATGGTGGCTTCTGTCGGGAAAGCAGCCACAGGGCAGAATGCTCAAGGCCGCCCCAGTCTGCCGGGAACAGTGGACGCTCGCGTCCAGCGCATCCTCAATCCGATCCTGTTGGCCTCCCAGGAATTGCCTGTGGAAGAAGGATTCCGTCGCCGCACCGCCAGATCGTAATGATAGAATGCTTGGCTCGCAGCCCGGCCTGCTGGGTGCAGGGATCCACCGATGGCTCAAGAACTGTCGGTACGCAAGGGAGGAAAGTGAATGGCGAAGGACGATTTGGCTCAAGCCAACGACGAAGTGCGCGCTGCCTGGAATGCCAACGCGGCCTTCTGGGATGAGCATATGGGAGAAGGCAACGAATTCGTCAACCTGCTGGAATGGCCGGCGGCGGTCCGGTTGCTGGATGTTCAGCCCGGGCAGCGTGTCCTGGATGCGGCTTGCGGCAACGGTCTGACCTCCCGCAGGCTGGCCGCCCTGGGTGCCCAAGTCCTTGCCTTCGACTTTTCGGAGGAGCTTATCCGGATGGCCCGGCGAAAACCGAATCCGGACCAACGCATTGACTATCGAGTCGTCGACGGAACCGACGAGCGAGCGCTCCTCAAACTGGGGCGGGCCTCCTTCGATGCGGCCCTTTGCAATATGGCGTTGTTCGACATGGCCGAGATCGGCCCGCTCCTCCGGGCCCTGGCCAAACTGCTCAAGCCCGAGGGGCCCTTTGTCTTTTCGCTGACCCATCCGGCCTTTAACAACTCTTCTTGTGTCCATGTGGGGGAAGAAATCGATGGGGAAGGCGGGATCAAGACGGTCTATTCGGTCAAGATCTCCCGTTACCTGACCCCGTATCAAGCCCGCGGCCTGGCGCTACGCGGCCAACCCCGGGTGCAGGTGTATTTCGAGCGGCCGCTGCAGTACTACCTGAACCTCGGCTTCCGATGCGGTTTTGTCCTGGACGGATTCGAGGAATGCGCCTTTCCGCCTGACGGTCCGCAGGAGCACCCGCTCAGCTGGGGCGGGAAGTTCAGCGAGATTCCACCGGTTCTCGTGGCGCGGCTGCGCCTTGCCAATGGTTAGCTTCTTTTTGCCCGCGGAGGGGGATTCGCGGCGTTCACGATCTTCCCGCTGGCCGAATTCCTGGAAGTGTCCTTGCTGGCGATTCCCCACACCGCCTGCCTGCAGAAGGGAGGGCAGCTGGACCTGGCTGATCCGGGGCGGCCCTCGGCTTCCTGCAGATCGTTGCCGACTATCCGGAGTCTTTCCTGGGCGTCCCGAAGAATGTGCGGAAGCGCTGGGTGCGTGTCCTTGCAGGCGTGTCCTTCCGGCTGGATTGATGGGGCCATAGCTTGCGGCAGGCTCAATCGGGTCGATCTGTGGGCGGCGTATCTCAAGCGACGTGTTGACGGCAGAATAGGACCCGCTTGGTTTGCGGCCTCCTTCTCCTGATATACTCCCTGCGGTTGAATGACGAGCGACTCCCGCTCGGGCTATTGCTGGGTTAGGAAGGAGACATGTCATGGAGGTATACGAAGCCGTCCGCACGGTGCTCGCAGTACGCACCTACCGGGACAAACGGGTTCCACCGGAGGTCGTCCGTCGGATCGTGGAGGCGGCCCGGCTGACCGCCAGCTCCAAAAATGACCAGCCCTGGCATTTCATCATTGTGGAGAATCCGGAGACGTTGAAAAAACTGGGAGGATTGGCCCAAACCGGGCGGTACATCGCCCAGGCGCCGCTGGCGATTGTCGTCGCCATGGAGAAATCAGTGTTCGCGGTTTCCGATGCGAGCCGCGCGATTCAATCGATGGTCCTGACCGCCTGGTCGGAAGGCATTGGCTCGAATTGGGTCGGCTTCGGGAACCTGGACGCGGTCAAGCCGGTCCTGGGAATTCCCGACGCCATCGATGTGCTGGCCATCGTGCCCTTCGGGTACGCGGACAAGGCAATCGGCAAGGGCAAGAAGAAGCGCAAGCCGCTCTCTCAAATCGCTCACCGTGAGCGCTTCGGACAGCCGTTCGCATAATTCCGAATACAAAGAGGACAAATGAAAATTGGATTGCAGGTTCCGAATTTCACCTGGCCGGGCGGCCCGGACGCCATCCGCAAGACCCTAGCGGAGATCGCGGTAGCGGCCGACGAATCGGGCTTTGCCAGCCTATGGGTGATGGACCATTTCTTTCAGATCGGCGGCCGAGATGGAAGGTCAGGCCTCGGTCCGGCCGAGGACGAGATGCTGGAAGGCTACAGCGTCCTTTCCTACCTGGCCGGGATAACGAAGAAGGTCAAGCTGGGTACCCTGGTCACGGGTGTCATCTACCGCCACCCGGGAATCTTGGCAAAGACCGTGACAACCCTGGACGTGCTTTCCGGGGGGCGCGCCTACCTGGGCATCGGCGCGGCCTGGAACGAGCGAGAGTCGCTTGGGCTCGGGATCCCCTTCCCTCCGCTGGCCGAGCGCTTCGAGCGGCTGGAAGAGGCCCTGCAGATCGTCCAGCAGATGTGGTCCGGCAAGCGCGCTCCCTACAACGGCAAGCACTATCACCTTGCGGACACCCTGAACAGCCCGCAGCCTCTGACCCGGCCTCACCCGCCGATCCTGATCGGCGGCTCGGGGGAGAAGAAAACCTTGCGCCTGGTCGCCCAGTACGCCGACGCGTGCAACTTGTTTGCCGCCGCGGACATTGAAGTGATCCGCCACAAGCTAGACGTGCTGAAGGGGCACTGCGATCGGCTGGGCCGGGACTATGCCGCGATCGAGAAGACCACGCTGGCGACGGCCCGGCTGGCCCCCGGTCAGATGAGCGCCGCGGATGTGGTCGCGCAGTGCCGCCAGCTGGCGGGCCTTGGCATCCAGCATGCGATCTTCAACATGCCCAATGTCCACGAGATTTCGCCTCTAAAGACCTTCGGCAAGGAAATCATCCCGGCCGTGGCGGCGCTCTGAGTCAAACGCGAAAGAAGAGCGACCAGAAACAAGCTCAGTCGTCAGGGCAGAAACGAAGGGGGGAGTAGAAAAGAACCCCTCTCCCAGGGCGGGAAGGGTAACCCGCCCGGGGAGAGGTTTCTCATGCTTTCGTCATGGTGAGCTGAGGGATTGTGACCCGGACAAACGGTGCTCCGACCGGGTCCGGCGGCTTCCCCAGCGAGCGATAGAGCTGGCTGGCGAGGGACACGATCGGTTCCGTCCCTGGGTTGCCCGGTCAAGCGCACCGGAAGGCATCGTTTGCGAGAATCCGCAAAGAGAATGCGGCCGAACGGGTTCCCGCTGGGCAGGCTCGATCCTTCAGTGTCTCGCTGTGATCTGAAGCGGTCCGGCGCTTGGCCGGATCCTATTTCGCCATCGCATCCGCCTGCACCAACCGCCGCCGATCCTCTTTGCCGCGCACGAGCGAAAAGCCCGAGGCGACCACGCAAAGTACTGCTGAGACCAGGAAAGCGCTCTTGATGCCGATGACGAAGGCCTGCATCATTTGCGAACCGAGCGTTACGTTCGTGCCGACAAACAGGTTCATGACGATCTGGCTCGGCAGGCTCCCGGCGGCCACCGCGAGCGCCAAAGCAAAACTAGTCACCATGCCCGTCTGCCGAAAGGTAGCCAGCGTTGCCGAGGCGACACCGAGCCGGGACACAGGGGCGCTGTTCATCGCCGCGCTCGTGTTCGGTGACCAGAACAGGCCTCCGCCCAGGCCCATTAGGGCCAACCCGACGGCGATTTCCCAGTACGGCGTCACCGGCGAAAGCCTCGTGATGAACCAGGCCAAGGCCGTGGCCTGCAGCAACACGCCGGCGGTTGCGGGAATCCTGGCGCCGATGTGGTCAGCCAGCATTCCGCTTAACGGCCCCACCACCGCACTGACCAAAGGGAGAGGAATGAGCAGCAGGGCGGATCTCAGGGGACTATAGCCGCGCACCCCCTGCAGGTAGAACACGATCAAGAAGTCGACGGCGAACATCGCCAGCGACTGAAGCATCGCGGCCAGCACCGAGAAGTTGTACACACGATGTTGGAAGAGCGAGAGATCCAGCACGGGGTTCACCGCGCGCCGCTCCCAAGCGAAGAATACGATGAACATCACCACGAACAGAGCGAACAAGGACAGAATCGGCAGCGAGGTCCAGCTGTATTCGATGCCCAGGGTCAGCGCTACCAACAGGGAGACCAGGCCGAGGCTGAAGGTTAGCGCGCCGACCGGGTCGAATCTCTCGCCCCGCTTGGGCTTGGACATTTCGTGCAAGGCCCGATAGCCCCACAGCGTGCCGATAATTCCGATCGGTACATTGATGTAGAAGATCCAGCGCCAGCTGGTGGCGGCGAGAATCACACCCCCCAGAAGAGGGCCGGCAATCGCCCCCAGCGCCCAGGTGACGCCGTTGATCCCGAGCGCACGACCGCGCTCGTTCGCCTGAAAGACCTCGGTGATGATCGCCGGGCTGTTGACCATCATCAGGGCCGCGCCGGACCCCTGGACAAGCCGGAACAGGATCAACTGGAGGGCGGTCTGCGAGATCCCGCACAAAGCGGAGCCCACCGTGAAGACGACGAAGCCCAGGTTGTACATGCGCACCCGGCCGAGCATGTCCGCCACACGCCCGAAGGTCAGCAGAAAGACGGTGCTGATCAGGATGTACGCCATGATGACCCAGACCATCTCGATCAGGTCGGCGTGGAGTTTCTCCATCATGTCCGGCAGCGCCAGGATCACGATAGTGCTATCAATCGCCGCCATCAGCGATCCGATCGTGGTCACGCTCAACGCGATCCATTTGTATTCAATGCGCCGCCGCCCGTGGGCGGAGGCCGCTTGGGTGATCCCGTTTTGTGTTTCCGTATCGCTACCCTCTCCACGCTAGAATCTAATTGGGCCGCCGCCGAGCCTTCTGGGCCCTCGGTTCCGTCCTTGACGTACCGTGAAAGAAACTGGCTCGGGCGGTGGCACGGCCGGCGTTTCCCTTCACATTCCCGGCGATCCGGTGCAATGCCGACAGGATAGTCCAATTCCCTTTGCACGCGCCGGAGCCGGTGAGTATTCCCCTGTCGAGGAACGCCCGAATTGTCTGCGCGATATACGCATCACGGCTGAGCTCGCCGTGGCGTGCCTCGCATTCCCGGACCCGCAAACATGAGCGTTCAGGCGCAAGAATGAGGCTCGGCCGTCTCGACCAAGGAACCTCAATTTCCGAGTTCCGGTCCGCGACCGATCAGGGCCTTTCCACAGAAGCCAGGCTGACTGCATCCTGGCGGAACGCGTTCCTGTCCCGCCGGTCACCTCCAGACCGCGATTGCAAACTATACACCATGCAAAACCTGATGTGAAGTAGGATATTCCATCGAGTCCTTGGCGGCTTTTCCCTCGTGCGATCGTGGCCGTATCCGCAGGCGGGGCCGCCAGCGTCTTCTTTCTTCTGAAGGCCGCCGGAGAGTAACCATGATTTCCAAAGTCATTCGCATCACGCTCGTCGTTCGGGATCAAGAGGAAGCGTTTCAGTACTACACCGAAACACTGGGTCTGGAAAAGCGCGCTGACTTTCCCCTGAGCCCCGGGCGGCGCTGGCTGACCATCGCTCCCAAGGACCAAGAGGGCTTGGAGATTGTCCTGCAACCTTCCGACTGGTTTGAGGGGGCGGAGCGCGAACAGCACGCCGCCATGGTCGGCAAGAACCCCACCATCGTTTTCAGCGTGGATGATTGCCGCCAGACCTACACTCTGTTGCAGGGGCGGGGGGTGAAATTTGACTCGCCCCCCGAGGATCTGCCCTACGGCATCCAGGCAGTTGCTAAAGACCTTTATGGCAATGATCTGGTGCTGCTGGAACCGCGCGAGTAGGAAGCGAGGAATCGGGTTCTGACGTTGGGCCACTGAACCCTGAGTGGGACTTGCGGATGGTGCTCCTGGGGCGACAAAGGATCTCCAGCCCAGCCGTCCTCCTCGCGCGGGATCGATTTTTCCCACTGACCCCTGAGCCGTTGACAAAAAGATTCCTGCCCCCGACGAGCCGCTGGAATTGCTGGGGCGGTCGCTGAGGCCATCAAAATCCCCCTCTCGATTTGAGCATATTCGAGAAGGACTCGAGGAAGTGCGTCGTGGATTCCCTTGCTCGCTTGATGCCATTCCGGTCGAACTCTGGGTCGGGGCCTCGGTCATGAAGAATGGGCGGCTAGGCGGGAAAGGGTTCATATGGGACGGGGTGCGCTCGGCTTCCGGAAGCGATCGGGCGCGTTCGTCTGACGGCTCACGGCGGCATCGTGGCGGCAGCGCCGCTGGAGCTGCCGGGTTGAGTGAAAGGGTATCTTGCGCTTTCTCATAAGTCTGGAGCGAAGGTGAATTGAGCCGTTTGCAGGCCAAGGCCCTCCTCCGGGTCCCTGCCCGAATGGAGGCAGAGCTGATAGGTGTGGTGACAGAGGAGGGGTCAGATCGTCCCTGCTACCGCGGATAGGCCCCGCAGCGCGTGGGCCGAGACGGCCAGCAAGACGAGGATGCTGCCCAGGATGACGCTGATGTCAAGCAGGGTGCTCCCAAGCGATCCCAGATTCTGCGAGGCGTTCCACACGCCCTCGGCAACATAATGCGTTGGCAAGAGGCGGGCGATGCGTGAGAAGGAGCTGCCGGGCCTGGCCGGGAACAGCGGCCATGCGAGCGATCCTGGCGTGAGTGGCGTCTGGGGAGCCCGAGGTGAGCCTCACCCCCGATATCCATGTCCACCGCCTGCGCGCGGCCATTGCCTCGATGGCGGCCTCAGTGGACGGCCTGGACGCGCTGGTCTTCACGGGAGGTGTCGGCGAGAATGCTCCCGTAATCGGTGCCCGGGCAGTGGAGGGGCTCGCATTTCTGGGCCTGTCGCTGAACCCGACAAAGAACGAGGACAGCAGCATTGGTCATCTGATCCGTGGTGAGGGAGCGCAGCTCCGGACGCTGGTCATCAGGGCACGCGAGGACCTCGAAATCGCTCGCGAGGTGCGCTCGCTGTTCTAGCCCGTTGAACCAAGAGTTCGCCTCGAAAAGAAAGAATGGAATCTAGACTCCCCGACCTGCTGCTGTCTTGAGGGGGGATGGAGAGGTCGGGGACCATGAGGTGGACCCCGGGAGCGGCCCCGGAACCAGTGCCTGGAATCCTTTCTCCTCTAAGGACGCAAGGGTGGGGCGGCGAACTCACACCGGCGGCGCCCTGGCCTCGAGGCGCCCGGCGCGGTGAAGGGGCAGGGGGACAGGAGCTCCCCGGCGAAGCTCTCGGGGGATCCGGATCGCGCAGTCGGCCACAGATATGACGCTCGGATCGGATGAAGGACGGCCGAATCCGAGCGCACCGCATTCGAGGGGCAACAGGAGCGGTTCGCTGGTTAGGGCACTTTCGCGAAAGGACTGGCATCCGATCATAGCGCCAAGAGGGGCGTCTTGAGGCGGCCAGGGTATTGCGCAGGAAAGGTTGTGCCCCTGAGCTGTGGCGGACCGTTGCGCGAAGAGCTGAAGTCGAGCAAAAAGAGGGATATAATCCGATCATTAGTGAAGTTCGATAAAACCAAGCGAGGGAGAGATGAAAGTGACGAGAGCCTCAGGCATAATCATGGTCCTGGGAATACTGCTGGCCGGCTGCCAGCCCGCAGCCACGCTCACGGCGCAGCCAACCGCGATCCCGCCAACCGCGGTCCCGCCAACCGCGCAAGCAACATCCCAGATCCCGACCGCAACACTTCTTGCAGCAACCGAGGTGCCGCCGACGGTCACCCTTCAGCCAAGCCCAACCATCTCGCTGGCAGCCGTTCCGACGGCCACTCCGCTTCCTCCGGGCGGGCTTCCGGACGTGTCTGCGGGAGTCTATCTGGATGACCTCAGCACGCCTGCGGCCTTGATGCTTTCCTATGTTAATGCGATCAACCGCCACGAATACTTGAGGGCCTATTCCTACTGGGACTCCCCCTCCGATTACATTGGTTCGCTGGACAATTTCACCAACGGACTGGCGAATACCACTTCGGAAGCAATCACCTTTGGCCTGATCACCTCGGATGGCGCTGCCGGGAGCATGTACTACACTGTGCCAGCAGTCCTTGTGGACACCCTGGGCAACGGCAGCACAAGCAGATTCTCCAGTTGTTTCATCTTGCGCCTGCCCCAGCCGGCGAATTTTGGCGCGCCGCCGATCTCGCCCATGATGATCGAGCGGGGTGTCAAGACGGCGATCAGTCCGTCGACGAGCAATGCGACGGCACTGGGGTCTGCCTGCACCGGCGCCAACTACCCGTTGGGAGCCAATCCGGTGCCGGCTGTGGTCGAATCCCTCAGTGATCTGAGCAACAACAATTACATCGATAACCGCAGCGGCCCCGAGGAATTGATCAGCTCGCTGCTTAATTCCTTGAACCGGAAGGAATACGTGCGGGCCTATTCCTACTGGCAGAACCCGTCCTCTTCCGTTGGATCCTATACTTCGTATGCGGCCGGGTTCAGCAATACGGGCGTTGTGACGGCCACCTTCGGTATTCCCACCAGCGATGTGGGGGCGGGCCAACGGTATTACTACGTCCCACTGGGCATGAAAGTGACGACTACCAGCAACGGGCAGCAGACGTTTGTGGGTTGCTACACGATGCATCTTGGCAATCCGGGCATGCAGGCGACCCTGCCGTTCCAGCCGTTGGGGATTACGGCCGGCAAGTTCAAGCTGGTCAGCAACACCGTGGACGTTACGCCGCTGCTGGCGACAGCCTGCAACTAGCACCGGATTCCAGCTGGTTCGGAGGGACAAGGCTGCGCCGGAGAGAATGGGTTGGCTCGGGTGGGTCTGGCTGCGATGACGGCGGACCGCGGGGTGCAAAGCGGCGATCTGGCGGGATCGTCGCTGGCTGGCGTTTCCACGACCCGCTGGATCCTCAAGCTCGTGCCTCTCTGGGGCACCTGACCGGAAGGAACAGGCGCGCATGGCGTGCGCCGAGGCGCGAATCCGGCGCGGGAGATTGGATGGGGGCTATTGGGACCCCTGGGCGTCTCTGCGCTGACCGGGTCGGCTATCCATGGCCTGGCTGGCATCGGACCGTGATCTCCACTGGCTCGCGCCATGACGGTCGCGGAGCTAGGGATGGGGACCCTCGGGACGAGGTTATCGGATTTCCCCCTGAGGTTGGTGTCAACATCAAATACCTGGTCTTTGAAGGGCAGTTGCTCCGCGGTCCCCAGGCAGAGCATTCCGTCGAGCTTCCATTTTGCCGAGTTGAGCTGGCATTGTTTCAGCATCCCTCACGAGATGTCGAGCCCAACGAATTTTGCATTGCGCGGCAGGAATTGCAGATTGCGCCCGGTGCCCACAGAGACTTCCAGGACCAGGCTCCCCGTTCCCGCCTCAAGCTCGTCGAGGTATTCCCGCAGGCGGCTTTCGACGTTCATTCCCCTCAAGCGTGAGGCCAGCCATGTCGAGGCATCGTAGAACGGTGCCCCGCGATCATACATGGCTTGATATCTTAGGTTCGATCCCGATACTTCGCCCTCCTGGAGAAAGATCGGAATGCCGCCGCGAATCGGGAAGCGCCGGCCGGTCTTGGGATTGAGGAGGTCCTCCTGAGGGCGACGTCGTTCGTCGGACTCGATCTAGAGTTCCAGGCCGTCGTGGGTTCTCGAATCGCAAGTCAATGAAGGGAAGTCCGGTTTCATTCCGGGTTCTCCCGGCCAATCATGGGGTTCTCCCCTCTGTCCGCATCGGCTTCCTTGCGCGGAGAGCACTGGCCTTGGTGGGCCCCTCAGGGCTCCTCGAGCGAGTGGCGGCTGAACCGCCAGGTCGGCCAGAGGTTGCTGAACTCAGCAGGGCGATCTGTCGTCCGGTCTCACCCTGGAGGTACTCGTTCGATGCACGCGGCCAAGGCTGGAATGTTGTCCCGGCCCGGCAGGCGGAGCAGGAACCGCGCTGGGCGCAGCGCCAGAATGCGCCAACCCTGCTCGGGCACGAACAAGGTCTGCAGCTCGCTCCCGAGAACCCGCCGCGGCGCATTGGGGACGGAAGGGCTGATGGCAAAACCCAGCAGATAATACCGGCCGCCGCTGGCTAAGGTCTCAGCGAGCTCGCCTGCAAATCGCTGCCGGTCGAGCGGGCCAAAGAGATGGAAAAACCCGGAGTCGACCACCGCCCGGAAGGGGCCGGGGAGCTGGGAGGGACGAAGCGCGTCGCCGATGCGGAATTCGACCAGGCGGCGGACCTCCGGCGCGGCATTAGCTGTCTTCACGCGGGCCTGGGTAATCGCAGCCTCGGCAAGGTCCACACCCAGAACCGTGAGGCTGCGCCGGGCAAGGGCCAGCGCAAGCTCGCCCGTGCCGCAACCGACGTCCAGTACGGGGCCCGCGGGTGCAAAGTCGTCGAGCAGAGCAAGCAAGGCTGGCTGCGCCTCGCCAACATCCCAGGGGGATGCCTCGCGGTAGATCCGGTCAAAGAAATCGTTTGGCCGGCTAGGGTCCGAAAAGGTCATGAACGCCACTCCAGTCCCAGCAGGGTTGGTCCGTACCCCTGATCTGAGGATTTCCCCTCGACAGCAACTCTTCGCTTGGGGTGCCCGCCGCCCTGACCTCTGCCTTCGCCATGGCACGCGGCGAGTCGACGCCGCTCCCTGAAGACTGAGCAACCCCCAAGCCGCCACAGCATAGGCGATATCCGGCTAGGAATCAACAAACTGTTTGGGTTCGATTTGGGCGGCCGTCCAATCCCTCCATCCTCTCCATCGGCGGAAGAGGCTAGAAGCTCAGCCGGAAAGCCGGTCTTGGCGGACAAAAGAGAGCCGGAAACTGGACCGGAGAGTGCCGTCGGCTTCGGAGTGTCGTGAGCAGCGCCTCGTTGGCTTGCCTGAGCAGAGACGA